>Ga0210074_1000013_pt1 | contig 96293 bp, 74 predicted proteins | sample China_Galinas_Co_FD_184860 | JGI IMG/M metagenome (GOLD analysis project Ga0210074, IMG submission 184860) | Wetland microbial communities from San Francisco Bay, California, USA, that impact long-term carbon sequestration -... | ecosystem: Environmental > Aquatic > Marine > Wetlands ... | reverse complement strand
TCGCTGGCCGGAGGCGCCGCGGACCCGGCTCCGGTCGAGGGTCTCGTAGGCGTGCCAGAGCCGCTCGGGGGTCCAGGAGCGCGGCGGCGCGCCGATCGCCTCGGCCAGGCCCTTGACGTCGCCGTAGTGGAGCCGGTCCTTGTAGCCCACCGAGTAGAAGAACTGGAGCGCGGTGATCTCGTCCTTGTTCTCTTCGATGAACTGCTCGAAGGAGGTGACCAGCGCCTTCGCCTTGAGGCGTGCCTCCTCGGAGATCCCGGCTTCGAGCACCGTGTCCTCGGAGATCTCGTCGATGATCTGCTCGTGGTTTCGCTTGACGTCGAGGAGGGTCTGGCGAAGACCCGGCTTGGTGGCGAACGGCCTGGCCGCTTCGTGCAGCAGGGCGACACCGGCCGCTTTCAGTTGCTCCTCGGTCGGCGCTTCGTCGTCACCCAATCCGTGCTCGGCCCGGGCCCGCTCGATCTGGGCGTCCGGGTCGAGGGCGCGGACCAGGTCGCCGGTGAGGTCCTTGAGAGTCAAGCCGCCGGAGGCCCGCTCGATGATCTGGTCGTCCTGGCCGTCGCACCGCTTGTCGAGGCGGGCGAGCCGGCTGGCGAGGCTGGAGTAGACCGCCGGGTCGACGGTGCCCGCGGCCACCTGGTCGAGGAGCGACTTCAGGCTGACCGAGGGCTTGCGTTCGAGCGGCTGCGTGTCCGCCATCTCGGAGTCGGTGATCTCCACGCAGTCGACGATGACGAAGTGGGTCTTGGCCGCCGCGTCGGGCGAGACGGCCTGGAGCTCGGTCGGGTCGACGATCCGGACGCCGCGCCCCTTCATCTGCTCGAACAGCACGCGGCTCTTGACCGAGCGCATGAACATGACGATCTCGATCGGCTTGACGTCGGTGCCGGTCGCCACCATGTCGACGGTCACCGCGATCCGGGGGTAGAAGCTGGTCCGGAAGTCCTGGATCAGGTCGGACGGCTTGCCCTCGGTGTTCTTGTAGGTGATCTTGCGGGCGAACTGGTCGCCCCGGCCGAACTCCTCGCGCACGACCTCCAGGATGTCCTCGGCGTGGGAGTCGTCCTTGGCGAAGATCAGGGTCTTGGGGACCTCCGTGCGGCCGGGGAAGATCTCGGTGGTGACCTTGTCCCGGAAGGTGCGGACGATCGTCCGGATCTGGTCCTTGGCGACCACGTTCCGGTCCAGGTCCGTTCCCTGGTAGGTGACCGGCTCGTCGGGTGCCAGCCAGCGGGTCTTGCGGTCCTTGCGGTTGCGGAACCCCAGCACGGGGAGCGGGCTCGCTTCGATGGTCGAGCCGTGCTGGGTGATCCGGGTCCTGATGCGGTAGATCTCGAAGTCGACGTTGACGCCGTCGGCCACCGCCTGCTCGTGGCCGTACTCCATCACCAGGTTCTGGTTGAAGAAGCCGAAGGTGTGCTTGGCGGGCGTCGCGGTCAGGCCGACCAGGTAGGCGTCGAAGTACTCCAGCACCTGGCGCCAGAGGGAGTAGATCGATCGGTGGCACTCGTCGACGAAGATCACGTCGAAGAACTCGGGCGGGATGGCCCGGTTGTAGACCACGGGGAGCGGCTCGGTCGAGGCTGGTGAGGCCGGCGCGGAGCTCTCGAAGAGCGACCCCTCCTCGACCTGGGCGTCGAGCTCGTCTTCCCCCTTGAGCATCGAGTAGAGCCGCTGGATGGTGGTGATCACCACCTTGGATGAGGAGGAGATGGTGTTCGAGGTGAGCCGCTCGACGTTGTAGAGCTCGGTGAGCTTGCGGTTGTCGTCGGGCGTCCGGTAGCCCTGGAACTCCTTCTCCGCCTGCTCGCCCAGGTTCGAGCGGTCGACCAGGAAGAGAACCCGCCGGGCGCCGCCGAACTTGATCAGCCGGTAGATCGAGCTGACCGCGAGCAAGGTCTTGCCGGAGCCGGTGGCCATCTGGATCAGGGCGCGCGGCCGGTCCTGTTGGAGCGACGCCTCCAGGCTCTTGATCGCGGTGACCTTGTTCTCCCATAGCCCGGGCAGGTGCACCGGCGGCAGGCAGGCGATCCGTGACCTCAGAGTGGAGGGCGCGTCGGCCGAGCCGTTCCGCTCGATGCACTGCTCGTCCGCCCACGCGGCCGCCCAGGTGCCCAGCGGCTCGGCCTGGAGCCACTCGGCGAGCGTCGCCGGCTGGTGGACGGTGAAGATCTTCCGGCTGCGCGGGTGGGGATCGAGCAGGTTGGCGAACCGGGTCTCGGAGCCGGTGCTCGTGTAGACGAACGGCAGCGGCTCGACCGGAGGATCGAGGCCGGCCGGGAGGCCGGTCGAGTACTTCATGGCCTGGAGCTCGACGCTCGCCAGCGCGTAGCCCTCCGGCTTGGCCTCCAGCACTCCGACGGCGCGCCCGTCGACGAAGAGCAGGTAGTCGACCGTGCCGTGGCCGGGCGCCATGGGGAACTCCCGCACGGCGACGCCCTGGGCGGCGTGGCGGTTCAGCGCGGCGTGGTCCTGGATCACCCAGCCGGCCTGCTCGAGGAGCCGGTCGATGCCTACACGCGCCTGCTCCTCGGGCTTCAAGGGCATGGGAAGACCAGTCTACTTCTTCAGGCCAAGCAGCCCACGAGCCAAGTCGCGTTCAGTTGCCACCTCGTATCCCAATTGATCACTTCAGAGGATCAGAGCGACACTCCGTGCTCCAAATGAACACCTCATGCCGGCCCCTCACGGTCCAGCTCTGTCCTGGCCGCTTGGCAGCCAGGACAGGGTCCGCGGTCAGCGGTGGCGCGCGCCGCCGCGGTCGTTCACCGCCAACCGCTGGCGGTACTCCTCCGAGCCGAGGATGTCGACGATCACTCCCTCGTAGTGGCCGTTGCGGACGTCGCCGATGTAGTTCCGCTGGCCCGAAGGGTCGACGTCGCGGCCGAGGAGGCCGCGGTAGAAGCTTTCGAGAAGCTGGTCCGGGGAGAGCCGCGACCGGCGCTCGCGGAACTCGGGGCTGTCGAGCAGGGACCGGATCAGATCGCGGGTGTGGCCCCGGCCCACCTCGGCCGAGGCTTCGGAGAGCCAGCGGTTGTCCGCCTCGCGGCCGAGGATCGCTTCGAAGACGGACGTCGCCACGAACACGTTGTGGGAGTCGACGCCGTCGTCCCCACGACCGTAGGCCCCGGGCGGGCGGACCCCCGGCTTCGGCTGCAGGTACGCCCCGCCGCGCCTGCCCACCTCGATCTGCAACGGGCGATCGAGGTTCATGTTGTTGGGCACCCAGAACAGCACGTTACAGGTCCCGGTGCGGTCCGCGGTCCGGAGGTGGATCGTGCCGTGCTCGAAGTCCTCGAGCTGGACCAGGCCGCGGCACGAGGAGTCCAGGTCGAAGCCGAAACGGAACCGCTCCTGGGGGAACGGGCGCCCGTCCTGATCGACGGCGCTGGCCTCGATCGAGATCCGCTCTCCGGGTGGGAGGTAGAGAGTTTCCCCGTCCAGGGAACCCCGCCCGAGGACGTTGAGGACGGTGTCGGCGACCATCGGCTGGCTCCACTGGTTCCAGTGGCTGCGGTCGCCTGGACGGTGTTGCGCGTGGACGGCCGGTGCGGCGACGATCACAAGGACGATCGCGCAAAGAGCGAAGAGGACGGCGAGAGAGAGTCTGTGACGGTCCATCGTGGGTTCCTCCTGCGATGTGGATCCTGGGTGGATGCGATGTCGCCCTACGTCCCAAGCAAGGCCCGTGCCGGGCACTGGAGGACACGCTCGGCGCAGAAGAGAATATCCTGCGGGGGCGTCACCTAGTCCCACCTGCTGCCCATGTGCTTCCTGCAGACGGGAGACCGCCGAGGACGGCGAATCGCCGGCTCGTCGAAGTCGCTTGTTTTCAGGGGATTAGGTTGGAGGCGACGGGCGGATTCGAACCGCCGAATGAGGGTTTTGCAGACCCTTGCCTTACCACTTGGCTACGTCGCCTCTCGGAGACAGGATGTTACCACTGCCTCGCTATGCCTTCAAACCCTCGAACGGGTCGGCGAGGGGGGCTTCGGAGGTGTCTCGAGGGGGGAGAGTTTGGAGCGGGAAACGGGATTCGAACCCGCGACCCCAACCTTGGCAAGGTTGTGCTCTACCACTGAGCTATTCCCGCTCGTTCGTGCTCGCTGCGCGCCGTCTCCGCCGCGCGGAGGCAAAGGATAGTCGGCCGTGCCGGGCCTGTCAACACCTGGCCGGCGGTCCGGCCGATCGGGCTACTCGAGGCGGAACGCGTCGCGCAGCAGCGTGTACTCGAACGCGCCGTCGGCCAGGTCCATTCCAAGGACGTCGAAGCGGCAGGGACCGTCCCACGGATGGCGCGCGAGGTAGGCGGAGGCGGCCCGGGCCAGGCGCCGCCGCTTGGTCGCGTCGACGGCGAGGACGGCCGGTCCGAAGCGGTCCGTGGAGCGTGCCTTGATCTCGATGAAGCAGAGGGTGTCCCCGTCGGAGGCCACGGCGTCGATCTCGCCACCCGCGTTGGTGACGTTGACCGCCAGCACCCGGTAGCCCTGGCGCCGCAGCCAGGCGACGCCCTGGCGCTCCGCCGCGGCTCCCTTGGCCCGGTTGTGGGGCAGGGACCGGAACGACCGGGAGCGAGGCCGCCGGCTCACCGGGTTCTCGGGATGCAGGGGACCCCGCGCGGGGGCGCCGCCACCCTACTTCCTCTTCCAGCGAGTGCCCTGGGGGGTGTCTTCGAGCACGATGCCGCGCTCCGCCAGCTCGTCGCGAATCCGGTCCGACTCGGCGAAGCTCCGTGCGGCCCGGGCCTCTTCGCGGCGGCGGACGAGTTCGTCGATCTCCGCGTCGTCCGCGGCGTCTCCGGCGTCGGCCCCCCCCTCGCTCCAGGCGCTCGGGTCGAGCACGCCGAGCACCTGGTCGACCGAGGTCAGGGCGTGGGTCACCCGGTCGCGGTCGCCGGGCACCAGGCCCTCCTCCACCGCTTTGTTGACGTCCTTGACGAAGGCGAACACCGCCGCCAGCGCCTTCGAGGCGTTGAGGTCGTCGGCGAGGGCGGCGCGGAAGTCCTGGTCCAGGCGCTCGGCCGCGGGCCGGACTGCCGACTCTCCGTCGGGCGCCTCCTTGGCGCTCTGGACCCGGAAGCGCATCTCGTCGATCCGGGCGAGGGCCCGGCCGGACGCCTCCAGGGAGTCGAAGGTGAAGTTGAGCTTCTGCCGGTAGTGGACGGAGAGGAAGAGGTAGCGGAGCGCCCGGGGCGAGACGCCACGCTCCAGCAGGTCGCTCAGCGTGTACTGGTTGCCCAGGCTCTTCGACATCTTCTCGCCTTCGACGATCAGGTGCTCGGCGTGGAGCCAATAGTGGACGAACGGCTCCCCCGTCGCCGATTCGCTCTGGGCGATCTCGTTCTCGTGGTGGGGGAAGACGTTGTCCACGCCGCCGGTGTGAATGTCGAAGGTCTCTCCCAGGTAGGCCATGCTCATGGCCGAGCACTCGATGTGCCAGCCGGGCCGGCCCGGGCCCCAGGGGCTGTCCCAGGAGGGCTCGCCCGGCTTGGCGCCCTTCCAGAGGACGAAGTCGCGCACGTCCTCCTTGTCGTACTCGTCCGAGGCCACGCGCTCGCCGCGCCGCACCTGGGTGGGGTCGACGCGGGAGAGCTTGCCGTAGTCCTCGTCCTCGGCGATGCGGAAGAAGATCGAGCCGTCGCTCTCGTAGGCGTAGCCGCGGTCGACCAGGCGCTGGACCAGGCCGATCATCTCCTCGATGTGCTCGGTGGCCCGCGGGTAGTGCTCGGCCCGCTGGACGTGGAGGGTGTCCAGGTCGCCGAAGAACGAGTCGATGTACGGCTGGGTGTAGTCGTTGATCGCAACACCCGCCTTGCCGGCGGCGGCGATGATCTTGTCGTCGACGTCGGTCAGGTTCATCACCTGGGTGACCTCGTAGCCGAGGAAGGTGAGGCTCCGCCGCAGCAGGTCCTCGAACAGGAAGGTCCGCAGGTTGCCGATGTGGACGTGGTTGTAGACCGTCGGGCCGCAGGTGTAGAGGTGCGCCTCGCCCTCTTCGACGGGCTTGAAGGGCACCAGGCGCCGTTCGATGGTGTTGTAGAAGACCGGTCTCGTCATGGCAGGGTCGTGGGGATCGTCGGCTGGCGTCAGAGAAGTAGGAACGGTCGAGTCGATCAGAGCGAGGCGTTGACGGTGCCGCCGACCCAGGAGACGTTCGAGATCTCGCTCCCCCCGCTGTCGAAGGCGTGGTCGGAGGCGAAGCTGACGGCGCCGGTACCGGAGCCGATCGCCGTGAAGCGGAGGGTCAACAGGACACCGGAGCCGGAGACGCCGGACACGTCGCCGAGGCGCGTGTGGCCGATCACCAGGCGGTTGGAGGCGGTCTGGGCGACCTGGAGGGTGGTCTGCGTACCGCCGCCCCCGAGGTAGGTCCCCTCGGTGTACCCCTCGTAGCGGAGGATGGCGCTCGGGAACTCCAGGTCGAAGGCGACGCCGTAGAGATCGTCGATCCCGTCGGCCTGGACTTCCAGCTCGAACACGGTGCCGCTCGATCCGGCGCCCCGGACCAGGCGGACCGCGGGGGCCGTCGCGTTGCCACCGGTGAAGGTGACGCCCGACTGGGGCGGCGTCGGCGGGTTGGTTCCGCCACCACCGCCACCACCACCTCCCCCTCCGCCGCCGCAGCTCACCATCGCGGCCACCAGGAGCGCGGCCGCCAGCACGTTCCTGGCGCCGCTCATGCCAGCACCTCGTCCCGGGTTTCGGCGAGCTTCTTCAACTGGCGCTTGACCCGTTCTTTGCGCAGGCCTCTGAGGTGGTCGACGAACAGGACGCCGTCCAGGTGGTCGATCTCGTGCAGGATCGCGCGCGCCACCCACTCCTCCGCTTCGAGCTCGAACGGTTCACCGGCGACGTCCTGGGCGCGGACGCGGATCCGGAGCGACCGCGGCACCTTGTCGGTGATTCCGGGGATCGACAGGCAGCCCTCGGTCTCGATCCAGCGGCCCTCCCGTTCGAGGACTTCCGGATTGACCAGGACGTGCACCTGGCCGGGATCCTCGCCGACCGAGAGATCGACCACGGCGATCCGGGTCTCGACGCCCACCTGCGGCGCGGCCAGTCCGATGCCGGGCGCGTCGTGCATGGTCTCCACCATGTCGTCCGCGAGCCGGCGGAGCTCGTCGTCGAAGGTGTCTACCTCCGGGCACCGCACGCGCAGCACGGGATCGGGGTAGATGCGGATCGGTCGAATCATCGGGTCTCCTGGGTCCTCGGTCCTACGGGTGGTGCCGGCGTGTCGTCGTCAGGGATGCTCGAGCGTGGCGCGGATCTTCGCGACCTGCTTGTCGTTGTGCTGCATCCGCAACGTTGTAAGGAATCCGCGCGGATCGGGATTCCCTTGGAGCGCCGTTTCGAGGCCGGAGCGGTCGAGGGCGAAGGCTCGGCTGGGCTCGGCGACGACGTAGTCCGCCGGCCAGGCCTTGCGCTCGAGGAGGACCGACTCGCCGATCACGTCGCCAGGCCCGAAGTCCCGCAGGCCGGCCATGCCCGCTCCGGTCGCGTTCGCATCGGCGGGAAGGCGGGCGCTGATCACGCCGTCGACCAGGAAGTACAGCCGGTCGTCCGTCGCTCCCGAGCGCGCGAGCTTGGCGTCCTGCTTCAGGGTCACGGGCTCCAGGACGGAGAACAGACGGCGCAGGATCTCCGGGGAAAGGTGGCGGATCAGGTCCGATGCTGCCACCTGGTGCCAGAGCCGCTCCAGGACGATCGCTCCGGCCGCGCCTCCCCGGCCCTCGCGGAGCCCGTCCGCGGCCAGGCCGCGAGACCGCTCGGAGCTCTTCGCCGCCTGCAGGCGTTCGATCCGCTCGTCCAGGCTCTGGTCGGCGGGCGCGAAGCGCTTGACCTTCGAGAGCAGGGCGATCCCCCGGTCGTAGAACCCGTCCCGGGCGTACTCGTCGGCCACGTAGAGGAACTCGTCGAGCGCCCGGCCCCGCTCCTTCTGCCCCAGGTAGGCCTCGGCCAGGCGGAGGTGGCTGTGCAGGTCGTCCGGATTGATCTTGAGCCGCGCCTTCAGCCGGTCCACCGCCTCGTCGTAGCGCTCAAGGACGATGAGGTCCTCGATGGTCGAGGCCTCATCGACAGGGCGGTCCTTCTCCCCTCCCTTGAAAATCTTCTTGAACACCACAGCGGGCTTCCTCCTGGTCCTTTCCGGCGGCATTATAGACCGTACCGCATGGGCTGAGACGGCTTCGGACGACGATGACCTCTCCAGGGGACGATGGGAAGGGGCAGTACGGCGGCGGGACTCCGGCCCCTGCTCCGAAGGGCGCCTTGAAAGGCCAGTCAGGACCTGGATCTTCCCCGGATCGGAAGCCCGGACGGACGCCCCGTGGGGCGGCTGGTGCAGATCTTGCGGAATCAACCCTCGCCAGGGCCCGTTGACGAAGCTGATGCCCGTTGAGCGAGCCCGAGTGAGTAAGACGCACCTGATGAGCAGCGAACGACCCGGAGCCAACGCCATGACAAACCGATCACAGACCACCCGCTTCCTCCAGTGCAGCGCCTGGCTGGTGACGGCCTGCGCCGCATTCCTCCTCCTGGTCTCGATCGCCTCACCGGCGGCCGCCGAGCAGCTCGGCGATCCGAGGATCGACTCCCCTGACCTGCCCGACGCGGGCGGCTACGCCGGCAGCTACAGCTACGTCCGGGTCCTCGAGGGCTCGGCGACCCTGATCCAGGGCGACACCGGCGACCGCGACCAGCTCCAGGTCAACCAGCCGGTGCTGGTCGGCGACCGCATCTGGGTCGCTCCCAGGGGCCGCTTGGAGATTGTCCTCTCGGACCGCAACCTGCTCCGCATCGACTCCGGATCGGAGGTCGTCTTCGACGCCCTGGCCGGCTCGCCGGACCGGCAGGATCCACTGACGGTGCTGCGCGTGCCCCAGGGCAACGTCCAGCTCGTCGTGGTCTCCGACTTCCTCGGTGACGGCCTGCCGCGGGTCGATACGCCGAACGCGACCGTCTACGCCTACGACCTGGGCACCTTCCGCATCACCAGCGACTCGGAGAACTGGACCGAGGTGGTCGCGCGCGACGGCTCGGCGGAGGTGGTGACGCACAACGACTCCTTCCTGATCGAGGCGGGGGACGAGGCGATTGTCGATGGCGATCGCGACCCGTCGGCCCAAGTGCGCCAGGCCAGCAACGTCGACTCCCTGGAGCTCTGGGGCGAGCGGCTCGATCGGGAGGCCCGCTACGCCGAGAACCCGTACGTCGACGAGTCCCTCCGCTACGAGACGGCGAACCTGGACCGCTACGGCTCCTGGGTGACCATCGACGGCCGCTCGGCCTGGCGTCCGCGGGTGGCGGCCGACTGGCGGCCCTACTGGAACGGCCGCTGGTCCAACAGCCCGCTCGGCTACACCTGGGTCTCCTATGAGCCCTGGGGCTGGGTGCCCTACCACTACGGCACGTGGGACTACGTGCCCGGCTACGGCTGGTCCTGGTTCCCCGGCGTCCACTTCGCACCGGCCTGGGTCTACTGGTACTGGACCGACGCCTACGTCGGCTGGGTCCCGGTGGGCTACTACACCCGCTTCTACCGCCCGTTCTTCGGTGGCAACGTCGGCTTCCGCTTCGGTGTCTACGGCTGGATCGGTGGGAGCTGGAACGACTACCACGACTGGAACTTCTGTGACCTGCGCTACTTCGGCGGCGGCTACCAGAACCACCACGTCTACCGGGGCAACCGTTTCCCGGAGCGGGCCGGCCACGCGGTGCCCCGCCGGGGCATCCTGACTACGGACACCCGCGGCCTGTCCCACGTCGCGACCCAGCGCGGTGACCACGTGGTCGAGCAACTGGCCAGGCGGACCCGCCCGGGAGCCAGCGGCTCCCTGCCGGACGCGACCGCCTTCGTGGCGAGGAAGCCCGCGTTCAGCCGTGACCTCCAGCAGCGGATCGTGATCGATCGCAAGGGCCAGGGCCGCGACCGGGTGCCGGTGGTCCTGGCGGACGACAACAACCCGGCGGCGGTGCGGCGCGGCGACGGCCGGACGCCGAGCGGCCCGTCGGCGACCTGGACCGACGGAGGTGACCGTGCCCGCGCGACCCGCTCGATCCGCGGCGATCTGCCGACCGGCGACCGGGGCGCGACGGATCGCTCCGCCACCGACCAGGGCGCGCGCATCGGGCGGACCCTGCCGCCCCGGGGGGTGAGCGAGAGCCCGGAGCGCGCCCGGACCGAGCGGGCGAACGAGATCCGCAGCGTCCGGCCCGAGACGCCTCGCACGTCGCCCGTGGAGCGGACGCGGTCGGACGCCGGCGCCACCTGGCGTGACCGCTCCCCCATTCTGCCGGAGCGGCGTACCGGGCAGGACGGCGTGGCACCGCGGCGCGATCCGCGAGTCGACCGCTCGCAGACCGAGCGCGGCTCGGGCAGCGCCGACCGCACACCGATCCCCCGCCGGGTGATCGACGGCGTCCGCGGCACGACCCGGGACTCCGGAGGCTCGTCGCGGACCATCGAGCGGCGGCCGGTGGAGCGTGACCGGTCGGTCCGCTCGCGCACCGAGACGGAACGCTCCTCGAGCTCCGCGCGCTCCCGGTCGAGTTCGCCGCCGCCGCGGCGAAGCTCCGAGGTCTCGTCGCGCAGCAGCTCGTCGAGCCAGCGGTCTTCGGTCTCCCATCGCTCCAGCAGCTCGTCGTCGAGCCGGAGCGGGAGCGCCGCCCGCAGCCGGGGATCGTCGGGATCGTCCAGGTCTTCCGGCTCGTCGAGCCACTCGAAGAGCCGCGGCCGGCCGCCGGCTTGAGAGCCTGAAACGCCCAGTGGTCGGGGCCCCCGCCGTCTGTCCGATGCCCTCCTCCCCCTCGGCAGACGGCGGGGGCCCCGGTTGGGTACGCACAGGCTCCTCGGGCTTGTAGAATGGCCGGCCCATGCGGCCCGACCGGATCACCCTCCTGCTCTTCATCCTCTACTGCGTCGAGATCGGGCTCTTTCTCTGCTTCGCCCCCTGGACCGCTCTCTGGGACCACACGCTCGGCCTGATCCCCTACGCCAGCGTGCGCGCGGCCGCCCTCCATCCGGCGGTGCGTGCGGGCGTTACCGGTTTCGGCTTCGTCCACCTGATCTGGGGGCTCCACGACCTGACCCTCCTGTTCTCGCGGCGCTCCCCGTGACCGGCGGTGCCGCGGACCGCGCACTCCGTCCGCCGGTGCCCCGGTTGATGGCGATCTCCGACCGCCGGGCGCTGGCACCCCGGCCGTTCGATGAGTGGCTGGAGGCGCTGGCCGCGGCCGGCGTGGATGCCGTCCAGGTGCGGGAGAAGGACCTGGCCGACCGTGCGCTCTATGACCTGGTGCGGCGCGCCCGGGAGCGCCTCCCGGGGGGCTGCACGGTGCTGGTCAACGGACGCCTGGACGTGGCTATCGCCGCGGGAGCCGACGGCATCCACCTGCCAGCGGCCGGCCTCCCGGTGCCGGCGCTTCGCCGGTGGGCGGACGGGTTGGGCAGGTCCGTGCTCATCGGCCGTTCGACCCACACGGCGGCGGAGGTGCGGGCCGCCCGGGACGAGGGGGCCGACTACGTGACCTTCGGCCCGGTCTACCCGACCCCGAGCAAGGCGGCCTACGGTCCACCGCCGGGGCTGGAGGGCCTACGCCGGGTCACCGGGCTGGGCATCCCCGTGGTCGCCCTCGGCGGGGTCGACGAGGAGAACCTCCCCGCGGTGGCGGCCGCCGGCGCCGTCGGTGCGGCGGGCATCCGCGTCTTTCTGGCTCCCGGTCCGCTCGGCCGCCTGGCCCGTCGCGCCAGGTCCCACTTTTCCGCTTCTTCTTGACGGTGCGTGGTAGATTGCCGCGACGGACTGACCCGATGATCGACGCACTCCGCAAGCTCCAGTACGCCTACCTCTCTCTCGCCGTCGTGGTCCTCGACCAGTGGACCAAGTGGCTGATCGAGGTCCATCTCCCACGCACGGCGAGCCAACCGGTGATCGGTGGCTTCCTCAACCTGACCCACGTCCAGAACACCGGCGTGGCGTTCGGCCTGTTCGCCCAGCACGGGGCCGACGGCGGCTCGTGGCTGCTGGTGGCTCTCGGGGTCATCGCCCTGGTGGCGGTGATGGTCTACTTCCGCTACGCACCCGCGCGCAACCGGCTCCTCCTCTCGTCCCTGGCGCTGATCGTCGGCGGGGCGGTGGGCAACCTGATCGACCGCCTGGCGAGCGGCGGCGTGACCGACTTCATCGACGTCTACGTCGGCTCCCACCACTGGCCCGCCTTCAACGTGGCGGACAGCGCCATCACCGTCGGCATCTGCCTGATGCTCCTGGATAGCTTCTTCGCCCAGCCCCGGCTCGAGGAGCCGGCGGACGACGTGGAAGATCCGACCCACCGGGCGGGCACCGCCGAGGCGACCGGTTCGACCGGCTGAGCCTCCGAGGGGCCCCCGATGAGCCCGGCCTCCGGAGACCTCCGGCGCCTCACCGCCGGCGCGGAGCATGCCGGCGAGCGTCTCGACCGCGTCCTCTCCGACCTCCTGGAGACTCCGCGCAACCAGGTCCAGCGCTGGATCCGCGACGGCCTGGTGACGGTCGGCGGCCGGACCCAGACCAAGCCTTCCGCGCCGCTCGCCGGTGGGGAGCACATCGAGGTCACCGTGCCGCCGCCCGCGCCCTCCGGCATCGAGCCGGAAGCGGGCGCGCTCTCGGTGCTGTATGAGGACGAGGCGTTGGTGGTGGTGGACAAGCCGCCCGACTTGACGGTGCACCCGGGGGCCGGACGGCCGACCGGCACGCTCGTCCACCGCCTGCTCGCCCGGTTTCCGGACATCGAAGGGGTTGGCGGTCCGGGGCGCCCGGGGATCGTCCACCGGCTGGACAAGGGCACCAGCGGCGTCCTGGTGATCGCGCGCACGCAGACGGCCTACCGCGCGCTCCAGGCGGCGTTCTCCGGGCGCGAGGTGGACAAGCAATACCTGGCGATCGTCTACGGCGCGCCCGATCCCGCCGACGGCACCATCGACACCCCGATCGGTCGCCACCCGGAGCGGCGCAAGCAGATGACCGTACGCGCCGATGGCCGGTCAGCGCTGACCCATTTCCACACGGTCGCCGCGGCCCGCGGCATCGCCCTGCTGGAGATCGACCTGGCGACCGGCAGGACCCACCAGATCCGTGTGCACCTCAAGTCGATCCACCATCCGATCGTCGGCGACCCGGTCTACGGCGAGGCGCGGTGGAAGGCGCTCGAGGCGACGGTCCGCCGGCCGCTGGTGCGCTTCCCGCGGCCGGCGCTCCACGCCTGGCGGATCGGCTTCACCCACCCGGTGAGCGGCCAGAGAGTGCACTTCGAGGCGCCTCCTCCGGAGGATCTCTGCCGCCTGTGGCAGGAGGTGACGGGAGGGGTCTGGCCGTTGTAGAACGGCCCCCTCCCCGCCCCGGAGGGCGCGAAGGGGGCGATCGGGCTCAGAGAACGTCCATCAGCGGGGTGTAGGTCTTCCCCTGGCTCTCGGCAACCGCCGAGCAGGTGATCTTCCCCTGGTAGGTGTTGACCCCGGCCAGGAGGCCCGGGTCGTCCAGGACCGCCTGGCGGAGGCCCTTGTCAGCGAGCTGGAGGGAGTACGGCAGGGTGACGTTGTTGAGCGCCAGCGTGGAGGTGCGCGGCACGGCGCCGGGCATGTTGGCGACGCAGTAGTGGATCACCCCGTCGACCTCGTAGATCGGGTCGGAATGGGTCGTGGCGTGGGTGGTCTCGAAGCAGCCGCCCTGGTCCACCGCCACGTCCACCGCCACGGAGCCGCGCTTCATCTCGGAGAGCATGGCCCGGGTCACCAGCTTGGGCGCGGAGCGCCCGGGGATCAGCACCGCGCCGACCAGCACGTCGCAGCGCGCGAGGGCCGCGAGCAGGTTGTAGCGGTTGCTGTAGAGGGTCGTGATCTGGCCGTGGAAGATGTCGTCCAGGAACCGCATGCGGTCCAGGTTGGTCTCGAGCACCACCACCCGCGCCCCCATGCCGAGGGCGACCTTGGCGGCGTTCAGACCGACGATGCCGCCGCCGATCACCGCCACGTCCCCGGGCGGCACGCCGGGCACGCCGGTGAGCAGGGTGCCGCGGCCGTTGAAACGGCGCTGGAGGTAGTAGGCGCCGACCAGCGATGCCATGCGGCCGGCCACCTCCGACATCGGGGTGAGCAGCGGCAGGTGGCCTCGCCGGTCGGTGATCGTCTCGTAGGCGACGCCGGAGACCTTGCGCTCGAGCAGCACCTCGGTGAGCTCCGGCAGCGGAGCCAGGTGAAGGTAGGTGAAGAGCGTCTGCCCGGGCTGCATCCGCTCGTACTCCGGCTCGATCGGCTCCTTGACCTTGATCACCATGTCGGCGCCGGCCCAGACGGCGTCCGGATCCTTCTCGATCGACGCGCCGGCATCCACGTACTCCTGATCTTCGAAGCCGCTGCCGACGCCGGCCCCGGCCTGCACAGTCACCTGATGCCCAGCCTCCACCAGCGCGTGGGCCCCCGCCGGAATCATCCCGACGCGGTACTCATGGTCCTTGATCTCCTTCGGGATCCCGATCTTCACTCCGGTGCTCCTTCCGGCTACGCCTTGCTCGATGGGCGGTTCGCGTCCTTCCCCGTCCCGGGCTCCGGCTTGTTTTCGCTGTCACTGCCACCGTGGCGCCCCGCACTCCGGCCGCTCTCGCCCATCTCCACTTTCCCCTTGAAGAAAGCCCCTTCTGCGATCGTCACCCGGGGAGCGGAGATATCACCTTCGATGCGGCCGGAGGCGCCGACTTCGACGCGTTCCCGGCCACGGACGTCGCCGAAGACCTCACCCGCGACCATCACGGACCGCGCCTCGATCTCGCCCCGGACCACGCCGTTCGATCCGACCACGGCCCGGGCGTCGATGCGCAGGGTGCCCGTGAGCTCGCCCTCGACCAATAGCTCGGTGTCGCCGGTGACCTCGCCCTCGACCCGGGTGCCCTCGGCGATCCGGGTCACCGCCCGTTCGCGTGCAGCGGGCGCCGGACCGGGGCCGGGGGCCGGCTGAGAATTGGAAGGACCGGCGCCCGGGCGGACGGAGGTCGGTGGCTCGTCTTCACGTCGGAAAAGGGGCATGGCAGGCTCGCGGACGGTTGGGTGTGAGTCGGTCCCGGCCGGGAGTCCGCTGGCCGCCACCGGCGTTCTCGCCGGGAATCGAGCCGCGTGCGGGCCGTTGCTGGTCGGGGTTCGGATGGGCTTGGTGGCACTCCGACTGGCTATCGGCCGGCCCGGTCGAGCGGGCCCTCCGGGGGTCCACCCGCGGCCGGAACCGATCGCTGCCGATCCCAGCGTTTCCGAGGCCGGAAACTGGAGCGGGCAACGGGACTCGAACCCGCGACATCAAGCTTGGGAAGCTTGCACTCTACCAACTGAGTTATGCCCGCTCAGCCGGTTACCCGGCGGAAGGAATCTAGCGAAACCGAGGGCCGGGGGTCAAGTACGGACGGCGGTGGATCGCTCTTCACCACAGGCTGGTATACTCCGCTCATGAGCTCGTCGAGCAATGAACCGGGATCGCACGACGGCACCTCGGATCGGACCCGGGATCGACAGGCGCCGCTGTACTTCTTCCCTGAGGAAGAGATCACCGAGCTGGAGCTGCGAGAGATCCTCGCCGGCAGCGACGCCGCGCGCCGCGCCTGGGCGATCTCTCACCTGCTCCGCTACGCCCAGTGGGAAGACATCTGGACCTACGTCGATCGCGATGAGGTGCGCGAGATCTTCTCGGAGCTCGAGATGCCCGAGAACCTTCGGGCAGCGTGGGCTCGCATGCTCAAGGTGGAAACCCCGGTCGGCTGACGATCCGACCGGTCACGCAGGGCCGGAGATGCGGGGTGGTGCCAGGACTTATCCCCCTCCGGCCCTTTTTACGTGAAGGGCCGGGATCCGGGGCCATCTCGCGGCGTCCTCGGTCGTTCCCTCGCTCGACGTACTGTGCAGTACGCCTCGCTCGGTCACTCCCTGCGGTGCCACGATCTGGCCCCGTCTGCCGGCCCTCTGCGGCGGGGTCGTACCCCTAGCTACCCATGATCACGTCGCCGAGATCTCCGAGGACCGAGCCTTCGCCCTTTCTTCCGCCGTGGCCTCTGGGAATGGCGGCGATGACGCGGCCGGCGAGGCGGCTGAAGGGGAGCGACTGGAGCCAGACGGTGCCGGGGCCGGTGAGGCGGGCGTAGAACAGGCCTTCTCCACCGAAGATGGCGGTCTTGATCCCCGGGACGGTCTGGATGTCGTAGTCCACGGTCTGTTCGAACGCCACCAGGCAGCCGGTGTCGACGCGCAGCACCTCACCCGGCTGGAGCTTGCGCGCGACGATGGTGCCGCCGGCGTGCATGAAGGCCAGCCCGTCGCCCTCGAGCTTCTGGAGGATGAAGCCCTCGCCGCCGAACAGACCCGCGCCGAGCTTGCGCTGGAGCGCGATGCCGACGGAGATGCCCTTGGCGGCGCACAGGAAGGCGTCCTTCTGGCAGAGCAGCGCCAGGCCGTGCTCGCGGAGGTCGACGGCGACGATCTTGCCCGGATAGGGCGAGGCGAAGGCCACGTCCTGGCGCTGGTTGGAGCCGTTGCCGAAGACGGTCATGAAGAGCGACTCGCCGGTCAGCACGCGCTTGCCGGCGGACATGAGCTTGCCCATGAAGCCGCCGGAATCGGACTTGACGGAGCCGTCGCCGAAGATCGTGTTCATCTCGATCCCCGGGTCCATGTACATGAACGCGCCCGCCTCGGCGACGCATGCCTCCCCAGGGTCGAGGGTGATCTGGACGAACTGCAGCTCTTCGCCGAAGACCTCGTAGTCGATCTCGTGGGCGCCGCCGGCAGCGGCGGCCGCGGACTGGAGGCCCGCTGTGGGCACGGGGGTCCCGGCCGGCGGCGGCGCGGCACCGGCGAACGCCCCGGAGAATTCGGGGCGGCTGGTGATCGGCACCCAGTTGGCCATTCCGTTGGCGAACACGTGGGCGTCCGGACCCACCGCGCCGGAGCGGATCTTCTCCACCACCTCGTTCTGCGGGAAGGGGCCCTGCTGCTGCCCCGCGATCGCTACGTACCAGACGGTCTCTTCGGCCATGCCGTACCTCCCTGTCCTTGTTGAAATGCGAACGACCGATCGGCTCGATCGAAGACGCTCAGTCTACGCAACGCGGACCGGCGGGGGCAACGTGTGGGGGCGGTCCGAGGGAGCACGGGGCGGGAACGGGGCGGCTACGGCGCCGCGGCCGGCGGCTCGAAGACCACCTCGAACAGCCGCGGCCAGTACTTCCCGGTGACCAGGAAGACGCCGTCCTCGCCGGGCGCGGCCGGCGGCCGGTAGGCGATGCCGTTGAGGACGTCGATGCCCTGGGCCTCGCGGGGGTCGAGCTGGCCGTAGAGGACCCCCAGATCCGCCATGGCAGTCACCTTGCCGGTCGTCGGGTCGATCCGGACGACCTCCGTCGCGCCCCAGACGTTCGCCCAGACCGAACCGTCGACCCATTCGAGCTCGTTGAGCTGGGAGAGGGGGCGCCCGTCGAGGGTCACCTGGACGCGCGAGAGCTCTTCGAAGCTGTCCGGGTCGCGGAAGGTCAGCCAGGAGCTGCCGTCGCTCATCACCAGCCGCTTGCCGTCATAGGTCAGGCCCCAGCCCTCCCCCGGGTAGGTGTGCTCGCCCAGCCGGGCGAAGCTCTTGCGGCTCCAGACCAGGGCCACACCGCTCTGCCAGGTGAGCTGCACCAGCCGGTCCCCCGGGATCAGCGCCAGGCCTTCGCCGAACAGCTCCTCCGGCAGGTCGCGCTGCTCGAGCACCTTGCCGGTCTCCAGGTCGACCTTGCGCAGGCTCGACTGGCCGTGCTGCCCGGTGCTCTCGTAGAGCACCCCGTCGTGCCAGAGCAGGCCCTGGGTGAAGGCGTCGTGCTGGTGGGGGTGGCTGGCGAGGATGTGAACAGAGAGGGTCGGCACGTGCGCGTGCTCTCCGGCGGCCGGTCGGGCGCGGTCGGGCGCGGTGTCCACCGCAGCGGAAGCCGAGGTGCCCATTCCTGAGTCGGACTCCGCGTCAGGCGCCGAGTCGGCGGTCGACGGGCCGCCGCTTCCGCCGCAGGCCAGGCTGCCACAGCCCGCGGTCAGGAGCAGCAGGAGCGCTCCTCCCAGCACGGCGTGGCCGGCGGTGCGCGCCGGCCGGTGTCGCACCGCGAAGGCTTGTTTCCGGCTCATGGGCCCACCTCCTGGGCGCGGTTCCCGCGCCGCGTGATCGACCAGAACCAGGCGGCGAGCAGGGCGAACGCGCCAGCCGCCAGCCACGGGGCGAAGGCGCCGGCCCACGCGGGTCCGATGCCGGCGGGCGCCTTGCCGGTGATCGCCGCGGCGACGGCGATGCCGACGCCGAGAATCCCCTCGCCGCCGACCAGTCCCGAGCCGAACAGGATGCCTCGCTGGAGCCGCGATTCGCGTTCGTCCTCGTCCTGCGCCCGCCGCCGCACCCACCAGTGCAACAGCCCGCCGAAGAAGACCGGCACCATGGTCGCCACCGGCAGGTACACGCCGACGGCGAACGCCAGGCTCGGAATCCTGAGCAGCTCGGCGATCAGGGCCAGGGCGACGCCGATTCCGACCATCAGCCAGGGCAGAGACTGCTGGAGCACTCCCTCGATCACCAGCTTCATGAGCGTCGCCTGGGGGGCGGCGAGCTCCTCCGAGCCGAGCTCGAACGCCCGGTCGAGGAGGATCACCGCGAGACAGACGAAGGTGGCCGAGGTCAGCACGCCGAGGATCTCCCCCGTCTGTTGGCGCCGCGGCGTGGCGCCCAAGAGGAAGCCGGTCTTGAGGTCCTGGGAGGTGTCGCCGGCGATCGACGCGGCGATCGCCACCACGCAGCCGACCACCAGCGCCGCCACCTTGCCCGAATCATCGGTCCAGCCGAGGAACAAGAAGACCGTCGAGGTGAGCATCAGGGAGGCGATGGTCATGCCGCTGGTCGGGTTCGAAGTGACGCCGACGAGGCCGACGATCCGCGACGAGACCGTGACGAAGAAGAACGCGCAGACGGCGACCAGCACGGCGGCCACGGCGCGTTCCGGGAAGCTCTCGAGGGGGCCGAAGATCTGCGGCACCAGCGCCAGGAGCAACACCAAGGTGCCGAGGCCGCCGAGGATCAGCCCGAACGGCAGGTCGCGGCTCGTGCGCGGGACGGCCTCGCCCTCGTCCATCCCGGAGCCGATCCGCGCCCGGAGCTGCCGCACGCCGACCCGGAAGCTCTCGATCATCGTCGGGATGCTGCGGATCAGGGTGATCACGCCACCCGTCGCCACCGCTCCGGCGCCGATGTAGCGCACGTAGCGAGTCCAGATCTGCCCGGGCTCCATCTGGGAGATCGTGAGCACCGTCTCCGGATACAGCGGCTCCGCGCGGCCGGCGCCCCACCAGGCGATCGTCGGGATGATCACCAGCGACGACAGCAGGCCACCGGCCACCATGACGGAGGCGATCCGGGGCCCGAGGATGAAGCCGACGCCGAACAGGGCGGCGGAGACCTCCGTGCCGACCTCCCCCTTCTTGAGGAACGGCACGCGCACGGTGATCTCGCTCTCGATCACGTGCAGCCAACCGGTCAGGAGCTTGAGCAGGACGCCGCCGCCGAGACCGAGAAAGACCGCCTTGGCTTGGGCACCGCCGACCTCGCTCGCCTTGAGCACCTCGGCGCACGCGGTGCCCTCGGGGTACGGCAGGGTCTCGTGCTCACGCTCGATCAGGAAACGCCGGAGCGGCACCATGAACAGGATGCCCAGCACCCCACCGGTCATGGCAAGGAGGGTCATCTGGAGGAGCGTCGGATCGAGCCCCCAGAGGAACAGCGCCGGCAGGGTGAAGATCACGCCGCTCGCCACCGAGCTCGACGCGGAGCCGACGGTCTGGGACGTGTTCGCCTCGAGGATGCTGGTTTCGGCCCGCTTCCGGTGCAGGCCGCGGAACGCGGCCACCGTCAGCACGGCGACGGGGATCGACGTGGAGATGGTCAGGCCGACCCGGAGGCCCAGGTAGGCGTTGGCCGCACCGAACAGGATGCCGAGGACGATCCCGGTCAGTACCGCCCGGAAGGTGAACTCGGGCGGGCTCTCTCCGGCCGGGATGTAGGGACGGAGGCCGGTGTCGCTCAAAACGGCCCGTCCATGGAGCAACCGCGGCCGATCCAGTCGGTCTGGTCAGGCTGGATCCAGGTCGAGAAATCGCCCATCCCCGAGCCGATCGGGCTGCCCGGCGGCGCCGCGGCCGGTGCCGGGAGCGGTGCCCCGTCCTCGTGCTGGCGCTGGAGGTAGCGGTCGATCTCGTCCGCCAGGTAGGTGCGGTGCGCGGCGCGGGCTCCCGTCGCCGAGGCGGCTCCGCGCAGCCGTTCGGCCAGCCCCGCGAGCGCCCCTTCGGTCCGTTCCCGGACCGCCGGCGTCGCCGCCGGGTTCGACGCCAGGTCGATCATCGACCGGACGACCGCGGACTGGACCGTCCGGCGGATCTCCGCCAGCCGCGCCTCGCTCCCGTCCGCTGCACCGGCAGCCCCGGCAGCGGGCGCACCGAACGCCTTCTCCACCACCGCTCCGAGGACCTCTTCGAGGGACGGCAGGGAGGAATCGCGCCGGGAGAAATCGACCAGCCGGGCCGCCCGCTGGGGCTGGAGCAGGCCGGAGACCGTCATGCCGGCGGCCGTGGCGGCGGCACCCAGGGCGTCGAACGCCGGCCGGGTCGCGCTGGCGAACATCTCCTCGTTGCGCAGGAAGCCGTTGGGCCGCGGCTGGAGCAGCTCCAGCACCGACTCCGGCAGGTCGAGGAACTTGGGCTCCAGGGTCGTCAAGACCAGGTCGAGGGCGCGGCGCTGCTCCGCCGCCGGCACCGGCCGGGCGCCGGGCGACGGGTCGCCCCGGAAGGCGTAGCGGTAGTTGAGTCCACCGACCTCCTTGGTCGCCGCTTCGAGCTGGTAGCGGTGGTAGAAGTAGACCGGCACCAGGACCTCTTGCAGGAGGGCGAGCGGCTGCCCGGCGGCGATGTTGCCCTCATCGAAGTGGTCGAGCGCGACGCGACGCACGGCCAGCACCTGCTTCAGGCCGCCGACCGGGTCGCTGCCGTTGTCCCACAGGTTGGCCAGCGGCTGGGCCGCGCCCGGCGGGCGGGCGTCCTGGTCGGTGAGGAAGACCCAGCCCCGGTCCCGGTTCTCCTGGAGGATCGCGGCGAGCGCCGCCTGCTCGTCGGTTCCCGGCGGGAACTCGCTATAGGCGTATCGGATGGACTGGATGTCGAAGGCACCGATGCCGGTGGCGTAGGCCTTGGAAAAGTCGAGATCGCCGTCCGGGCCGACGCTCACCAGCGGCGCCGGGTAGTCCATGACCGAGGCGCGGCCGTAGGTGCTGGCGGCGAAGTTGTGGGCCAGGCCCAGGGTGTGCCCGGTCTCGTGCGCAGCGAGCTGGCGCAGCCGGGCCAGGGCGAGCTGGACCGGATCGTCCGGCGCGCCGGTGCCGGTCTTCGCCGTGCCCTCCAACCCTTCAAAGATCAGCCGGTCCTGGCGCACCCGGAGCGAGCCGAGGGAGACGTGCCCCTTGATCATCTCGCCGGTCCGCGGGTCGATCACGCCGCCGCCGTACGACCAGCCGCGGGTCGAGCGGTGGACCCACTCGATGACGTTGTAGCGCACGTCGAGCGGATCGGCGCCCTCCGGCAGCAGCTCGACCCGGAACGCATTCTCGAAGCCCGCCGCGTCGAACGCCTGGGCCCACCAGGAGGCGCCCTCGATCAGCGCGCTCCGCACCGGCTCGGGCGTCCCCCGATCGACGTAGTAGACGAGCGGTTTGACCACCGGCGAACGCGCGGCCGTGGGGTCGACCTTCTGCAGCCGGTGGCGCACCAGCCACCGGCGTCGGATCGGTTTGTCGAGCGGCGTGGCGTAGTCGATGAACGACACGTCGTAGGAGCCGGACCGGGGATCGAACGGCCGCGGCGTGTAGCCGTCGTCGGGCAGCTTGATCAGGGAGTGGTGCTGGCGCACGGTGAACGCCGTCGGGTCCGGGACGGTCCGGGCGACCAGCTTGCCCGGCTCGCCGGCGGCGGCATAGGTGAGCACCGCCTCGAGCTCCAGGTTCTCCGGGAAGACCCGGCAGGACGAGAAGTCGACGGCACTCCGACCGGCGTCCAGCGCGTAGGCACCCTGCCCCGTCCGGCGGAGGGTGGCCGAGATGCCGTGGGCGTCGCGCACCAGGAACGAGGTGATGTCGACCAGGCCGCGGCCGTCCTCGTCCCGGGCCTCCAGCGGTCCGCCCCAGAGCACGGAGTCGGCGAACGACTCCTCCACCGCCCGCACCTCGTCCGGGTCGTCCGACAGGGCCCGGAAGCCCACGTTCTCGGCCTGGATCAGGAGGCGGTTGCCGACCCGCCGGAACGCCACCACCCGGGTCGGTCCGATCTGGCCGCGGTCGAGGCCGACCGGGTTCGAGCCGAGCCCGGTCACCAGGCCCTCGATGTAGAGGTAGCGACCGACCTCGTCGCTGCCGGCGGCCGGCGCGGGGACGGCGAGATAGACCTTGCCGCCGTCTCGGTCGAGCCACACGTCGAGCAGGCCCGAAACCTGCTCCATGCCGGCAGTCTTGGTCTCGATCGTCGGCAGCCCCTGGTCCGTTCCGGCCGCGGCCATGGCGGGCTTGCCCTGGGCCCCCGGCGCTCCCGCTCCGTGCGGTGGTGCCGCGAGCGAGGCGCAGGCGCTGAATAGGATGGCGAGGAGCGAAAGTCCGGAAAGAGCGCGGGTCATGGGCTGGGGTTCCCCCTGAACGTGCAGTCAGCTACGGGCGGTTGGCGGTGGACTCTATCATCCGGCTCGCGGCCGGCGACCGCGACGTCCGGCCCGCCGCCGCGCCGGTTTTGACTCACCGGGACCCCCGTGATACCTCTTGGCGTCGGTTCCCCGGTATCCGTTTCTCCCGGACCGATCGAGCCCTTCCCGAGAGAGTCCTGAGAGATCCATCGTCGACAGGAGACCGAGCCATGCCCAGCCTCCAAAGCCTCCGCGCATCCGCCCTCCTCTGCCCTGCCCTCTGGGTCTCGCTTCTGCTGCCGCTCGCCCCGGCGGCTCCGGCGGCCGGGCAGATGCCGCCGGTCGCGCAGCCCGGGGACCCGTCGGCAAGTCAGGCGGCGGCGGGCGACGCGCCGGCGACGGGGGCGCCCGTGCCGGCGGAGCACCGCACCCCGCGGGCCACCATGATGAGCTTCCTCGAGGCGTTCTACGACGGGAGCGGCGGCATCGACCAGGCGGTGGCGGCACTCGACCTGTCCCAGGTTCCGGAGGCCGTGCGCTCGGTCAAGGGGCCGGAGCTGGCGGTCGAGCTCAAGAACATCCTCGACCGCACCGAGCTGATCGACCCGGAGACGATCCCGGACGATCCCCACGCGAAGCCCTACGTCTTCCTCGAAGCGCCCGAGGGGGACGTGATCATCCAGCGCCAGGCCGGCGGCGAGTGGCTGTTCACCGCGGAGACGGTGGCCGCAATCCCCGCTCTCTACCGCTCGCTCGAGGGCAAGAAGATCGTCGAAGGAGTGAGCCCGGCGTCGGAGACGCTCTCACCGGGCCTCTGGCTGCGCTCGAAGGTGCCTTCGTCGCTCCTGGCGACGGTCTTCATCCTGGAGCTCTGGCAATGGCTCGGGCTGCTGGGGCTGGCGCTTCTCGGCATCATCGCCGACCGCATCGTCGTCTTCATCGCGGAGGCGTGGGTCGCCCGCTGGCTCCGCTCGCGGGTGGCCAAGGTGGAAGAGATCGGCCTGCGCAAAGCGCTCCGCCCCCTCGGCCTGGTCGCCATGGCGCTCCTCTGGTCCGCTGGTCTCCGCTTCCTCTACCTGTCGGTCTCGGTCCTCTCCGTGCTCGAGGTCGCGGTTCGCTTCGTCCTCGCCACCGGTGCCGTCTGGGCCGCCTACCGGCTGGTCGACATCGTGGCGGCGCTGCTCGAGGAGCGTGCCCGACAGACCCACAACCGGTTCGACGACCTGCTGGTGCCGTTGATCCGCAAGTCGCTCAAGGTGTTCATCACCGCCTTCGGCCTGGTGTTCATCGCCGAGACCCTGGAGATGGACATCTCCAGCCTCCTCGCCGGCCTCGGCCTCGGCGGCTTGGCGGTCGCCCTGGCGGCCCAGGACGCGGTCAAGAACCTGTTCGGGTCGCTCATGATCCTGGTCGACCGGCCGTTCTCCGTCGGCGACTGGGTGGTGGTCGGCGACTTCGAGGGCGTAGTCGAGGAGGTGGGTTTCCGGAGCATCCGCATCCGGACCTTTTACAACTCGCTGATCACCCTGCCCAACTCCAACCTCATTTCGTCGGCCGTGGACAACTACGGCGCCCGTCGCTTCCGCCGCTGGTCGACCAAGCTGTCGATCACCTACGACACCCCGCCGGCGACAATCGAGGCCTTCTGCGAGGGGGTTCGGGAGCTCATCCGGCAGGGCAAGATCACGCGCAAGGATTCGTTCCAGGTCTACCTGAGCTCGTTCGGTGAGTCCGGGCTCGAGGTGCTCCTCTACGTCTTCTTCGAGACCGGCGACTGGGGTGAGGAGCTGGCGGCACGCCACGCCCTCGGCCTGGAGATCCTGCGCCTCGCCGAGGAGCTGGGGGTCGACTTCGCGTTCCCCACCCGGACGGTCTGGCTGCACGAGCAGGAGCCGCCCAGCCGCACCGCCGCCGGCGACGACCCCTGGGAGGTAGGGCGCCGTGCGGCCACGGCCGTGCGCGGAACAGTGGAAACCTAGTCGTCCGAACCGCGCCAGGTGCGCGGCACGCCCTGGTCGACGCTTCGCAGGTGGAGGTCGCGCTGCGGGAACGGGATCTCCAGGCCCTCGGCCGCGAACCGGCGGGTGATCGCCGCCGCCAGATCGCTCCGCGCCTGGAGCTGCTGCTCGAACGCCTCCAGCCAGACCCGCAGCTCGAAGTCCAGCGAGCTGTCGCCGAAGCCGGTGAAGATCGCCATCGGCGGTGGATCGTCGAGAGCCAGCGAGTAGCCCTTCCCCACCTCCTCCAGCACCTGGATGACGCGCTCCGGATCGGTGCCGTAGGCCGCGGAGACCGGCAGCACCAGGCGGGCCCGCGGCGTCGACAGGGTCCAGTTGACCACCTTCTCCGAGATCAGGTCGGCGTTGGGCACGATCAGCTCCGCGCCGTTGAAGGTGGTGAGGACGGTCGAGCGCATGCCGATCTTGGTGATCGTCCCCTGCTCGTCGCCGACCACGACCACGTCCCCCACCCGCACCGGGCGCTCGAACAGCAAGATCAGGCCGCTGACGAAGTTGTTGACCACGTTCTGCAGCCCGAAGCCGATGCCGACCGACAGGGCGCCCGCGATCAGGGCGAGGCTGGACAGGTCGACGCCGAAGAGCGATAGGGCGGCGAAGACGCCGATCACGACCAGGGTGTAGTGCAGCAGAGTGGCGATCGAGTCGCGGACACCACGGTCGAAGCGACGGTGCTCGAAGACCGCCCGGTCGAGGAGGCTCCGGAGGATCCAGGAGGCCGCCACCGCCAGGTAGACGGCGAGACCCGCCAGCAGCAGCCGGCCGACCGTGAACCGGGTGCTACCGACGGTCACCCCCAACCCGACCACCGCGTGCCAGGCCTGGCCGATGCTCTCCGCCAGGTTCCAAACGACCGACAGATAGAGCAGGGCCGCCCCGACGACCACGACCTGGAGCAGGAAGAGGAGGCGCTCCGACAGGATGTCGCCGACCCGGCCGAGGCTGCTCGCGTGCAGGGTCCCGGACGAGCGTACGAGGTAGGCGATGCCGCCCCGCCCGAGGCGCACCAGGAAGGTGGCCACGAAGCCGATGAAGGCGGTCGTGACTGAGGCTTCGAGGAGCCACTGGGAGAGGGCGTGGTAGCCGGTCAGCTCGGCTGCCAGGACCCCGCCGAGCGCCAGAGCGCCGATCCGGAGAGCCGCCGGGAACCAGCGCTGGCTGCGCCACCGGGACCGGGAGGAGCCGCGGGCGAGGACCAGGAGCGCCACCCCGCCGCCGATCGCCAGGGCGGCGAGCACCAGGCGCTGGAACGGCACCGGCAGGGCCACCGCTCCGAGCGCAGCGAACAGGACGTACGCGACGGAGATGAGCGCCACGGTCCATCGCTTGTAGCGGTTGTCGAACATACCGATGCCGACCAGCGCGACGGAGACCGCCACCGCCACGCCGAGGGCGAAGCGACCGAGCGGCGGGAGCAGCCCGTAGAGGAACCCGAGGCCGGTGACGGCGACCAGCACGCCGACCGCCCACGGGTGCTCCAGAACCGAAGCCCAGCGCGAGGCGGCGGGGACCTTGCGGTGGAGCCGGCGCAGGGCCCAGCCGAGGAGCAGAGCGAGCGTGATCTGGAGGAGGAGAACGAGGCCGTTGCGAGGGCTCGGCGGACTCTCCCCCCAGGCGGTGCCGAGGCCGGAGAGCGGATTCTCCGCGAGCCGCGTTCGAATCTCTTCCCGGAACGCCGCCGAAAGGAGCGGAGGCGCCGTCCGGCGGAAGAGGTTCTGCCGCCACGTCCGCAGTAGTTGCTGGGCGCTCTCCACCTCCTTGCGGCTGGCGGCGTCGACCGTCTGCAGGCGCTGCTGGATGTCCACCAGGGTAGGCAGCGCTCGGTTGGCGGCGCGCAGCACACGGTCGATCTCGTGATCGGCGCGAGTGAGCTGCTCGCTGTAGGTCTCCCGGTACTGAGGGTCCGCCCGGAGCTCTTCCCGCCAGCGCTGCCAGAACGCCCGCTTCTCCTGCCAGGCGCTGCGCAGGGAGTCCATGTTCCCGACCCGGTCAGATGCCGCGCTCATCGCCTCGTCGATCTGGCCCTGGAGCGCCAGGGCCTGCTCCAGGATCGCCTGCACCCGCTCGTCCCGGACGTAGTCGCGACTGGTCGCTTCGGCCAGGCGGGCCGCCACCTCCTGCTGGACGGCGCCGAGGGATTCGACCTGGGGCTCCAGCTCGGCGGTGTCGCCGATGGCCTCGATGTCGTCGATCGCCCGGTCCGCGTCCTCCGACAGGCCCACCACCCGGGGGATCAGCTCCGAGACCTGGGGCAAGGGGGGCGGCCCGGCCTCCTCCGCCCCGGCCGATGCATCGGTGGAGGTCCCAGCGCCGGCCTGCGCTCTGTCGCCGCTGCCGCTCATCCGTTCCAGCAGGCCCGAGCCCAGGCTGCCCGGAGCCTGACCCGAAGCCTGGCCAGAGCTCTGGGCGGCCAGCGCGGACGGCCCCGGGGACCCGAAGAGCCCGAAGAGCGCCAGGGCCACGGCGCACCACATCCCTGGCCGGCGACGGAACCCGGTCATCGCTTGCGGAACCGCCGGACCAGGCGGCCGAGCCAGGAGTCGAGCTCCGGGAAGCCGAGCAGCCAGGCGGCGCCGAGGTAGGCGCCGGCATAGGAGCCGACCACGGCCAGCGCCAGGAGTGCGGGATGGAGCGGCGGCAGTGCCCACCAGACGAGAGTAGCAGCCGCCGCGGCGGCCAGAGCGGTCGACGACAGCCGGGCCAGAGCCCGCCCCGGGAGGCGGATCGCGGGAAGCCGCCGCCGGGCCGCTCGCACCAGCCGGATGACCTCGTACCAGGCGCCGAGCGCTGCGCCGAAGGCGAGGCCGACAGCGCCGAACCGAAGGCCGTCCTGCCCCGCCGCAGCGACGGTGGCACCACCGGAGGCCAGGGACGAGAACCCGGCCGGCACCGCCAGGCGATCGAGCAGCAGCATGGCCGGGATGGAGAGCGCCGCCGCCAGCACCACCCGCTGGGCGGCGATCTTGGCCGGGGTACGGGTGTCCGAGAGGGCGAAGAAGACGTTCTGGAGCAGCCGCGAGGCGGAGGACGCAGGCAGGCCGAGGGTGAAGGCCGCCAGGATGGCGTAGACCAGCAGGGTGCTCTGGGCGTCGAAGCTGCCGGTGCGGTAGATCGCGCCGACGATCAGGTAGCCGAAGCCCAGGTAGCCCACGGCCGTCGGCATGACGAGCAGGGCGATCTGGCGGAGGGACCGGTCGATCCGGGCGACGTAGGTCCCGTCCGCGCCGCCGGGCAGTCCGCGGGAGAGCTCGGGCAGCTCCGCCGCCGCCACCGACATGGCGAACAGGCTGATCGGCAGGATGTAGAGGGTCAGCGCATAGTTGAGGGCGCCGACGGCACCCTCCGCCAGGTACGTCGCCAGGAAGACGTCGAGCCAAGCGCCGAGCTGGACCGCCCCGCGGCCGCTGACCACCGGCCAGAAGGCGCTGATCGCCCGGCGCACGCCGGGCACCCGGAGCGAGAGCGACGGCCGGAAGCCGCGCAGCACCCGCAAGACCAGCGGCACCTGGACGCCGAACTGGAGCACTCCACCGACCAACGCGCCCACGCAGGCGGCGAACAGCAACCGGTTCAGAGAGTCCAGGGACAGGCTGGCCGTGGCCGGGTTGTGTGCCCCGGTGAGCCAGGCCCGGCCGGTGAACACCAGGGCCGCGATGATCGACGTGTTCCAGAGCACCGGCGCCACGTACGGCAGGAAGAACCTCCGGTGGCTGTTGAGCACGCCGAGCGACCACGCGTGGAGCACTAGCACGCCGGTCATCGGGAAGGTGATGCGGACGGCGGTGACCGCCAGCGGGAACCGGTCGACCGGGCCGGAATCTCCCAGGAACCCGGCCGCCAGAACCGCCACCAGCGGCTCGGCGAAGACCACGCCGAGGAGTGCCAGCCCACCCGCCAGAGCCAGCAACAGGCCGAAAATCGCCCCGGCGAACCGGCCGGCCTCCTCCTCCCTCCCCTCCTCCAGCATGCGCGAGTAGATCGGGATGAACGAGGCGGAGAGTGTCCCTTCGCCGAGCAGGTTCTGGAGCAGGTTGGGCGCCCTGAGCGCGAAGCTCAGCACGTCCGCGTGCGGGCCGGTGCCGAAGAAGAACGCCGTCGCGCGCTGGCGGGCGAAGCCGACGAGACGGGAGAGCAGGATGCCGGCCGCGACGACCGCTGAGCGCCCGCCACCAGCCGAGCGGGGCACTCTTGCTTGTGCCACAGGGGCGTCAGCCACAGGGGGGCGCCTCGCCGCGCAGACGGGCGTCGATCTCCTCGATCGCCCGGAGGGCGCCGGTCGGCACCGCGATCGCCCCGGGCGGAACGTCCGTTTCCCGGGGATTGATCCGGACCAGGCGGGCCCCCGGGCGTCGAGCCAGGTGCTCCGAGGTGAGCCGCACGGTCGGCACGGAGGTGCCGGCGCCCAGCTCGATGACCGCCAGCCCGTCCTCCGCTGCGTCCAGCTCGTCGAGCCAGTTGCGGAAACGGGCCTCTTGCTCGGCGGTCCGCCCGGGCACCCAGAGCCAGTCGCCGAACATCAGGACGTTGGGTCGCGCCACGGTGTCGCAGGCCGGGCACTCCGGCAGCGTGCCGGTCGCCCGGAGCGTGCGCTCGTCGACGCTCACCTCGGTACCGTCCGCGCTCCAGATCTCCCGATGGCACGGGCGGGTGCACTGGAGGTGGAGGATCGAGCCGTGGCATTCGACGACCCGCTCCTCCGAGAAGCCGGCGGCCTGAAAGTGGCCGTCGACGTTCGAGGTGAAGACGAACCCGCCGGCGCGGGCGCCGTCCACCCACCGGCGCAGGATCTCGTAGCCGCGGTGCGGCCGGACCCGCCGGTACAGGTCGAGGCGGTGGCCGTAGAAACCCCAGGCGAGGAACGGATCGCGCGCGAAGAGGGCCGGGTTTGCCAGCTCCTCGAAGCGCAACCCGAGGTGGGCGAACGGTGGGTAGGCCCGCCAGAAGCCCGCGGTCCCCCGGAAATCCGGAAGGCCCGAATCGACGCCGATCCCGGCGCCCGCGGTGATCACGACGGCGGACGCCCGGGAGATCGCTTCCGCGGCCAGGTCGAACGACCGCTCCAGGTCCGGACCGGCCATCGTGATCGCACCGAGCGCCGAAAGTGTGCTGTTCCCCTGTTCATTCATCGATCGATGATCCTATCGCGAGCACGGAACGATTGCCGGATACAATCCCAGGCAGTGTTCACCCGCGAGGAGAACCCCACCACCGCGGCCGACCTGGCCCTTGCCCTCAGGACGACCCCCGGGAGCGGCTCGATCGTGGTCGTCACGGGTGCCGGCGTGAGCGCCGCGAGCGGTCTGCCGACGTTCAGGAGCGGCCCTGACGCGATCTGGCGCCAGGACGACGTGGAGATCGGCACCGCCGCCTTCTTCCGCGACCACCCGGTGGAGCACTGGCGCTGGTTCCTGGAGCGCTTCGACGGCATCCTGGAGGTGGAGCCCAACCCGGCGCACCGGGCGCTCGCGGCCCTCGAACGCTGGCAGCGAAGCCGGGCGGGGGGCGCCTTCCTGCTCGTGACCCAGAACATCGACACGCTGCACGAGCAGGCCGGATCGGAACGATTGATCAAGATTCACGGCTCGGCGGATCGGCTGCGCTGCTCGCGCGCCGGCTGCCGCCTCGGCGCTCCGGCCGGCTCGATCGCCCGCGACGCCGTCGACCTGGCACCGTTCCTCGCCCAGCCGTCGGAGGAGACGTTGCCACGCTGCCCGGAGTGCGGCAGCCCCCTGCGCGCCCATGCGCTGTTCTTCGACGAGCTCTACGACGGCCATGTGGACTACGGCTTCGAGCGGGCGCGGCGGGCGTTCGCGGAGATGAGCCTGGCCCTCTTCGTCGGCACCTCCTTCGCCGTCGGCATCACGGAGATCGCCCTGCGCACGACCCTGTTCCAGCGGATTCCGGCGTGGACAATCGATCCGGCGGCGGGCGAGGAGACCCGCTTCCCCTGGCTCAAGACGGTGGCCGAACCGGCGGAGGAAGCGCTCCCCGCCGTCTGTCGCGCCCTCGGCATCGACTGACGGCGACCGGCCGCTTCGGGGCTTCCGTCAGCGGGGCGGTGGCGTGATCCCACCGTGCACTGTGCCACCCCGGCCCGCCTCCGCCGTCGGTACCCGGCGCCAGCTCGTCACCCGCGGACCGGTGGCGGTCAGCGTGCCCTGAGCCTCCACCGCCATGGTCACGCCTCGAAGCGAGGCGCTCGCCTCGACCGTGAACGCGCCGCCGGCGCCGTGCTTCACCTCGGAGCGGATCGTGCCGTTCCCCAGGTCGTGCTCCGTGACGCCGGGATAGGCCGGCGACGACGCCAGGTTGGCCAGGGTCTCCGCCATCGCCCCGTCCACCAAGGCGGTCAGCTCGGTGTGGCGCTGCTCGTTCTGCACGCTCCGCATGCGCTGGAGGAGAAAGCCGGCGAGCAGGGCGAAGGCGGCTCCCAGGAGGGCCAGCACCACCAGCGCGGTGACCAGGGCGCTTCCCCGCTCCCTGCGGCGCGGTGCTCCGGACGGCGTCACCATCCCCATCCCAGCCCTCCGCCGCGGAGCGCCGCGGTCACCTCGCGGGTCTGCCAGCCGAGCGACGGCTCGATCGGCCCGGCCGGGTCGAGCACCGGGTCGCGCGGATCGGCGTCCCGGAACGTCAGCTCCACGGTCAGCAGGCGCGGACCGGCGACGATCCAGCGCCAAGAGTAGACGTCCCGGAGCACCGGCCGCGGCCGCGTCCAGTCCTTGGATGCCGCCTTCGGTGCTTTGCCGCCGCCGGCCGGCGGTGGCAGCAGCTCGCTCCGATCGAGCCGGGAGCCGTCCATCTCGTAGCGCACCCGGTGGCCGTCCGGGAAGACCAGGGTGAGGCGGTCGCGGGACCATCCCGGCAGCGCGCCGAGCCCTGCGTCGATCGCCGAGGCGCCCTGAATGTCTGAGCGCAGGCGGTCGAGCACGGGCGCCGACGGCGGCGTGCGCGCCCGGATCCCGGCCTGGGCGAGCATGCGGTGCGCCTGGACCAGGAGCGAGGCGGCCAGCATCAGGCCGATGCCCAGGACGGCCATGGCGATCACGGCTTCGATCAAGGTGAATCCGGCGGCCGCTCGCCCGGCCGGGACCGGCCGCGGCTTTCTCGAAAGGATCATGGCTGTCTCGCCGCGCTCATGGATGGGTCTTCAACCTTCCCGGCTTCCAGAACAACGTCTCCACGCGCCGCGTTCGGGGCTCGCCGAGCACCCGGAAGCTCGCCTCGACCGTCGCCTCGAAGAGATCGGGCGGCGGCTCCCGCCGGCGGACCCGCACCACCAGCCGCAGGTCCTCCGCTGCGGACGGCCGGGCGCCCGTCGGAGCGACCGGCTCCGGCAGCACCACCGCGCCCTCGGGAAGCGCCACCGCTCCGGAGCGGAGCTGCTCGAGGGCTCGTTCGACCGCCCGGTCGACCTCCTGCTTGGCCTCCAGCCGGGTGAGGACGCGCCGCTGCTGGGCCAGGAGGCCGAGGCCGAGGGTGAGGCCGACGCCCAGGATGGCAAGCGCCACCAGCACCTCGATCAGCGTGAAGCCGCGCGCGCCCCGGGGCGTCGCGGCGCCTGTCAGTTCACCCAATTGCCCTCCTCGTCCCGGCCCCCATCACGTCCGGCGCGTCCGGGACGTCCGGCGTCACGGAGGCGTTGCGGTGGCCGGGACGGCAGGCTCGTGGTTTGCCTCGAGGCTTGGGCGCGCAAGTCGTCGATCTCCATCTGCGCCAGGATCGCCTGGGTTTTCCGTCGGCGGTGCCAGGCCGCCATCAGAAACAGCAGGGTGATCGCCAGCCACAGGGTGCCGGCGCCGGTGAGCACGGGAATCCACCGGTACCAGGTGATCGCCGTGCTCCGCCACGCCGCCTCCGACGCGGTCAGGGCGACGCCCGTCGCCGACTGCCAGGCCTGGAGAAACGGCTCGGTGCGGGTGGCCTGGAGCACCCGGCGAACGACCCCCTCACCATACTCCTCGGCCGACCAGTTGACGAAATCGAACGACGCGGCGTAAGCGGTGCGGGCGGTGGCTTCGGACTGGAGGAACGCCCGGTCCATCTCGCCCAGGGTCGGCAGGCCGCCGAGCATCAGCGACGAGCTGTAGACGACCGCGTCGCGCATGCTCCAGCGACGCTGCTCCCAGGTCGCCACCCCCTCGGTGAACCAGCGCGGTACGGTGCCGCCGCCGGGGGCGATCGCGTCGTGGACGAGGACATGGGCCAGCTCGTGGGCCAGCACCGCGGACGCGTCGCCGAAGGGGTACCGGTCCGCACGGCCGAGCCGGATGCCGATCACCCGCTGCTCGGTAAGCGCGAAGCCGGCGGCCCAGGGTGGCGCGGCGCGGTCGAGCTGGGCGATCTCCGGATCGATGATCTGGCCGGCGGGGACCAGGACGACGACGATCGGAGCGCTCGGCTCGACCCCGAGGCTTCGCTCGAGCTCGGGCAGGATGGTCTTGGTGCGGGCGGCAAGATCCTCCAGCGTGCCCCGTAGCTGCGGCGGCGACTCCAGGCGCACCGGACCGGCCTCGATCCGGGAGCGGAACGCGGCGGTCGCGGCGCCCGGCGCCAGCGCACACCAGAGCACCAGCACCAGCCAGGCCAGAACCCGAACCGAGACAGGGCGCGTCAGGGCGGGGCCTCCTCGTCGGGGTCCGCCTCCTCTTCCCCGATCGCCTCCGGCGCGACGGCGAAGGGTGCAAGCTCTTCCGGCACGGCTTCGCCGGCGACCAGGAGGGTGACGTCTTCGAGCCCCTCCAGGGCCTCTTCCCCCACCTGGAAGGTCGGCTGGCCCGCCTTCCAGCCGACCACGGCCACCGCGGGATCGCGCTCCCGGCCGAGCGACAGGCGGAGCGTCTCGCGCGAGCCCTCGGCCCCGAGGTGGACCGTCACCAGCCGGGCGTTTCCCCCTTCGATGCGCCGGATCCAGCGGCTCAGGTCCAGCCCCCGGCCGCCCAGGAGGTCGATCCACGCCCGCCGCACCTTGCCGAACTCCTCGGAGGGACGGTGCAGACCGACCACCGGGTGCTCGACGCCGAACTCGTCGCGCACCAGCTCGGCCACCAGCAGGTTGAGCTCGTCGTTGGTGGTGAGCGCCAGCACCCGCGTGTCCCGCTGGACGCCCGCCAGGTCGAAGGTCATGCCGTCCCGGGCGTCCCCCCGGACCACCTCGACCCCCTCCTGGCGCATCCGTTCGAGCTTCCCCGAAGCGCTGTCGACCATCGCCACCGAGGCGCCCCGGGCGCGGAACAGCCGCGCGATCTCCTGGGAGAGGGCGTTGGCCCCGACCACCACCGTCAGCCGCCGCCGCGGGTCGGAGGCGTAGCCCAGAGCCCGCGGCAGCACGACGGCCATGGCGGTGGCCCAGGCGCCGGTCAGGATGATGGTCAGGTAGACCATGCCTTCGAGGCTCCCGCCGCCGCCGATGCCGGACTCGGTGAGGGAGCGCGCCGAGAGGGACGCCACCGCGGCGGCGACGATGCCGCGGGGCGCGGTGAGGGCGACCACCGTCCGGGCGCGCAGGTCGAGCTGGGCCGGCGGAACGGACAGGAAGACCGCCAGCGGCCGGATCACCAGCACCAGGCCGGCGACCACCAGGACGCCACGCCAGCCGAGACCGATCACTGCCTCGAGGTCGAGCTGGCCGGCGAGGAGGACGAACAGGACGGAGATGATCAGCACCGTGAGCTGCTCTTTGAACGCACGGAGCCGGACCAGGTCCGGGATGTCCAGAGCGGACATGGTGAAGCCCATCACCACCGCCGCCAGGATGCCGGACTCCGGCGCCTGGGACTCCGACACCGCGTAGCACAGCAGCAGGATCGCCAGGATGCACAGGTTCCGGAGCTCGCCCCCCGCCAGGCGGGAGCGCACCACCAGCTTCGCCGCCGAGCCCGCGGCGAACCCGAAGACCGAGCCGATGAACACCAGCCAGACCACGTCCTGGAGCAGACCCTCGATCGGAACCCCCGGCCGCTCGATGGTCTGGAGCACCAGGTAGGCGAGGACCGCGCCGATCGGATCGATGATCAGGCCCTCGGAGACCAGAACGGTCGAGACCTTGCGCGGCACCACCATGTGCCGAAGCAGCGGGCTCACCACCGTCGGCCCGGTGACCGTGACGATCGCACCGAACAGCGCCGCCGTGCTCCACGGCATGCCGGTGACCGCCTGGAACAGCCAGGCGGCGCCGACCCAGGTGATCACCATCCCCAAGCTCAGGAGGTTGCGCACCGCCTTGCCGACCCGGCGCAGATGGCGCGGGTCCAGGGACAGGCCGCCCTCGAACAGGATCAGGGCGATGCCCAGGTGGATCAGCACCTCCAGCCCTTCGCCGAGGGCGTGGGGGGCGATCAGGCCGGTGGTATGCAGGCCGACGAGGGGCCAGAGCTCGGGGCCGGCGAGGATGCCGAAGAGGAGCAGCGGCAGGATCGCCGGGAGCTTGAGACGCTCCGCGACCATCTGGGCGGCGATCCCGAGAACGACGGCTGCGACGACGGTGGTGAGGATCACAGGACCCCGATCTTACCCGCTGGGAGGCACCGGAGGTTCGCCGGGAGGGGGCGTCCCCTTCCCCCCGTGAGGGTGGGAAGGGGATCGAGGGGATGGAGGGCGGTCCAGTGGATCATCCAGGTCGATCGGAACGCAGTGAACCGTGCCGGCGCCTGCCGACACCAGCGGGACACGGGCACTGCGAACGCGCAAACTACACGTTGAAGCGGAAGTGGACGACGTCGCCTTCTTGAATCTGGTACGTCCGCCCCTCGCTGCGCAGCTTGCCAGCGTCCCGGGCGCCGGCCTCGCCCTTGTACTGGATGAAGTCGTCGTAGGCGATCACCTCGGCGCGGATGAAGCCGCGCTCGAAGTCGCTGTGGATCCGCCCCGCGGCCTCCGGGGCAGAGGCCCCACGGCGCACCGTCCAGGCCTTGACCTCCTTCGGCCCGGCGGTGAAGAAGGTCAGCAGGCCCAGCAGGTGGTAGCCGGCGCGGATCACCCGGTGGAGCCCGGGCTCTTCGAGACCCATCTCGGCCAGCAACTCCAGGGCCTCGTCCTCTTCGAGCTCCGCCAGCTCGCTCTCGAGCGCCGCACAGACCGCCACCACCTCGGCCCCCTCCTCTTCCGCCCGCGCCCGCACGGCATCCAGGTGAGGGTTGTCCTCGAAACCGTCCTCGTCGACATTGGCGACGTAGAGCACCGGTTTGGCCGAGAGCAGGTGGATCGACCGCAACCAGGCCTGCTCCCGCTCGCCGGTCTCCACCGTTCGGACCGGCTTGCCGTCACCGAGATGAGCCGACAGGCGCTCGTAGAACGCCGCCGCGGCCTGGAGCTCCTTGTCGCCGGACTTGGAGCTCCTCCGCGCCCGTTCGGCCGCCTTGTCGACCGTCTCGAGGTCGGCCAGGAGCATCTCGGTCTCGATCACCTCGATGTCGCTCACCGGGTCGACCTTGCCGGAGACGTGGGCCACGTTGTCATCGTGGAAGCAGCGCACCACGTGGCCGATCGCGTCCGTCTCTCGGATGTGGGCGAGGAACCGGTTGCCCAGCCCCTCGCCCTTGGAGGCGCCGGCGACCAGGCCGGCGATGTCGACGAACTCGATGGTCGTCGGCACGATCTTCTCCGGGTGGACGATCTCCGCCAGGGCGTCGAGGCGCGGATCGGGCACCGGCACCACGCCGACGTTCGGCTCGATGGTGCAGAACGGGTAGTTCGCCGCGTCGACGCCGGCCGCGGTCAGGGCGTTGAACAGGGTGGACTTGCCGACGTTCGGCAGGCCGACGATGCCGCACTTGAATCCCATGATCTTCTCGCTGTCTGCTCCGCTCCACCGGAGCGGACGGGGAAGGAGCATCCCCGGGGTGGACGGCTCGTCCCGCGCGGACTGCCGTCGCGGGGGAGGGACCGGGGAGTGTCTCAGGTCCGCCGCCCGGGATCAAGTGCCCGCGGCCGCCGCCGGCTTCGCTTCGAATCTGGAGTACGATATCCTCACAGCCCGGCCGCAGTCCCTGAGCTTCCCCGCACATCCGTGGAGTAACGATGCCCGACACCACCGAAGGAACCACTCCGACCACCATGAGCGACCCGCAGGCCGAAGAGCCGCGTGCCGAGGCGCTCGAGAAGCCCGAAGCCGCTGCGGCAACCGCCGAAGCCGCGGAGGCCGCCCAAGCCGCCGATCCTGCCGAGCCGGCTGCCGAGGCTGAGGCGGCACCCGCGGACGACGCCCAGGAGGCCGCTGCTCCGACCGCCGAGGATGGGGAGACGGCCGCGCCCGCCGAGGAGTCCGCGACGCCGGAAGCGGCCGCAGAAGCCGAGGCTGCCGCTCCCGAGGCCGCGAGCGAGGAAGCGGCAGCCGCCGAGACCGCGGTTCAGCCGTCGGACGCCCCGGCCGAGACGGCCGGCCAGGAGGAGGCCGCCACGGCGCCGGAGGCCGCAAAGCCGGCTGCGGCGACCGCCGCGCCGCAGCCGACGCCGGCCGAGCGGGGGGAGGAGACCGAGGAGGAAGCGCGCGACCGGGCGGCCGCCGAGGCCGGAGCGGTCGCAGCCGCCGCAGCCGCCGCGGCGGCGGAAGGCGGCGCCGAAGCCGAGGCGACGGGCGAGAAGGCCGAAGGCTCTACCGAGGCGGCTGAAGGGTCCGCCGCGGCGGCCGCGGAGGCCGCGGAGCCGGCGATGCCAACCGATCCGGTGTCGCTCAAGCTCCTCGAGCACCTGGAGAGCGGCAAGTCGATCCAGGGCAAGGTCTTCGGCTGGAACCAGGGCGGCTACCACGTGTTGATCGACGGTCTGCTCGCCTTCTGCCCGCGCTCGGAGATCGACCTGGGCAACCCGAAGGCGCCGAAGAAGTACATCGAGAAGACCTACCCCTTCCGGGTGATCGAGCACCGGCCCCAGGGCAACCGCTTCATCGTCTCGCGCGCCAAGATCCTGGAGGAGGAACGGGCGAAGAAGCAGGCGGCGGTCAAGGAGCTGCTGGCAGAGGGCGCGACCCTCGAGGGCCGCGTGACCTCGCTCACCGGATTCGGCGCCTTCGTCGACCTGGGTGGTGGGATCGAGGGCATGGTCCACGTGTCGGAGCTTTCCCACCGCAACGTCGATCAGCCCAAGGACCTGCTCAAGAAGGGCCAGAAGGTCCAGGTGAAGGTGCTCAAGATCGAGCAGGACGGCGACCGGATCTCGCTGTCGATGAAGGCGCTCGAGGCGAACCCCTGGAAGTCGTTCGCCGAAAAGTACCCGCGCGGCGCCGCGTTCACCGGCAAGATCACCGGCAAGACCGACTTCGGCATCTTCGTCGAGGTCGAGCCGGGCATGGAAGGGCTGGTTCACGTCTCGGCGCTGGCGCCGGGAACGAGCCTGGAGAACGAGACCTTCGCCGAGGGCAAGGAGGTCAGCGGCTGGGTCAAGGACACCGAGATCAAGCGCAAGCGGATCTCCCTGTCGCTCAAGCCGGTGCCGACCTCCGACCCGTGGAAGGACGTGATGTCCAAATACCCCGAGGGGGACTCGGTGACCGGCACGGTCGAAGAGATCGCGCCGTTCGGCATCTTCGTCAACCTGGAGCCCGGCCTCACCGGCTTGCTGCCCAACTCGGAGATGAACCTGCCCCGCGGCACCCACCCTGGCCGGGTCTACGCCCCCGGCACCGAGGTCAAGCTCCAGGTCGCCCGGGTGGAGCCGAAGCGCAAGCGGATGACCCTCGTGCCCGAGGGATCGAAGATCGAGGGCTCCCGGACCGACTTCAAGGAGTACAAGCAGAAGGCGAAGGAGTCCTTCTCCGGCGGCATGCCCACTCTGGCGGCGGCGTTCGAGAAGCTGAAGAAGAAGAACGGCGAGTAGGTCGCCAGCTCGCTCAGGGCGGCGGCGTGCCCTTCTCCTCCGGAGGGGCGGCTTCGTAGACCTCGAACCGCAGCCGGTACGGGTTCCGCTCGTCCGGCTCCCGCACGACCCGCTCGACCAGCCGCCAGCGGGCGAAGTCGACCTCCGGGAAGAAGGTATCCGCGGCGAAGGTCCCTTCCACGCGGGTGAGGAGCAGACGGTCGGCCCGGTCCAGCGCCCGCGCGTACACCCCGGAGCCGCCGCAGACGAACACCTCGTCCTCCCCCGCCCCCTCCGCTCGCCGGAGCGCGTCGTCCAGGTCGTGGGCGACCTCGACCCGCGGCCCATCCTCCTCTGCCACCGTCGGCTCCGGCGGTCGCCACTCCGGATCCCGCGTCAACACGATCGTCGACCGCCTGGGCAGCGGGCCGGTGGACTCGAACGTCCGCCGGCCCATCACCAGGGTGTGGCCGGTGGTTGTCCGCTGGAAGAAGGCCAGGTCCGCCGGTAGGCGCCACGGGATCCCGCCGTCGCGTCCGATCTCCCGGTTCTCTCCCACGGCTGCGATGATGGTCACGCGCATCGAAGATCTCTCTTCGTGAAGCCGCTCCGTGCCCATGCCACCCAGACGTTTCGCCGGCTCAGACCGCGATCGGCGCTTTGATGTGGGGGTGGGGGTCGTAGCCCTCCAGGCGGAAGCTTTCGTAGCGGAAGTCCTCCAAGCGCTCGACCTCCGGGTCGATCCACATCCGCGGCAGCGGCCGGGGCTCCCGCGCGAGCTGCGTCCGCGCCTGCTCCAGGTGGTTGAGGTAGAGGTGCGCATCGCCGAACGTGTGCACCAACTCCCCCGGCACCATCCCCACCACCTGGGCGATCATCCGCGTCAACAGGGCGTAGGACGCGATGTTGAACGGTACGCCGAGGAAGACGTCCGCGCTCCGCTGGTAGAGCTGGCAGGAGAGCACCCGCCGCCCGGACTCGATGTCCTCTCCCGGGAGTGGCGCGCTCCAGAACTGGAACAGTGTGTGGCACGGCGGCAGGGCCATGCGCTCGAGCTCCCCCACGTTCCAGGCCGAGACCAGGATGCGCCGCGAGTCCGGGTTGGTCCGGAGCTGCTCGAGCACCCGGGCGATCTGGTCCACCGTCTCGCCGTCTCGGGTCGGCCAGCTCCGCCACTGAGCGCCGTAGATCGGCCCCAGCTCCCCCTCCTCGTCCGCCCACGCATCCCAGATCGACACCCCGTGGCGCTGCAGGTCCTTGACGTTGGTCCCGCCAGCCAGGAACCAGAGCAGCTCGAGGATGATCGAGCGCAGGTGGAGCTTCTTGGTGGTCAGCACCGGGAAGCCGGCGGACAGGTCGAAGCGCATCTGGTGGCCGAAGACCGACCGCGTCCCCGTGCCGGTGCGGTCGCCCTTCTCCACCCCTTCGTCGAGTATGCGCCGGACCAGGTCGAGATACTGGCGCATGATCACCAGCTCCCGGAGGCGCCGCCGCCGCCGAAGCTGCCGCCGCCGCCCGAAAATCCGCCTCCCCCGCCGAAACCGCCGCCCGAGTGGGAGGACGAGCTCGCGACCCAGGTCGACATCCCGGTCAGGAACGGCGAGTGCTTCATCAGGTGCTTGCCCCGCGTGGTGTGAGAGAAGAAGATCTTGAACAGCGGGAAGCCGATCAGCCAGCAGGCCACCAGGCCGACGCCGATCTGCGGTCCGAACAGCGCCCCGGGGAACGCCGCGTAGAACGGAGTCAGGAAGAGGTAGAGGAACCACCCCTGGCACCCCTTGCTGAACAGGGCGATGGACGAGAACAGGCCGATCACCACGATGAAGATGAGGCCGAACAGGCCCTTCTGCCACCACGAGCCGAGCTGGTTGCCCGTGCTCGACCCGGGCGGCGGCTCGTCCGGGATCGCCCCCGGCTCGTCGCGGAGGGTGCCGAAGATCGCGTTGACGCCATCCTCGATCCCGGCGCCGAAGTCCCCCTGCTTGAACTTGGGCGTGATCACGTTGCGGATGATCCGCCCCGCCTGGAGGTCGGTCAGCTCGTCCTCGAGCCCGTAGCCGACCTCGATGCGCAACTTGCGGTCGTTCTTCGCCACCAGCAGGAGGACGCCGTCATCCACCCCCTTGCGACCCAGCTTCCAGGTCTGTGCCACCCGCATCGAGTAGTCCTCGATCGGGTCACCGTCCAGGCTGTCGACGGTCAGGACGGCGACCTGGGAGCCGGTCTCCTTCTCGAACTGTGCCAGCTCCTGGTCGAGCCGCTGCTCGACGTCCGGCGGGATGATGTTGGCGTCGTCGGTCACCCGACCGGCCAGGTACGGGACGTCCTTGGCCGGTGCCGGGGCGGCGGCCAGGAGCGCGATCAGGGCGCTTGCGGCGACCAGGAGAAGCGGCCACCTGGGGCGCCGCAACCGGGCCGGGACCCGCTCCGGGAAGGGGATCACGAGCCCTCCTCCGCGTCTTCGATGTGGGGTGCGTTGTCGAGCTCGTCGCGGTCGTCCACCCTCCGCTCCAGGCCGGTCCGTTGGAGCAGGGTGCCGCACCGCTCCACCGCCTCCACCACCGCCTCGGCGGGGCGCCCGGCGCGGATTCCCGCCACGATGCCGGCGACGATCTCCGACCACTCCTCCGGCGCGACCACCGCGTCGATCCCGGAATCCCCCAGGACGACGACGCGGCGCTCGAGCAGCGACAGGAAGAGGAGCACCCCGGAGCGGTCCCGGGTGTTGAACACCTCGTGCTCCAGGAAGGCGCTCCGTGCCGCCCGGGCGACCCGCAGGTCGAGCTCCTCCTCCGGGGCCAGCCAGCGAAGGAGGACGGCGGACGAGCGGACCGCCAGCAGCCCCCCCGCGCAGCCGCCGGCCGCGGCGAGGAGCATCAGCCAGGGGGCCGGGTTGCTCCAAACTCCCGTGGCCCAGTCGATCAGCACCAGGATCAGCGGTCCTACCAGGGCGCCGAACGCCGCGCCACGCCAGACGGCACCGGTGTAGTCGTCGGACGCGTCGGTGACCGCGGTGACGATCTCGCCACGCGAGTGCTCCTCCGCTGCACGGACCGCCTCGGCGATCCGCGCGCGCTCGGCTTCGGTGAACAGGTCGCGGGCACGCATCGAGGATGGATGCTACACCAAGCCCGGTCGTCACCCTTCTATCGCATTCAAGCCCATGCACGATCCTGAGCTGCTTCCAGGGGTTGAAAGATGGTAACGTCTCGCCGTCCCGAACAGACCAGCTCCAACCAAGAAGAGAGGAGAGCTTCCCCCATGAGTCACTCGAAGACGCTTGTCGTGCTGGCTGCGTGCATCCTGATCACGCTCACCGTGACCCTTCCCGCCCACGCCGAGCGCGACGGCGCGAGCGACCCGGGCCGCTTCGCCCTGTCCCTCGGCGCCGGCGTGGTCGAGCCCAACGGCCAGGGCGAGCTCTACTACACCGGCGCCCTGCGCTTCCGGCTCTCCAAGGACGAGCACCGCCAGCAGCAGGGCGACGACTGGCGCTATGCCCACCGCGGCGACGTCCAGGCCTTCATCGAGCCCGAGGTCGGCTACTGGTCGCGGAACGACAAGGGCGTCAGCGGAAGCGATCTTTCGGTCGGCGTCAACGGTGTCGGGGTCGTCCCGGGACGGGTGGTGGACTACTTCTTCGGCGTCGGCCTCGGCCTCCACTCCATCGACAGCAAGATCGAGTCCGCCGGCGTGACCACCTTCGACCAGAGCGACACCAAGTTCGGTGGCAACTTCCAGGTCGGCCTGGACATTCACCTGACCGACAGCACCAGCCTGTACGGCACCGGCCGCTTCGACATCATCGAGGGGGTGGACGATACGGTGCAGGGGAAGGTGTATATGGGGCTCCGCTTCCGCTTCTAGAACCGCGGGAGCACCCGATCTCGGCCCGTCCTCACTCGTCGCGGGAGCGGCCCTTCTCGGTCAGTCGTCGCGGGTGGGGGTTTGCCGGAGGTCTTTGAGGCGGGAGCGCTGCCGCTTCTTCTCCAGGCGGCGCCGTTTCGTCGCGGCGGGCACGCGGGTGCGCCGCCGCCGCCGACGGGGCCGGAGCGCCTGCGCCAGAAGCGCCTGCAACCGCTCCAGGGCCTCGTCCCGGTTCGCCGCCTGGGAGCGGTGCTCCTGGGAGGACACCTGGAGCACACCATCCTTGGTGATCCGCGACGCCAGGCGGTCGAGCACCCGCTGGCGCTCGGCCTCGGTGAGGACCGCGGAACGGGCGACGTCGAATCGCACGGTGACGCGGGTTTCGACCTTGTTGACGTTCTGGCCGCCGGGTCCGGAGCTCCTGGACGTCACCATCTCGAGCTCCGCATCCGGGATCGACACCTGGGGGTTGACGACGAGCAAGGTTTGGACTCCTCGCCGCTCAGGGTAGCATCCGGAGGCCATCATCTGAACGACCCGCGGGACCTGACGCAACCGGGGCTCCACCGCCCCATCCGACCACGCGCGCACCGCACGAGGCGATCATGCGACGACGCTCCATCACCGCTCCGTCCGCCCTCCTCCTGTCCCTCCTCGCCCTCGGGCTCGCCACCTCCGACCTGCTCCTGCCGCCCCCGGCGGCCGCCGAAGAGCCCGCCTCGATCACGCCGGCGCCACCGCGCGCCGAAGGAGACGGTCCGTACGACCGGCTGATCCTCCGCGGCGGCACCCTGATCGACGGCACCGGCGCGCCGCCGATCGGCCCGGTGGACATCGTCATCGAGGGCAACCGGATCGTCGACGTCGCAGTGCTCGGCGCGCCGGGCCTGGACGTCCCCGAGGACCGGCGCCCCGCGCTCGACCCGGCCCTGGGTGCGCGCGGCCGTGAGATCGACGTCTCCGGCATGTACGTGCTTCCGGGCTTGATCGACATGCACGCCCACCAGGGGGGCGTCGAGCAGGGTACGCCGGCCGAGTACGTCTACAAGCTGTGGATGGGCCACGGCATCACCACCATCCGGGACCCGGGGTGCGGCAACGGCCTCGACTTCTGCGTCGACGCCCGGACCAGGAGCGCCGCCAACGAGATCACCGCGCCGCGGATCGTCGCTTACGTCTTCTTCGGCATGGGGCGCGACGAGCCGTTCACCACGCCGGAGCAGGCCCGGGAGTGGGTCCGGAGCGTCGCCGAGCGCGGCGCCGACGGGGTCAAGTTCTTCGGCGCACGGCCGGACATCATGCGCGCCGCCATCGAAGAGGCGAACCGGCTGGGGCTGGGCAGCGCCTGCCATCACGCCCAGCTCGCCGTCGCCCGCGTCAACGCCCTCGATACCGCCCGCTGGGGTCTGACCTCGATGGAGCACTGGTACGGCCTGCCCGAGGCGCTGTTCGACGACCGGGTGGTCCAGGACTACCCCGCCGACTACAACTACTCCAACGAGCAGGACCGCTTCGGCCAGGCCGGTCGGCTGTGGAAGCAGGCCGCGAAGCCGGGAAGCCCGCGCTGGAACGAGGTCATGGACGAGATGCTGAAGCTCGACTTCACCATCGATCCGACCTTCACCATCTACGAGGCGAGCCGAGACCTGATGCGCGCCCGACGCGCCGAGTGGCACGACCAGTACACCCTGCCGTCGCTGTGGGACTTCTACGCCCCGAGCCGCCGCTCCCACGGCTCCTACTGGCTCTCCTGGTCGACCGCCGACGAGATCGCGTGGAAGGAGAACTACCGGCTCTGGATGCGGTTCATCAACGAGTACAAGAACCGCGGCGGGCGGGTCACGGTCGGCTCGGACTCGGGCTACATCTACAAGCTGTACGGCTTCGGCACGATCCGCGAGCTGGAGCTGCTCCAGGAAGCCGGGTTCCACCCGCTCGAGGTGGTTCGCGCGGCCACCCTGATGGGCGCCGAGGCCCTGGGCATGGAGGACCAGATCGGTTCGGTCGAGCCGGGCAAGCTGGCCGACCTGCTGGTGGTGCCCGAAAATCCGCTCGAGAACTTCAAGGTGCTCTACGGCACCGGTGCCATCCGGGTGACGCCGGACAACCGGGTGACCCGGGTCGGCGGCGTCCGCTACACGATCAAGGACGGCATCGTCTACGACGCGCCCCAGCTCCTGGCCGACGTGCGGGAGATGGTGCGAAAGGCCAAGGAAGAGGCGGGGCGGCCAGAGCTCCTCCAGCCGGGCGTGTCGCCCGAGACGGACGAATAGCGCGCCAGCGGCTTCTCGGCCAGGAGCTCCGGCCGGGCTCGGCACGTGCGCTCAGCCGGCGTCGACCATCGCCCGGCCGAACGGCATCAGGGCCAGGGGGATCAGCTTGACGTGCTGCTGGGCGAACGGGATACCAATGATCGTGATCGCCAGGAAGGCCGCATGGATCAGGTGGGCGATGGCGATCTCCCACCCGAACAGGACGATCCAGATCAGGTTGAAGAGGATCGGCAGACAGCCGTTGGCGCCTTCGCGCTCGACCACCCGCATGCCGAACGGCGTGAAGGTAGCGACGCCGATCTTGATCGCCTGCATGCCGAAGGGGATGCCGATGATGGTGGCGCACAGGAGAGCGCCGCCGATGATGTAGCCGATGCCGGCGATCAGACCGCCGAAGACCAGCCAGAGAATGTTGCCGAGCAAGCTCATGGGTGAAAGACTAGCGCACTCAATGATTACACCGCGATCGGTGCTCCCCGTTCACCCCCGGGAGATCTCCGGCCGGCTCGCCCGGGCGGCTGAGGCCTGGGACTGCCCGGGAGCCGTGTGCGGATGCGGGTGGAGGCCGTGCGGCGCCTGCTTGACCGGCTGAGCGCCGCCCTCGCCCACCTGGTGCTCGCCATCTTCTTCCGGCGGGTCGAGGTCGAGGGGCTCGAGAAGGTCCCGGCGAGCGGACCTCTCCTGGTGGTCGCCAACCACCCCAACGGGCTGATCGATCCGGTGGTGCTCCTCGGAGCCCTCCCCCGGCCGGTCCGCTTCCTCGGCAAGAGCACCCTCTGGGACCTGGCTCCCCTCAGGCCCTTCCTCGCCCTCGCCGGAGTCATCCCGGTCTACCGCCGGACCGACCCGGGAACCGACCCGTCGAAGAACGTCGAGACCTTCGCCCGCTGCCGCGACGCCCTGGTTCGGGGCGCCGCGGTCGCCCTCTTCCCCGAGGGGACGAGCCACGCGGACCCGTCGGTTCGGCCGCTCAAGACCGGTGCCGCCCGGATCGCCTTCGACGCCGCACACGCCGCCGACCGCTCCCCCGAGCCGGTGCGCATCCTGCCGGTCGGGCTGACCTTCGACGCCCGGGAGCGCTTCCGGTCCCGGGCCCTGCTGGTCGTGGGCGACCCGATCGAGGTCGAGCCGCCCACCCCGGCCGCAAGCCGGCATACCGAGAGCGCCGAGGAGGTGAGCTCGCCCGATCGCCCCTCGCGTGCGGCGGTCCGCCGGCTGACCGACCGGATCCACGAAGGGCTCCGCCGGGTCGCCGACGACTACCGGTCCTGGCGGGAGGCCCAGCTTTTCCAGCGGGCGGTGGAGATCTACGATCGGCCGAGCCGGGCGCTTCCCGGAGGCACTGCGCTCGCCGAGCTCCACCGCACCGCACGCGAGCTGTCCGAGGGCTTCGCCGCGCTGCGCACGGTCGAGCCGGAGCTGACCGCTACCGTGGCGCGCGCCATGGCCCGCTACGACCGGATTCTCGGCTTCCTATCGCTGCGCGACGACCAGGTGGCGGCCCGCTACCCGATACTTGGCGTTCTCCGGTTCCTCGCCCGGACCCTGCTGATCCTGTTGCTGGGCCTGCCGCTGGCGATCCTCGGCTCGGTCCTCAACCTCCTCCCCTACCTGGCCGTCCGATGGATCGCCACGCGCCCCGTGCTGGCGGTCGAAGAGCAGGCGAGCTGGAAGCTCTTCGGTGGCCTCTTCCTCTACCCGCTGTGCTGGGCCCTCCAGGGCGTGGCCGCCGGCTGGCGCCTCGGTGCCGGTGCAGGTGTCGCGGTCTCCCTCGTGGCACCCGTGGCTGGGTACATGGCGCTGCTCTTCTGGGAACGGGGTGGGCGGCTGTGGCGGGAGTCCCGGGCGTTCGTCATGCTCCGCACCAGGCCACGCATCCGGAGCGCGCTCCAGGGCATGCGCCGCAGCCTCCGGGCCGACGTGAACGAGCTCTCCGAGCTGTGGGAGGAAACCGCAGACTCCTAGCCTCTGATCAGCTCCATCTCTTCGTCGGTCGGCTGGAAGAGGGAGGCGCCGACCGCCCCGGGACCGACGTGGGTACCGACCACCGGCCCCATCTCGGCGACGTGGATCTCCGCCACCGTCAGCTCCCGCTCGAGGAGGGTCTTGAGCCGGTCCGCCCACACCGGTGCCTTGGCGTGGGCGATGGCGGCGATCACCGGCCGCTTCGGATCGATCGTCTTCTTGAACAGCTCGATCATCCGCGGGTGGGCGGCCCGGCCGCCGCGTACCTTGTCGACCAGCGCCACCTCGCCGTTGCGCACACCCAGGATGGGCTTGATCCCGACGATCTGACCGACCCAGGCCTTCGCCCGCCCGATCCGGCCGTGGCGCGCCAGGTACTCCAGGGTGTCGACCACGAACAGGACCTCCACCCGCTCGGCCATCGTCTGGATGCGCGGACCGATCTCCTGGACGCCGAGGCCGCGCCGGGCCATGCGCGCGGCGAAGAGGGCCAGCAGGCCCAGGCCGAGGCTCACCTGGCGGCTGTCCACCACACCCACCCGCACGGGTCCGGAACCTTCGCGGAGAGCCTGGAGCTCGCGCGATCCGGAGGCGGCCGCCTGCTCGGCGTGGCGGGCGGTCTCCGACATCGCGGACGAGATGTGCACGGAGATCACGTCACGCTCGGCGACCAGCTCCCGGTAGACCTCTAACAGCTCCTCCGGTGTCGGCGGGCTGGTGGCCGGGTGGACCGTCCCGGCCTCGAGTAGCTCATAGAACTCCCGTGGCGTGATGTCGACGCCGTCCTTGAACATCCGGTCACCGAAATGCACGGTCAGGGGAACCACCCGAATCCCGTGCTCCCGGGCCAGCCGGTTGGGCAGGTCGGCCGTGGAGTCGGTCACCACCCGCACACCGCCTTCCTGCTCCTGGAGCTTGACCGCACCCTGGGCGCGGAGCTCCTCCAGGTCGCGCAGGATCGTGCCGTCGGTCTCCTCGAGCCGGTCGAGCAACGCGCCGACCGTGCCCGCTTTTTCTGCCGCGATGAGGATCCTCCGCTGGAACGGTGAGCGCTTGGCGTGGGAGGAGGCCGCCTCGGGATCGACCACGATGTGTGCTTTCACGTCCGGCGGATTGGCGACCCGGTCCTCGATCGCCTGGATGATCAGGGTCTTCAAGGCCGGCTCGATCTCCCGCCGGATGCCGGGGCGCCCCGGGATGACGCGGAACGGCCCCTGGCGGCGCACGCCGATGCGGCAGAACGCCTTGATTCCCTTGGCTCCGCCGGCGGTCGCCGCAATCGCCTCGCCCCGGTCGAACACCACTTCGCCGCCGTCGAGCAACAGGCGGCCGGAGACCAGCGCCCCGCCGAGACCGCGGATCACCTCGAGGATGGGTGTGAGGGACATCTCCCCGACCAGGGTCCGCAGGTCGGCGTCCGGCTCGAGGCCGAGCTCCCAGCCCACCAGCACCAGCCGGACCCGGCGGACCAGCTCGGGGGCGTCGATGCCGCCCGCCGGCAGGTAGAGCACGTCTTCGGGAAGCTCGTCCGGTGCCTGGTCCGCACCACCGAGGACGACCAGCACCGTATCCGCGGAGGTCGCGGCGCGGAGCTCGCCCAGGATCGAGCCGTCTCCGAAGCCGGGCACGGACTCGCGGGCGACGATGACGCTCGGGCCCAGACCTTCGGCGAAGCGTCTCCCTTCGTCGGCTCCTTCCGCAGGCACGACCTCGTAGCCGTGCGCCGAGAGCCCCTCGGAGATCTCTTTGCGAAGCGCCGGCTCCGGCTCCACGATCAGGACCGCCGGCCTGGTCATCGGCTCACCTGCATCGCCTTGGCGGAAACGGAGCGGCACCGGCGTGTCGGGTATGGATCGGCGCAACGAAATGAGCGGTGGCCAGACACTGCGATCGGATCTCTCTCTCGGTTCGGAACTTGCATCGAGCCAAGGCCTCGGCCGGCTGGGCGCAACGATACCCGCTGGAAGTTTCCCGAAGCAACCGAGAAGATCCTACGCTCCACTTGTCACAGTTCCGGCAATAGGGGAAACTATAGTTACAGGGATTTCGCAAGTTTCGATTCCGATCACCGGGCGGCATCCCCCAAGAGTACTCGAAAGGCCGCGCTCCGAGGAGAGGTTCCATGGCAACACGATGCACCGATTCAGATGTCGACCACGATTTCAAGAGGCTAATCGAGCCGCGTCAGCCGTCCGCACGGGCAGTGACCGAGCACCGGGAGAAGGCGCAGTCCGGGGCTACCTGCGCGGTGACGGTCGACCTGTCGGCGTATGGATCGCTGGTCCATCGGGTGCACGACCGCCTGGTGGCGGAAGAGGCCGAAGCCGGCCGCGACCGCGCCCAGGGGGACGCACTGTTCGACGAGCTCATGGAGTTGGCCCCGAAGCAGCGGGAAGAGGCGGTGGTGAGCGACCTACGCTTCGCCAACTTCTTCCTCTGCGACCGTCTCCTCGATGATGCGGCGCGGCTGGAGCGGACCGACCGCGCGGAGGCCAACGAGCTCGCCTTCCTCGCTCTCGCCGCCGCCGGACGGATCGACGCCCGGAGCTACGGCCGGAGCCTGATCGCCGACCTCGAAGCACGCGCCTGGGCGCTTCTCGGCGAAGCCTGGTACGGATCGGGAGAGGCGGGGGCCGGACGCACGGCGCTCCGCCTGGCGCGCAACCACCTTCGCGACGGCTCCGGCGACCCGCTCGAAGAGGCGGAGATCCTCTATCGCGAAGCGGTCGCGAGCCACGCCGCCAGCCCCGAACAGGCGCTGGCTGCGGTCGACCGCGCCGCCGCCATCTTCCTGGAGCATGGCGAACGCAGCCGCCTGGGCGAGGCCCTGGTGCGCAAAGGGGTCCTCTCCGCGGCCGCCGGCGACCACCGCACGGCGGTGCCGCTCCTCCGCGAAGCCCTCGCCCTGCTCGACGGTCGGGTGCCGGCGCGGCGCCTGGCGGAGATCGGCTGGCAGGCGACCCGGAGCCTGTTGGCGGAAGGCGCGGCCGACGAAGCCTGGACAGAGATCGCGCGCGCCCGCAGCCACCTGCGGGACCAGCCGGACGAGTTGCTGGAGGCACGCCTCCGCTTCCTCGAAGGCAAGATCGCCACCCTGGCCGGCCTCGACCAGGAGGCGATCACCTGCATGCTCGAGGCCCGCGACGCCCTTCTGCGTCTCGGCAAGGGCGAAGAAGCGGCGCGCGCTCACCTGGCGTGGGTCGCCCTCACCTGCCGGGACGGCCTGCCGTCCGACGACAGGGCGGCCGCCGGCGAGGCGTTGGCCGCGGAAACGGAGCGGCTCCTGGCGACCGCGGGGCTGCGGCGGGAGACCGTGATGGTCCTTCTGCTGGTCGACCGGGCGGCGGCCGGCGGCACGCTCCTGCCCGACCTGGTGACGGCGCTCGACCGCTTCCTGGACGCCTCTGCCTGACGGTTCGCCGTGAAGAGAGCGGCCGGCTCCGACGGCAGTTCGGGGGCGATCCGGCGGACTTCGGTAAACTGACGACCGATGCATCGCTCCCCTGACCGTCCCGCCCCGTTCGAAGACCGGCGTCAGGGTGGCCTCGTGGAGCTGTTCTCTCCCCGTTCGGAGGCCGAGCTTCTCCTCCTCCGGAGCGTCTTGGACGACGCGGAGATCTACTTCTTCGTCAAGAACGACGCCTTCGGCTCCCTGGCGATCGGTCCCCAGATCGACCACTACAACCGCAAGACCATCTACGTCCACCCCGCGGAAGCGGACGAGGCGCGAGCCCTGCTCGCCGAGTTCCTGGACAAGACCGCGCTCGGCGACCCGGCGCCCGCCGGCGACCTGCGGCTGGGAGACGTCTTGCGGATGGTGGCCGAGCTCCTCTTCTTCGGCTGGTTCATGCCCGGCCGCCGGCGGCGACCGACCCCGCCGCCCGACCTGCGCGTGATCCGGGGTGGCCGCGACGATCGTTTGTCTCGTCGACCGGCGGAGCACCGGCGAGGTTGGCCTCAGGGGCCCGTTTCCTGACCGTCCTCAGGCGTCGCGAGCTCCGCCGACGCCGTCCGCGCGACCTCTGCCAGCACCACCGCGCCGACCAGGACCGTCTCGTCCGCCGGCAAGAACCGGGGTGAGTGGGCGCCGACGACCGGGTCGGCCGGCCGCCGGCCACCGATGCGCAGGAAACAGCCTGGTAACCGCTCCAGGTAGAGGGCGAAATCCTCGCCCCCCATGTTGACGGCTCCGAACGGCCGGAGCGCCGCGGCGCCGAGGACCTGCTCAGCCGCCCGGCGAGCCCAGCCCGCTTCCCGTGGAGTGTTGACCAGGGGCGGCGTGCCCTGCTCGAAGCGCACGGCGACCTCCAGGCCGTAGGCCTCTCCCACCCCATAGACGAGCCGGCTGATCTCGTCGGCCAGGAGGCTCCGGGTCTCGGGTTTCGTCGCTCGAAAGGTGCCGGTCAGCCGCGCGTGCGCCGGGATCACGTTCGAGGCCTGGCCGGCGTGGAAGGAGCCGACGGAGACGACGGCCGGATCGCCCGGGGTCACGCGGCGGGAGACGATCGTCTGGAGCGCGGCGACGACGGCCGCGCCACCGACGATCGGGTCGCGGCTCTCCTGGGGCCTGGCGCCGTGGGAGCCGCCACCCGCTAGATCGATGACGAAATCGTCGGTCGAGGCGGCGAGGGGGCCGGCCTGGGTGACCACCTCGCCGAGGACGAAGCGCAGGTCGACGTGGGCCCCGAAGATCGCGGCGACCCCGTCGAGCGCCCCTGCGTCCAGGATCCGTCCGGCGCCCAGCCCCACCTCCTCGGCCGGCTGCAGGACGACGACGACGTCGCCGGCCGCGGGCTTGGCGGCGAGGAGCGCCGCCGCGCCGACGGTCCAGGCGGCATGGACGTCGTGACCGCAGGCGTGCATCCGTCCGGGCACCGTCGAGCGGAAGGCGGCTCCGGTCTCCTCCTCGATCGGCAGGGCGTCGATGTCCCCGCGGATCGCCACCGCCGGGACGTCGCTTCGCCGGCCCGGGAACCGGGCGACCAGGCCGGTGTCGGCGACCGATTCAATGGCGGCCGGCCTCAGCCGTTCGAGCTCCTGGCGCAAGCGAGCGCTGGTCTGGCGCTCCTCGAAGGCCAGCTCGGGATGCTGATGGAGGGCGTGGCGGAGGGCGACCAGGCGCTCCGCCAGGTCCGGCGGCACCCGGTCGCGCACCGCCGCCGGTACCGATCGATCTATTGCTCTGGAACGTGCCATCGCTCGCCTCCGGCCTCGAGTGCCAGCCGCCAAGCCGTGATCGCGTCCAGGCGGTCCCGGTCCACCTCGACGCCGGTGCCGGCGGCGTCCAGCGGCACCCGGATCATGCCGGTGCCGTCCATGGTCCACTCCGGATCGACCACGTCCCGGGCCCAGTAGCGTTCACTCGGTGAGAGGTCCCCGGGCAGCACGAAACCGGGCAGAGACGCCAGCGCCACGTTGTGCCCCCGGCCGATGCCGCTCTCGAGCATGCCGCCGCACCAGACCGGGATCTCGGCGGCGCGGCAGATGTCGTGGATCGCGATCGACTGGCTGAAGCCGCCCACCCGTCCGGGCTTGATGTTGACGATCCGGCCGGCCTCGAGATCGCGCATGTCCTCCGCCCGTGCCGGCGAGGTGATCGACTCGTCGAGGCAGAGCGGCGTCTCCAGGCGCTGCTGCAGCCGGGCGTGGCGGAGCAGGTCCTCGCCTTCGAGGGGCTGCTCGATCATCATCAGGCCCAGGTGGTCGAGGCGCTCCAGGAGCTCGGTGTGGTCGAGGGTGTAAGCGGCGTTGGCGTCCACGGCCAGCGGCACGTCCGGGCCGAGCGCGGCGCGGAGCGGCTCCAGATAGTCCAGGTCCGCGCCCGGTCGGATCTTGAGCTTGACCTTCCGGTAACCGCGCTCCAGAGCCTCGCGCACCTTGCCGGCGAGGACCTCCGGCGTCTCCTGGAGGCCGACGGAGATGCCGGTGGCGATGCGGCCGCGGGTGCCGCCGAGGAGCGCGGCGAGCGGACGGCCCTCGAGCCGCGCCTGGAGCTCCCAGCAGGCCATCTCCAGGGCCGCCTTGGCCATCCGGTGGCCGCGCAGGTGGTGATCGAGGAGCGGCCAGACCTCCCGCGCGTGCTCGAACGACGCGCCGGCCAGACGGGGTGCCAGCCAGCGTTCGAGGGCCACCCGCGCCGTCTCTACGGTCTCCGGCGAATAGCTCGGCTGCTCCCCGGCCACGCACTCACCCCAGGCGCTAGCGGTTCTCCCCTGCCCGTCGCGGCCGGTGAGCTCGACCAGCAGGATGCGCCGCTCCCAGGTCTCCCCCGACGAGATGCGGAACGGCTCGACCAGGCGCAGGCCGATCTCGCGCAGCTCGATCCGCTCGATGGTCAGGCTCATCGCTCCCCCCGAACCAGGACGTACCGGCAGCGCTTCTCGTGGTCCTCAGCGCCAGGCGAGCCGGGCGGAACCCGGACGAGCGTCTCCACGCGGTAGCCATGCTCGAAGCAGGCCTCGAACGCCGCCCGTGAGGCGGCTCGCCACGCCTTCGCCCGCGTGGCATCGTGATCGCGCACCGCGATGATGAAGGCCGGGATCTCCACCTGGACCGCGGGCTCCGCGGCCCAGGGGGCATCGCCCGCGGCCGCTCCCGGGAGCGCCGGCTCGGTGCCGCCGCCGGGCGCGGGCCGGACGTTGAGCACCGGCCCGGCCGACGCGGCGGCCCCTTCCCCGGGCGCCTCGCCGGCGAGTGCCCGCTCGGTGCGCTCGGAACGGAGCTCCCAGCGAACCACGAGCCGATCGGTCCCGAGCCCGGCGGAGAGGGTGCTGTCGCCCCCTTCGCCGTAGTAGTCCCGCTCGTAGCGATCGATGCTCGCGCCGAGCCGGACCAGGTTCAGGTGGGCGTTGCGCGCCACGAGGGGGTCGAACGTCCAGAAGACCGTCTCCACCCCGACCGCCAGCAGGAGATCCCGCTGGAACCACTTCAGACGCACCCCGAGGCCCTTGCCGCGGTGCTCTTCCCGCACGGCCAACATGTGGGACCAGTGGGTCGGTCGGCCGTCCAGCACGCCGCTGACACCGAAGATGAACCCCTCCAGGCGCCCGTCCGATCGCCGGAACGCGCCCGCCGCCACGCCCCCGATCGCCTGGACGACCTTGAGCAGGGCCGGGGAGGTCACGTCGGCGAACTCCTCGCCCCAGACCTCCTTCTGGAGGGCGACGCAGGCCTCGAGCTCGGCGCGCGTGAGCAGGGGGCGGAGCTCGACCCCCTCCGGCGACCTGGTGGACGGAGTCGCCGCTTCTGAACCTGTCGGCTGTTGCCCCCCGAGGCTGTCAGGCATCTCAGGTGTCCCGGACCCCCGTGGGGTCCCGTGGTGGTTGTCGGAAGTGGTGACCATGGTGTGAAACATCTCGCATGATACCTGCGATACGCTGGCTCCCGTGATCACCGCCCTCGTCAGCCGCAAGGGAGGAGTTGGCAAGACCACCAGCTCCGTCAATCTCGCCGCCGCCCTGTCCCTGCGCGGCCGGCGGACCTTGCTGGTCGACCTGGACAGCCAGTGCTCGGCGACCCTCTCCCTGGGCGTCGATCGGAGCGCCTTCGCTCCGTCGGCGGCGGACATGCTGCTACGCGAAGCCGACGCTCCGGACATCCTCCGGCGGACCGGCCTGGACAACCTGGAGCTGATCACCGGCTCGGTCGATCTGCTGTCGGCCGACATCGAGCTCGGCCGGAGCGGCTGGCATCGCCGGCGCCTCAAGGCGGCCCTCGAGCCCGTCGCGCCGCTCTACGACCACATCATTCTCGACTGTCCGCCGTCGCTTTCCGTCCTCTCCCAGGCCGCCCTGCTCGCAGCCGATACGTTCCTGGTGCCGGTGGTTCCCCAGTACCTGGCCGTCGAGGGGGTCCAGAACCTGATCGACTCGATCGAACGGCTGGGGGATCGGTTCGGCCACTCGCCGTCGCTGCTGGGAATCATTCTCACCATGGTCGACTACCGCACCCGCGAGACCCGCGAGCAGGTGGCCCGGGTGCGCCGCCTGTGTGGTGACCAGGTCTTCGCCGTCGAGGTGCGGATCAACGTCCGGCTCGCCGAGGCTCCGGCCGCGGGCAAGACGATCTTCGAGCACGACCCGGCCTCGACCGGCGCGCGCTCGTACGAGCTGCTGGCCGAGGAGATGCTCTTGCGGAGCGGTTGTTCCGACCGGGGCAGCGAGCCGGCGCGCGAAGAGACCGAGGCGACCTCCTCCACGGAGCCCTGATGCAGGAACGGCCGGGCGAGCCGATCGACCGCTCCCGGTACCGGCGGGTCCGGCGGTACCTGGCGCGCCTCTTCCTCCACGCGCTCTGGTACGACCTGTTCCTCGCCAGGCTGCCCCTGGCGCGGCGGCTACGGCCAGATCCCCTGGTGCGCTGGGCGCGCCACGCGCGGACGTTCCGTGACCTGGCGGTCGAGCTGGGCGGCGTGCTGATCAAGCTGGGCCAGTTCCTGAGCACCCGGGTCGACGTGCTGCCGGTGGAGATCACCCGCGAGCTCGCCGGGCTCCAGGACCGGGTGCCGCCCGTGGCGTTCGCCGGCATCGCGCGCCGGATCGAGGAGGATTTCGGCCGCTCGGCGACGGAGCTCTTCGCCGCGATCGACGACGAGCCGGTCGGTGCCGCGTCCCTCGCCCAGGCCCACCGGGCGCGGCTGGCCGGCGGGGAGCGGGTGGTGGTCAAGGTGCTCCGCCCCGGGATCGAGACCCTCGTGGAGACCGACCTCGCCGCCGTACGCCTCGCCGTCCGCTGGCTGTGGATCTGGCGCCCCGTGCGCCGGCGGGTCGACCTCGACCGCCTGTTCCAGGAGTTCGCCACCACGACCCGGGCGGAGCTCGACCTGACCCGCGAGGCGGCGAATGCCGAGCGCTTCGCCGAGCTGTTCCGAGAGGACCCGGGGATCCGGGCGCCGGCGGTGCACCACGAGCGCACCGCGACCCACACTCTGACCCTGGAAGACGTGGGCTTCCTCCGGATCAGTGACCACGCCGCGATCGACGCCGCCGGCATCTCCCGTGCCGAGGTGGCGCGGGTGCTCTACCGGGCGTATATGGAGCAGCTCTTCGTGCACCATTTCGTCCACTGCGACCCCCACCCGGGGAACCTCTTCCTCCGGCCGGTCGAGCCCGGCGAAGAGGGCGCCGGCGGCGCGGAGGGACGGGCGTTCGAGGTCGTGTTCGTGGATTTCGGCATGATGAGCGCCATCCCGGAGCGGCTGTGGGACGCCCTGGGGGAGACGGTCATCGCGCTCGGAACCCAGGACGCCCGGCGCCTCGTCCAGGCCTACCAGGACGCCGGCGTGCTGCTGCCCGGGGCGGATCTCGCGCGGCTCGAGGACATCCACCGGATGTTCTTCGACCGCCTGTGGGGGGTGAAGCTGGCGGACCTGCGCGGCGTCGCGCTGGCGGAGGCGCGGAGCGTCCTTCACGAGTACCGGGACCTGGTCTACGAGGCGCCGTTTCAGTTCCCGGTCGATCTGCTGTTCGCCCTGCGCGCGGTCGGCCTGTTGGCCGGCCTCTCGACCAGCCTGGACCCGGAGTTCGATCCCTGGGCGGAGACCTTGCCGTTCGCCGAGGAGCTGAGTGGGCGGGGCCCCGCGGAGGCGGTGCGGCGCGGCCTGGACGAAGCCGGACGCCTGGCCCGCGTGGCGCTCCGGCTTCCCGACTCCCTCGAGCGCGTGTTGACCCGGGCCGAGCGCGAAGGGGTGGCGGTCGAGGTTCGCTGGAACCATGCCGCCCGCCGCGAGCTCCGCCGCCTGGAGCGGGCCACCGGGCGGATCGCCTGGTTCGTCGCCGCCGGCGCGCTCTTCCTCGGCGGTGTGCAGCTCGATCTGGCGCTCCCCGCGCGCCCGGCGGCAGCCTGGGTCTGGGGAGCGGCCGCGCTCTGCTTCCTCTGGGGGCTGGTCCGCCGCTGAGGGTGCGTTGATCGCTCCCGCGACGGGTGGAAAGGAGCCGTTGATGGCGGATTTCGACAGCCTGCGGCGACGGATGGTGGACGAGCAGCTCGTCCGCCGCGGCGTCACCGATCGCTCGGTTCTCGACGCCATGGCCACGGTGCCGCGGGAAGCGTTCGTCGATGCCGACTTCCGCGACCAGGCCTACGCCGACGGGCCGCTGCCCATCGGCGCCGGCCAGACCATCTCCCAGCCCTACATCGTCGCGGTGATGATCGAGGCGCTCGCCCTGACCGGCGAGGAGCGGGTGCTCGAGGTGGGCGCCGGCTCCGGTTATGCCGCCGCCGTCCTCGGCCAGATCGTGGCGGAGGTGTACACCATCGAACGCCACCGGAGCCTCGCCGAGGGTGCCGCCCGGCGGCTCGAGGCGCTTGGGCTCGACAATGTGGAGGTGATCTGCGCCGACGGCACCCGCGGCTGGCCCGAGCGCGCTCCCTACGACGCCATCGTCGTCGCCGCCGGGGCGCCGGTCGTGCCCGCCGCCCTCAAGGAACAGCTCACCGTCGGCGGCCGGCTGGTGATCCCTGTGGGCGGCGAACGGACCGTCCAGGAGCTCATCCGCATCACCCGGCTGTCCGCCACCGAGTTCCGGCAAGAGAAGCTCGGCGACGTCCGCTTCGTGCCGCTCATCGGCGAGGCCGGCTGGGAGGTTTGACTCGAGCGGGAAAGGGACACCCTCTCCCTGGGGGCGCGTCGGCTTTGTCGGCGGGTCCCTGAAAAGGGGCCATCCGGTCAGCTGAAGCTCGCGCGGTAGCGCTCGGCGAACTCCTCCTGCGTGTACCGGTGCTCCTGCGTGCCGCGCTCCTCGACCGCGTAGACCGCCGCCACGCTCCCCAGCCGCGCACAGACGCCGAGCTCCAACCCGCGCACCAACCCGGCCAGGAACCCCGCCCGGAACGCGTCCCCCGCCCCGGTCGGGTCCACCACCGCGCGCGCCTTGGCCGCCGGCACCTCGATCCGCCCCTCGCCGCGCACCAGGAGGCGGCTCCCCCGCTCCCCCAGCGTCACCGCCCAGACCCGCGCCAGCCCCAGGAGCTCCCGCTCGGTCAGGCCCGTCTTGTCCTTGAACACTTCGAACTCGTAGTCGTTGACCAGCACCACCTCGGCGCCGTCGGCGCTGGCGCGGAGCGCCTCGCCGTCGAGGGCGATGACCTGGAATGACGGGTCGAACAGCAGAGGCACCCCAGCCTCCTTCGCCTCGCGACAGTGGCGCACCATCGCCGCCGGGTCGTCCGGCGCGACGATGGCGAAGGCGGCGGGACGGTCGGCGACCGCCTCCTTGATCGACAGCTCGCTGGCCCGGCCCATGGCGCCAAGGTGGAAGCCGGTGATCTGGTTGTCGGCCTGGTCGGTGGTGATGAAGCAGCAGGCGGTCTGGAGGTCGTCGAAAGTGCGGATGCCGCTCGTGTCGATGCCGAGCTCGGAGAGGTACTCCGCATACGCCTGGAAATCGTTGCCGGCCGCGGCCACGATGCGGGACCGCTCGCCGAGCAGGGAGAGGCTATAGGCGATGTTGGCGGCGCAGCCCCCCTTGCGCAGGCGCAGGTCTTCGACCAGGAAGGAGAGATTGATCATGTGGAGCTTGTCCGGCAGGATGTGGTCCTGGAACTTGCCGGGGAAGTCCATGATCTGGTCGAAGGCGAGAGAGCCGGTGACCAGGATCTCGCGCTCCGCGTTCGGGGTGAAGATCGAATCGTCCATGGTGGGAATCGCTCGGGTCGTGGAGTGAAAAGGGTCGGCGCCGCCCGGCGCCAGGCACACGGCGGCGGGATTCTCTCACGGACTGGGTGGGGATGCAGGAGTGGGCGGGGACAAGGTGGCTGAGGGGTGTCTCCTGCCGGAGTCCGCCGGAAGTGGGGCGAGAAGCGCCTCCCCCCGCAGTCGGCAGTCGGAAGGCACCGGCGCAATCGAGCGGTTGGTCGCTTCAGTCTTTCGCCGCCTCGCCCCCACTGAAGGCCTCCAACATCTGCAAGAGGTTCAGGGCCGGCTCCTCGCCCAACTGCTCCCGGACGATTTCGGAAAAACGCTCCTCTCCGAGCGCCTCTCGTTGGCGGGTGAGCCAGTGGAGGTCGATTTCCACCTCTGGGACACGGAGCTCGAGGCGGAAGGCCAAGGAGTGCAGGCTCCATTGAACCGCTTGTTCAGGCTGACCGACTTCGGTTAGCACGATGCCAATCTGGCTCATAGAGGTTGCCCGACCCCAAAGATCTTGAAGTTCCCCGAAGCCAGTCAACGCCTTCCGGTACCAGCCAAGCGCTTCGTCGAATAGACGGCGCTCCTGGTTCACTCTCCCCAACTGGTAGGACGACCGAGCGATACCCGAAAGCTCCCCAAGTTCCTCAAAGCCAGTCAGGGACTTCCGGTACCAATCCAACGCCTCGTCGTATGAGCCGCGTTCCTCAGCCACCCTCCCCAGTTGGTAGTACGCCCGAGCCATGCCTGAACGGTCCCCAAGTTCCTCGGAAATGGCCAGAGACTCGATGTACCGAGACTGAGCCTCCCTGTATGAGCGGCGTTCCTGAGCCACCTTCCCCAACTGGAAGTACGACCGCGCCATGCCCGAACGGTCCCCAAGTTCTTCCAGAAGTGCCAGCGACTTCCGATACCAATCCAACGCCTCATCGTATGAGCTGCGTTCCTCAGCAACCCTCCCCAACTCGTGGTACGAACGCGCCATCCCTGGGCGGTCCTCAAGCTCTTCTAGGAGGCCCAAAGACTGGAGGTACCACTGTTCTGCGGAAGCCAAGTCCCCACGTTGCGCCGCAAGACTCCCCAGCTGAAAGCAGGAAGCAACCTCGCTCCGACCATCGTTCAGAGACTCGGAAATCTCCAGCGACTTCCTGGCCTCGTTCTCTGCCTCCTCGTAGAGCCCCAACCTCGCTGCGGAGGTGCTCAGGGCGAAGTGGCTTGCCGCCGAGGGTCTTCCGTCCTGCAACTCGTCAGCCACCGTGGCTGCCCGGCGGTAGGTGTCCTCGGCATCAGTCAGCCGACCGAAGAAGAGGAGATGGTCGCCGAGCTCTTGAAGCCACCGAATCTGGGCCTCTCTCGCCAGCGGATCGTCGCTCTCCCGAGTGGTTTCGAGCCTGGATTCGAGCTCGGCGATCCTCTGTTCCCTCGCCCTTTGCGGCATCTGATCGGCACGTGGACCCGTCCACAGCGAGGAATCCATGGCTTCGACGCCCGAAAGCCTCTCCTCTGGGAAGTGGACCGTGTCACTTCTCCAGTCGACGAAATCTGGTGCCTCTCGCCCAAGGATCTCCAAGAGAAACTCCGGAATCCACAGGATCACCGGGCGTTGCAACCGCTCAGGCCACTTGGACCGCTCGAGACTCAAGGCGAGGAGTGCCGGCCGTCCCCTCTTCCGATCTGAAATTACTTGTTCCAAACCGACTACGTTGAGCGGGCCGCCTCCTCCGAGGCTTGTCTTTTCAACCACCGCGCGGAGAGGATCGGTGACCACGGGTTCTAGTTCCACGACCTCCATTGCACCTCCGGGGATCGAATCCCTCAGGAGATCGATCAGGCGGTCCCGGACCCGGGGTCGGTTGCAGACGGCGATGAAGAGGGCAAACTCGCCCTGGGATCGGAGGACGCCACGCCGGAGGGTCCGCAGCCCTTCTATAGCGGACGGTGTCCGGAGCGCTAGGTCACTCGCGGAACTTCGGAAGGGTGCGGAGGACAGGATTCACCTCGTACCAGGGCTCGCCGTTCATGTACTCGAAGACGTGGAGCAGGAGGAGCATCTCCTGGTGGATCTCGTCTTTCGGAATGTTGCTGCTGGGCCTGTCGAACTTGCGCAGATGGGGCCAGAACTCATCCGGTACCTCTCGCAAGAGGCTGTTGGCGTAGTTCCGGATCGCCTTGCCCACCGCCGCTTGTGTGATGGGCAGGGAATCGACTTCGTTGGCGGCGGCCCGGATGAACATCATCAAGTGCCGCGGATGGCCGCCGGTCATGGCGCACAGCGTGCGACAGGTCGTCTCGCTGTCGAAGACGTCGTCGAAGTCGACCTCCGCGTGGTGGCAACGGGCCTGCAGGATCTCCCGCAGCTTTTCCATTCCCGACGTATCGGCCTCGGTTTCGGGGTTGTCCTTTTCGTGCAGTCGGATCATCGGCACGGGAACTTGGTGGCCGCCGAAGGTCCGCTCGATCTGTGTGAAGCGGGGCGAGTAGATGAGCGAGATCGGCACCGTGTAGACGACGTGAGCCTGGAGGCTGGCGAGTTGCTCGCTCCGCTGGATGAAGAGGCGTTCATGGGTGCTCGTGCCGGTGTGATCGAGCTCCCGGTAGGTGAGCTTGTCCAGCCCATCGATGATCAGCACCAGACCCTCACGGCCGTTCTCGCGGAGCTTGACCGTGGCGAGCCCCAGCAGGTCGTTGACGGCCGCCAGCAGGCTCGTGCTCTGCTGTTCGATCGCCTTCCGAAGCTCGGCCCGGGCGTTGGGTCGGTTCTTGAGCTCCAGAGCCAGCTTGCCGTAGGGCGTGGAGACCTCTGCGTCCCCGAGAGAGATCCGCGTGCCCAGGAGGCTTCGGAACTCCTCCCAGAGGTTCCGCAGATACTCGGTCGTCGCCGAGAGCTCTGGAATCTTGGCTTCCTGGAGCTGGCGTTGGATCTCCGCCGCTTGGAACACCAGGAGATCCGGAAAGTCCAGATCGTTGAGATCGAGCGACTGGCTAACGTCGGAGAAGATGACCAGGAACGGCTTCTGTGCCGAGTCCTCCGGCTCCTCGAGGAAGCACTTCAACCGGTAGAGCTCGCTCGTCTTGCCAACCCCCCGATGGCCTGCAAAGACCTTGACCTCGGGGTTCTTTGGGTCAGCACGCTGGAGCGATCGAGCGTAGAGCTGCGCCAGGTTCTCGCCACGCACGTCATCACAGTTCACATACCGTGCATCATCCGGGTGCAGTGCTTCGTTGGGAGCGCAGGAACGGAACAGGCGAGTGATGGGATCTGCCATAGATGCAACCTCTCGGGCGTCAAGAACGTCATCGATTCTACGCCACGCAACCCGCGTGGGCCGGACTGGACGGCTCGCTACGCTCCTCTTCCAACGCGCCTGCCCCCGAGTCACGGGTAGAATCGTCAACATGGATTGTACAATGAACATATGAGCAGTGCTTATGGCGATTTGTATTGAGCGTTCTTCGCATGAGCTGGCAGAGAAATCCCACCCTTTTCCGGTGGATCTCCCGAAGCTCCGTGCCCCGGCCCGGTGATACTCTTCCGACCCTCAACCCGCTCAACCCGCTGCTCGCCTTCCCCCAACGACCCAGGAGGGACCCGTCGATGACGACCGACTCCGCGATCCGCTCGACTCTCGTCACCCTGCTCCTGCTCCTCGGCCCCACCGGCGCCCTCGCGGCCCCCGGCCACCATCACCCGGATGCCCTCGCGCCGGCGATCCGGGCCACGCCGGGCCTTCCCCAGGGGGAGGCCGAGCCTCAGGTCGAGACATCTGAAGCCGGCGCCGAGGAGACGTCCGCCACGGACGAAGAGACGGACGAGGCCTGGGACGTCTCGACGCCCCACGGGCCCAGCCACACGGTCGACGTCGACACGACCTCGGGCACCTGGCTCAACCTGGACGTCTCCCCGGACGGATCGACGATCGTCTTCGACCTGCTGGGGGATCTCTACACGGTGCCGATCGACGGGGGCGAGGCGACCGCGCTCACCTCGGGCCTCGCCTGGGACATGCAGCCGACCTTCAGCCCGGACGGCACGCGCATCGCCTTCACCTCCGACCGGGCCGGCGGCGACAACGTCTGGGTGATGGACCGGGACGGCTCGAACCCCCACGCCGTCACCGACGAGAGCTTCCGCCTGCTCAACTCCCCCACCTGGAGCCCGGACGGCGAGCTCCTGGCTGCCAGGAAGCACTACACCGGCACCCGGTCGCTGGGCGCCGGCGAGATCTGGATCTATCACCGGAGCGGTGGTGGCGGCCTGCAGATGACCGAGCGGCCCAACCAGCAGAAGGACGTGGGCGAGCCCGCCTTCTCGCCGGACGGCCGCTACGTGTACTACAGCCGCGATGCCACGCCGGGGCCGATCTTCGAGTACAACAAGGACCCGAACGCCGGCATCTACTCGATCTTCCGCCTCGACCGGCGGACCGGGGAGACCGACGAGCTGGTCTCCGGCCCGGGGGGCGCGGTGCGTCCGACGCCGTCGCCGGACGGGAAGTCGCTGGCGTTCGTCCGCCGGGTGCGCGGCAACACCGTGCTCTGGGTCCGGGACCTGGCCTCCGGCGAGGAGCGGCCGCTCTACGACGGCCTCGACCGGGACATGCAGGAGACCTGGGCGATCCACGGCGTCTATGCGCGGATGGCCTGGATGCCCGACTCCGGCTCGATCGTCTTCTGGGCGGGCGGCGGCTTCCACCGGGTCGACGTCGCCAGCCGCCAGGTCACCGACATCCCGTTCCACGTTCATGCCACCAAGACCCTGGTCCACGCGCTCCGCTTCCCGGTCGACGTGGCGCCGGAAAAGTTCACGGTCAAGATGATCCGCTGGCCGGAGGTCGCGCCCGCCGGGGACCGGGTGGTCTTCCAGGCGCTCGGGAGGATCTGGATCAAGGACCTGCCGGACGGCACGCCGCGGCGACTGATTCCGGGGGACGGGCCGTTCGAGCTCTACCCCGCCTTCTCGCCCGACGGCAAGTCGGTCGTCTACGTCACCTGGGACGACCGGGAGCTGGGCAGCGTACGCACCGTCGACGTAGCCTCTGGCAAGGTCCGGACGGTAGTCGACGCCCCGGGCCACTACGTGGAGCCGGTGTTCACGCCGGACGGCACCCGCATCGTCTATCGCAAGATCGCCGGGGGGTACCTGCGGAGCGACCTCTGGTCCCAGGAGACGGGGATCTACGTGGTGGGCCGCGCCGGCGGCACGCCCCGCCTGGTGACGAAGGAGGGCGTCGAGCCCCACTTCGGTGCCGACCCGGAGCGGGTCTATCTCGCCCGTCGTGGTGAGGGCGGCCGGACGCTGGTGTCGATCGGTCTCGACGGCACCGAGGAGCGGGAGCACCTGACGAGCGAGAACGCCGGGCGGTTCCGCGTCTCTCCGGACGGCCGCTGGGTCGCCTGGCAGGAGCGCTTCAACGCCCACATCTCGCCCCTCGTCCCGACCGGCAAGACGGTGACGATCACGCCGTCCACCAAGGCGATCCCGGTGGCCACCGTGTCGCGCGACGCCGGCGACTACCTCGAGTGGAGCGCGGACTCGGAGCGCCTCTACTGGAGCCTCGGGCCGGAGCTCTTCCACCGAGACCTGGCGGATGCGTTCGCGTTCCTCCAGGACGGCGCGGAGAAGGCGGAGCTGCCCGCGCCGCCGAAGGAGGGCGAAGGAGTCGCCATGGGGCTCGAAGCCCGGACGGTCCGGCCGACCGGCACCGTGGCGTTCGTCGGCGGCCGGATCATCACCATGCGCGGCGACGAGGTGATCGAAGACGGCACCCTGGTGGTCGCCGGCGACCGCATCCGCGCCGTCGGACCGCGGGACGCGGTCGAGGTTCCGGTCGGCGCCCGGGTGATCGACACCTCCGGCAAGACGCTCATTCCGGGCCTGGTGGACGTCCACTGGCACGGGGGGCACGGCAGCGACGGGATCATCCCGCAGCAGAACTGGGACTACTTCGCCACCCTCGCCTTCGGCGTCACCACCATCCATGATCCGTCGGCCGACACCGCGACCGTGTTCAGCTCCTCGGAGATGGCCCGCGCCGGGGTGATCACCGCGCCGCGGGTGTTCTCCACCGGCACCATCCTCTACGGCGCCGAGACCCCCTTCCAGGCGGTGATTGACAACCTGGACGACGCCCGCTCCCACCTCCGGCGGATGAAGGCCGTGGGTGCGATCAGCGTCAAGAGCTACAACCAGCCGCGGCGCGACCAGCGCCAGCAGGTGCTCCAGGCGGCCCGCGAGCAGGAAATGATGGTGGTGCCGGAGGGCGGATCGCTCTTCGAGCACAACATGACCATGGTGGTCGACGGCCACACCGGCGTGGAGCACTCGATCCCGGTGGCGGCGATCTACGACGACGTGCGCCAGCTCTGGGCCGGCGCCGACGACGTCGGCTACACGCCGACCCTGATCGTCGGCTACGGCGGCCTGTTCGGCGAGAACTACTGGTACGCCAAGACGCGCGTCTGGGATGACGAGCGCCTGCTCTCGTTCGTGCCGCGTGGGCTGGTCGACGCCCGCTCCCGGCGGCGGATCGACGCTCCGGACGAGGAGTGGAACCACATCCACAACGCCCAAGTGGCGAACGAGCTCCACCAGGCCGGGGTCAACGTCCAGCTCGGCGCCCACGGCCAGCGCGAGGGGTTGGGCGCCCAGTGGGAGCTCTGGATGCTCGGCCAGGGCGGCATGAGCAACCACGAGGCGCTCCGGGCCGCGACGCTCGCCGGCGCCTGGTACCTGGGGATGGACCGGGACGTCGGCTCCTTGGAGCCGGGCAAGCTCGCGGACGTCGCAGTCCTGGACAGGAATCCGCTGGAGGATCTCCACAACAGCGAATCGGTCGATCTCGTGGTGGTCGGCGGCCGGGTCTACGACGCCGCCACCATGGACGAGATCGCGCCGGAGAGCCGGCCCCGTCAGCCGTTCTTCTGGGAGCGGGGCGAAGACGGCCGGCTGAAGATCAACAAAGATTCGCCAAGTGACGAGTGAGACGAGGTTTCCTCTCCCGCCGATCTCGCCGCTCCGATCGACCTGGATGATCCACTGGATCTCCCCCCATCCCCTCGATCCCCTTCCCACCCTCGCGGGGGGAAGGGGACGCCCCCTCCCGAGGTCTTCGTCGGCTTGAGGCGGATCTTCACGGGGAGTCTGCGGGCACCGGAGAGCTATCGGCCGCAGTCGACAGGTTCCAGACGCGCCCAGCTGCGTCTTCCAAGTCGGTTTCGCCGTGGGGCCGGCCGATGATTGAATGGCTGCCATGGCCGACCGCGACCAGGCCCCTGACACTCCACCGGACGGCGAAGCCCCGCTCATCCGCCTCGTCGGTCTGACCAAGAGCTACACCGAGGGACGGACCGAGCGAACCGTCTTGCGCGGAGCGCACGCGTCGATCGCGCGGGGCGAGCTGACCGTCGTCTTGGGACGGAGCGGCTCCGGCAAGTCGACGCTCCTCAACCTGCTCTCCGGGATCGATCTCCCCACCGCCGGCGAGGTCTGGGTCGCCGGCCGGAATCTCGGGTCACTCACCGAACGCGAGCGGACCCTCTTCCGCCGCCGCTCGATCGGCTTCGTCTTCCAGTTTTTCAACCTGATCCCGACGCTCACGGTCGAGGAGAACCTTCTGCTACCCCTGGAGCTCGCCGGCCGGGTGGACGCCGCCGCCCGTGAGCGGGCTCAGGACCTGCTGGACCGCGTGGGCCTGGCCGACCGGCTGGAGAGCTTCCCGGACCGTCTCTCCGGCGGCGAGCAGCAGCGGGTGGCGGTGGCCCGGGCGCTCGCCCACGACCCGGACCTGGTGCTCGCCGACGAGCCGACCGGCAACCTCGATCTCGACACCGGGCTCGAGGTGCTCCGCCTCCTGGACGAGCTGGTCCGGAACCGCGGCAAGACCATGGTGATGGTCACCCACGCGCGGGAGGTCGTCGGCATCGCCGACCGAGTCTTCACCATCGCCGACGGGCACCTGGAAACGACGGCGGCCGGCAAGACGCGCTCCGCCGGATCCCTCGCGCCGGACCCCGCCCCATGAGCCCGCTGCTCCTCCGTTCGAGCCTTCGGGGTCTCCGCCGCCACCCCTGGCAGGCGGCCCTGTCGATCCTGGGCGTCGCGGTCGGCGTGGCGGTGGTGGTGGGGATCGACCTCGCCAACAGCAGCGCCCGGCGCGCCTTCGACCTATCGACCGAGGCCCTGGCCGGCCGGGCCACCGACCAGATCGTCGGCGGTCCGGACGGCCTGCCGGACTCGCTCTTCGTGCGCCTGGAGACCTCCGGGGTGTTGCGCGGCAAGGCGGCCGCGGCGCCGGTGGTCGAGGGCTTCGGCACGGCCCGACCGGCGCAGGCGCCCGCGCCGCCGCCCGGAACGGTCGATCCGTCGGCCACCACCCTCCGCGTCCTCGGGGTCGATCCGTTCTCGGAGGCTCCATTCCGCCCGTACCTGGGCGCTTTCGGGGGCTCGCGCGACGGGGCGGGTCCGGACGCTCGGACGGAGACTGGGACGAGAGCCGGCTCGGCCGCCGCGGGGCAGGCCGGCTCTCCGGCCACTCCGGCCGGTTCGGCCGGCGTGGAGATCGCGCCCCTGGTCACCCGCCCGGGCGCTGGCCTGCTCACGCCCGAGACCGCCGCGGCCCTCGGCGTCCGCCCGGGCGAGCGCTTCTTCCTCTCGGTCAGCGGCACGGAGCACCCGATCGAGCTGATCGGCTTCCTGGAGCCGGGCGATGCCCGCTCGCGGCAGGCCCTCCGGGACCTGCTGGTGCTCGACATGGCCTCGGCCCAGGAGGTTCTCGGCCGCGTCGGGCGGCTCGATCGGATCGACCTGCTGGTACCGGACGCCGGAGCAGGACCGGGTGGTGGGGACAAGAGCTCCCCGGGCGAGAGAGCTTCCCGTCTGGAGCGCATCCGGCGGCTGCTTCCGCCGGGGGCCACGCTGGAGCCGGCGACCGCGCAGAGCCGCACCTTCGATCAGATGACCCGGGCGTTCCGGCTGAACCTGACGGCGCTCTCTCTGCTGGCGCTGGTCTGCGGCATGTTCCTGATCTACAACACCATGACCTTCGCCGTCGTCCGCCGGAGGACGCTCTTCGGGACGCTCCGCGCCCTCGGTGTCACCCGCCGGGAGATTCTGGCTGCGGTGCTGGGGGAGGCTGCCGCCGTGGGCATCGTCGGCACGGCGCTCGGCCTCGCCGCCGGTGTCGGCCTGGGAACGGGGCTGGTCCGCCTGGTCACCCGGACCATCAACGACCTCTACTTCGTGCTCTCGGTCCGCGAGCTGGCCGTCGACCCCTGGTCCCTGGCCACCGGCGCGGCGCTCGGCCTCGGTGCGACCCTGGGCGCCGCTCTCTACCCCGCCCTCGAAGCGACGAGCGCCCCGCCGCGGGCCGTCCTGACCCGTTCCGCGCTCGAGGGCCGCACCCGGCGCGGCGTGCCCCGCGCGGCGCTGGCGGGCACACTCCTCGGCGCTGCGGGTGGACTCCTGCTGATGCTCTCCCACGGGCTGCTGGCGGCCTTCGCCGGACTGTTCGGAGTGATCCTCGGCTGCGCCCTGCTGGTGCCCGCGGCGACCGTGGTCCTGATGGCGCTGGCCCGCCGTCCCGCGGAGGCGGTCCTCGGGGTGCTGGGCAAGATGGCCACCCGCGGCGTGGTGGCGGCCCTCTCCCGCACCGGGGTCGCCGTGGCGGCGCTGGCGATCGCCGTCTCCGTCGCCGTCGGGGTCGGCGTGATGATCTCGAGTTTCCGCGCCACCCTGGTCGACTGGTTGAGCTTGACGCTCCAGGCGGACGTGTACGTCCGGCCGCCGGGACCGGACCGCCGGCCCGGGGCCGCGGCGCTCGATCCCGCGGTGCTCGACATCCTCCGGCAGACCCCCGGCGTCGAGCGGCTCGATCTCCTCCGCCGCACCACGGTCCGCGTCGAAGAACCCCATCGCGGAGAGCATCCGGACAGCGCGCGTCCAGCCGGCGCGCTCCCGGACCAGGTCTCCCTCCTGGCCTTCCGGCTCGGGGCCACCGGGCGGGCATCGTTCCGCTTGAAGGAGGGGAACCCCGAACAGGCCTGGGCGGCCGTCGCGCGCGGCGCGGTCCTGGTCTCCGAGCCGTTCTCCATCCTGCGCGGAGTCCGGGCAGGGGGCACGGTGCGGCTGGCCACGCCCCAGGGTCCGCGAACCTTCCCGGTCGCCGGGGTCTACTACGACTACGCCACGGACCAGGGAGCCGTGCTCATGGACCTGGCCACCTACCGGCGGACCTGGCGCGACCGCAGCGTCTCAGGGGTCTCGGTCTACGCCAGCCGAGGGATGGACCCCGAGGACCTCGCGTCGGCCCTGCGCCGGCGGACGGCCGGCGTCCAGGCGCTCCTGGTGCGCTCGAACCGGGCTCTCCGCACCCTGTCGCTCCAGATCTTCGACCGCACCTTCGTGGTCACCGACGTGCTCCGCCTGCTCGCCGGGCTGGTGGCATTCATCGGCGTGCTCGCCGCCCTGATGGCTCTCGAGCTCGAACGCTCCCGGGAGCTCGGCGTGCTCCGTGCCAACGGCCTGACACCGGGCCAGGTCTGGCAGATGGTCACCTCCGAGACCGGGTTGATGGGGCTCGCCGCCGGCCTGCTCTCCTTGCCGATCGGGCTGCTGCTGGCGGCGATCATGGTCTACGTCATCAACCGGCGCTCGTTCGGCTGGACCCTGGTCCTGGAGATCCCGCCGGGAGTCCTGCTCGAAGCCCTGGGACTGGCGCTCGGAGCAGCGCTCCTGGCGGGTCTCTATCCTGCCTGGACCATGTCCCGCGTGTCTCCGGCGGAAGCGCTCAGGGAGGAGTGACGCCGCCCGCGTCTGCCGCTCCTTTTGGCGAGCTGTCGTCGTTGTCGATCGGTGGCAGCCCGCACTCGACCTGCCCCTTGACCGTGCCTTCACCGGCGGTTCCGGAGTAGGTTCCCTCGACTTCGAGGGTCAACTGGCGCTTGAAGAACCCGGTGTCGTCGTCCTCCCGGGTGATGCCGATCGCCACGGGGCCGTCAGCGCGCGTGCCGCCGCTCATCTCGAAGGTGCCGGAGTAGTCGGCCGTGTTGTCGTCGTATCCCGGCACGTCGACGTAGTAGAGGAAGTCGCTGGCGCCGTGGGAGTCCAGGGTGGCCCGAAGGGTCCGGGTTTCCTCGTCGAGAACGCAGGACGCCGTGCCTTCGAGCGTCGCCTGGACGTCGCCGCCCAGCTCCAGGTGGAACGATCCGGAGGACTCCTCCTCTGCTGGAGCCTGCTGGGGCTCCGCGGCAGGTTGCTCCGCGGCGGGCTGCGCCGCGGTCTGGGTGGCCGCCTGCTCGGCCGGCTGCCGCGAGCATGCCTGGAGGGTCAGAAAGAGGCCGGCGCTGAGCACGACCAGCGCGGGGATGGTCGCACGGAGTGCCAACCGTTGAAGTCTTCTACTGGTGGAAAGAATCATGGGTTCGCTACCTCCTGGACCGCAGCGCCGGAAAGGACATCGTTCCGGTGGCGGCCCGACGGAGATGATCAGTTGCATCGATCGTGCCCATGGCGCCGTGTGCTTCCCGGAGCGTGGGGTGCTCGGCCGCGGTCGGTTCCGGCGTAGACTGGGTGTCACCAGCACCGGCCCGAGGAGCGAAATGCCGATCGTCGAACGAGATCCCTGGCGCATGCAGTACTTCGAAGAGGTTGCCTGTCCGGAGGAGGTCTTCATCCCGACCGAGGACAGCGACGCCTACCGCCTCTACCCCAGGCACCGCTGGATCTACAACAAGCTGCTGGTCGCCGAGAGCCAGGGCCTGGACGCCGGCCCCCACGGCCTGCCGCCGACCCGGTTCCCGCTGTTCAGCAAGCCGATCTACAACCTGCGGGGCATGGGGATCGAGAGCAAGGTGCTCGCCTCCCGGGACGAGTACGAGCGCGAGCAGGCGGCCGGGCACCTCTGGATGCCGCTTCTCGAAGGCGAGCACGTCTCGTCCGACGCCGCCCTGGTGGACGGCGTGCCGGTCTGGTGGCGTCACACGACCGGCCGGCCGCTCGAGGGCGGGATGTTCGACTACTGGACGGTCGCTGCCGAGACCCGGCCGGAGCTCGAGCGCGCCTGCGGCGCCTGGCTGACCAAGAACCTGCGCGGCTACACCGGGACGGTCAATCTCGAGACCATCGGCGGTGTGATCATCGAAGTTCACCTGCGCTTCGCCGACCAGTGGCCCGACCTCTACGGCGCCGGGTGGCTGGACGCCCTGGTGGCGCTCTACCGGGACGGCCGGTGGAGCTACGACGACAGCGACCGGCGGACCGGCTACAGCGTGGTGCTGTTCGGTGGCCACGGGCTGCGCTACCGGCGGGTCGACCCGACGGTGATCGAAGAGATCCTCGCCCGCCCCGAGATCTCCAGCGTCCAGATCACCTTCCACCAGGACAAGCCACCGGAGCGCCACGCCATGCCGCCGGGTGGGTTCCGCCTGGCGATCGTCAATTGCTGGGACCTGGAGGCGGGGCTCGACGCGCGCCGGCGGCTGGCGCTCCAGCTCTGGGCGACCCAGCGCCTTCGTCGCCGGAAGACGCCGGCACAGTGACCCCGTTCCCTGTGCGGATCGCGTGACCGCCCGCCCGCCTTGAGCTCTCGGAGACCTGTCCAGCCCGTGCGCGTCATCTCGGCCTTTCCCCACTCGGTCCACGAGATCGAGAACCACTGGATCCCGCTCTCGGACGGTACCCGCCTGGCCGCGCGCATCTGGCTCCCGGACGACGCCGAGCGCTCCCCGGTGCCGGCGATCCTCGAGTACCTGCCCTACCGCAAGCGCGACTTCACCCGCGCCCGCGACGAGCCGATGCACCGCTACTTCGCCGGCCACGGCTACGCCGCGGTGCGGGTCGACCTGCGGGGCGCGGGGGACTCGGACGGCCTCCTGACCGACGAGTACACCGAGCAGGAGCTGCGAGACGCGGTCGAGGTGGTCGCCTGGCTCGCGGCCCGGCCCTGGTGCTCCGGGCGGGTCGGCATGATGGGGATCTCCTGGGGCGGCTTCAACTCCCTCCAGGTGGCGGCCCGGCGGCCGCCCGCACTGGCGGCGGTCCTCACCCTCTGCTCCACCGACGACCGTTACGCCGACGACGCCCACTACATGGGCGGCTGCCTGCTCAACGAGAACCTGACCTGGGGCTCGGTGCTCCTGACGTTCAACGCCTACCCGCCCGATCCGGCGATCGCCGGATCGTCCTGGCGGCAGACCTGGCTCGAGCGCATGGAGGCGACACCGCTCTTCCCCGCGGTCTGGATGGACCACCCCTGGCGGGACGCCTACTGGCGGCACGGCTCGGTATGTGAAGAGTTCGCCGCGGTCCGCTGCCCGGTCTACGCCATCGGAGGCTGGGCGGACGGCTACTCGAACGCGGTGCCGCGGCTCCTCGCCGGGCTCACCGTTCCGCGCAAGGGCCTGATCGGCCCCTGGTCCCACGCCTTCCCCCACGACGCCGTGCCGGGGCCGTCGATCGGCTTCCTCCAGGAGGCCCTCCGCTGGTGGGACCGGTGGCTCAAGGACGAGGCCAACGGCATCATGGACGAGCCGATCCTCCGCGTCTGGATGGAGGAGAGCGTGCCGCCCCGCCCGACCTACGCCGAGCGGCCGGGGCGCTGGGTCGCCGAGACGGCCTGGCCGCCACTGCGGGACGGCCTCCCGGTGCCGCCGCTCGCATTGCGGCTGGCGCCGGGAGCCCTGGTGGCGTCGCCGGCCGAGGCGAACGGTACGGACGAGCCCCAGGTACCGGCCGACGAGGACAGGACGGAGATCGAGCTCCGGGTCGCCTCGCCCCTGGTCACCGGTCAGGCCGCGGGCGAATGGTGCGCGTTCGGCGCGGATGGCGAGATGCCCACCGACCAGCGGGAGGAGGACGGTCGCTCCCTCACCTTCGACACGCCGCCCCTGGCCGAGAGGATGGAGATCCTGGGTGCCCCCGTCGCAGACCTCGAGCTGGCATCCGACCGCCCAGTGGCGACGGTCTCGGTGCGCCTGTGCGACGTGGCCCCGGACGGGGCTTCGACCCGGGTGACCTTCGGCCTGCTCAACCTCACCCACCGGCAGAGCCACGACCGGGCGGAGCCTTTGGAACCGGCGCGCCGGGTGCGCGTACGAGTACCCCTCAACGACATCGCCCACGCCTTCCCCGCCGGCCACGTCATCCGTCTGTCGGTGGCGACCGGCTCGTGGCCCATGGCCTGGCCGCCCCCCGAGCGGGTGACCCTGTCGCTCTTCCCGCTCGGTAGCTCCCTCGCGCTCCCCGTCCGTTCTCCGGCGCAGGAAGACGGGATGCTGCGTCCCTTCGAGGCGCCGGAGCAGGGGCCGTCGCTCAACCACACGCCGCTCCGGCCGGCCAGGTTCCGGCGGACGATCGAGCGCGACCTGCTGGGCGGCGCACCGACCACGACCCAGACGATCTTCACCGACGGCGGAGAGTTCGAAGGCGCGGCGCTGACCCGGGTGGACGACATCGCGCTCGACGTGGGAACCACGGTCCTCCGCCGCTACCGGATCACCGAGCGCGATCCGCTCTCCGCCAGCGCCGAGGTGCAACACCGGACCGAGCTCCGGCGCGAAGATTGGCGCGTGCGCGTCGAGACGGACACGGAGTTGACGGCGGACCGGGAGAGCTTCCGCATCCGCGCCGAGCTTCGCGGGTTCGAAGGGGGCGAGCTGGTGTTCCACCGGGTCTGGGACCGGCGGGTGCCGCGGAAGCTGGTGTGAGGTGAATGGTGGTTGGAAGGTCGGGGAGTTGGAAGGTCCGTTGACCCGGAAGGTCGTCATCCAGGTTCAGGGAGAGTGAGGGCGGCTGGATCAGGAACTGATCGGGCCCGCCGCGCGCCGCTGGGCGGCGTCGAGGATCATTCCGAGCAGGTCCGGGTAGGAGCGCCCGGCGAAGCCGGCCATGAAGCAGAGCTTGCCGTCCCAGCACCAGGCGGGGTTGGGGTTGACCTCGAGCAGCTTGAGGGTGCCGGCGGCGTCCGTGCGGTAGTCGAAGCGGGCGTAGTCGCGGCAGCCGAGGCGCTCGAAGAGGTGCGCGGACCACTGGACGAGGCGGGCGTGGGTGGCGTCGTCGAGCGCGGCCTCCCGGTAGACGATGTCCGTGTAGTAGGGGGAGGACGGCTCCGCCTTGGACTCGTAGGAGAGGATCGGCGGCAGGCCCTCCGGCAGGCGGCTGAAGTCGACCTCCATGACCGGCAGCGCGGACAGGCCGCCGGGGAGCCCGGGGTTTCCGATCAGCCCGACGCCGACCTCGCGCCCATCGAGAAACTCCTGGATCAGGAGGTCGCTCCCCGGGAGCGTGCGGCGGAGAGCGTCGAGGGTGGCGAGCGCCTCCAGGCGGCTCCGGGCGACCGCTCGCTGAGTGATGCCGACACTGCCGTCTCCCCGGTTGGGCTTGAGCAGCACCGGGAAGGCATCGCCCCAGGCATCGACCGCGGCCTGCAGAGCCTCGCCGGGTCGCACCATCTGCTCTGCGGGAGCGGGCACGCCGATCGACGCGGCGAGGGCGCGGACCAGGGCCTTGTCGTAGCAGAGGCCGAGGCAGACCGGGCCGGCGCCGCTGTACGGAATGCCGAGGAGCTCCAGGTAGGCCGGCAGGTGGAGCTCGCGCGCGGCGTCGTTGCGATAGCCGGTGTCGCAGAAGTTGAGGACGAACGACGGCGGATCCGCCGCCAGCGTGGCGAGCAGGTTGCCGTGGTCCTCGAGGTAGGTGAAGCGGTAGCCGCGGGTCGCGGCGAGCTCCGCCAGGGCGCGCTTCATCCGTGCGAAGGCTTCGAAGTCCTCCGCTGCGAACACGCCGGCACGTTTGACCGGATCGGGGAGTTGGGGATCGCCGAGCAGAACGGTGACGTCCGGAAACGGCGGCGGGGGGAACGCCGCGCGAGCTCCCTGTTCACCGTTCTGCCCGTCAGCTTGCGTGGCGGCCGCACGGGCCGCCGGGTCTAGCTCGCTCAAGTGAAGCCGCCGCCCGCGCCGCAGCCACCGCCGCCGAACGAGGCGGTGCCGCCGCCGCTGGCGGCGCTCGACGCGAAGGTCGAGAACTGCTTCTGGGGGGCGGGAGCGCCACACTCGGGGCAGGTCAGGTCGTCGGCGCCCTCGCCCAGGCGCTGGAGCACCTCGAAGCGGTGGCCGCACTCAGAGCATCGGTATTCGTACAGGGGCATCGCATCGTTCTCCGTAGAGGTTGAATCGTCAGGGAGTAGAGACCGCGCCTCCGGCGCCGACGAGGGGGCCGGGACATCGATCGTTCCGGCGGTCGCAGCCCGGCGCACGGCCGGGTCCGGGACCGCTCAGGTGGGGACGCCCAGCCGTGGCAGGAGCCACCGCTGGACGAGGATCCAGGCGACCAGGACCACCGCGAAGACGAGCAGGTCGCTCACGCCGTCACCTCCGGCGAGGTCCCGTCGCCGCGGTCCGCCGGGCCATGAAGCGTCGCCAGGTCGCGCTGGGCGCGCCGCTCCACGACCCCGCACATCAGGCGGCAGACCTCGAACGCCGCCGCGTCGGCGGCCGAGTAGAAGACATTCATCCCCTCCCGCCGGGCGCTGACCAGGCCGGCGTGGCGGAGGACGCCCAGGTGCTTCGAGACGTTCGCCTGGCTCGTGCCGACCAGCTCTGCCAGATCGCCGACACAGCGCTCGTCCACATCAAGCGGGTCGAGCGCGTGAAGAATCGCCAGGCGGGTCGGATCGGCCAGCGCCTTGAGCCGCTCGGCGATCTCTTCGAGCAGCTCGCGGGAGATGGCTGGGGTGCCGGGCGCGCCGCGAGGGGCGTCCGATTGCGGATCGATCGAGGTCTTGCCCGTCATCGCCTCGGACAACCCTTCAACCGAGCAGTTATATTCCAGACTGTCACAGGACTCCACTCCCGCTGCGCCCATCCAGGCCGGCCGGGACCTCGGGCCCTGCTCAACCGCCGGGTGCGGATCCAGAGTGCGCCGCCGTTGGCAACTCGAGCCGCAGAGCGCCCAGCGGCGGAATGACACCACTGGTGCATCCTGCAGAGGGCTCAGCGCCCTGGTTGCGCAAGGAAGACAGCACCTGTTGGCCTTTGCACACGAGGTACAACCCTGGCTCCAAGCCGGAGATGACGAGATCCTGGCCACCGAGAGCCTGTTTGAGGTCCAGGCCCGCGATGCGGATCAATCCGAGGAGAGGCAAGAAACTGCCTCCATGGACGAGGAAAGCCGATCCAGCCTGCCGGAGGTCGCCTGCCACGGTCAGCGTTCCAGGGTATGGGTCGAGCTCGACATCGGCCACCTGGCCCGGAGCCACTGGCAGACGTTCCATCTCGATCCCGAATCCCTTGGCGTTCACCACGATGTTGAGAGCCACCGGCTCCCCTGGGACTTTCACGGAGAAGAAGCCTTCGGGATCGGTGACTGCATCCACGAACGAGACGCCGGGGCTAGAGCCCAGGTCGGGCCACGCGGTAACCCGCGCACCGGAGACTGGCCTCCCCCCGGACTCAACGAGACCGGAGAGCTCGACCGTTGTGCGCAATACCAGGTGGAGATCCGGGCTGTCGAGGCCCTCCGAGAGGGTCACCGGGACCATCTCACTGCTCACCTCACCCTTGCTGGCCGCGACTCCGTAGTTCCCGGGCTTCAGCCCGGGCATCGAGAATTCGCCATCATCGTCTGTGGTCAGGGAACTCGACTGGATGTCTCGATCGTCACCCACGATCCGGACTCTCGCGTCGGCAACCGGATCTCCGTGCTCGTCTACAACGTCCCCCTGGAGCTCGACGTCCGGCACACGGATGGAGAGGGAGACCCGGGACCGGTCGGGTACCTCGACCGGCTCCAGGGCGACTTGGATGTCTCGTCCCCCTGCGGGAATCCAGTCCAGCGGCCAGGTGCCCGCTTTGGGAAGATAGCCGGAGAAGTCGCCGTCTGCATCGACATGGACGCCGATGCGCTTCGCGCCATGGCGGCTACCGAACCAGAGTCGACCCGGAGCGGGCTCATCGCCCTTGGTCAGGGTGCCGTGGATCTCGATCAGGGGAACCTGTACGACCAAGGGGTCTTCTCCGCCCAGGAGCTCGACCTTCTCTTCCAGCCACCGGCTATCCTCCGATCCGAGGATCGCCATCTGGTACCGGCCGGGAGACAGACCGGTCCATCGCAGAATTCCCTCCTTCGAGGCCTGGTCCTTGACCGACGACAGGCTGTCTCCCTCCTGGTTGAGCTGGCTCAACCGAACGGTCCAGGCCTTTCCCCAAGGGTCGACGGGGGGAATCAAGTCCAGCTCCGCCGTGATGGGGCGCGCCAAGACCAACGGATCCTTCAGCTGGGACTCAAGGTCCGGCTTTGCCTCGATCGGCTCGGCACGTGCCGGGGCGTAGCCGTCCGCCTGCGCGACCAGCCCATAGTGCCCTGCCCGGACACCCCGAAACTGGAAGAATCCGTGCTGGTCTGTCTTGGTCGTTTGGCGTACCAGGTCGAGTCTCGGTTCGGTGACAGTGCGTTTCTCGTTCGGCAGCGAGAGCCGGACCTTGGTCCCTGCCGGAGCGGGATCTCCCGTCTCTGTCACGACAAAGCCGCTGACCGAGGCTCCCCGCACCAGGTGGAGAAGGTCCACCTCGTGCTCCTGGCCTGCCACGATCCTGACGCCGAACCGGTAGGCAGGGGCCCAGGGCGGAACGGAGAACCGCAGATCGAGCACTCCGGCCGGCAGGGAGCAGCGAACGGTCTTCTCCTCGAGTGAACAGCCCACCGTGCCGCGCGGCTCCTTCACCGTGTGGGTTCCATCCCCGACCGGCTCGAAGCGCACCTCGACCCGGCCGGGAGGCTCATTCATACGGGGAACCTCCAGCGGTGCCGTGACGTCTCCCGTCGGAAAGAGCTGAAGGACCACCTTCCCGTCGACGTCGCGTGGATTCACGGTCCGCTCTGGCCCCCAGTACCCGTCCGCCTCCGCCCGAGCAGTCCAGGCGAGGTCCATTCTCAGGCTCAGACTGGTTTGCGCTTTCGGGTCGAGCTCGACATCGACCGTCTCCGGCAGACCATGGGGCACGTCTGTGCCGACGGCGGGCGCAAGCCGAATCCGTACCGTCTCCGGCCCCTGACCAGAGCTGCCGACGATCGACACACCGAACGCGATCTTCCTCGTCTCTGCTGCGTTCCCACAGACTGTTACCACCGAAAAGAGGATGACCGGAACGGCTACGCTCCTAATCAGAAGACGCTGCATGGTCAGAGTGTGAGCCTTCCGTCATTGTGACCGATTCCTTCGACACAATTTACCTTTCAGTGTATGCCTTGGGCCTAAAACATGCAACCATATACCCCTACCAAGAGTGTGCCTCAGCCGGATCGACGGCAGAGGCGCCCATCCCAAGAACTCACCGCGGGCCTCCCTGGTTCCCTCTTGCCACGCACGTGGATGAGGGACTCCACCGTCCGCCCTTCTGCTCCAAGCCCCCGGGTTTACGATTCCAGCAGCGAGCGGTTCGGATGTGGAGCGGGTCGGGAGGTCCCGCCAGAGGGCGTCGAGGAGCGTGCTCGCGATGGCTCTCGAGTGGGCAGGCCGCCCCGGCGCGCTCCGAGCCGAGGCGCACGGTGAGCCCCGAACCGTCCAGTTCGTGCGCCGTCCCGGAGGCGGGGCCTCCCGACCCGCTCCCGGCAGACTTCCCGCGACCTCCGGCTGGTAGAATCTTCATTCGGCGCGCGCATGCTGCACGCTCGCCGCGCCGCTCCGCCCGGGAGCCGCCGCTCCCCCACTGCCAAACCACGAACCCGGTGTTCCATCGATGACCCAGCAAGCAGATCCCTACAAGCCGAAGAACCCGGTCCGCATCGTCACTTCCGCCGCCCTGTTCGACGGCCACGACGCGTCGATCAACATCATGCGCCGGGTTCTCCAGGCCACCGGCGCCGAGGTGATCCACCTGGGCCACAACCGGTCGGTCGAGGAGATCGTCCGCGCGGCCATCCAGGAGGACGCCCAGGGGGTGGCGATCACCAGCTACCAGGGCGGCCACATGGAGTTCTTCACCTACATGCGCGAGATGCTCGACGAGCGCGGCGCGGGCCACGTGAAGATCTATGGCGGCGGCGGCGGCGTGATCGTGCCGCGGGAGATCGAGGAGCTCCACCGGCGCGGCATCGACCGCATCTTTTCGCCGGAGGACGGCCGGCGGCTCGGCTTGCAGGGAATGATCAATCAGGTCGTCGAGGGTTGCGATTTCGACCCGCTGTCGACCGAGCTCGCCAGCTACCGCATGAACGGGCATTACATGACCCTGGCGCGGACGATCACCGCCGCGGAGCTGGACGGTGGGCGCCACGAGCACCCCGGCGCCCTGCCCGAGGGGCTGCGGAAGGTCCTCCGCGAGACCGAAGTGGAGGCGGACGCCCGCCGGGTGCCGGTGATCGGCCTGACCGGCACCGGCGGAGCCGGCAAGTCGAGCCTGACCGACGAGCTGGTCCGCCGCTTCATCGCCGACTTCGACGACAAGCGGGTCGCCGTGGTCTGCGTCGATCCGACCAAGCGGCGTACCGGCGGCGCGCTGCTCGGCGACCGCATCCGCTTCAACAGCCTCAAGGACGACCGCGTCTACCTGCGCTCCCTGGCCACCCGGGGCTACCGCGGGGAGGTCAGCGGGGACGTCGGGGAGGTGCTCCGCCTGCTCAAGGGCTCCGGCTTCGACCTGATCCTGCTGGAGACGGCGGGCATCGGCCAGGGCGACAGCGCGGTCGCCGACCTGGCGGACGTCTCCATGTACGTCATGACCGCCGAGTACGGCGCGCCCTCCCAGCTCGAGAAGATCGAGATGCTCGACCTGGCCGACGTGGTGGTGATCAACAAGTTCACCCGCCGGGGCTCCGAGGACGCGCTCCGCGACGTCCGCAAGCAGGTCCAACGGAACCGGGATCTGTTCGACACGCCGGTCGAGAAGATGCCGGTCTTCGGCACCAGCGCCGCCCACTTCAACGACAGCGGCGTCAACGCGCTCTACGGCTACCTGATGGCGACCGTCTCGGAGCGCTTCGACCTGGGCTGGGAGAGCTCCTATCCGGCCAGCGCCGACCGGGTGACCGACACGGGCCAGCACGTCATCCCGGTGGGGCGCGAGCGCTACCTCTCGGAGATCGCCGACGCCTGCCGCGGCTACCGGGCGTGGGCGCGGGAGCAGGCGGAGGCGGCCGAGGACCTGGACGGCCTGCGCCGGGCGATCCGGCTGCTGGGCGGCGAGCCTCCGGCCGACTGGCGCGCCTTCACCCCGGAGGAGATCGACGGCGCGACCGCCGGGATCGCCGACCTGATGGAGGCGACCAACCGGAACCTGGAACGCCTGGCGGACCGCACCCTCGAGCTGATCCGCATCTGGCCGGAATGGGAGGCGCGCTACCGGGACGATCTCTTCCGCTACACGGTACGCGACCGCACGATCGAGGTCGAGAACTACCGCACCACGCTGTCCGAGACCAAGATTCCCAAGGTCGCCCGGCCCCGCTACCGGGACTGGGGCGACCGGGTGGAATGGCGCCTGGTCGAGAACGTCCCGGGCGAGTTCCCGTTCACCGCCGGGGTCTTCCCGTTCAAGCGCACGGCGGAGGATCCGACCCGGATGTTCGCCGGCGAAGGGCCTGCGGCGCGCACCAACGCGCGCTTCCACCTGGTCGCGGCCGACCAGCCGGCCAAGCGGCTGTCGACCGCCTTCGACTCGATCACCCTCTACGGCGAGGACCCGGACCGGCGGCCGGACATTTACGGCAAGATCGGCGAGAGCGGCGTCTCGATCTTCACCGTCGAGGAGGCCGAGCAGCTCTACGCCGGCTTCGACCTGTGCGATCCCACGACCTCGGTGTCGATGACCATCAACGGTCCGGCGCCGACCATCCTGGCGTTCTTCTTCAACGCCGCGATCCGCCAGCAGTGCCGGAAGTTCCTCCGGGACGAGGGGCGCCTCGACATCAGCGACGAGCAGATCTTCCAGCCGGACCGGTTGCGCGGCGCCACCTGGGACGAGGTCCGGGCGCTCCTGACCGACGAGGAGTACGAGCGCCTTCGCGCCGAGACAGTGCACGTGGTCCGCGGCACGGTGCAGGCGGACATCCTCAAGGAGGACCAGGGGCAGAACACCTGCATCTTCTCCACCGAGTTCGCGTTGCGCCTGATGGGCGACGTTCAGCAGTACTTCATCGACCACGACGTCCGCAACTTCTACTCCGTGTCGATCAGCGGGTACCACATCGCCGAGGCCGGGGCGAACCCGATCCACCAGCTCGCCTTCACCCTGGCCAACGGCTTCACCTACGTCGAGTACTACCGCTCCCGAGGCATGGACGTGAACGAGTTCGCGCCCAACCTGTCGTTCTTCTTCTCGAACGGAATGGATGCGGAGTACGCGGTGATCGGCCGGGTGGCGCGGCGGATCTGGTCCGTGGCCATGGCCGAGCTCTACGGCGGCAACCGGCGGAGCCAGAAGCTCAAGTACCACATCCAGACCTCCGGCCGCTCGCTCCACGCCATGGAGATCGACTTCAACGACATCCGCACCACGCTCCAGGCGCTCCTGGCCACCTACGACAACGCCCAGAGCCTGCACACCAACGCCTACGACGAGGCGATCACCACGCCGACCGAGGAGTCGGTCCGCCGGGCGATGGCGATCCAGCTCATCATCAACAAGGAGTTCGGCCTGACCGACTGCGAGAACGCCACCCAGGGGAGCTTCATCATCGAGGAGCTGACCGACCTGGTGGAAGAGGCGGTGCTGGCCGAGTTCGACCGTCTCACCAGCCGGGGCGGTGTGCTCGGAGCCATGGAGCTCCAGTACCAGCGCGGCGTGATCCAGGACGACTCGCTCAAGTACGAGCGCCTGAAGCACTCGGGAGAGCTGCCGATCGTCGGCGTCAACACCTTCCTGCCCAAGGGCGGCACCGAGGCGGCGAGCGACCTGCCGGAGGTCCCGCTGACCCGGGCGTCCGAGGAGGAGAAGGAGGGGTGCATCGCGCGCCTCAGGGAGTTCGAGGAGCACCACGCGGACCGGTCGCCGGCGGCTTTGGAGCGGCTGCAGCAGGCCGCCCTCTCCGGCGGTAACCTGTTCGCCGAGCTGATGAAGGCCGCCCAGGTGTGCAGCCTGGGGCAGATCACCCACGCGTTGTACGAGGTCGGCGGGGAGTACCGGCGGAATCTCTAGATCGCCGGATTGAGGCACGGCCCTCCGTGGCTCACCGCTTATGTCACAATTCAGGGACCATGTGGTCCCAGCGGTTGCGTGACCTCCTGCCGGCCGGCGGCGCGGCCCCGGTGGCGGTCGGTGTGCTCGTCGTCGCGGTGCTCTTCGGCTTCTGCCGAGCACCGCTCCGGGCGCAACAGGAAACCTTCGAGGGCGGAACCGCGGTCACTCTGGTGGAGGTGCCGGTCACGGTGATCCGGGACGGTGAGCCGCTCGACGACCTGACCGCGGACGACTTCGAGCTCTACGACGAAGGCGAGCGCCAGGAGATCCGGACCTTCGAGCGCATCGCAATCGATCCCCACGAGGAACCGGAGAGGGTGCGCGGGGTGCTCACCCCCCGGGCCCGGGCGGCCCGGCGCAACTTCCTGTTCCTGTTCGACCTGGCGTACGCCGACAGCCGCCGGCTGGGAGGCGCCGCCGCCGCGCTCGAGCACCTCCTCGCCGACAATCTCGCGCCTTCGGACCGGGTCGGGGTCGCCTTCTTCAGCGGCCTCCGGGGGTTCCAGTGGGTCCTCGGGCTGACCGACCGGCACGAGGACGCCGCCCGGGCGCTCGAGCTCATGCGGGCGGTGATCGACAGTGACCGGCGCCGCGCCCGGCGGCTGCTCGACGGCTGGTCCCCGGGCGGCAGGATCGTCCCCGCGGAGGCCCGCCCGGACCCGGACCAGATCGTCGCCGAGGCTGGGGTGTCCGGGCTCAACCGCGGTGGCGATGACTGGGCGACCTCGTCGATCCTCCGCTTCCTCGTCCGCGGCCTCACCCAGATGACCGAGAGCACGGCCGGCGTCGACGGCCGCAAGTATCTGGTCCACCTGAGCTACGGGCTGCCCAACCGGGTGGCCACCGGCGGCAGCCAGGAGGGCGCCCGGGTGCTGGACCAGCTCCAGGAGATCAAGCGCGCCTGCCGCACCAGCGGTTGGGCGATCCAGTCGGTCAACCTGGCCGGCCTCGGCTGGGGACGGGACTCTCTCCTGATGATGGCCCACGACACCGGCGGCCAGCTGTTCACCAACTCGAACAACGTCGCCACCCTGGTCCAGGAGGTGGAGGTCTCGACCCGGGTGAGCTACGTGCTCGGCTTCCAGCCCGAGGGACTGGAGGCGAACGGCAAGTACCACAAGCTGGACGTCCGGCTGAGGAACGCCCCCCACGGCACCCGGGTCATCCACCGCCCGGGCTACTACCCACGCTGAAAAGCCAGACGCTTCACCGCCGGGCGAGCAGACGCTCGAGCCGCTCGAGCCGCGCCTTCGAGAGCCCTGCGAACCGGACCGGGTCGATCTCTGCCGCCTTCCGGTAGAGCGCCCGCGCCTCGTCCGGCCGTCCCTCCGCCAGGCGCAGATCCCCACGCGCCAGGGGCACGGCACCGTGGCCGGGGTCGAGCTCCGCGGCGGCGTCGAGGAGCGCCTCCGCATCCTGAAAGCGGCCCTGCTGCATCACCACCTGGGCCAGCAGCACGGTCGCGGCCACGCTCGGGCCGATCTCCAGGTGGCGCCGGAGGGCCTGCTCTGCGTGCTTCAGGTCGCCCATGGTGGCGTACGCCTCCCCCAGGAGCTGGAGCGCCGCCCGGTCCCGGGGCGCCGCGCGGACCAGCTCACGCCCCAGGCGCACCGCCTGCCCGGGGTCGCCCTGTGCCAGCGCCGCGCGCGCCGCCAGCAGCTTGTCGTGGAGCGGCAGCATGTCTTTCGGGTCGGGCAGGTCGGCCGCGTCCGGCGGCGCCGATCCGCCACCGGACAGGTAGCCGAGGGCGGCCAGGCGCTGGCGGACCTCCGGATCGACCGGCTGGCGGCGGGCCGCCGCCTCGACCACCCCCGGCTGGCTCTCCAGCCGGTGCCGGAGCGCCGCGGCCAGAGCCACGGCGTCGGGGGGCGCGCCGTCCGCCGCCTCGGGCTGCTTGCCGGCGAGCAGGTCGTGCTGCTCGTGGGGATCGTTCGCCAGGTCGTAGAGCTCCGGCCGCGGCGCCTCGATGTACTTGGCATCGTGCCGGCGGAGGGCGTAGAGCGGAGCCCACCCGGTGTCGAGGTAGGTGTTCAGCGTCTCGAGATAGAGCGTCCGGTCCTGTCCGCCGTCCGGACGGCCGGCGAGCGCCGGCAGCAGGCTCTCACCGTCCGGCGTCTCGCCCGGCGCCAGCCCCAGCAGGTCGAGCACCGTCGGTGCCACGTCGACCAGGCCGACCACCTCGCCGTCGTCGACGCGCGAAGGGATCAGATCCGCGGCCACGATCAGCAGTGGAACGTGCACCGCTCCTTCGTAGAGCGTCCTGGAGTGGTAGCGCTCGGCGTGCTCTCCGAGGCTCTCGCCGTGGTCGCCGGCGGCCACGATCAACGGCTCCCGCTCCCCCTCTGCGGCCGCCACGCCGTCGAGCAGTCGGCCCACCTGGGCGTCCATGAAGGCGATCTCTCCCTCGTAGGGGTGGTCCGCGTAGCGGCTGGCGAACGGCTCGGGCGGCGCGTAGGGATCGTGGGGATCGAAGTAGTGCACCCAGAGGAAGAAGGGCTTGCGCTCCGCGCTCTGCCCATGGCTACCGAGCCAGGCGAGCGCCGCGTCGGTCACGGCCTTCCCGGAGCGCTCGTTCTGTTGCCCGAAGACTGCCCGGCGGGTCGCCTGGAGGTTCGCATCGTAGGTCGCGAACCCCTGGTCGAGCCCGAACCGGGGGGCGAGGACGAACGACGAGACGAAGGCCGCGGTGTCGTAGCCGGCCGCGGCCAGGACCTCGGCAAGGGTTGTGTGCTCGGGGGCGAGCCTGTACTCGCCGTTGGCCCGTACGCCGTGATGGGGCGGCTCGAGGCCGGTGAGGATCGACGTATGGGCCGGCAGGGTCATGGGCACCGGGCTGACCGCGTCGCCGAAGCGCACGCCGCGCGCCGCCAGCCGGTCCAGGTTGGGCGTCGGGCTGCCCCCGGTCGGGTCCCGGTAGCCGTAGCAGCCCAGCCGATCGGCGCGGGTCGTGTCCAGGGTGATGAGCACCACGTCCCGCCCGGCCGCCGACCCCGGTTTCACACCGTTCTCCGGCGCGGTCTCCACCGCCACGGCAGCGGGCGCTCGGCTGTCGGAGACTTCGGGGGGCGGCGCCGAGCGATGGCAGGCGAGCGCCGGGGCGACAACTGCCGCCAGAACGAGCAGGAGCGCCCGCCGTGTCCGGACGGTGAGCTCCCGGAGACCCGATCGCCGGAAAGCACGCGCGCGAGGTGGCCTGTCGCGATACCGCACCGGAGGTCAGACCAGGTGGAAGCGCCAGACGAGGAACGCGACGCCGAAGGCCACGCCGAAGATCAGCCCGACCCAGGTGAGCACCCGGAGACCCAGGGACGGTCGGGTGCCGTCCGGCATGTGAGCAGCCATGACCGCGCGGTAGTTGAGGTAGCCCAGGATCGGCGAGGTCAGGAAGGAGAGGGTCGTGGCCAGGTCGACCATGCGGGTCAGACTGGACTGGAAGACGCTCATCAGCGTCAGAGAGCCGGTCACGAGGATCACCATCCAGAGCCAGTAGAGCCCCGGGATGCGCCGCCGGCCGCCGGCGCCGCCCTCGATCGGTCCCGGCTCCCCCGCCGCCAGGATCTCCACCGTCCGCTCGAGGGCCCGGGGGAAGGCGTCGGTAACGGTCAGCGTGGTCGAGAACATGGTGGTGAACGCGGCGACCACGATCACCGGCCGTGCCCAGTGGCCGAGCGAGCTGCTGTAGAGCTCGATGAGCTGGTTGGCGAAGCCGACGCCGGTGGTCGCGATCTCCTCGCCCCGGCCGAAGAAGACCAGCGCGCCCAAGGAGAGGAACATGAGCGCCAGGACCGCCGTGCCGAGGTAGCCGAGGTTGAAGTCGAGCAGCGCCTCGCGCAGGCGCGGGCGATGGCCGGTCTCCCGTGCCCGCTCGAGCGTCCACAGGGAGTGCCAGACCGAGATGTCCACCGCCGACGGCATCCAGCCGACCAGGGCGATCAGGAACGAGAACCCTGCCAGGTTCCACAGCTCGACCGGCGCCGTCACGGCCGGCTTCCCGCGGTGCGCCATGGCGGCCGCCACCACCGCCGCCACGGTCGAGACGGCGAGCACCACCATGATCACCTTGACCAGCTTGTCGAGCAGCGGGTAGCGGCCGATCACCAGCAAGATGCCGCAGACGGCGAGCAGCGCAGCGCTGTAGCCGAGCGGCGAGAGCCACGGGCCGACGAGTTGGGTCGCCAGGCTGCCGGTGACGAAGGTCACCGCCGCCTCGACGGTGAACATGGTCCCCAGGGTCAGGACCAGGTAGACCAGGACGGCCCAGGTGCCCTGCCGACGGTAGCCGTCGACCAGGCTCTCGCCGGTCGCCGCTGCGTAGCGCGGGCCGTACTCGAAGAAGGGGTACTTCAAGAGGTTGGCCAGAACCACCACGCCGACCAGGCCCCAACCGTAGACCGCGCCAGCGCGCGTCGACTGGACCAGGTGCGAGACACCGACGGCGGCCGCCGCCCAGACCAATCCCGGGCCGAGTGCCGCGAGCACTCCTTTGCGGGTCAAGCGTTCTTTGAGCACGACCGGGGAGTGTAGCAGGCCGCTCCCCGAAGCGCTCTTGCCGCGGCTCCGGACCGCGGGTACCATGGGCCGGCGCCCTTTGCGCACCCGGTTCACCGTGAAGCTCCCCGATAGAGATCATCCGCGCCCGCCCCTCGGCGACCGCTTCGCCGCATTCGTCGCCGAACGTTTCCCCTTCGCTCTCGGAGACGCGCGGGCGGCGTTCGAGGACGCTCGCCTCGAGCGCGAGGGGGAGGACGGTGGCGCCGATGCTCTCCGCCAACCGCTCCGCCGGGCGCTCCGCCGGCGCCTGGGAATCGCCGCCCCCGATCTCCCGGAGACCACCCCCGGTGTCTCCGCCGACGCGCGGCTGGCGCGGGCGCTGGACGACCTGGTGGAGGCGTGCGACGGGTTCCTCGAGCGGGAAGCGATCACGGCCACGTTCTCCGCCGACGAGAAGCGCGAGATGCTCCGCGGCATGGTGCTGACCCGCGCGATCGACAACCGCTTGAAGGCCTTCTTCACCGGCGGCGAAGTGCGCTACAAGGGGAGCGGTTTCCAGGGCAAGGGCTTCCGGTCGCTGGGGCAGGAGGCGATCTACGCCGCGCCCCTGCGGCTCAAGCGCGGTCCCGCCCACCGCCGCGGCGACGGCTCGTGGCGCGGCGACGTGCTCGCGCCGATGATCCGGGATGCCGGAGCGGCGCTCGCCATGCACCCGGAGCCGGAGACGGTGCGCATGATGCTCAACGCCCAGATGGCCAAGGCGGGACCGCCGATGGAGGGCAAGGACCTCCACTACGGAGACTTCTCCCGCGGGATCCTGCCGACGGCGGCTCCCCTGTCCATCGCCACGCTCACTCTCGCCGGAGTCGCCTGGTCCATGGCGCAGGACCGGAGCGGCGAACGCCGGGTCGTGGTGTCGTTCATCGGCGAGGGCGGAACCTCTCTCGGTGAATGGCACGAGGCGATCAACGTCTGCTCTGCCCGGCACTTGCCGGCGATCTTCTGCGTCCAGAACAACGGCACCGCCCTCTCGACCCCGGTCTCCGACCAGTCGTCGGCGAGGGTGTTCGCGGACAAGGCCGCCGGGTACGGCATTCCGGGGATCACCCTGGACGGCACGGACCCGGAGGCGATCGCCGCGGCATTCGCGTGGGCCGCCGAGCGGGCCCGGGCGGGCCTCGGCTCGAGCCTGATCGAGCTGGTGGCGCTCCGCATGTGCGGCCACGCCCACCACGACGACATGCTCTATCTCGGCAGCGAGCCACCGCTCTCTTGGGATTACCCGGAGCCGAGCGACGGTGGCTACGTGGACGCAGAGGCCTACCACTTCTGGGCAGCGAGAGATCCGATCCGGACCTACTCCCTGAAGCTCGAACGCGAGGGGGTGATCGAGCCCGGAGATCTCGACCGCATGAAGCAGGAAGCGACCGAGATGGTGGAGCGGGAGGCCCGGGCGGTCATCGACGCCCCCTGGCCGGCGCCCGATCTAGCCGGCGAAGGGGTCTACACGGACCGTCCCGCGGAGCGCCACCGGGAGCCGCTGGCCGACCGGCCGGCCGGCCCTATCCTCCCCCTGCCGCCCCTGCCGCCGGTGGACGCGGGCCGGCCATTCGATCGCACCGGCCGAACCTTTCTCGAAGCGGTGATGCTCGGCGTGGGAGATGCCCTTCGCGCCGAGCCCCGCGCCTTCGTCTTCGGCGAGGACGTGGGCGGTGCCTACGGCAACGCCTTCCTCCTCCTCCGGCCCCTGCTCGGCGAGCTCGGTGACCGGATCGTCAACGCACCGCTCGCCGAGGGCGGCGTCCTGGGCGTCTGCGTCGGGGCGGCGCTCGACGGGATGCGGCCGATCGGCGAGATGCAGTTCAACGACTTCGTCGCCACCGGCTTCAACCAACTGGTCAACAACGCGGCCAAGATCCACTACCGGTGGGGCGCGTCGGTGCCGATGGTCGTCCGCATGCCCTGGGGCGGCCTGCGCAAGGCAGGGCCTTACCACAGCCAGAACACCGAAGCCTGGTTCTACCGCACGCCCGGCCTCAAGATCGTCGTGCCGTCGACGCCGGAGGACGCCCGCGCCCTACTCGCCAGAGCGGTCGCCGACCCCGACCCGGTGCTGTTCTACGAGCACATCGCTCTCTACCGCGAGCCCCGGATCAAGCAGGTGCTCCCCGAGGAGCCGCCGGAGCCGTTACCCCTGGGCCGCGCGGCGCTCCGTCGCGCCGGATCGGACCTGGCGATCGTCTCCTACGGCGCTTACGTCCACGTGGCCATGCGGGTCGCCGAGCGTTTGGCGGAGGATGGCATCGAGGCCGCGGTGCTCGATCTCCGCTCCCTCGTTCCCCTCGACCGGGAAGCGCTGCTCGCCGTGGCCCGCCACTGCGGCAAGGTCCTCGTGGCGCACGAGGACACGCGAACCGGCAGCGTTGGCGAGAGCGTGGCGGCGATCCTCCAGGAGGAGGTCTTCGAGCACCTGGACGCGCCGGTGCGGATCGTCGGCGCCCTCGACACGCCGGTGCCCTACTCTCCCCCGCTCGAAGAAGCCTTCCTGCCCGGCGAAGAGCGGGTCGAACGCGCCGCCCGCCTCCTCGCCCGGTACTGAAGACTCCCAGAGAAGCTTCGCCTCAACCCGCCGAGAGCGTCGGGTGGTGGCGCCCCCGGCCTCCCCGCGAGGGGAGGAAGGGGGTCGGGGGGTTTGGAGGGGAGATCCAGAGGATCGTCAAGGTCGATCGGGGCGGCGAAACCGACACCTCGACCAAACGTGACTCAATCGTCACGAAGTCGGTCCTCGTCGATCTCTACGACGACTTGCGGAGCGCCTGGGCGACGGTCGGGTGGCCTGCGAGGGCCTCGCGGTCGGAACGGCGCAGGCCGTGGAGCATGCGCTCGACCACCGCGGGCGGGGTCTTCGGGTTCTGCACCAGGGCGAGGCGGACCTCGTAGGGAGCCGACAGGCTCGGCGTCTCGCCGATCAGGCGGAGCGCCCGCCGCGGAGCGATCGAGCTCCGGGCGATCTCCAGCACCAGGCCCTTGTCCAGGTGGCACTCCCGGAGGCAGCGCAGGACCAGCTCTTCGTCGCGGAAGAAGTCGCTCCAGAGCGCCTTCAGCAGGGAGCGCCCCGAGCTCCGGATGGTCGAGATCTTCTCCGCCGAGCCGAGACCGCGGAAGACCGCGGTGAGCCGCGCCCGCGCCCGCGACTTGACCTCCATGGAGCGGATCTTCGGGTTCTGGGTCAGTCCGAGGAGACCGCGGAGGTCGCCCATGGAGCTGACGACCTCGACGAGAGCCGCCGACGGCACGTTCGGGCTCTCCAGGAGCGCCCGACGGACCATCGGCCGTTGGAACAGGCGCCGGTGACGGTAGATCTCCCGCGCCACCTGGGCGCTCGCCGACCGCGCGATGTCGGCGATCAGCCGATCCCCGAGCGCGTGGTTGGACAGGAGCGCCAGCCGGATCTCGTCGTCGGTCTCACCGGAGAGCACCTGGAGCACCGCCAGGTCCCGGGAGGTCCGAGCCAGGGCGACCTTGCGGTCGACCGGCAGGGTCGAGAGGGCCCGGGCCTTCCCCTTCTCCGGCGTGATCTCGTCCTCCTCGACCACCGGTGTCGGACCGAGGGGGCGCTCGGGAGGGGCAGCTTCCTCGGTCGCGGCGGCTTGCTCGCCGTCCACGAGGTTCGAGGCCGAGAACGTGACCGGCAGGGTGTCGTCCAGGTCGGCCAGCGGTGCCTCGGCCGCAGTGGCCTCGGCGACCGCCGCCGCCTCGCGGGACGAGGACAGCTCGAGCGCCCGCGTCCGGACGCGCACCCGGTCCTCGGCGGGCAGCAAGTGGATCGCGTCGCGGGCCTGGTCCCGGATCTCCGCCTTTTCCGCCGGGCCGAGGTGCGGGTCGTCGAGCTCGCGCAACAGGTCGAAGACGCCGACCGTTCGGGCACAGCGGATACGGATCGGCTCGGGCGTGTTCTCGTTGCGGATGAACGCCTCCTGGATCCCCCAATCATCGAACCAGGGGGTATGGGAAGCGATCAGCCGCAACACGCGGGGGGAGTCGATCCACGTGGCGATCCGGCGCACGACCCCGAGCTCGCCACCGGTGCCGGAGGCCTTGAGGCTGTTGAGCAGCTTGATGTGGACCTCTTCGCGCTCGTTGAGCGGAGAGTCGACGTCTGAGGCTGTGTCGGTCACGTTGGCCAGCTTTCGATCCAGGATCTCCGAGGATAGCACTGCAGGGCGGTCTCGTGGGCGCAGGCACGCCGGCGGTCCGTGAAGGGGTCACCCCACCCGCTCGGGCTCTCTTCTTCAGGAACCGTTGCCGATCAGCTCCTCGAGCGGTCCGGGCCGGTCGACCCAGAAACCCTGAACGTAGTCGACGCCGATCTGGCGGAGGCGTTCGAGGAGCGGCTCCGAGCTGACTCCCTCGGCGATCGTCTGGATGCCGAGCACGTGGGCCATCTGGTGGATCGACCCGACCATCGCCCGGTCCAGCGGGTTGTTCGCCAGGTCGCGGATGAAGGTGTGGTCGATCTTCAAGTACTGCACCGACAGACCCCTGAGCTTGCCGTAGGAGGCCATGCCGCTACCGAAGTCGTCCAGGGCGAATCGGCAACCGAGAGCCGAGAGCTCGCGGATCAGCCGCTGAGCCATGGAGAGGTTGGCGACCGCCGCGGTCTCGGTGACCTCGAAGCAGAGCTTCTCCGCCGGCACGCCGTGGCGCGTGATCTGGGAGACGGCGAAGTCCAGAAACCCCGGATCGGAGAGCGAAACGCCCGAGAGGTTGATGGCACAGGTGGCGAGGGTGTCGAGGAGGGACGGACCGCCCGCCGCCAGGGCCTGGAGCACCCGTTCCACGACCCAGCGGTCGATCTCCCGCATGACGCCGTAGCGCTCAGCCGCGCGCACCAGGGACGCCGGCGCCAGCAGGCGCTCGTTGTCGTCGACCATGCGCAGCAGGACCTCGAAGAAGAGGCTGTCCTCGGCACCGTTGGCGAGCGGGCGGATCTTCTGGCCGAAGAGGCGGAAGCGTTGATCGTCCAGGGTCTGCTGGATACGCAGCAGCCAGCTCACCTCGTCCGCCCTACGGGCGACCTCGATGTCGTCGGCCTTGTACACCTGGATCCGCCCTCTCCCTCGCTCCTTGGCCACGTAGCAGGCGTGGTCTGCCGCGGACAGCACCTGGGTCACCGTCTTGCTCTGGGCGTCGATCAGCACGACACCGAGCGACGCGTCGATCGAGAAGCTGTGGTCGCGCCAGGTGAAGCGGTGGCTGGAGATCGCCTGATGGATCCGCTCCGCCGTGGCCAGCGCCGGCTCGAGCGAGCAGTGGCGCAAGAGGACGCCGAACTCATCTCCGCCGAGGCGACCGACCACGTCTCCCTGGCGGACCTCGTCGGTGATCAGGGTCGCCACCCGCGAGAGCAGATCGTCCCCCGCCACGTGGCCACAGGTGTCATTGATCAGCTTGAACTGGTCCAGGTCCAGATAGAGGAGGCACTGGTCCTCACCCGTCTCACGGCAGGCGCTCAGCGCATCGCGCAGGCAGTCGTCGAAGGCCTCGCGGTTGAGCAGGCCGGTCAAGGCATCATGGGTCGCCTGGTGGGCGAGCTGCAGGGTGAGAAGCCGCTGGTCCGTCACGTCCTGGAACACGATCACCACGCCGATCGGTGACGACTCGGCATTGCGGATCGGTGCCACCCGGTGCTCGACGGCGAACCGCTGGCCGTCCGAGCGAATCAGCATCAAACGACCCTCGGGCGGGTCGTACTCGCCACCGCGCAAGACCTCCCACAGAGGTAGTGCGATCTCCGCGTCGCTCGCCTCTTCGGCCAGGCGGAAGATCTCCTCCACGGGACGGCCTTCCGCCTGGTCCAGAGCCCAGCCGGTCAACGCTTCGGCGACCGGGTTCAGGTAGCGGACGCGCCCATCGGGGTCGGTGGTGACCACGCCGTCACCGATCGACGCCAGGGTGACCTGGGCGAGCTCCTTCTCCTGGGAAAGGGCGGCGACCTTTTGCTCATAGGCCGCAGTGGTCTGAGCGAGAAGGTTGCGGAGGATGCCGTTTTCGAGCTCCGATCCCGGCGAGTCGCTCACGAAGGCCTCTCCCGCAAGAGCGCCAGCACCGCCGTGTGGTTGTAGTAGGCCAAGCCTCCACCCGCCGACGGGCCGATCTCGCCGAAGGTGAAGAAGCCGGCGAGGGAGGCCCCGCCGAGGGCGTCGTGAATGGTGGCTACTTCCCGCTCGGCCAGGTCTCCCAGCACCGCCTCGCGGCCGACGCAGGAGTAGAGCATGGCCGCGTCCGCGGGCCGGTTGCAGGGCAGGCGCCCGGCGGTGCGCAACAGGGACGCGTCGTTGCCGATGCCGATCCGGATGTGGTCGCCGACCTCCAGGTCTCCCCAGAAGGTGATCGCGCCCGGCGGCTGATCGAACTCCTTCATCGAGCGGTAGAGCGAGCGCCGTTCACTCTTCGGACCGTCGACGATCAGGGGAAAGCGGTAGGCCGCGTCGGGCAACGTTGCGAGCACGCCGTCGACCGTGAAGAACCGGCGGAACCAGTCGGTCGCGGGCTCATCGTCGATCGTGTAGAGGACGTTCCCTTCCGCTCCCGTGACGGTGTAGATCGGGCTCGCGGGGTCCCAGCCGCGAACGATCTCCACCTCCATTCCGACGCCGTGGATCACCACGACCAGGCATGCCCCTTCGATGATCTCCCGGTCCAGGAAGATACGGGCACCGGTCGCGGCGATCGGCACCGCCTGGGAGGCCAGGCCGCCGATGAGGAGCGGTTCCTCTTCGGTTCCAGCGTGCGCCCCCAGCCGGCCACGAACCTCGGACAGGAACCGCTCCACCGGGAACCGGAGACCGTCGGCGAGCAGGAACGCAGCGGAACCGTCCTCCAGCATCGCCTCGAGCCGGTCGAGCGCGGTCGGGTCCGCCGGTCCATGGACCAGCAGAGCCTCGGCTCGGTGGTCCGGGTGATCGAGCCAGAAGAGCTGCACAGCGCCCTCTCCGGTCATCACGCCGTCGGCGAATTGGGTCACCGCCTCGCAGCCGAGCCGGAGGCTGGTGGGCCAGGCCTCCGCCATCGCGTCGATCCACTCCTGGATCTCCGGAACGGGCGGCAGGAACGCGCACACGAGGTCCGGAGCGGATTTGGCGGCCGCGCCGCCGACCGCCACGGACAGGTCACGAAGATCCGCGGCTGCGCGGTGCCCTGGCATGAGATGAATGACTCCGCTGCGCATCGTTCGAAATCCGCGGCGTGCGCTGCTCGCAGCGGCCACGCCAGATCGAGCCTCTCAGGATGCCTGGGAACATGATACGCGAAGCGGGCCCTCGGGAAGCCGCTCCGCGGCGCCGGTGAGCCCTCAGGTGAGCTCGCGGAGACGGTCCCGGACGGCTTGCATGTCTTCCCAGGTGGGGCGCTTCCAGGCGCGGTTCCGGAGCAGCGCGGCCGGGTGGTAGGTGACCATGGCCGGGACGCCGCGGACCGTGAACCAGCGTCCCCGCATGCGGCCGAGCGGCAGGTCGTTACCCAGCAATGCCTGGGCCGCCACCCGCCCGAGGGCGACGATCACCTTGGGCCGGACCAGGTCGATCTGGCCGTCCAGGTAGCCGCGACAGGCCGCCGCCTCGTCCGGGAGGGGGTCCCGGTTGCCCGGGGGGCGGCACTTGACTACATTGGCGATGTAGACCTGATCGCGGGTCAGGTCGATCGCCTCGATGATCTTGGTCAAGAGCTCGCCGGCGGCGCCGACGAAGGGGAGACCCCGGCGGTCCTCTTCGGCACCGGGACCCTCGCCGATGAACATCAGGTCGGCATCCGGATCGCCGCTGCCGAAGACGACGCTGTTGCGCCCGCGCCACAGGCGGCAACGTTCGCAGACCGACGCCTCTTCGGCCAGGGCGGCGAGGCGCTCCGACCGTGGGCCGGCGTCGGCGTTCGGCTCGTCGGGGTCACCGGACGGTGCCGCCGAGCGGGGGGGTGCGGCAGCCGCTGCCTGTGGGTTTCGTACCGGAGGTGGAGCGGAGCCCCCGGATGCCTCCGTGGCCCGCGCCGGCGCATCGGTGTGCGGACCGGATGGGGAGCCCTCCGGGAGGTAGAGCTCTCCGAAGCCGATCTCGTCCAGGTAGACCAGCAGCTCGCGGAGGTCGCCCGACCGGCCCGGCGGGGGGTCCGCCATCAGTGAACTTCAGCCTCCTCGTCCGCGGCCTCGCCTTCCTCCTCCTCGACGGCCTCTTCCGCGGCATCCTCTTCCCCGTCGAGCACGAGGAGGTCGTCGGTCTCCTCGACCGGCGCCGGGCCGTAGCCCCAGTCCACGAGCTCGCGGTCGACCTCCACCTGGGCCACGCGGGTCGGCTTCGCCTCACCCAGGTCGACCTTCGCCCGGGCTCCACGGAGGAGCTGCTCGGCGCGCTCCGCCACCACCAGCACGTAGCGGAACTTGCTGTCCATCTGCTCCCTGACTTCACTCTTTCTCGGCGTCTCGTCCATCGGGTATCTCCTGGCGCCTGCCGGTCCCCCCGGATGGAGAGGCACGGCGCGGCGCGGTCGTTCTCTATTGATGCGGTCTCGACGACGCGGGCTGCCCGGTCACCGGCGGCTCAGGTCCGGTCGGGGCTCCTCTCGCCGCTTGGAGCGGCGGAAGCCACCGGCTCCTCCACCGGCAGCTTCGAGGACTGGAAGTCCCGCAGCACGTCCTGGACCGCCTCCTCCATCCGGGCGCGACGGTGGCGCCGCTCCAGGATGATGGCGGCCAGGGCTTCGCTGGCCCGCTCCGCGTCGTCGTTGATGATCACGTGGTCGTACTGGTGGTATCGCTTGATCTCCCAGATCGACACCGCCAGGCGCCGCGAAATCTCCTGCGGGTCGTCCAGGCCCCGGGAGCGCAGCCGCTGGCGCAGGTCGTCGTAGCTGGGAGGCATGATGAAGATGCTGTTCGCTTCCGGGTATCGGGCCAGCACCCGCTCGGCCCCTTGGACGTCGATGTCCATCAGGACGTCCGTGCCCGCTTCGAGGCGCGGAAAGACTTCGACGTTCGAGGTTCCGTAGTAGTTGTTGTGGACCTCGGCCCACTCCAGGAACTCCTCGTTGGTCATCATTCGCCGGAACGTGTCGTGGTCGACGAAGTGATAATCCTCGTCCGCCACCTCACCGCGACGCGGCTTGCGGGTCGTGTGGCTGACCGAGAAGGCGAGGCTTCCGCAACGCCCCAGGCTGCCCTCGAGGATGGTGTTGATGAGTGTGGTCTTCCCGGCCCCCGACGGGGCCGACAAGATGAAGAGCTCGCCTCGGTGCATAGGGATTCGTCGCGGTGGGCGGCCCGCAACCGCCACCTCAGACGAACGAGTTTAGCACGACCCGGCGAGGGGACCCTCACTCGACGTTCTGCACCTGCTCGCGGAGCTGCTCGCATAGGGTCTTGGCATCGAGCACCAGGCGCGTGATGTCCGCGTGGCGCCCCTTGGCTCCGAGAGTGTTGACCTCGCGGAAGATCTCCTGGGTCAGGAAGTCCAGCCGCTTGCCCACCGCCCCTTCGGTGTCCAGGACCTCCCGGAAGTGGGCCAGGTGCGCCTCCAGCCGGTCGATCTCCTCGGCGACGTCGCTCTTGTCGGCCAGGATCGCTACCTCCTGGGCCAGCCTCTGGGAGTCGAGCTCCCGGTCCGCCAGCAGGGCCTGGAGCCGGCGCTCGAGCGCTTGGGCGGCTTCGGCCCGGGCGCGGGGCAGGTTCCGGCGGAGCTCCTCCGCCGCAGCGTCCAGCCCCACCAGCCGCTCGCGGAGAGCCGCGTCGAGCTTCTCCCCCTCGGTCGAGCGCGCCGCGACCATCTCGTCGAGCGCCCGGCCGGCCACCTCGAGGAGCAGGCTCTCATCGGCGTCGTTCCAGCCTCGCTCCTCTTCGCTGATCTGAACGATCTGTGGCAGGCGGAGCAGGTCGCCGGCGGTCAGCCCGTGCTCCAGGATCTCCTCCTCCACCAAGCCGTCGAGGACCCGGGTGAGCTCATGGAGCGCACGCCGATCGATCTCCAGCCGGTGCGGCGGAGAGCCGAGCGGCTCGACGTCGACGTTCACCTCGACCCGCCCCCGGGCCAGCCGTCCCGCGAGCAGCTCGCGCAACGCCGGCTCGCTCAGCCGCTGCTCGTCTCGCAAGCGGAGCGCCAGGTCGAGGAAGCGGTGGTTGACACCCCGCAAGGTCACCCGCACCCGGTAGCGCTCACTCTCCGCCGCCGCCTGGCCAAACCCGGTCATGCTCCGAATCACCACACCACCCCCTCACAAATCGCTGCCCCGACTCCACATCCCCCTCGGGCGGGGGCGTCCCTTTCCCCCCGGAGGGTGGGAAAGGGATCGAGGGATTGGGGGGAGATCCAATG
>Ga0210074_1000009_pt1 | contig 102385 bp, 99 predicted proteins | sample China_Galinas_Co_FD_184860 | JGI IMG/M metagenome (GOLD analysis project Ga0210074, IMG submission 184860) | Wetland microbial communities from San Francisco Bay, California, USA, that impact long-term carbon sequestration -... | ecosystem: Environmental > Aquatic > Marine > Wetlands ... | reverse complement strand
ACCGCCCCCGGCGACCCCCTCGCCGGAGCGCCCTTCTCAGCGGCCGTATCCCTCTACCGCGGCGTGACGCCCAGTGTCCGGTCCAGCGCCGCCGGGTCCATCACCATGCCGTCCTTGACCACCACGTCCACGTTCCGGATGTCGGAGATGTTCGTCGTCGGGTCGCCGTCGACCAGGATCAGGTCGGCCAGCTTGCCCGGCTCGATCGATCCGACCTCGTCCGCCAGGCCGACCACCCGGGCGGCGCCAAGGGTGGCGATCCTGAGCACTTCCGGCGCCGGGATGCCCGCCTCGACGTAGAGCTCCAGCTCCCGATCCAGGGTGAACCCGGCCATCGCGTCGGTGCCGGCGACGATCGGCACGCCGGCGTGGTAACAGGCGGCGATCAGGTCGAGCATCTTGCGGTAGGACGCGGCGTAGGTCGCCACCTGGTCGGGCGGCGGCTCGAGGCCGCCGCCGATGAGGCTCCGGCGCACCTGGGGCGGCAGGCGGTCGGCCACCGGCCGGTAGGCGGTCTGGATCTCGCCGGGCCGGGTGGTGAACATCGACTCGAAGACCGCCACGGTCGGGTCGATGACGATCTTCTTCTCCGCCAGCTTGTGGATGAACCCCTGGACCTCCGGCGACTGGAGGTCCATCCCCGCCGCCCGCTCGGCGACCGTGGTGAAGCGGGCCGGGGTGCGCGTGTCCAGCCCCTCCTCGTGGGCCCAGAAGTTCAGGAACAGGAAGTTGACGTGCTGGATCTCGTCGTAGCCCAGGTCGACCGCCTCCGACGCCGACAGGCCCTGGGGGATGTGGCCGCTCACCCGGAGGCCGTGGGCCTTCGCCGCCTGGACGATCACCGGCACCAGCTTCGGGTCGACGGAGCTGTAGATCTTGATCTGCTCATAGCCGAGGCTCGCGTAGCGGTCGACCCACGCGCGGACCTCCTCCGGCGTGTCGACCAGCGCCTTGGTCGGGCCGGCGTACTTGCCCGGGCCGTCCAGGATGCCGGCCAGGACCACCCGCGGTCCGAGGGCGCTACCCTCGTCCCAGGCCTTGCGCAGACCGGTGACCAGGTCGACGTCGTTGGCCATGTCGCGCACGGTGGTGACTCCGGACGCCAGGTCGAGCAGGCCGTCCGCGGGGGAGAGGTGGACGTGCATGTCCCAGAGGCCGGGGAGCAGGGTCTTGCCGGCGGCGTCGATCCGCTCGGCGCCCTCGGGGATGGCGACCTCGCCGTCCGGTCCGGCCGCGGTGATCTTGTGGCCTTCGACCACGACGGTCCAGCCGGTGTGCCGAACCTTCTGCGCCGGGTCGAAGACGGCGGCTCCGGTCACGGCGAGCGCCTTCGGGCGGCGGGCGAGCTTGCCGGGCAGGGCCGCGAAGTAGGCCTTCTCCGACTGATCGTCGGCCTCGCGCAAGCTGGGCACCGCGTCCATCCAGCCGTCCGGCACCAGGGCGACCCAGCCGGAGATCACGGCGAAGAAGCCGCCGCCGGCATCGAGCCACACGGTCTCGGGCGTGAAGCCGAGGCCGGAGACCGCCACGTGGGAGAGGGTCGCCGCGTTCTCGCCCGCGTTCACCGTCCGGGTGCCGAGAACCTGGAGCCGGGCGGTGCCACCGGGGAGGACCGGCAGGGTGTGGTCTTCGGTCTGGAGCAGGGCACGGGCGAGCAGGGCCAGCTCGGGAGCCGCGGAGTCGGCGCTCAGGTAGTAGGCCGGGCCGGTGAGGGACGCACTGCCGTCGCCGTCGGTGGTCGACCAGCGGGCGGTACCGGAACCCGGGGCGCCATCCCGGGTGAAGGTCTCCTCCACGGGCGCCTTCAAGTAGTCGTGGCCGGTGGTCGTGACCGAGACGGGGATCGCTCCGGCGCCGTAGCGGATCGTGGTGGTGAGCTCCGGGCCCCGGCCGCGGTCGTTGAAGGTGAACGTCCAGACCTCTTCGCCGTCCGCCGCCTCCTTGCGGGTCATCTCGCCGGCCTCGTGGCCCTGGATGAGGACCGTCCAGTGGTGGGGGGACGGGGCGGTCGCCGCCGGGGCGGGGGCGTCCTCGGCGCCTGCCGGGAGGGTCGACAGGGCCAGGGCGAGGAGGAGGGTCAGGGCGAGGGCGGGCAGGGAGGTGGGGCGAAGCCTGGATCGCATGGCGGAACCTCTCGTGGTCGGTCTGGTCTGGCGAGGGGAGTGCCGGACCATTCTAGGAGAGGCGCGCGAGAGCGAGGCGACCCGGGGAGGTGGGGGAGGTGCTTCGGCGAGGGGTTCGCCGGAGCGGTTCGCGGGCCTGAGGCCTAGTTCGCCGGGATGTCCAGGACCTGGCCGGGCCGGATGCGGTCGGTGCCCATGGCGTTGACCGCCTTGATCTTGTCGACGCTGATGCCGTGGCGGTGGGCGATGCGCCAGAGGGTGTCTCCCCGCTGCACGCGGTAGGGCGTCACCGCGGGCCGGATCTGGTCCTCGGGCGGTGCCGCGCCGCGCTCGACCCTGGCCACGTACTCGAGGTACGGGTCCGGGAAGACGGCCACGTGGTAGTGGGGCGGGTGGTGCTCCCGGTTGGCCTCGACGAGGCCCTCGGCTTCCAGGGAGTAGAGCACGCCCTCGACCCAGCCGCGGCAAGCGCGGCTCCAGGGCAGGCGGATGTCGAGCGCCATGCCCGTCGGGTGGACCGAGCGGGGGGAGGAGTTGCGGAGGCGTTGGGCGAGGGGCCGGGTGAGGCTGGTGACGACGAGCTGCTCGCCGCAGACCTCGTGGAACCTGCGGCTGAAGCGCTCGAGGAAGGTCTTGACCGCGGGGCGGGCGTAGGCGTACTGGATGCCCTCTTTGACCGTGTAGTCCGCGTTGCCCCGGATCGGCACCAGGTAGCCGAGCTCGACGAACCGGCGGACCTGGGCGCCGGTCTCCAGGTAGCTGAATCGCTGGCGGTGGGCCTGGGCGTTCTGGCGGTCGAGGGAGGCCGGGGTCGGCCGGAGGCTCGGGGTGATCGCCGGACGGGCGGGCGCCCCGGCGAACACGGTGCCGGTCAAGGTGAGAACCGCGGCCGCCTGCATAGCGGCCGCACGGAACACTGGTCGAGCTCCGCGCGTCGACTGCATGAAGTCCCCCGAAACCCTTCAACTACTAGCGACTAATCGTCAAATTCGAGTCGCCGTCTGGCGGACCGGATCGCGCACCTTCCCACTGGCACCGTGCCCCGGTCGGGGCTCGGTGAATCGACTTCCGGCCCTTTCGACAGCAGACGGCCAGGCAGTATACCGGGAGAGCGCAGATCCCGCCAAGCAAGCGGTTTCCAGCCGGGGCGCCGCGCCGGGTTCAGGGGGTGACGATCTCGACCGGGTAGCCGACGAACAGGCCGCTCTCGACGACCCCCGGGATCGCCGCCAGGTCCGCCTCCAGGCGGTCCGCGATGTCGGAGAAGCGGGCGTCCAGGATCAGGTTGCCGTGCTCGGTGATCACCGGTCCGTCCTTGCCGCCCGCGGCCCGCAGTGTGACCTCCTCGGCACCCAGGCCCAGCAACCGCTCCTCGACCAGGTGGACCGCCGAGGGGGCGGTCTCGACCGGCACCGGGAACTTCTCGCCCAGGCGGTCGACGAGCTTCGACCGGTCGGCCAGGATCAGGGTCTTCTCCTGGCTCGCCATCACCAGCTTCTCCCGGAACATGGCGCCGCCGCGCCCCTTGATCAGGCGGACGACGGCTCCCCGGCGATGGACCTCGTCCGCCCCGTCGAAGCCCCAGCGCGGGCGCTGCTCCGCCAGGTCGGCGGTGGCGAGGCCGACGGCGGCGCAAACCTGGGCCACTTCGAGCGACGTGGGGACGGCGGTGATCGTCAGGCCCTCGCGCGCGACGCGCTCACCGATGGCGAGGATGGCGAGGTAGGCGGTGGAGCCGGAGCCGACGCCCAGCACGTCGCCGCTCTCCACCCGCTCGGCGACGCGCGCGGCGACCGCCTCCTTCTCTTCCCGGTGCGAGATGGCGCCGGACCACTGGCGGTGGCGCTCGAGATTGGACCAGTTCATGGCTCTGTCTCCGTGGCGACTTGCGGGGAAGGGGTCTTTGCGGGGCGTCGGGCTCAGATCGGGATGCGGCTGGCGGCTTCGGCGGCGAGCGGATCGTCCCGCTCCCCCCGGCGCTCGCGCAGTAGGGCGGCGTGGGCGATCATCGCGGCATTGTCCCCGGAATAGGCGAGAGGCACCAGGCGGAGGTCGATGCCGTGCGCGGCCGCCCAGGCCGTGAGGCGCCGGCGGAGCAATCGGTTGGCCGCGGCGCCGCCGGAGACGGCGAGGGTCTCGCCCCGGGCCAGGCGGTGCTCGCGGCGCAGGCGCTCCAGCCGGTCGAGGAGCTGACCGACCGCCGCCTCGCGGAAGCCGGCGATCAGGTCCAGCACACCCTGGGAAAACGGCGGCTCGCCCGCGGCGTCGGCCGCCGGGTCCGGGCGGGTGGGCACACCGCTCCGCTCCAGGCGCTCGATCGCGAGCAGGGTCTGGCTCTTGAGCCCGGAGTAGGAGAAGTCCAGGCTCTGGCGCCCGTCGTCCACCCGGTCGGGCCGGCGCTCCGCTCGCACCTTGGGCACCGCGAAGGGGCACCGTTCCGCCACGCCGTGCTCGGCGAGGGCGTCTACCTTGGGGCCCTGGGGATAGGGCAGACCGAGGCGCTTGCCCACCTTGTCGAACGACTCGCCCATGGCGTCGTCGCGGGTCTCCGCCAGGGTCTCGACGGCGCCGCCGGCGACCGCGAAGAGATTGGTGTGACCGCCGGAGACGACCAGGCCGGTGAAGCGCTCGGGCACCGGCTCGGCCGGCGCCGCCTCCCCGGGCGGCCCGAGAAACGGCGAGTACAGGTGCCCTTCCAGGTGGTGGACGGCGTGGAACGGACGGTCGAGGGCGTAGGCGATCGCTTTCCCCAGGGAGAGGCCGACCAGCAGGGAGCCGACCAGCCCCGGGCCGCGGGTGGCGGCGACCACGTCGATCCCGTCCAGGCCGACCCCCGCCTGCTCCAGCGCCGCGGCCGACACCGGGAGCCAGTTCGCCAGGTGCTCGCGGGAGGCGATCTCCGGCACCACGCCGCCGTACGGACGGTGGGCGGCGAGCTGGGAGGAGACCACCGACGAGCGGACGCCGCCGGCGCCGTCGACCACGGCGCACGCGGTGTCGTCGCACGAGGTCTCGATGCCGAGGACGAGGGGAGGGGGACCTGCCATGGGCGCTATCGTAGCGTGGCGTTGCCGATGGTAGACTTTGCGCCGCCGCGCGGTGCCCGGCGCGAGCCGTCCCGCGGTGCCGATCCCCCCGGACAACCCGGCCGCTCCCTCTTCCCTCGACCGCGCCCTCTCCATGACCGCACCGATCGCCATCAACGGCCTCGGCCGCATCGGCCGCGCCCTTCTCCGGATCGCCCACGGGCGCCCCGGCCTGGAGGTGGTGGCGATCAACGACTCGGCGCCGCCGGAGATCCTGGCCCACCTGCTGGCCCACGACACGCTGCACGGCCGGTTCCGCGGCACGGTCGTGGCCGAGAAGGACGGGCTTCGGATCGACGATCGCCGAATTCCGGTCTTCCGAAGGGAGGACCCGGCGCGCATCCCGTGGCAGCAGACCGGCGCGGAGATCGTGGTCGAGGCCACCGGGCGGTTCCGCTCCCGGGCGGCGGCGGGCGCCCACCTCCGCGAGGGCGTCTCCCGCGTGGTGATCTCCGCCACGGCCGAGGGGGTGGACGCGACCTTCTGCTACGGCGTCAACCACCAGACTTTCGACCCGGCGCGGCACCGGGTGGTCTCGAACGCCTCGTGCACCACCAATTGCGTGGCGCCGGTTCTGCGCGTGCTGCTGGACACGTTCGGCGTCGAGCACGCCCAGATGCAGGTGGTTCACTGCTACACCAACAGCCAGCGGCTGGTGGACATGGCCCACGAGGACCCGCGCCGCGCCCGCTCCGCCGCGACCAACATCATCCCGACCACCAGCGACGCGGTCGCCGCCCTGCCCCAGGTGATCCCGGAGATGGCCGGCCGGTTCGACGGCCTGGCCTACCGGGTGCCGGTGCCGGACGGCTCGCTGATCGACCTGGCGGTGCGCCTCGAGCGCCCGGCGAGCACCGAGGCCCTGCGGCAAGCGTTCCGCCAGGCGGCCGCCGGCGAGCTGGCGGCGATCCTCGCCGTGACCGACGAGGAGCTGGTGTCGACCGACTTCATCGACAGCCCGTTCTCTGCCACGGTCGACCTGCCACTGCTCCGCGCCACCGGCGAGCAGAGCGCCCGGGTGGTGGCCTGGTACGACAACGAGTGGGGCTATGCCAACCGGCTGGCCGATCTGGTCGCTTTCTTGCACGATCTCCGAGAGCGGTAGACCTCTGGGCCGGAACGACGACGACGAGGAGACCGACGATGACCGACCTCTGGACCCTGGACGACCTGGACGATCTCGCCGGACGGCGGGTGTTCGTGCGGGTCGACTTCAACGTGCCGATGGAAGGCAGCAAGGTGACCGACGACACGCGGATCACCGAAGCCCTGCCGACCATCCGCGAGCTGATGGAGCGCAAGGCCCGCGTGGTCCTGGCCTCCCACTGCGGCCGGCCGAAGGGCCAGCGGGACCCGCGCTACAGCCTGCGCCCGGTGGCCGACCGGCTGGTCGAGCTGCTGGGCAAGCCGGTGCGCTTCGCCTCCGACTGCGTCGGCCCGGAGGCGGAGAAGGTCGTGGCACAGCTCGGCAACGGCGAGATCTGCCTGCTCGAGAACGTGCGCTTCCACCCCGGCGAGACCACCAACGACCCGGAGCTCGCCGCCGGCATGGCGCGCCTGGGCCAGGTCTACGTAGGGGACGCCTTCGGCACGGCACACCGGGCACACGCCTCGGTGGTCGGGGTCGCCGAGCGGCTCTCCCCTCGCGCCGCCGGCCGCCTGATGGCGCGGGAGGTCGACGCGCTCAGCCGCCTGCTCGCCGCGCCGGAGCGGCCGTTCGTGGCGCTCCTGGGCGGAGCCAAGATCAGCGGTAAGCTGGACACGATCGAGAACCTGATCCAGCGGGTCGAGCGGCTGCTGGTCGGCGGCGGCATCGCCAACACCTTCCTCGCCGCCCAAGGCGTGGAGATGGCCGACTCCCTGGTCGACGAGGACAAGATCGAGCTGGCCGGGAAGCTGCTCAAGAAGGCGGAGAGCGCGGGCGTCGAGCTGCTGCTGCCAGTGGACCTGGTGGTCGCCGCCGAGCTGGCTGAGGACGCTGCCCACGAGACCGTGTCGGTCGAGGCCGGTGTGCCGGCGGGGCAGCGTGCCTTGGACATCGGCCCGGAGACCCGCCGGCGGTTCTCCGAGCACATGACCGGGGCCCGGACGCTCTTCTGGAACGGCCCGATGGGCGTCTTCGAGACGCCGCCGTTCGACGCCGGCACCGAAGAGGTCGCCCGCGCCCTGGTCGACGTGGAGGCCTACACCGTGATCGGCGGCGGCGAGACCGTCGCCGCGGCCGGACGGGCCGGGGTGCTCCGCCAGATCGACCACGTGTCGACCGGCGGCGGCGCCTCGCTCGAGCTCCTGGCGGGCAAGGCCCTGCCCGGCGTCGTCGTCCTGCAAAAGGAGAAGACATCGTGACCGAACGCAAGATCCGCGTACCGATCGTGGCCGCCAACTGGAAGATGAACCTGCAGCGCGAGAGCGCCGTGGGGACCTGCCGGGCCGTGGTCTCGGACCTGGGCGAGGCGACCGCGGAGGTGGTCGTCTTCCCGAGCCACGTGCTGATCCCGCCGGTCGCCGCCGAGCTCGACGGCTCCCGGATCGCCTGGGGTGGCCAGGACCTCCATCCGGAGGACGACGGCGCCCACACCGGCGACGTCTCCGGGCCGCAGCTCGCCGACGCCGGCTGCACCTGGGTGCTGGTCGGCCACAGCGAGCGGCGCCAGGGCCACGCCGAGAGCGACGGCCTGGTGGCACGCAAGGTGGCCGCCGCCCTGCGCAACGGCCTCACCCCGCTGATCTGCGTCGGCGAGACCGCCGCCGAGCGCGACGCGGGGGAGACCCTGGAGATCGTCGCCCGCCAGCTCGAGCTGGCCCTGGCGCCGGTGGCGGAGGCGCCCGAACCGCCGCCGCCGTTCGTGGTCGCCTACGAGCCTGTCTGGGCGATCGGCACCGGCCACACGGCGACGCCGGGGATCGCGCAACAGGTGCAGGCGGCGATCCGGGAGCGCATCGGCCATCACTTCGGCCATGAGGTCGCCGAGGCGACCCGGGTGCTCTACGGCGGCTCGGTCAAGCCGGACAATGCAGCGGAGCTGGCAGACCAGGAGGACGTGGACGGATTCCTGGTCGGAAGCGCGAGCCTTGACGCGGAGGAATTCCTGGCTATCATCGGCTGTTGCTAGACGGTCGCGGCAGGTTCCTCGGAACCGCCGCATTGCGCCCAGCCGGGCGGTGAGTCGCCCGGCACAGGTCGCCCGGAAGGTACCGCGTCGTCGCACGCATCGAGGAACCCGAGGCAAGCAGAGGTCAACCGTGATCTACGTTCTCTATGGCATCCACGTCATCGTCTGCATCTTCCTGATCCTGGTCGTCCTCCTGCAGCAGGGCAAGGGCGCCGACCTGTCGGTGTTCGGCGGCGGCAGCACCCAGACCGCCTTCGGCGCCCGCAGCGCCACGACCCTGCTGCACAAGCTGACGGTGACCTCGTTCGTGCTGTTCATCTTCACCACGCTGCTGATCGGCATCATGCAGGGCGGCGCCGATCGCTCGACACTGATGAGCGACGTCATGGGTGGGCAGGTCGAAAAGACCGCGCCGGCCGACGAGCAGAAGGCGGCGGACGACCAGAAGGCCGACGAGCAGAGCACCCCGGCGACGGATCAGGGCGCTGCCGACACCGCCCCGAACAGTGATCAGGGCGGCGACCAGGGCGACGGCGGCGGCCAGTAAACCGCGGCGCAAACGCCGTCCCCGCGGGCTCGGACGGCGCCCGGCGGCACGCTCGAATCCCTCTGGAGCGGCCGCGCGGTTCTTGCTAGAATGAGCACCGTGCCGAAGTGGCGGAATTGGTAGACGCGCACGTTTGAGGGGCGTGTGGAGCAATCCGTGCCGGTTCGAGTCCGGCCTTCGGCACCAACCCTTCCCTCCCCCCAACTCCTCCCTGTCGTTCCCCGTGTAGGTCCCCCTTTCGGCCGCCCCGTCGGTCCCCTCGCGCGGACCCGTTTGCGGCGTCCTGGAGCCGTTCCTTGCGCACCGGGACGGTTCATGCCAAAATTTGGGTCAATCCGCGGTCCAGACAAGCTGGAGTTTGCGGGGGCTCGGACCCCCGATGGAGGGGAGAGTTGAATAGGGTGTCCACGCCTGCCTGCGGCGTGCGGCAGCAGTCCCAAAGCGTTTGAAAGGAGTGTGTTCCCATGACGCAGCGGGGAACCGTCAAGTGGTTCAACAACGCCAAGGGCTACGGCTTCATCGAGCCGGACACGGGCGGCGCCGACGTCTTCGTCCACCACACCGCCATCCAGATGGAGGGCTTTCGCACCTTGACCCAGGGTGAGCAGGTGGTCTTCGAGGCAACCGAGGGTCCCAAGGGTCTCCAGGCGAGGAACGTCTCGCGCGAGTAGACGCGCGACAGCGGCCGCTCCCGAACGCACGAACGCCCCGCCGGCGGACGGCCAGCGGGGCGTTCGTGCGTTCGGCGGCAGGTTCCCGGGCCGGGACCCGCTCGGATCGATCAGGTCGGATCCGGGCCCGGACTACTTGTCGCCGACCACGCGGGCGTGCTCGATCACCACCGGCTTGGCCGGCACGTCGGCATGCATGCCCTGGCGAGTGGTCTGGACGCCGGCGATCGCGTCGACCACGTCCATTCCCTCGACCACCCGGCCGAAGACGGTGTAGCCGGGGTTCCGCGCGCCCTGGTAGTCGAGGCCGCGCGCGCCGTTGTCCTCCGTGTTGATGAAGAACTGGGAGGTGGCGCTGTTCGGGTCGGAGGTGCGCGCCATGGCGATGGTGCCACGCTCGTTGGAGAGTCCGGTCGCCGCTTCGTTCTCGATCGGCGCCCGGGTCGACTTCTGCTTCATGTCGGCGGTGAACCCGCCTCCCTGGATCATGAAGCCCTTGATGACCCGGTGGAAGATCGTGCCGTCGTAGAAACCGTCGCGCACGTAGGTGAGGAAGTTCTCCACCGTCTTCGGTGTCTTGTCCGGAGTGAGCTCGACGACAATGGTCCCCATGGAGGTCTCGAGGGAAACCCGGGGCGCGCCGCCTTGGTCGGCGGGCTTGTCGGCTCCGGATGCGGGAACGGTCAGGGCGAACAGTCCGATGGTGAAGACTGCGAGGGCGAGCTGCATGAGATCCTCCGGTGGTGGAATGGTGTTCGATGAATGAACGGGGGGAGAGAAATGCTAGCACGGCGGCCGGCGGCGCGACGCTCGGCGTGGTCCTGGCCGGCGGCGCCTCGTCGCGCATGGGCGTGGACAAGGCGCGGCTTCGCCTCGACGGCCGCACGCTCGCGGAGCGGGCGGCGGAGCGGCTGGCCGCGGTCTGTGCCGAGGTGTTCGTCGCCGACCGTGGCCGGGGCGTCGTCCCCGGCGTGCGCTCGGTCGAGGACGGTCCTGGGGAGGGACCGGCGGCGGCGCTTCTGGGAGCCGCCCGGACCGCGCCGGGGCGGGCCGTGCTGGCACTAGCCTGCGACCTGCCCGCCGTGCCGGAGTCGCTCCTGGTGGAGATCGTCCGGCGAGGGGAGACGCGCCGCGCCGACTGCGTCCTCGCGCGCACGGCCCGGGGCTTCGAGCCGCTCGTCGCGCGCTACAGCCCGCGCGCCCTGGCGGCGCTGGCCGAGCAGGTCCGCGGCGGCCGTTACGCCCTCCGGGAGCTCTTTACCCGGGACGATCTGACGGTCGAGGTGATCGAGGGTGCGGCGCTCGCCCGCCACGGCGAGCCGGAACGCCTGTTCGCCAACCTGAACACGCCAGAGGACTTGGCTGAGCAGGCGGAGCTCGACCGGAACGGCTGATCCCAGCTCAGCCCCGGTCCTGGCGGCCGATCGGCGGCGTGTTCACCGGGTCGCCGCCGCAGGCGCCGCACGGGCAGAGCCGGCGCAGGAAGTCGAACCGGTAGATCCCGGTGCCGTGACCGTCGGACCAGTGAAACGAGATGGCGTAGTTGCCCACCGGCGCGATCTCCAGCGGATGGACCTCGCCGGCCGGCGGATAGAACGCGATCGCCTCGTTGGTGTGCCCCTGGCAGGCGGCGCACGGGCAGTAGCCGCGCAGGTAACGGTACTCGTACTCGCCCACGTGGCCGTCCGTCCAGGTGATCCGCAGGCGGCCTTCCTCCGGGAGACGACGGACCTCGGTCGGGTGGGGATCTTGGGTCGGGGCCTGGCTCATGGGGTGGTCCTTCGGTCGGCAACGCGATGCTAGCATTCGGCTGCGCACCCCGGGGAGGAGGCTCACCATGGCTCGACCCACCCGCTGCACCACCGCCGGTTCCGTCTTCGTCCTGCTCCTGCTCGCTCTCGTCGTCGCGCCGGCCGCGCACGCGCGCACCGGGCAGATCGAGCTCACGCCCTACGTCTCCTACCGCTTCGGCGGCGAGGTCCAGGACAACGGTTACTACCACGACCGCAACGATTCGACCGACATCGACGAGACCGAGGCCTACGGCGTCACCCTGGACATCCCGTTGCCCGCCGGCCTCGCCCTCGAATTCCTGGTCAGCCGCCAGCAGACCAGCGCCCAGTTCGACAACGGGCTGTTCGAGCCGTCGACGAATCTGGGCGACATCGACGTGACCTACGCCCACGTCGGCGTTCTCTACCAGTGGGACGTCGGCGAGGTGGTCCCGTTCGTGGTCGGGAGCATCGGCGGAACGATCTTCGACCCGAGCTTCCCCGGCGCGGACTCGGAGACCCGCTTGTCGCTCGGCCTCGGCGGTGGGGTCAAGGTCTTCTTCGCCGAGCATGTCGGCGTGCGCCTCGAGGGGCGGGGCTTCTGGACCGACTTCGAGGACAACGGGGACCGCTACCACTACGGCGACGACAACCGCACGCTGTACCAGGGCGAGGCGTCGGTCGGCTTGATCTTCGCCTGGTAGAACCGGCCCGAGCAGAGAGGGGCGGCAAGGGGGAGGCGCCGCTCAGCCGACGCGGCTGATCAGCGGCGGGTGGATGCGGTTGCGCCCGTCCTCTTTGGCCCGGTAGAGCGCCTGGTCGGCCAGTCGGATCAGGTCGCGCGCCGTCGGTTCGGGCGGCAGGCCGGCAGCTTCCAGGCTGGCCAGGCCGATCGATACGGTCACCGACGCCTGCTCGCCGTCCTCCATCGGCGTGCGCACCTCCTCGACCAGACGGCGCAGCTTGTCGGCGACCACCCGCGCGCCGACGAGCCCGGTCTCCGGCAGGACCAGCAGGAATTCCTCTCCGCCGTAGCGCCCGACCGAGTCCGACGAGCGCAGACCGCTGGTGAGCACCTGCGCCACCCGCTTGAGCAGGCCGTCGCCGGCCAGGTGGCCGTAGCGGTCGTTGACCTCCTTGAAATGGTCCAGGTCGGCCATTCCGACGGTCAACGGGCGGTCGTAGCGGCGGGCGCGGTCGAGCTCCCGGTCGAGGGCCTCGAGGATCGCCTCCCGCCGGAGCAGGCCGGTGAGGCTCTCGTAGGTGGCGGACTCGAACAGTCGGGCGTTCTGAAAGACGGTCGCCACGTGGTGGGTGAGCAGGTTGAGCAGCTCCAGCTCTTCGGCCGGGAAGCGCTCCCCACTCTCTTTGGGGCCGAGGACCAGCAATCCGGTGACCTCGGAGCGGACCAGCAGAGGGGCGATCACGGCGGCCTCGATATCCGGCAGCCGCGCGGCCAGGTGGCTCCGTCCCGCGCCCCCGGCGGTGTCCCGGATCTGGTCTACCAGCAGGGGGCGCCCGGCCTGCTGGAGGGTTTCGATGGCGGGATCGTCCCGCTCGACCAGGAACGCGATCGGCCCGTCGGTGTTTTGCAAGGTGGTCGCCACGGGCGAAAGCAGGCGGCTCTCCGGATCCGCCAGCAGAATCGTGGCCGAAGAGGTGGCGAAGATCACCCGCAGCCGCCCGACCAGGTGCTCCCCCATGAGCGGCAGCTTGCCCAGCCCGGGCAGCTCGCCGGCCAGCGCCACCAGGCGCTCTCTCAAGGCGTGGCGCTCCGGGAAGAAGCGGCGGTCGATCAGCGACTGGAGCGCCCGGCGCAGGGGAGCGAAGAGCAGGCCCAGGATGAGTGTGACCGCGGAGATGAACCAGACCGAGCGGCCGTAGACGACCAGGTTCGAGAAGAAGGCGCTGCCGGCTCCGAGGGCGGCGTAGAAGGTCAGCACCAGAGCGCCGGTGACCGAGGTGTAGAGAAGCCCCCGGCGGACCACGACCTCGATGTCGAAGAGCTGGTAGCGATAGATCGCGACGAAGATGGCGAGCGGGTAGACCAGCAGGGTGAGGGTCTCGACCGCCAGGAAGTCGTCCGGCACCTGGCGGCCCTGGAGGGTGAAGGCGGTCAGCAGCAGGACGTAGATCGTCCACGGCATGACCCCGGCGAGCACCAGGCCCGCCTGGTGCCGGCCCTGGGGCTCTTCCGCCCGCGCCGTCTGGAGGGCGAGAATCAGCGGCACGCCGATCGCCCAGAGCGGCAGGCCGACCTCCAGCATCAGGGCGTCGGTCTGGAGCGAGGTCCAGGGGAAAATGTCGCGCCCGAGCCCCTCCTCGATGACGTAGGTGAGCGAGCTGATCCCGCCCAGGGAGAGGCCGGCGACGTAGTAGAGCGGCACCAGCCAGGGGCGGCGCTCCAGCCAGGCGTAGCGCCGCGGGATGACCGACGCGAGGTGGAGCTCCAACCCCATCTCGAGACCTGAGATCAGGTAGTAGACGGTCATCGACACGAGCACCAGCAACGGGTTTCCGATCGCTTCGTACGGCAGGGCCAGCTCCACGCTGACCGCGGCGGCGAACAGGAAGAGCAGTCGGGCGCGCACGTCGCCGGGGCCCTGGAAGAGGGCCAGGAGCGCCAGGCCCAGATAGCCGAACAGGGCCAGCGTGTCGAGGGTGAACTGGAAGACCGGGAAGTCGACGCCCGGCACGACGGTCAGATTCAGGGTCTTCCCACCGCGGCGCACCTCGAAGACGACCGGGTGGCCGCGCTCCAGGTTCTGGGCGGCGACGTCGTAGTCGATCAGATTGTCGAGGGGGCGGCCGTTGAAGGCGAGGATCTCGTCGTCGACCTTGAGGCCCGCCCGGCGCGCGGGCATGTCGGGCGCGACCTCGTCGACCCGGACGGCGTTCTCGCCGCGGCCCAGGAGCACGCCGACCATGCGGTCCGAACGCACTTTCGCCTCGCGCGCCTGGATCGCGAACAACGCCGCGATGACGACGGTCAGCACGGCGGCGATTGTCAGTCTTGCGGCCCGGCTGGAGAACAAGGCCCAGTTCCTCTACATCCAGTGTTACCGGTTTCGGGAACCTTAGCACGGAAGGCCGTCCGGCAAGGCTCCGACAGGCTCCGGCGGCGATCCCGGGTCCGAGACCGCGGGGGCTCGCTATCCTCCTCTTTCCCGAGCTCTGGAAGCGCTTCTCGTATTGCGCGGGAGGAGGAGCCTGATCGTCTCCGCGGCGATCCTGTCAGGGCGGGTCGTACGTCCCTGCCGGGGTCCACGGGCCGCAGCGGGCGACGCGCCAGGCTGCCCGGAGGGAGCCGATCAGCGCGCCGTCCTTCTTGATGGCGCCTTCGGCGTAGTGGCTGCACGACGGGTGGAAGCGGCAGCGGACGCCGGCCCGGCCGAGGAGCGGCGAGAGGGTCGCCTGGTAGGTGTGGATCGCGGTGAGCAGGGCACGGGCGGTGAGCTGGTCAGCCGGCGCGCGGCTCCAGTCGAGGGCCAGGAGGGCGCCGATCACCAGGGCCGCCGCGAGGAGCTTCCGGCGGCGGCCCGGGTGACGAGAAGGGGGAGATGCGGGCGACGGGGCCTGGACGGCCCCGCCCGCCGCGCGTCTCTCCCGCGGGAGAGGGGTCAAGGAATCTGGTTCGCGTAGTCGCTGATCATGGGGATCATGAAGCGTTCCCCGTTCAGCGCCTTCACGAGGCAGAGGACGTGCAGCACGATCACTCCGAGCCAGATCAGGAGCGACAGGATCGGCATGATGCAGCCGAGCCCCGGGATCAGGCTGAGGATGAAGATGACCACGCCGAGGATGACCTCGGCGATCAGCAGCACCAGGCCGTGCCGGGCGTGCCACTTGACCTCCGGGTCGTCCCTCTCGGTCAAGTAGGGGACCAGGGAGAGGATCCAGAGATAGGACAGCACCAGCATGAGGCCGCGGTTCTGGCTCGCCGGCCCGGCCGGAGCGGAGCCGCCGCCCGCTCCACCTGACGGGGGTGGCGGCGGGGCGCCGCCGCCGGTGGCGCCGCCCGCGGGTGGAGGCGGAGGGCTTCCGGAGCCGGCCGACGCGCTGTTTTCCGACGGGGGAGGCGGGGTAGAAGGACGGTTCTCGTCGCTCATCCGGGGGACTCCTTTCTTGGAGCGCTGAGAGTGGTCGCTGTCTCGAAGTCTTGCGGGAGTCTAGCGAACAGGTTGCGCCGTCACAAGAAGTGTTTCGTCAACCGCCGCCGCGCTCAATGGCGGCCAGGCCGAGGTCGGCGAGCGCGGCCTCCAAGCTCGGGCGCTCGGAAAGGAAGACGGACAGCCGCAGGCGTACCGTGGCGCCGTAGCTCTCCTCGAGCAGCTCGATCCGGGGCGGCTGGAGCAGCCGCTTGACGCCGCCGATCCGGTCGTAGGGCAGCTCGACGAGGAGCTCCACCGCCGGCACGTTGCGCACCCGCGGCAGGGCCGCGAGGGCCTCGCGGGTCGCTCCGGCGTAAGCTCGGGCGAGGCCCCCTTTGCCCAGCTTGGTGCCACCGAACCAGCGCACCACGACCGCCAGCACGTCCGAGAGCGCGGCCCCGCGCAGCACCTGGAGGATCGGCACGCCGGCGGTACCGGCCGGCTCACCCGCGTCCGCGCTCCGTTCGAGGGCCGGCTCGCCGAGACGGGCAGCCCAGCAGTGGTGGGTGGCTTCCGGGTACTCGGCCCGGACCGCCTCGAGGCCCCGCTTGAGCTCGTCTTCGTCCGCCACGGGGCCGACGACGGCGAGAAACCGCGAGCCCCGGTCCCGGATCTCCGCCCGGGCTTCGCCCGCCGGGGCCAGGTAGCCCTCCTCTGCGCCGGCTGGCGAGGTCTCCGTCACGGTCAAGGAGCCTGCGCGGTGCGCGCCGTGGTCGCTCCCGCGAGCACCCGCTCGTAGATGTCCCGGTAGCGGCCGACGATCCGGTCCTGGTCGAAGTGCTCCACGGCCCGGCGCCGGGCGGCGCGGCCGAAACGCTCTCGGAGCGCGTCGTCCCGGAGCAGCCGGACGGAGGCGTCCGCCATCGACTGGACGTCTCCGACCGGGGAGAGGAACCCGGTCTCCCCGTCCACGACCACCTCCGGCAGCCCGCCGACGTCGGTGGCGATCACCGGCACGTGGCAGGCCATCGCCTCGAGCGCGGAGAGGCCGAAGGACTCGCTCTCCGACGGCAGCAGGAAGAGGTCCGCGCCGACCAGGACCTCCTCGATCAGCGGCAGGCTGCCGAGGAAGGTGACCGCGTGGCAGGTGCCCTGCTCGCGGCACATGAGCTCCGCCTTGGCCCGGTCCGGCCCGTCACCGACCAGGAGCAGCCGCGCCTTGACCTTCTCCAGGATGAGCCGGAAGGTCTCCACCACGTCGGGCACCCGCTTGACCGGCCGGAAGTTCGAGATGTGGACCACGATCTTCTCGCCGGGCCGTGCCCAGCGCCGGGCCCCGGGCCCCTGGCGCGCCTCGGCGAAGCGCACCGGGTCGATGAAGTTGGGCACCACATCGATCGCCTTGTCGATGGCGAGCTGCTGGCGGGTCTGGTCCCGGAGCGCCCGGGAGACGGTGGTCACCGCGTCGCTCTCCAGGATGCCGAAGCGGGTCGTCTCCAGGTAGTTCGGGTCGTTGCCGACCAGGGTGATGTCGGTGCCGTGGAGCGTGGTCACCACCGGCAGGGGCCGCGGCGCGAGGATCTGCCGGGCGAGGACCGCGGAGACGGCGTTGGGCACCGCGTAGTGGACATGGAAGAGGTCCAGGTCCTGGTGGCGGGCGACCTCGACCATCTTGGTGGTGAGTGCCAGCGAGTAGGGCGGGTATTCGAACAGCGGGTAGTGGGGGACCTGGACCTCGTGGAAGAAGACGCGCGGCGAGGCCAGCGACAGGCGCGACGGCAGGGCGTAGCTGACCACGTGGACCTCGTCCCCCCGGCCGGCCAGGGCCATGCCGAGCTCGGTGGCGACGATGCCGGAGCCGCCGAAGGTCGGGTAGCAGACGATGCCGATCTTCATCGGATGCCTCGGGGGACCAGGTCGAGGAGGAGGTCGCCGCGCGGGACGGCGAGGGGCAGACGGCTCAGGAACGGCTCGGCGAAGGTGGCGCCGATCAGCAGCCCGAAGTGGCGCGCCCGGCCCTCGACGGCGGCGCGGAAATCGGCGCTCGCCACCTTGGTCTTGGGCTCCCCGTCCCGGCCGTCCTCGCCGCCGTCGTCGTCCCCACCCTGGTAGATCTGGCTCTCGTAGGCGTCGAGCGCCGCCTGCTTGGCGTCCCAGCCAGCGGTGACGTCGACGATGAACGAGGGCTCGAAGAGATCGTGCTGCATGTAGGCGTGGACCGCCGCCGGCCGGTAGGGCGGCGGGGCTTGGTCGGACCCGCCCGCCGCGGCCGGGGAACGGGCCGCCAGGCCGGCATAGAAGCAGGCGTCCCCGACCAGGCGGTGGGCGCGGCCGTGGTCCGGGTGGCGGTCCGACGGGGTCGGCGCCAGGACCACCTCGGGGCGGTATCGCCGGAGGACTTCGATCAGGGCGTCCTCCTCGGCGGGCCCCCGGCGGAAGGAGCCGTCGCCGCAATCGAGGAACAGGAGCTCCGCCGCGCCCAGGGCCTCCGCCGCGGCTTCCGCCTCCCGCCGGCGCCGCTCGGCGGTGCCGCGGGTGCCCGCCTCGCCGCAGGTCAGGTGGAGGATGCCGACCCGGTGGCCGGCGGCGGCGAGGACGGCGACGGTGCCGCCGCAGCCGAGCTCGACGTCGTCCGGGTGGGCACCGATCGCGAGCACGGCGAGCTTCCGGTCGGCCGCGCCGCTCATGGCTGCACCACCTGGAGCCGGGAGCCGTCGAGCTCCATCTGGTCCCACAGAGCTTTGATGAACCGCTCGCCGTACTTGCCCGGCCAGTGGCTGGAAGATACGACCCGCTCCTGGAGCGTTCCTTCCGGCAGGCAGACGGCGCGCAGGCGCTCGACCCGGCGGGCGCGCACCTGGTCGTGGTGGGCCGCGGCCGTGGTCACCTTGCCGCCGAAGGTTTCGAGGGCGCGGAGCATGTTCTGGCGGGTCTTCTCGAGCGGACGCTCGAGGTTGGCGTCGAGCGCCAGGGCGGAGCCGGCGAGCTCGTCGAGGGCGCGGTCGACCACTTCCCGAGCGCGGTCGACGAAGCGGGTGCCGCCGTCGCCGGCCAGGCGGCGCTCGAGGTCCGCTTCGCTGCCGAGGAGCGCCGCCAGCGGCAGGCCGATCTCCTCTACCTTCGCCCGGTGGTGCTCCTCGAGCACCAGGACCTGGGGGCGGAGCGCGACCCACGGCGCCTCGATGCCGAGCACCTGGTAGGTGGGTGCCGCCTGGGCCATGTAAGACATCTCGCCGGGGCCGAGCACCTGGAGGGTGGTGCCGAGGAGGGCGTCCTGGATCGCCGGGCGAGCGAGCACACCGGGGCTGACGGCGCCCGGGTTGTCCTCCAGGGTTTCGCGCAGGTCGTCCAGGGGTCGTGGGTCGTCGTCCGCGCCGCGGAGCAGGTAGCGGTCGGCGTCGGTGCCGAGGGCGCCGCCGCCGCCCTGCCACTCGATCCGCCGGCGCTCTCCGCCGCGCAGGACGAACAGGGGGCTCGCGCCCCGCTGGGGGCTCACCTGGAGGTCGTAGCCGCGCGCGGCGATCGTCCGGTCCGCCGCCTCGGAGGCCTCTTCCCAAGCCGCCCGGCGTTCGACCAGCAGCGCCAGCCACGGGGCTTCGGCCGCCTTGATCTCCGGGTCCATGGCGTCCAGGAGGAGCGGACAGCGAGGTCCCAGGAGCTCGACCGCGAGCCGGCAGAACGCCTCGCCGAAGCGGGCGTCCGGCCGGTAGATGCCGGCCAGGGTGTCCACCCAGGAGCCGAACCTGTCCGACGTCCGCAGCTCGTGGAGGGCCTCCAGGATCGGGCCCACTCCGTCACCGAGGGTGCGCATGCCGACCGGCAGCAGCGGATCCGGGTCGTCACCGAGGTCGAACCGCCGCAGGCCCTGGGGCGAGAGGAAGGCGGTCCGGGCCACCTCGTGCCAGTCGTGGTCTTCCGTCGCGACCCAGAAGACCGGCACGGCCGGCGTACCGGCCTCCTCGATCGCCGCCGCCCAGCGGGCCGCCGCCACCATCTTGGACAGGGTGTAGAGCGGCCCGCCGAACAGACCGGGTTGCTGGCCCGTCACGACGACCCGGGCTCCGGGCGTGGCGAGGCGGTCCGCCAGGCGGTCGGCGCCCGGGTGGCCGTAGGCGCGGTTCGTCCGGCGGAGCGCCGCGGCCACGGCGGTGCGGTCGACGGCGGGGGCGGGGGATTCCGCGGCCGGGGGAAGGGTCCCCGGCTCCAGGAAGCGGAGCGGCGCCAACAGGTCGCGGTCGGCTGCCCGGAGGTAGGCGCGGGGCAGGGGCGCGACCAGTCCCTCCGCCGCCAGGTCGACGGCGAGGAGGTCAGCCGCGCTTGCGGCCGACGAGAATGAGTCGTTCACTGTCACGTGAGTAGGGATCTCCGTGGAAGTTGCCGAAGACGCCGGTGACCTGGATGCCCGCCCACTGGAGGCCGTTGACGACCTCCTCTTTGCGGTAGGCGCGGACGCTCTCGAGAAAGGTCTGCTCGGGCTTGCCGGGGCGGGCGATCCGGATGCGCTTGTTGACGCGCTTGGTGTGGGGGTCGTACCAGCGCTCGATCTTCACCTTGCGGCCCGCCATTGTGTACGCGTCCTTCGGTTGGAGGTTCTCGATCACCGGCTCAGGGTTCATCAGGTCGATCAGGAAACGCCCTCCGGGCGAGAGCACCCGGACGACCTCTTCGAGCACCTGGAAGTTCTCACGCTCGCTCTCGAAGTAGCCGAACGACGTAAAGAAGTTGAGCACCCAGTCGAACGCCCCCGGCACGAAGGGCAGCGCGCGCATGTCGCCGGCGACGCGCGGCAGATCGGGCCGCTGGGCGAGCAGGGTCAGCGAGAGATCGATCCCGAGCACCCGGAGACCCCGCTCGCGCAGCACGTCCGTGTGGCGGCCGGCGCCGCAGGCGAGGTCGAGGGCGGCCCGCGGCCGGCTCTCGCCGAGCTGCGCCTGGACGAAATCAGCCTGGCGCTCCGCCTCCGCCCGGTCCCGGTGCGCGTAAAGCTCGAGGTAGTCCTCGCCGAACCACTCCCGGTACCAGGCCATGAAAGGTCATGATACATCCGGCGTTCGGGCGCCCGGGGACGGTGGCCCGGGCGCGGCCGGTAGACTAGGCACCGTGACGACCCCCCGGGACGACCACCGGCCACGCCCCGCGCGACTGCTCCCCGCCGTGCGCATCGCCATGGTGCTGGGCTTCCTCCTCCACGCCGGAGCGATCCTGTGGATCTGGAGCACCTGGGAGGCCGGGCTTCGGGGCGGCTGGGTGGTGTGGATCGACTTCCCCGTCTCCCTGCTGTTCTTCGAGGCGCGGAGCGGCCTTCTCTTGATCCTCAGCCTTGTGGTCGGCGGCGCCTGGTGGGCGGGAATCGGCGGCGTCCTCTCCTGGTTGATCGGGCGGATGGTCAAGGGGACGTGAGCGACGTGCTGAAGATCGGCTCTCTGGCGGTGGACCCGCCGCTGCTGCTGGCGCCCATGGCGGGCGTCACCGACCGGGATTTCCGCCTGATCGTGCGCCGGATCGGCGGCGTCGGCCTGGTGGCCATGGAGTTCATCTCGTCGCGCAACCTGGTGCACGGCCAGCCGACCCACCGGCGGCGCGAGCGCGCCCGGCTGGCGTTCGACCCGGCCGAGCGGCCGCTCTCGATCCAGATCTACGGCTCCGACGCGGAGACCATGGCCGCGGCGGCTCGGGAGGTGGAGGCTCTCCAGCCCGACGTCTGCGACATCAACATGGGCTGCCCGGCCAACAAGGTGCTCAAGAGCTGCGCCGGCGCGGCGCTCATGGGCGACCTGCCGCTGGCTGAGGAGATCGTCCGCCGGGTCCGGCGGGAGGTCTCCATACCGCTGACGGTCAAGTTCCGGCTCGGCCTGGACGACGACCGCTGCAACTACCGCGAGCTGGGCCGCATCTGCCAGGGCGAAGGCGCGGACGCGGTGACCGTGCACGGCCGGACGGCCAGCCAGCGCTTCCGGGGTTCGGCGCGCTGGGCGCCGATCGCCCACCTGAAGGAGGCCCTGGACATCCCGGTGATCGGCAACGGCGACGTGCGCACGCCGAAGGAGGCCGAGCGAATGATGGCCGAGACCGGTTGCGACGGCGTCATGATCGGCCGCGGCGCCACCCGCAACCCGTGGATCTTCCAGCAGGCGGCCGCCCGGTTGGCCCAGAGGGCCCGGAGAGGAGGCGCGGCCAGCTCCCCCGTCGACCTCCCCGCACCGAGCCTGGACGACCGGCGCGACCTGATCCTCGGCCACTTCCGTACCGTCGTCGGCCGGGACGAGCCCGGCGAGGCCTTGGACCGTCTCCGGCGGTTCACGGGCTGGTACAGCCACGGGCTACCCGGCGGCCAGGCGCTCCGCCGTCAGATCAACGATCTGCGGGACCCGCAGAGCTTCCTCGAGGCCGTCGAGCGCTTCTTCGCCGAGCGGGCGCTCGACGCGGCCGCCTGAGCCCCTTCTGCCGACGAGCGCGCAACGGCGAGGGCGGAGGGGGCCCGGCAATCTGCCGCGGCGCCACCGTCGTATGGAAGAACGCGCATCTCCGTCCGGAGGCGCCGGCTTCCCCCGGGAGGACCCCATGAGCGAGCGACGCACCATCGAGCGGCTGATCTTCGTCTTCGACGCCGACTCCGGCACCCTGAGCGCCTTCTTCGACAGCGCACGGAAGGCTCTCAAGCTAGGGGGCTGCGCCCTGTGCTCGATCACCCACGGCCTGACCGGCGAGAAGTCCGACTGGCGGGACTGCCGGGAGGAGATCGGCGTGCCGGTCGAGTACGTCCACCGGAACGAGGTCTCTTCCGAGCTGGCGGAGGCCGCCGGCGGCGTGCTCCCCGCCGTGGTCGCCGCGGTCGACGGCGAGCTGATCCACCTGATGGACCGCCAGGTCCTCGACCGGTGCCGGGGCAGCGTCAGCGACTTCCGGGGACGGCTCGCGGTTCGTGCCGGCATGCACCACCTGGTGCTTCCCGGTCTCGACGGCGGAGGGTAAGATCCCGGCCGTGTCCGAGCCCACCCCTCTTTTCACCACCCACGTCGCGGCGGAGGCCCCGGAGGTCCTGGCGGCGATCAAGGACGCCGCCGAGGACTGGGGCGCCACGTGGAAGCCGTCCGACGACGGGGCGGCCGCCGAGGGCAGCCGTCCGACGACGGGGCGGCCGCCGAGGGCACACTCCACCTGCCGGTGATCGCCGGGCTGCGGCGGGGCTTCCAGGAGGGGCGGGTGACGGTCGAGGGGGCGGCGGACGGCGCTGGCCGTGCGGTTCGCTTCCAGGTCGAGCGCCAGAGCTACCGCCTCTGGAAGCCCGCCATCGCGCTCCTCCTGGTCGCCGCCTGGGGCGGTATCGTCTCCGTCCTCTGGCCGTTCTGGCCCCGGCTGCTCCAGTACGTGCCGATCGGGCTGGTGCTCGCGTTCTCCGCCTGGTTTCTCATCGTCCCCCGCCTGCGCAACGAAGGCGCCGACGACTTCCTGAACATGGTCGGCGCCTATGCTGATGGGGAGCCCGAGCCGGCCCCGGAGCCCCCGGAGGACGGTGCGGGGCTCTCGGGCACGGTCCCCGGCGAGCTCCCCGGGCGGTGGAATGGGGAGGTCCGCTGACCGGTTGTACCGGAGTGAGAAGGACGCTCTTTCACAACGGATCGACGAAGTCGTTGGCTCCGTCTCGAACCACCCGAAGATCGTTGGGGTCGACCCGAAGATCGACGGGGCGAGACCCGAAGGTCTGAAGACCTCTATGGGGGCGCACTGGATTCGACGGGGAACAAGGCAGTCCGAAGGCTGCGTGCCGAGTGATCCACTCGTAAAATCGGAATCACTATAGTTGCCAACGACAACTTCGCACTCGCGGCCTAACCATAGGTCGTGACGCGCCGGAGCCATGCCCTGATCTACGGCGGGCTCCGGGGCGCCGCTAAAGTAGATCGAAGGATCCGGGTAGGGCTCGTGACGGATCCGGATTTCTCACGAGTCTAGTCGCTCGCGCGCGGACGCTTCCTCCTGTGGCGCGACGGCGAATTTCCCAGAGGGAGCTACGCACGTAGAGGCTTTCGGATTGTGTTTCTCGGACGTGGGTTCGATTCCCACCGCCTCCACCATGACAAGAAGTGCTACCTCCGCCCGGGCAAAGCCCGGGCTTTGGTGTATCTGGGGGGGACTCAGCCTTCTGACCCCTTCCGCAGCGCCTCGGCGAGGCTCTCGGTGTAGGGGGGCTCGAGGACGCCGACCTCGGTGATGATGGCGGTGATCAGCTCCGCCGGGGTGACGTCGAAGGCCGGGTTGGCCGCCTCGACTCCCTCCGGAGCCACCCGCGTGCCGAACACGCTCGTCACCTCCCCCGCCGCGCGCTCCTCGATCGGGATTGCGTCGCCCGTCGCGGTGTCCGGGTCGACGGTCGACAGCGGCGCCGCGACGTAGAACGGCACTCCGTGGCGCCGGGCCAGCACCGCCAGGACGTAGGTCCCGATCTTGTTGGCCGTGTCCCCGTTGGCCGCGATCCGGTCCGCTCCGACGACGATCCGGTCGACCAGGCTGCGGGTCATCAGGGAGCCGGCGCTCGAGTCCGTCACCAGCCGGTGGGGGATGCCGATCCGCTGGAGCTCCCAGGCGGTCAGCCGCGCCCCTTGAAGGAGCGGCCGGGTCTCGTCCACCCAGACCTGGCCGACCCGGCCCCGGTCCCAGGCCGAGTGGATCACCCCGATGGCCGTGCCGTAGCCGGCCGTGGCCAGGGCACCGGCGTTGCAATGGGTGAGCACCCGGTCCCCTGCGGTGAACAGGGCCGCCCCGTGCTCGCCGATCCGCCGGTTGGTCTCGATGTCGCGCGCATGGAGGTCCTGCGCCCACGCGAGGAGCGCCTCCCGGACCGCCGGCGCGTCCTCGCCGGCATGGCGCTCGAAGACCTCGCGGCCCCGGGCCAGCGCCCAGTGGAGATTGACCGCCGTCGGCCGGGTGCCGCCGAGCAGCTCCGAAACCTCGTCGAAGCGGCGGCGGAGGGCTTCGGCGGGCTCCTCGACGGAGAGGCCGACCACCAGGCCGTAGGCGGCGGCCACGCCGATGGCCGGTGCCCCGCGGACGGCGAGGCGGCGGATCGCGTCGGCCACCTCTTCCGGGCGGGTGCACGCGATCCAGGTCTCCTCGACCGGCAGGCGGGTCTGGTCGATCAGCTCCAGATGGTCGTCTTGCCAGCGGATGGGCGAGAACGGCTCGTTCTTGGTCATGGCGGGGGAAGTCTAGTACCCTTTGCCAGCGTTCGGCGCGCCGTCGCGGTGTCCCAGCCCCGCGGGGCGCGCGGTCACGGCGCGGACCGGCCGCCGGAATCCGCTCCGCGACACGGCAGGCGCCAGGCGCGCCGACCCCGGTCTTCCAGCTGACCTTTCCTTCGCCGGTCCCCCGGGTCCGGCGGTCATTGCGACGAGGAGTCTCCGTGAAAGGCGATCCAACGAAGCGCGGCTTCTCCACCCGAGCCATTCACTCCGGCCAGCACCTGGACCCGCTCACCGGGTCCGTGGCGGTGCCGATCTACCAGACCTCGACCTACGTCCTCGACGGCCTCGGGGAAGACAAGGGGTACGAGTACGCGCGGGTCCAGAACCCGACCCGCCAGGCGCTCGAAGAGAACGTCGCTTCGCTCGAGGGCGGCCTCGCCGGCCACGCCTTCGCCTCTGGCATGGCCTCGATCCAGGCGCTCATGACCATCCTGCGTTCGGGCGACCACGTGGTGGCGTCCCACAACGTCTACGGCGGCACCTACCGGCTGTTCAACCAGGTGCTGGAACGGTATGGCATCCAGTTCACCTGGGTGGATACGACCGAGCCGGCGAAGGTCGCGGCCGCACTCACCCCGGACACCAAGATGGTCTACGCAGAGACGCCGACCAACCCGCTGATGGAGGTGAGCGACATCGCCGCGCTCGCCGGCATCGCCCACGGCGCCGGCGCCCTGCTGGTCGTGGACAACACGTTCCTGTCGCCCTACTTCCAGCGGCCGCTCTCCCTCGGGGCGGACATCGTGGTCCACTCGACGACCAAGTTCCTGAACGGTCACAGCGACTCCGTGGGCGGCGCGCTGGTGACGTCGCGGGAGGAGGACGCGGAGTGGTTCCGGTTCGTCTCGAAGTCGGCCGGGGCGATCTTGAGCCCGATGGACAGCTTCCTGGTGCTGCGCGGCATCAAGACCCTCGCCGTGCGCATGGAGCGCCACGAGACCAATGCCCGGGCGGTGGCGGCGATGCTCGACGACCACCCGAAGGTCCACCGGGTGCTCTATCCCGGCCTGGCGAGCCATCCGGGCCACGAGGTCCAGAAACGCCAGGCCACCGGGTTCGGCGCCCTGATCACGTTCGACGTGGGCAGCTACGAGGCGGCCAAGCGGCTCCTGGACCGCCTGGAGGTGCTGAGCCTGGCGGAGAGCCTGGGCGGCGTCGAGACTCTGATCTCCCACCCGGCGTCCATGACCCACGCCTCCGTGCCGGCGGCGATCCGCCGCGAGCTCGGCCTGACGGACGGGATGGTCCGGGTGTCGGTGGGGATCGAGAACGTGGAGGACCTGCTGGAGGACCTGGGGCAGGGCCTCGACGCCGTGTAGATCTTCAGTCCGTGTCGGGAAAGGGAGGGCCGTCGTCGTCGTCCTCGTCGGGGAGCGGGATGCTCTTGTCGACGCTGGCGGCGATCCAGTCGAGGAAGGTCCGCTCGCCACCCGCGACGTCGAAGCAGAGGATCTCCGGCACGTCGTAGTCGTGGAGCTCCTGGATCGTGGCCGTGATCGCGTCGAGCTCACCCGCCATGGTCTTGGCGACCAGGAGCAGCTCGCCGTCGTTGCAGATCTTCCCCTGCCAGCGGTAGACCGAGCGCACGCCGCGGATGATGTTGACGCAGGCGGCCTGGCGCCGGGCGACCAGCTCCCGGGCGATTGTGTTGGCCTGTTCCTCTGTGCCGACGGTGGTGACGACGACGGTGGCGCCCATCGGCGCGGAGCGTACTCCAGCGCCGAGAAAGCGGTCAAACGACCCGGCGCCGCGCCGAAGGACCCACGGGGACAGGAGGGGCGCCGGGGTCATCGCCAGGCCTCCGTCTCCGCGTCGTAGAGCAGGACCTTGACCTTGCCGGTGGTGCCGTAGACCCGGACCGCCGCCGTCCACCGCTCACCGGCGGTGAGGTAGAGCGTGCCCGAGGTCGAGCTGCCGAGGGGGCTGAAGCTGACCAGGTCCGAGCGGCCGAAGCGGAGCGGGTCCTTCCTCCGGTGGAGCCTGCGGTGCGGATCGGCCGGGTCCCGCGGCAAGGGTCCCGGGGGAAAGCCGGGGCGGATCGAGCCGTCGATCCGCCGGAGCCTCCGGGGGGCCTGGAGCTGGGGGTCGACGCCGCGGCGGATGTCGCGGGTCCGGACGCCGTCGCCGTCCCCGTCGGCGTAGAGCGCCCAGGTGACCGCTCCGTCGCCCGTCCGGGTCAGGCGGAGGGCCACGTGGGCGTTCTGCCGGACGGCGCGCATGCGAGCTTGACGGAGCGCGCTCGTCAGCTCGCCGGCTGCCAGGCGGAGCCGGACGCGGGTGGTGGCGCTCATCAAGGGCGGCAGGCCGATGGCCAGGGTGAGCGCCGCGATGGCGAGGACGACCAGGAGCTCGATCAGGGTGAAGCCTCTGGCCGGGCGGGAGCTGCAGCGGGAGTGGCGGCGGGAAGCAGGCATGGGGAGGTCTCGACGGCCCATGGCGAGGCGGCGGCGGAGCGGCATGGGGCCGGCTCCGCCGCCGGCTCTCTCACCCCTGGTCCCCGGCCGGCTGGTCGGCGCGGTCCGCGCCGTCGGCGAGACGCTCGCGGGCCTCCGCGTTGCTCACTTTGCCCGAAAGCGTGGTGTCGCCGTCGACCGTGATCCACGGCGCGATGAGGTCGAACGTCTTCTCGCCGATTCCGCGCACGAGCATCAGATCCTCCGGGTCGGAGAACTTGCCGTTCTCGTCCCGGTGGTCGACGATGCGCTGGGCGATCGCCGGCCCGATGCGGGGCAGCATGGAGAGCTGGTCGGCGCTCGCGGTGTTGATGTTGACGACGCCGGTGGCGGCCAGCGCCGGGCCGGCGAGCAGGACGAGGGCGAAGACCGCCAGGGCGGCCAGGAGTCGGGGACGGAGGGTCGGGTGGATGGTGTGATGGGTCATGGTTCGTTTCTCCTTGGTTTGTCGTCGTTGTTGGATGGTTCTGTCGCTGGAATGGATGGGCCCCCGTGTGGGGGCCCGTTGCCTTGCCTTGTCGTTCGCTTGCGGGTCTCGTCGTCCGGCTCTCACCTCCTCTCTCGGTTCTGGCCCCCTGAGAGAGCAGGCTCCGGACCACGTGTGCCAGAACTGCGTAAGTCACCAGAAACAACGGGGTTGAGCGGATCTCTGGATGTGGGGGCGCGGCCGCCGATGTCCAGGGATCGGGCGCCGGATGGAGGGCGGCGCGCCGCGCGGCCCGTCGGGGCCGGGGCTGTGCGCTTCAGGAGTGGGTGTCCAAGGAACTGGACGGGCGCCAGATCTTTTTCCTTGGCGCCCGCCGCGCGGCAGCAGGCGAGGAAGCGGCCCGTTCATGGGCCGCTGGCGGAGGGTGAACGGGCCCGGGCGCACCTAGTGTTGGGCGCGGGGCGACGTTTTGCGGTACAGTGCTGCGGCCATGGCCCAACCGATGAAACGGCCTCTCCGCGAAACCCTCGAGGCCCTGCTGATCGCGGCGCTCTTCCTGCGCTTCGCCAACACCTTCGTCGTCCAGACCTTCTACATCCCCAGCCAGTCGATGGTGAACACGCTGCTGGTCGGCGACCACCTGTTCGTCAACCGGTTCATCTACGGGCCGACCGCCTCGCCGCTCGAGAAGAAGCTGCTGCCCCAGCGCTCCATCCGCCGGGGGGACATCGTGATCTTCCGCTCGCCGGAGGAGCCGACGATGGACCTGGTGAAGCGCTGCATCGGGCTGCCCGGCGACACCATCGAGGTGGTGGCCAAGCAGCTCTACATCAACGGCAAGCCGGCGAACGACAGCACGTTCACCATCCACCGCGACCCGCGGACCACCCTGCGGCCGCCACGCGACTATTTCGGCCCGTACACCGTGCCGGAGGGCCACTACTTCTGCATGGGGGACAATCGGGACGAGTCGTATGACAGCCGCTACTGGGGGCCGCTGCCCCACCAGCTCGTCAAGGGCCGCGCGGTGATGATCTACTGGTCCTACGCCGGGGAGACGCCGGACGGCGAGTGGCACGGCTGGGGCGACAAGATCGCCCACATCGGCAAGACTCTGATCGGGTTCCCGACCGAGACGCGCTGGGGGCGGACCTTCCACATCATCCGCTGATGCCCGCCCGCAAACCGTGGCTCCAGGAGGTCGGGGAGGCGCTCCTGGTCGCCCTGATCTTCGCGCTGTTCGCCCGCACCTGGATGGTGCAGGCGTTCAAGATCCCGACCGGCTCCATGGAGGAGAACCTCCTGGTCGGCGACCACATCCTGGTCAACAAGTTCGTCTACGGCCCGGCGCTCGACCGCCTGGAGCGTACGCTGCTGCCGGAGCGGCCTATCCGCCGTGGGGACATCGTCGTCTTCAAGTACCCGGAGGACCCGTCGCGCGACTTCATCAAGCGCTGCGTCGGCCTGCCCGGGGACGAGGTCGACCTCCGGGACAAGGTGCTGTACATCAACAGCAGGCGGGTCGAGGAGCCGTACACCTACTTTACGGACCCGACCACCTACCCAGAGTCGCCCTTCGTCCCGGAGCACTACCGGGACCGGGACAACTTCGGCCCGTTCGTGGTGCCGCCGGGCCAGTACTTCTGCATGGGGGACAACCGCGACAACTCCCACGACTCCCGGTTCTGGGGGACGGTGCCGGCGACGTACGTCCGGGGCCGTGCGCTGCTGGTGTACTGGTCGGTGGACGTACCGGCCCGCCGCAACCGGCAGATCGCCGAGGAGCCCTGGTGGGAGAGGACGCTGGACCGGACGCGCCTGATCGGCTCGCGGACCCGCTGGGGGCGTACCTTCCGGCTGGTTCGCTGATGCGTGGCGGCGGCCGCGCGCTCGGTGGATCGCTCGGCGGGTTGGGGTAGACTATTCGGCCCGCGGACTGACATGAAGGGGAGGACGAAATGATGGTGCGCAATGGTCAACGAGGCGAAGGCAATCTCGGCTGCATCCTCTGGGCGGTCGTGTTCGCCGTGGTCGCCTACGTCGCCTGGACGATGGTGCCGATCAAGATCGCCAGCGCTCAGCTCAGCGACTTCATGGAAGACCAGGCCAAGTTCGCGGAGCACCGATCTCCGGAAAAGATCAAGAAGGCGATCCTGGCGAAAGCGGAGGAGCTCAAGCTTCCGGTCGACGCGGCCGACGTCAAGGTGGAGCGCAAGGGCGACTACATCTACATGGATGCCGAGTACACGGTGCCGGTGAAGTTCGCGGGCGGCTACGTCTACGAGTGGCACTTCGAGCACCACATCGACCGACCGATCTTCGTCGTCTGACGGCCGGCGGAGCGCCCCGTCATGGCTGATGCACCCGCCGGCAGGCTGACCCCACCGGCGGGACGGTTTCTCGCCGAGCGGCTGGCACCGCTCGTCGTCTTCCTCCCGGGATTCCTGCTCGGCGTCCACGTCGGCGGTCTGCTCTTCTTCCTCAATCCGGACCTGCCCTTCGCACCGGAGCCGGTGGCCCGCGCGGCCGCTTTCTACGGCCTGCTGGTCGGTCTACCGTTCGGCCTGGTCGCGCTGCCGTTCGTCCGCAAACGGCCGCGGCGTGCGTTGCGCTACCTGCCGTGGGGCATCTCGATCGCTCTCGGCCTCGCCGCGCTGCTCGATTCCGCCCACGCCTCCTACTTCGCGTACTACCTGCCGCCGGGAATCAACGAGCGGCTGCTCAAGGCCTCGGCGTGGCTCACCGCCGGGGCGTTGATCTCGTTCTACACGGCGCTCCTCCACAGCTTGCACCGGCGGCGCTACGGCGTCCGGTCCAGGCTCGCCTTCTGGCTGTTCGCCCTGGCCTCGATCTACCTGATGGTGGAGCGGCGCGAAGCGTTCTCGCCGCGACCGGAGCGGGCCCGGCCGACCGGAATCGAGGCGCAGAGCCGGCCGGTGCTCATGGTCGTGGGCATCGACAGCGCCACGCTCGACGCGATCCTGCCGATGGCCGAGCAGGGCCGGCTGCCGTTCCTCTCGCGCATGCTGCGCGAGGGCGCCTATGGCCGGCTGTCGAGCTTCGCGCCGTCCCGGCCGGCGGCGACCTGGACGACTGTCGCAACGGGCAAGTACCCCTACAAGCACGGTGTGCTCGGGTCGTCCGTTTACCCGGCCGGCTTCCTGGCGCGGGGGGCGCGATTACGCCTTATTCCCGTCGGCATGGGCTTCGCCACCTGGGGGCTTCCCGGCCTCCGGGGCCAGCCCGAGGAGTGGGCCCAGGTCCGCCGGGTGCGGACCCTCTGGGAGGTCCTTCCGCGGCTGGGCATCCCGACCGGCGCCATCGGCTGGCCGGCGACCGACGTGAACGCTCCCGGCGTCGAGTTCGCGTTCGCCGACCGGTTCTTCAGCGGCCGCCTCGACCGTGATGCCGGCCGGCCCGAGGCGCTGACCGAGCGCGCCTGGATGTTCCGCTTGGGAGTCGGCGAGCTCGACCCACAGCACCTCGGCCGGTTCGTGGGCGCGGTGCCACGACAGATCTTGCGTGCGATGGCCGGCGACGTGTGGCGACAGAGCCTGGCCCGCTTTCTGTTCTCCGAAAGCGCCGGCCAGGCGGTGTTCGTCCGGTTGCCCGGACTGTCGGAGGCGTCCGAGCGGTACTTCGGCGGGTACGCGCTGCGCCGGTTCTCCGGCCGGCAGGGACGGGAGCTCGACCGGGCCGTGGAGATCCTCGGCGGGTACTACGAGGAGCTCGACAGCTTCCTCGCCGCCCTCTGGAACCAGGTCAGCGGCCCGAAGCTCCTGGCGGTGGTCTCCTCCTCCGGCGTCGAGGAACCGACCGCGGTCGAGCGGTTCGTGGAGGGCTTCCGGCGCGGGTCGCGGCTGCGCGGCGACCTCGGCCGGGGAGCCGACGGCATTCTCTGCTTGATGGGGGAGGGCATCCGCTCCGACACGCTGGTGACCGGCGCCTCGCTGGTCGACGTGGCGCCGACGCTGCTCTACGGGCTCGGCCTGCCGGTGGCGCGGGACCTGGACGGGAGAGTGCTAGCCGAGGTGTTCGAGCGGTCGTTCCTCGATTCCCATCCGCTGACCTTCGTGCCGTCGTACGAGACCCTCGGCAGAGTCGACAGGGCGGGGGTGGCGGAGGAGGACCGACCGCTGGCCGAGGGGGGCGCCGCCGCCGAGGGGGACACCGCGGGTGAGGACGGCCAGCCGGAGAGCTGACCGGCCTGACCCGAAGGCCCGGCTTCAGGCCTTCTTGGCGGCCTTGGCTGCGTTCAGGGGAACCGGCTCCGCAGACTTGGGCCGAGACCCGCTGCCTTCGCCGGAGATCTCCCGCTCGGCGCGCTCGCGGTTCATCACACAACGCCCTTCGAACACGGCCCCGTCCTCGATGGCGAGCGACGGCGTTTCGAGATCGGCGAACAGCCGGCCTTGCCGGCAGAGCTGCACCTTCTTGGTCGCGTTCAGGGTGCCGCGGACCGTGCCGGAGATGTAGATCTGGCCGACGTGGATGTCCCCGTCGACCTCTCCCCCTTCGCCGACGACCAGCACGCCTTCGGAGACGATGGTTCCCTCGATTTTGCCTTCGACCCGGAAGGAGGCATCGAACCGCAGCTCGCCGCGGAAGTGGCTGCCGGCGTCGACGAAGCCGTTGAGCTCAGCCTCCGGATGGTCGTTCCTGAAGATCATGGGGTCTCTCCTCGGGGCGTGGGTGGAAATTGTGTCACAGCCGCTCACTCCATGAGTCGATCGTAGAGGCGGATCAGCTCGTCTTCGGAGTGGAAGTGAATCCGGATCGCGCCACCGCCGCCCCGCCGCTGGATCTCGACCTTGGTCTGAAGCTTGCGGGTGAGCTTCTCCTGGGCGGCGGCGGCGAAGACCTCCGGCTCTTCCTGGGCGGCGGGTCGTTTCTTGCGCGCGCCGGCGCGGGGCGCCTTGGCGCCGGCGGCCCGCTGCTCCAGGTCGCGCGCCGTGAGGCTGCCGTCCACCGCCTCGGTGGCGAGGGCGAGCTGCTGGCTCGCGTCCTCGATCGCGAGCAGCGGCCGGGCCTGTCCAGCGGTGAGCTGGCCCGAGCGGATCAGGTCCTGGATCTCTTCCGGCAGCTTGAGCAGGCGGAGGGCGTTGGCGACGGTCGAGCGGCCCTTGCCGACCCGGGCGGCGATCTCCTCCTGGGAGAGGTCGAACTTGAGTGCCAGGGTCCGGTACGCCTCGGCCTCCTCGACCGCGTTCAGGTCGCTCCGCTGGAGGTTCTCGACCAGGGCCAGCTCGAGCAGCTCCCGGTCGTCGGCGACCTCGCGCACGACCACCGGCACCTGGGTCAGGCCCGCACGCTGGGAGGCGCGCCAGCGGCGCTCGCCGGCGATGATCGAGTAGGTGCCGCGGCCGTCCGGAGTGACGACGATCGGCTGCATCAGGCCCTGGGAGCGGATCGACTGCGCCAGCTCCTCCAGCTTCTCTTCGTCGAACGCCGTCCGGGGCTGGTACTTGTTCGGGTGGAGCTGGTCGACCGGCAGAGTGCGCGCCGGCTCGTCCTGCAGCAGGGCGTCCAGGCCACGCCCGAGCCCTCGCTTCTTCGCCGGGCTCACGCCGCGGCCCCGCGCATGTACTCCCGCGCGAGGTCGAGATACGCCTCGGCGCCGCGGCACTTGATGTCGTATTCGAAGATCGGCAGCCCGTGGCTGGGCGCCTCGGCCAGGCGCACGTTCCGCGGCACGACGGCGTCGAAGACCCGGCCCGGGAAGTGGTGGCGGATCTCTGCCGCGACGTCTTTGGAGAGGTTGGTACGGTCGTCGTACATGGTCAGGAGAATGCCGGCGATGTCCAGGCCGGGATTGATCGTTCCCTGGACCCTGCGGACGGTGGCCATCAGCTCGCTGATGCCTTCGAGGGCGAAGTACTCGGTCTGGAGCGGCACGAGAACGCCGTCGGCGGCGGAGAGCGCGTTCACCGTCAGATGGCCGAGGGATGGTGGGCAGTCCAGGAGGATCATGTCGTAGTCGTCTGCGATGCCTTCGAGGACCCCGCGCAGGCGGAGCTGCCAGTTCTCAGTGCCGACGAACTCCACCTCGACGCCCACCAGGTCCCGGTCCGACGGCAGCACGTCCAGGTTCGGAAAGCCGGACTCGCGGATCGCGTCGCGGATCGGCGCGTCGCCCACCAGCACCTGGTAGAGGTGCGGCGTGGAGGCGACCAGCCCCAGGCCGCGGGTAGCGTTGCCCTGGGGGTCGCAGTCCACCAGGAGGGTGCGTCGTTCGAAGGCACCGAGGGCGGCGCCGAGGTTGATGGCGGTGGTGGTCTTGCCGACGCCGCCCTTCTGGTTGGCAATTGCAACGATCTTGGCCATGCGGACCTCGGTTCTGGGGTGGCGGCCCCGGGTCAGTCGCCGGCGGCGACGGATCGGAGCTCGAGAATCCTCCGGTGACGGGAGCCGGCGAGGCTCCGCGCGCGGTCCATTTCGAGGCCAGGCGGGAGGTCCGGGTCGGCCTCACCGGCCCAGATCAGCACGCGGCTGGCGGCCGAAAAGCGTGTCGCCAGCGCCGCGAGGGCCTCGGGCGGAAGCTTCAGTGCGCGAAACGTCACCACGTCGATTCGTATGGGTAGCCCCTCGGGCAACGGGCGCTCGACTCTAGCATTGAGACAGCGGCAGGGCAATCCGGCGCGGCGGCACGCGGACCGGAGAAAGGCCCAGCGGCGCTCCCTCGGCTCGACGAGGAAGACCTCGAGGTGGGGGAGCGCGGCAGCCAGGACGACGCCGGGGAATCCGGCGCCGGAGCCGATGTCGACGAGGGTCTCCGCGGTCGAGGGGATGAGCGCGAGCCCTTCGAGCGCCTCCGCATAGTGGCGTTCGACCACGTCGTCGATCGCCGCGGGCCCGACCAGGGACAGCGACCGGTTCCAGCGGCGGAGCTCCTGGTAGTGGGCGTGCAGGGCGCGGACCGCTGGATCATCGAGGGCTACGTCCGTGGCCGCGAGGAGGCGCGCGCGGAAGGCGTCCAGGTCCAGGTCGGGGAGCTCGGCTGCCATGGCTCCGATTATGGGGCAGTGAGACCGCCGCCTTCCAGGCGCCCTGTTTCACGTGAAACCTGGCGGCAAGACAACCGCGACCCCAACCCCACCCTGTTTCACGGGAAACAATTCCGCGACCCCTCGGTCCGACCTCGACGACGGCTGCCTGATCCGAATCCACGCAAGAGAGGCCCGCTCCGTCGGGCCCGGCCGCGGCTCCAAAAAAGGGAAAGGCCGGCGCACGGAGCGTCTGCTCCGGCACGCCGGCCTCTCGGGCTCGAACCCCTTTCTGCGCGGCTCAGCGGGGGATGATCTTCAACCGCTTGTAGTAGCCGCTGCCGACGCTCTCCGTCTCGACGCTCGGATCGTCCGCCAAACTGATGTGGACGATCCGCCGCTCGGCCGGATCCATCTCGTCGAGGGTCCGCGGCTTGCCCCGCCGCCGGACTTCGTCCGCCGCCCGCCGCGCCACCTCGCGCAGCCGCTCCTCGCGCTCGAAGTGGAAGTCCGCGCAGTCGACCCGCACCGGAAATGCGTCGCCGTAGAGGCCGCGGAGCATCCGCGGCAGCAGGTGCTCCATCGCCAGCAGGAGCTGCCCATCATCCTCGAGCAGGATGTGGTCATCCGGACCGTAGAGCTCCACCTCGATCCGCTCGTCGTTCCGGAAGAGCTCCGCCTCGGCCTCCACGTCGACGAAACCGAGCAGCAGGTCCAGTGCATCGAGCACCGCGTCCTCCAGCTCCTCGTCCGCCAGGCGCGGCAGGCGCTCGCTTCGCGGCGCGGGTCGCTCCCGCGGTGGCTCCGGCTGCGGCGGCTCTTCCTGCCGGTCCCGGCGGCCGCGGCCGCGCCCCTTGCGCGAGCGGCGGGACTCGTCCTCCCCTCCCCGCCCCTGTGAGCTGCTTCCCCGATCCGGACCACCTCGGCGAGCGGGCCGGGATTCGTCCGCACGGCCACCCTCGTCCCGGCGGCGCGTCAGCCCTTCGGAGCGGTCCACCCGGCGTGCGCGCTCCCGCTCGTCGGCGGCTTCATCCTTCTCATCAACGTCCCCGTCCTCGTCCTCGCCCGCTCGACCAACCTTCGGCGCGTGCCACCATCCAGGCGTCGCCGACTCCGTCTCCCGAGCCTCCTCTTCCGCCTCGTCCGGTTCCGGTTCGATCTCCGGTTCCGGCGCGGGCTCCGGCTCGCGGTGCGCTGCCGTTTCCGGCTTCGCGGCCCCTTCGTCCCTCCGCCCGCCACGCCCGCGCCGCAGCCTCTCTTCGCGAGGCTCCTCCCGACGCTCCTGGCGGGAAGGCGCCGCCTCCCGCTCTGCGGCCTCCGACTTCGGCGCGGCGGCGCTCTTCCGCGGGTTCTCCGGGTCCACCGCGATGACGGCATTGCGCCGGACCCGCACGAACCCGTGCTTCTTCTCGATCTCCCGGTACGCCAACTCCTCCGGCACCAGACCGTAGTAGCTCGCTGCCGCCATCACGGCCTGCTCGATCGATCGTCCAGAAAAAAACTTCCGCTTCTTGTCCGACATGTTCGCTCCTTCGCCTCGTCGATTACTCGCCTCGTTCAAGCTGCTGCTGCCTGCTTGGCCCGCGTTCGGTGGTAGATCCACTGCTGGATCACGGTCAGCACGTTGTTCGTCAGCCAGTAGAGAACCAGCCCGCTGGGGAAGCCGAGGAACAGGAAGGTGAAGACGACCGGCATGGCCATCATCATGCGCCGCTGCATGGGCTCAGCGCTGGACGGCGCCAGGCGCTGCTGCAGGAACTGGGTCGCGCCCATCACGATCGGCAGCACATAGATCGGATCGTGCATCGACAGGTCGTGGATCCACAGGGTCCACGGGGCGTCCCGCAGCTCCACGGCGTTCTCCAGCAACCGGTAGAACGCGATCAGGACCGGGAACTGGATCAGCATCGGCAGGCATCCCCCGGCCGGGTTGACGCCTTCGGACTTGTACAGCGCCTGGATCTCCTCGTTCATCTTGCGCTGCTGCTCGATGTCCGGCCGGCCCTTCTTGTCGCGCAGCTTGCCCTTGTACTTCGCCCGGATGGACTTGATCCGCGGCGCCACCTCCTGCATCTTCTGCATTGACATGTAGCTCTTGTGGGTCAGGGGCAGGAGCACGACTTTGATCAGGATCGTCATCAGCACGATCGCCCAGCCGTAGTTCGGTACCACGTGCTGGTAGATCCACTTCAGGCCCTCGAGCAGACCCTTCGAGAAGAAGCCGAACATGCCGAGCCGCACGGTCTCGCTCAGCCGCCACGGCAGGGCGCCCAACCGCTCCAGGTCCTTGGCCCCCAGATAGACCTCGCCGTCGAGCTGCTCACCCTCCGGGTAAACCGCCACCCGCAGCTCGTGCCGGAGCGAATCCGCGCCCTCGACGCCCTCCGGCGGCAGCGGCGCGATCTTCGGAAGGCCCTCCTTGCTCGAATCGACCACGAACGGCTCGATCACCGCCTGAGCTACCGGTGTCTCGGGAATCAGCGCGGAGAGGAAGTAGGTGTCCTCGAGACCGATCCAGTGCAGCCCGGTCCCGCTCACTACGCGCGTCTTCTCTACCTTGTCGGAGCGTACGGTCTCGATGTCGTCGCCGCTCAGGTAGACGGACCCACGGTACTTGAAGCGCCGCTCCTCGTCCCGGGCGCTCGGGTTGCGCAGGCCAGGGCCGAGGACCGTGCCCCATTTGCCGACGCCCCGGGCTTCGATGCTCACCCCCAGGAGCCCTTTCGGCAGCACGGTGAAGACCTTCGTCACGCTGCCCTCCGGTCCGGAGTAGCGGAACCGGACGGCCGGGAGCCCGTCGCGGCCGGACACGTGGTCGACGGTGAAGAGCGCTGCGTCGACCGCCAGCTCTTTGCCGGCCTCGTCCACCAAGCCGAACGGGTAGAGATCGCCCTGCCGGTCCCGGACCAGATCCACCGGCTTGTCCTTCGGGCCCATGTACTGGGGAAGCTTCAGCGACACGAGCTGCGCGCCCCGGTTCGACAGCTCGGCCTCGAAGGTGTCACTGGAGAGCGTGATTCGCTCCTCCCGCTCCGCGGCGATCGCCTCGGCCGGGGGCTCGGCACCCTCTTCGGTCTCGGTCGCCGGTGCGGCGGCCGGCGCGGCCTCTCCAGCCTCGCTCGCCCCCTTCTCGGTCGCCTTCTCAGCTGCGCCCGGTGCGCCCTCGGCCGGAGCCTCGGCGGCCGGTTTCTCCGGCGGCGGCTCCGGTGGCTTGGGCGGCGGGAACAGGAGCTGCCAGCCGACGATCACCACAATCGACAGGAGCACCGCGATCAGTACGCGTCGGTTGTCCACTCTGTCGCTTCCTCTCGTAGCTTTCTATCTCTTCTATCTTTTCGGGAGCGGCGCCCCGCAGCGGCACCGCTTCGGGCCGAGCGCGCCGACCCTCCGAGCCCCCGCACGCTCACGCCTGCTGTCCCCGCGGAGAAGGGTCATGGAGCTCGGATCCAGCGTCAGGGAAGGTCGATGCCGCCGGCCGCGAACGGCTGGCAGCGCAGGATTCGCCAGACCGCCAGCGAGCACCCCCGCAGGAAGCCGTGGCGCAGCACCGCCAGCCGGGCGTACTCGGAGCAGGTCGGGGAGTAGCGGCACGAGCGGGGGAGGGCCGGGGAGATCCACCGCTTGTAGCCGCGGAGCAACGCGGCCACGCCGCGCGCCAGGACACCGGGCCTCACCGCCGGGACTCCTGCTCCCTTCGGGCCCCTTGCTGCCGTCGCGCCAGGCGTCCGAAGAGGTGCAACAGCTCCTCGCGGAAGCCCGGGAAGTCCGACGGGCCCGCTGCCGGCAGAAGATGCACGACGACGTCGACCGCGGGCAGGTCGTGCCGCCCCGGCCACCGCCGAAAGATCTCGCGCGTCCGCCGCTTGAGCCGGTTCCGCACCACCGCATTGCCGACCTTCCGGCTGGCGGTGATTCCAAGCCGCGGGTGACCGAGGTCGTTGCGCACCCAGTGGAGCCGCATCAGCGCGCCGCCCTGTCGCCGGCCCCGCCGATAGCAGCGGAGATACTCCGCGCTCCGGCGCAGCGTCTCTGCGCGCGGCAGGCGTTCGCCGACACGGGGGGCCGCAGTGAGCGGCATCACACGCTCAGACGCTTGCGACCCTTCTTGCGACGGCGGGCGATGACCTTCTGGCCGTTCTTGGTGCGCATGCGCACGAGGAACCCGTGGGTGCGCTTGCGTCGGCGGTTGTTGGGCTGGTAGGTGCGTTTCACTGTCCTTGCCTCATCGAGCTTCGGGTGAATCGATGTCCGCCGTCCCGCGCTGGCGCGGCACGGCGCGACGCAAACTGTGGCCTCCGCGGAGCCACCGCGGAGCCGCGAACAAACTCAGGCTCTGGCGGAGAGGGTGGGATTCGAACCCACGGACCGCTCGCACGGTCAACGGTTTTCGAGACCGCCCCATTCGACCACTCTGGCACCTCTCCGGGGCTACTTTTCCAACAGATTCGGCCCGATGCGCCACCGCCGCCGAGCGCTCAGCACGCGCGCTCGGGCGGTTGCGGATCGGGGGTGTGGCGGAGAGGGTGGGATTCGAACCCACGGTAGGGTTTTGGCCCTACACACGCTTTCCAAGCGTGCACCTTAAACCACTCGGACACCTCTCCGTCGGTGCTGCTCAAAGAACGTCGGCCGGGCCCCCTTCCGAGTCCGGCGGGTCCAGCGGTGCTTCCGGTCCGCGGGCGGCAGCCCGTAGCGCCTGAAAGAACGTCGACAGCAGCGCGCCGCATTCCTCCGCCAGCACACCGCCTTCGACCACGACCCGATGGTTGAGCCGCGGGTCCCGGACGATGTCGCCCAGGGTGCCGCAATAGCCGGCCTTCGGGTCGCTCGCGCCGAACACCAACCGGGAGACCCGGCTGTTGACCAGCGCGCCGGCGCACATGGCGCACGGCTCCAAGGTGACGTACAGCGTGCAGCCGCTCAATCGCCAGTCGCCGACCCTTTCGGCCGCCGCCCGGATCGCGATCAGCTCGGCGTGGGCGAGCGGATCGCGGTCGATCTCCCGGCGGTTGTAGCCCCGCCCGACGACCTCGTCGCCGCGGACCACCACGGCGCCGATCGGCACTTCGCCGAGCGCGCCGGCCCGCCGAGCTTCCGCGAGCGCCGCCTTCATCCAGTCCCGGTCGTCCACTCGCTGCTCGCTCCGACCGGCTGCCGCGCGGGGTCTGCCCCGCACCGGCCCGGTCGCCGTCCGGCGGCCCCGGAGCTCTTACGGAGCCCCCTGCGGAATTCCACAGCACCACCGTCCCGTTGTGGAGACAACGGGCAGCACGCGATCTTAGCCGATCTCTTGCTCGGCGGCAAACCACTGCCCAGGGAGGCCCCGCCGCCCGCCCGCGGAAGGTCCCGCGTCGCCGGTCCGCGCTCCCTGCCGAGCGCCTTTACATCGATCCGGCGACTCACTACCATGGAAACGAACGGGCAGCGATCGGCGAAGGGTTCGGGTCCTGTGCATCGGCGGCGACCGAACCTCGTCAGGCCCGGAAGGGAGCAGCGATAAGGTCTGCAGGCCGAGTGCCGCAGATCAGCCGGAACCCTTCGCCGGTCGCTGGCCGTTTTTCTCTCATGACCTACCAGGTTCTCGCCCGCAAGTGGCGACCCCCCGATTTCGCCAGCGTGGTCGGCCAGGAGCCGATCGTCACCGCCCTGCGCAACGCCCTCACCGAGGGCCGCATCGCCCAGGCCTATCTCTTCTCCGGGATCCGCGGCGTCGGCAAGACGACGGCGGCACGGGTGCTGGCCAAGGCGCTCAACTGCGAGCGCGGCCCGGCGGCCGACCCGTGCAACGAGTGCACGGCCTGCCGAGAGATCGCCGCCGGCGCCGACCTCGACGTGATCGAGGTCGACGCCGCCACCTACTCCAAGGTGGAGCAGGTTCGCGAGCTGACCGAGAGCCTGCGCTACGGGCCCGCGCGCGACCGCTACAAGGTGGTGGTGATCGACGAGATCCATCGCCTCTCCCGCCAGGCGTTCGATGCGCTGCTCAAGATCATCGAGGAACCGCCGGCCCACCTCGTGTTCATCTTCGCCACCACCGAGATCGACGCGGTGCCGGCCACCATCCTCTCCCGCTGCCAGGAGTTCCACTTCCGGCGGGTTCCTTCCGACATCGTCTCCGCGCTTCTCGCCAAGATCGCCGGTGACGAGGAGATCGACGCCAGCGAGACGGCGCTTCGCCTGATCGCCCGCGCCGGAGAAGGGAGCGTGCGCGACGCGGTGGCCCTGCTCGACCAGCTCGCCACCTTCGGCGCCGGAACCATCGCCGACGAGGACGCCCTGCGCCTCCTCGGCGGCATGGACACCGCGCTCTTCGAAGGCGTGCTCGCCGCGATCTTCTCCGGCGACCGCCCGGCCGTCGCCGCCGCCGTCACGCGCGTCGAGGACGAAGGCTGGGACCCGCGGTCGGTCTTCGCCCAGTTCCTCGCCTACGTCCGCGACGGTCTGCACCTGGCGATCGGTGGCGACGCGGCGACCGTCGACCTGCCGGCGGAAGAGGCCGAGCGCCTCGCCGAGCGCGCCCGCACCGCCGGGTTCGAGAATCTCCTGCGCCTGCTCCGTCAGCTCCTGGCGAGCGAGGAGACGGTCCGGCGGAGCGACGCCTCCGCCCTGGCGCTCGAGATCGCCTGGCTCCGCGCCGCCGAGCTGCCCCGGCTGACCCGGGTGGAGGACCTGCTGGCGGGGCGGACGAGCCTGCCCGCGCCGAAGCAGCCCCCGGCAGCCAGCGCAGAGGCCGGCACACGCACGGCCTCGGCACCGGCAGCGCGACCCGAACCGGCCGCCGCTGAGGAGACGACGGCCGATGCGGGCACCGACATGCCGGCAGAGGGCGCTCCCGCACCGGCCGCCGGCGCGCCGGCCACCGTCGCCGGCTTCTTCGAGCGCCTGACCGACCTCAAGCCGGCCTTGGCCGGCCACCTCCGCCACGCCGAGGAGATCGTCCTCGACGGCGAAACCCTGCGGATCGTCATCTCCCCGGACGACGATCTGCTCCCCGGCCGACTCGACAAGCCGAGGAACCGGGAGCTGCTCGACCGGGTGCTGGGAGAGGTCTTCGGTCCGAAGATCCGCTGGCAGACCGCCCGCGGCTCCGGCAGCGTCGCGCCCCGCCAAGAGCCCGCGGCCGACGAGCCGGCCACCCAGGACCAGGTGCAAGACAACCCGACTGTGCAGACCGTGCTGGAGATCTTCGACGGCACCGTCGAACGAGTGGACGAAGACCAGGAGAGCTAGATGACGAATATCCGCCAGTTGATGAAGCAAGCCCAGCAGATGCAGGAGAAGATGCAGCGCGAGCTTGCCGAGATGGTGGTGGAGACGAGCGTCGGCGGAGGCATGGTCTCCGTCAAGATGAGCGGCCACAAGCAGCTCGTCGACGTCAAGATCGACCGGGAGGTCATCGACCCCGACGATCCCGAGATGCTCGAGCAACTGGTGCTGGCCGCCGTCAACGAGGCGTCCCGCAAGGTCGAAGAGGAGATGCAGGGGAAGCTGGGCAGCCTGACGAGCGGTATGCCCAACCTCTTCTGAGATTCCTCCCGGTCGATTCTGCCGATGTCCACTCCCGATCCCCTCGCGCGTCTGGTCGGCGAGCTCGCGCGCCTGCCCGGCATCGGGACGAAGACCGCCACCCGCCTCGCCCACCACGTGCTCCGCGTACCGCGCCAGGAGGCGGAGGCGCTGTCGCGAGCCCTCCTCGACGTCAAGGACCAGCTCTTCCACTGCTCGACCTGTAACGCCATCACCGCGGTCGACCCCTGCCGGTTCTGCTCCGACCCCGAGCGCGACCGCACCTCCCTGTGCGTGATCGAGGAACCGTTCAACATCGCCCCGATCGAGCGTACCGGCGAGTACCGCGGCCTCTACCACGTCCTCCTCGGCGCCCTCTCCCCCCAGCGGGGGATCGGACCGGACCAGCTCGCGGTCGGCGCGCTCCTCGACCGGCTGGATGGGGTGACCGAGGTGATCCTCGCCACCAACCCCAACGTCGAGGGAGAGGCCACCGCGCTCTACCTCGCGCGCCTGCTCAAGCCCCGGGAGATCAAGGTCTCGCGCCTCGCCTTCGGCATGCCGGTCGGCGGCGACATCGAGTACACGGACGAGGTCACCCTCGGGCGCTCGATCGCCGGCCGGCGGGAGCTCTAGACCTGCCGGTCACCGGCCCAGCGCTCACCCGCGGCGACCTCCTGCCCGAGATCGTCACCCCACCGCCCGGGCCCGCCTCCCGCGCCCTCTCCCGCACCCTGGCCGCCACCGAGGCGCCGGGGGTCAACACCCTCGTCGGCGCCGCCCCCAGCCTGGTCTGGGCCGAAGCCCTCGGCGCCAACGTCCTCGACGTCGACGGCAACCGGTTCCTGGATTTCACAGCCGGCTTCGGGGTCGCCGCCGTCGGCCACCGTCATCCGCGCGTCGTCCAGGCCGCCGCCGACCAGGCCGCCCGCCTGCTCCACGGCCTGGGCGACGTCGCGGCACACCCCGCGCGCATCGCGCTGGCCGAACGCCTCACCGCCCTGGTCCCGGTCGACGAGCCGCGGGTGCACTTCGCCATCTCCGGCGCGGACAGCGTCGAGATCGCCTTGAAGACCGCCGTCCTCGCCACCGGCCGCGCCGGCATCCTGGCCTTCGACCCCTCATACCACGGCGTCACCCTCGGCGCCCTCGCCGCCACCTCCCGCACAGCCCGCCACCTCCCGCACAGCCTTCCGCGAGCCGTTCCGGCGCCATCTCCACCACCACCTCCACCGCCTGCCCTACGGCTGCGACCCGGGGGCGATCGAACGCCTGGCCGCGACCACCGACCTCGCCGCCATCCTCGCCGAGCCGGTAGTCGGCCGCGAAGGCGTCATTCCGCCGCCGGACGGTTGGCTCGCCGCGCTCGCCGACCTCTGCCGCCGCCACGGCGCACTTCTCGTCGCCGACGAGATCTTCACCGGCCTCGGCCGCACCGGCCGCCTGTTCGCCGTCGACCACGACGGCGTCCGGCCAGACATCCTCTGCTGCGGCAAGGCGCTCGGCGGTGGCCTCCCGGTCGCCGCCACCGTCGGACGGCGGGAGGTCATGGCCGCCTGGGACCGTGGCGGCGAGGCGCTCCATACCGCCACCCATCTCGCCAACCCGCCGGCCTGCGCCGCCGCCCTCGCGGTGCTCGACCTCCTCGCCGAGAACGACCTGCCCGGCCGCGCCCGCCGCCTCGGCCAGACGGTCGGCCGCCGTCTCCACGGATGGCCCGAGCGCTCCCCCCGGGTGCGCGCAGTCCGCGGCCGCGGGCTTCTCTGGGGGATTGAGCTCGACCGGCCGGAAACCGCCAAGGGGCTGGCCGAAAGCCTCCTCCAACGCGGCGTGCTGGCGCTGGCCGGCGGCGCCGACGGCACCGTCCTCCAGATCGTGCCGCCGCTCACCATCACCGAGGCCCAGCTCACCGCCGGGCTCGATCTCCTGGACGCTGCCCTCGCGGCTCTCTGAGACCGCGCTCTCTACCCGCACTCTGCCCGAAAGGCGCCGCCCGGCTGCGCCACGACCCCGTACAATCCGACCGATGCCCGACACTCCCGACTTCAAGCTCGCCTGCATCGGCACCCACGGCGTCGGCAAGACGACCCTCTGCTACGGCGTCGCCGCGCGGCTCAAGGCCCGGGACGTGCCGGTCGAGGTCGTCCACGAAGTCGCCCGCCGCTGCCCCCTGCCGATCAACGAAGAGACCGGCGTCGCCAGCGAGTCCTGGATCCTCCACACCCAGATCGCCGAAGAGATCCTCGCCGCCGCCCGCTACCCGGTGGTGCTCTGCGACCGGAGCGCGCTCGACAACTACGTCTATCTCCTTCTCGCCGCCGGCCCCCAGCCGGCCCTCGACGCCTTGCTCGAGCCCTGGATGAAGACCTACGACCTGCTCGTCCACGTGCCGATCGTCGACGAGCCCAGCCCCGACGGCATCCGCGCGCTCGACCCGGCCTTCCAGCGCGCCGTCGACGAGCGCCTGGAGCAAGAGCTCCGCCGCCGCGAGCTCCCGGTCCTCCACCTCGACCCCGCCGAGCGCGCCCTCTGGGTAGACCGCGTCCTCGAAGCCGTCAACGACCAGCTCCGCCCCGCCCAGCTCGAGCTGCTGTAAGACGGGGGACGGGGGACGCCGATTGAACAAGATCGCCCCCCGACTCCCTCTATCCCTCGCCCCCCGCGCGGGGGGCAAGGGACGCCACCTCCCGCCCGTCTTCTTCCAACACCCTGCCGTATCAGGGCGAAGGTGGCGAACGTTGCGCATGCGGAGCGGGTCGGGAGGCCCCGCTGGAGGGCCTCGAGGACCGCAATCCACACATCGCCCCCTGCCCCCTCGATCCCCCATCCCCCGCGCGGGGGACGGGGGACGCCACCGCCCCCTTCTTCTCCAAACATCTTCTGGTTCTGGGCGGCGGCAGGCGAACGCTGCGCAGGCGGAGCGGGTCGGGAGGCCCCGCCGCAGGGCGTCGAGGACCGCGCGCGCCAAGTCCCTTGAGCTGGCTGCCAGGGCCGGCGCGGTCCGAGCCCCGGGCCGCACGATCAGCTCCCAACCCTCCACTTCGTGCGGCCACCCGGAGGCGGGGCCTCCCGACCCGCTCCCGGCAGACCCCTCGATCTCCCCGACCCCGCTGATCGCTCAATCAACCCAACGGTATACACTTACACCCGCCGTGACCCTCGCCGACCATCTCCGTGAGCGCAACGCCTTCGCCCACTTCCAGGAGCAGCAGCTCGAGTCCCTCGCCTCCTGCCTCTCCCGGAACCGCTACCCGAAAGGCGTCGCCGTCCTGCAACAGGGGGACGCCACCTTCGACGCCTACCTGATCGACGAAGGCGCGGTCACCATCCGCCGCAACACCCCCTACGGCCACTACAACCTCGCCAAGCTCGGCCCCGGCGCTCTCTTCGGCGAGACCGCGTTCGTCGACCGCCAGACCCGCTCCGGCGACGCCTTCACCACCGCCCCGACCAACCTGATCGGCTTCAACCCGATCACCCTCCGCCCTCTGATGGAGGAGGACCCCCACCTCGCCCTCGCGCTCTACTGGGTGTTCTGGAAGAGCCTCGCCGAGAAGCTCCGCCAGACCAACTCGCGGCTCGAGCAGTTCTTCTCCAAGGGCGGCAAACCCGCCGGCGACCTCGACGTCCCTTCGGCGGCCGGTCCGGAGGAGGAGTTCCGCGTCGACCTCGCCTCGAAGCGCAAGCTGTTCGAAGAGCAGCGGCTGTCCGGCTTGGAGATCAACTTCCTCACCACCCTCTCCCACGAGCGCAAGCTCGGGCCCAACGAGGTGCTCTTCCACGAGGGAGACGCCGGCGACACCATGTACGTCGTGCTCGAAGGGCGGGTGATGATCTCGAAGAACATCCCCGGGGCCGGCGAGGAGGCCCTCGCCTTCCTCCAGCGGGGGGACTACTTCGGCGAGATGGCGCTGATCGACGGCAAGCCGCGCTCGGCCGACGCGCGCGCCCACAGCGCCGGCGCCGTGGTGCTGGCGATCCCCGGAGACGTGCTCTCCGGCATCCTGAACATCAAGAAGGTCTCGTCACTCCGCCTGCTCAAGATCCTCTGCTCCCTGGTCGCCAAACGGCTCCGGGAGCTCGACGACAAGCTCGTCGGGTGGTTCATCCTGGCCGGCGGCGGGACCGGTGCCGACGAGCCGTAGACCCGAGAGCGCGCTCCACCTTCGCCACCAGCGACGAGGTCGCCAGCTCCGCTACCTCGGCCGCGGTGAACCAACCGGCCTCCCGCTCCTCCCTTCCGTCTTCTGCCAGGTTCGCCACCTCGGCCCACCGCACCTCCACCTCGATGGCGCGGTGAGTGATCGCATGGCGCACCCTCGCCGCGGCCGCGCCGAGCGCCCAGCGGCCTCCGTAGCGCTCCGCGAACGCCCGTTCCAGGACCTCCGCCGAGCCCTCGCCACCGGTCTCGACGCCCGCCTCCACCGTCGGCAGCTCCCAGATGCCGGCCAGGAGCTCCTCCTCGTCCCCCCGGCGAAACAACAGCCGCCTGCCGTCACGCGCCACCGCCGCAGCCACCCAACACACTCGCACCGGCGGGCGCCGCTTGCGGAGCTCCGGGTACGCCTCCGGCCGACCCTCCTGCAGCGCCGCGCAACCGTCCGCCAGGGGACAGAGCAGGCACCGTGGACCGGCCGGCGTGCACAGGGTGGCTCCCAGCTCCATCAGCGCCTGGTTCGAATCCCCGGGCCGCGCCCCATCGACCAGCTCCCCCGCGCCGGCCCGGAGCACCCGCCGGGTCGCTGCCCGCTTCGGATCACCCGGCACCGCCAGGAACCGTGCCACCACCCGCTCCACGTTGCCGTCCAAGACCGGGACCGCCTCGCCGAAGGCGATCGAGCTGACCGCCGCCGCGGTGTAGTCCCCGACCCCCGGCAGGCTCTTCCAGCCCTCCGCGGTCTCCGGAAATCCCTCCGCCGCCAGCCGCTCCGCCGCCGCGTGGAGCTGCCGCGCCCGCCGGTAGTACCCCAGGCCCGACCACCGCGCCAGCACCTCCTCGAGCGGCGCCGCCGCCAGATCCTCGACCGACGGAAAGCGCTCCAGGAAGCGTTCGAAGTAGGGGATGACCACCTCGACCCGCGTCTGCTGGAGCATGATCTCGGACAGCCAGACCCTGTACGGATCGGGGGTGCGCCGCCACGGCAGATCCCGCCGGTGGCGGTCGTACCAGGCCAGAAGCTCCCGCGCGGCATCCATCGCCGCGGAGTCTAGTGGATGCAGAATGGAGCCCTCTTCGACCGCCCGCCGGGCCGCCATTCTGGCTGCCACCGTGGCGCGCCGCGCCGAATCGGCACACGCATGCGGCCCGGAGCCGGAACGCGTCCTGGCCAGGTTCCTCGCGAGAACGACACACCTCTGTCCTCCGGCGATGCCGCAGTGCGACTAGACGCCGGGGGGTACTCTCTGCAAGATTTCAGGAACTGGTTCGGTGGGAGAGAAACGAGGAAGCGGAAGGGGGCGGTTCCGTAGGTCGGTTGGCTGTAAGGATCTACCCCTGTCGAATAAGGGGAACGGGGTGAGCTGAATCGGTTGGTTGAGACCGTCTTCAGTCTCTTTCAAAGGTAGGATTCGGTTCGGTGGGTGGAACCTCCCCGCTTCCGGTCGTTTCTCTGTCTCTTACTCTTTGCAACCCCGATGCCAGCCTCGGCATTCCCCCATCACCCACCCTTCTTGTCCCTCTCCTTCGGGCCGGCCGTGGCGATTCCGCGCCCGTGGCGCCTACGTTTCGCCCTGCGCGACCTGCCGTCCTTGACACCCGCCACTGCCAATTCGGCGTAGATTCTCCTCTGGTAGCATCCGCCGAATGACCCGGCGCACCCTATCGACCGCGCATCCCCGGGTCCTCATCGGCTGGAAAGAGCTCGTCGACCTCCCCGACCTCGGGCTGTCCTCGCTCAAGGCCAAGGTCGACACCGGTGCCCGGACCACCGCGCTCCACGTCGCCACCATCCGGACGCTCGACGACCTGGGTGACGACCGGGCCGAGCTGGAGATCGTCCTCGCACCCGACCGCCGACGCCCCACGCACCTGGTCACGGCCCGGGTCCAGCAGCTCGCTCGGATCCGGGTGACCGACTCCAGCGGCAACTCCCAGCTCCGACCGGTGATCGAGACCGACCTGGTGCTCGGACCGGTGCGCAAGCGCATCCGCATCACCCTCGCCGACCGTTCTTCGATGCTCTTCCGCATGATCCTCGGGCGCAAGGCCCTGGAAGGAGACTTCGTCGTCGACGTGGCCGAGAAGTACCTTCACGGCAGACCAGTTGTCCGTTCCCGCAACCGCCCGGCGCGCTGAAGAGCGCCTCCATCTAGAAGGAAGACCATGCCGAAGATCGCAGTCCTGTCGCGGAACCCGAAGCTCTACTCCACCTCCCGTCTGATGGAGGCGGTGAAAAACCGCGGCGCGACGGTCGAGGTGCTCGATCCGATCCACTGCGTGGTCAACCTGTCCAAGAAACGGCCGGAAATCGACTTCCACGGCCGGATCGTCCGCGACTTCGACGGCGTGATCCCGCGCATCGGCGCCTCGATCACCTTCTACGGTCTCGCCGTCCTGCGCCAGTTCGAAATGATGGGCGTCTTCGCCGCCAACGGCAGCCAGGCGGTGGCTCGCAGCCGGGACAAGCTCCGCACCCTCCAGCTCTTCTCCCGACGGGACATCGGCATCCCGCCCACCGCCTTCGCCCGCCGCCGCGAAGACCTGCGCGATGCCATCCGTCGGGTCGGCGGCACGCCGGTGGTCCTCAAGCTGCTCGAAGGGACCCAGGGGGTCGGCGTCATCCTCGCCGAGTCCGTGAGCTCCGCCGAATCGGTCCTCGACGCCATGCACTCGCTGAAGCAGAACATCCTCATCCAGGCCTTCATCCGGGAAGCCAAGGGGCAGGACATCCGGGCCATCGTGGTCGGCGACCGGGTGGTGGCCGCCATGCGCCGGACGGCTCCCGAGGGTGAGTTCCGGTCGAACGTCCACCGGGGAGGCACCACCGAGGTCGTCGAGCTCGACCCGGAGTTCGAGCGCACCGCGATCGAGGCTACCCATGCGCTCCGCCTCAACATCGCCGGCGTCGACCTCATGCCCTCGAACGACGGCCCGATGGTGCTCGAGGTCAACAGCTCTCCCGGCCTCCAGGGGATCGAGGCCGCCACCGGAGTCGACGTCGCCGGCGAGATCGTCGACTTCGTGCTCGAACACCTGAACGATCACGGACACGGTGGAGACTGAGTGGCGACCGGCCGCGACCTTTCCTGGGGACCGTTCACCTTCGCCGGCCGCCAGGTCGCGCCCGGAGAGCAGGCCGACATCCGCCTCGAGGTCAGCGAGTCCTACATCGCCGATCCCCTCTACGTGCCGGTGACCGTGCTCCGCGGCGCCGCCCCCGGCCCCACCCTCTTCCTCACAGCCGCCGTGCACGGGGACGAGCTCAACGGCGTCGCCATCGTCCGCGACTTGCTGAACGACCAGGACTTCTCCGAGCTCGCCGGCACGATCATCGCCGTGCCCGTGGTCAACGTGCCCGGTTTCCTCAACCAGACCCGCACCCTCCCCGACCGCCGCGACCTCAACCGCTCCTTTCCCGGCAACGCTGACGGCTCGTTCACCTCGCGCCTGGCGCAGCGGATCTTCGAGGACGTCCTCTGCGCCTCCGACTACGGTCTCGACCTCCACACCGCCGGCGGCGACCGGGAGAACTATCCCCACGTGCGCGCCGACCTGGGCGACCCGCGGGTCGCCGAGCTCGCCACGGCCTTCGGCTGCGAGTTGATCATCCACGGCGCCGGCCCCGACGGCGCCCTCCGCCGCGCCGCCGTCACCGCGGGGGTACCGACCATCGTCTACGAGGCCGGCGGCGCCCGCCTCTTCGAGCGGCCGTTCATCGACGCGGGACTTCGCGGCACCCGGAACGTCCTCCGCCACCTCCGGATGCTGCCCGGCGACCCGGCTCTACCGTCCCTCTGCCTAGAGGTCAAGAAGAGCACCTGGGTGCGGGCCGGAAACGGAGGTATCCTCGATCTCCAGGTTCGCCTCGGGGACCCCGTCCGGCGCCGCCAGCTCCTGTCCGTCAACACCAACCCGTTCGGCCGCGAGCGCAACCACCTGGCAGCACCGGCCGCCGGCATCGTCATCGGCCTGACCCGCTCGCCCCTGGTCCACCCCGGCGACGCGGTCTGTCACCTGGCACGGGTGCCGGCCCGGGACGTCGCCCGCTGGCGGGAACGCTAAGACCATGAAACGACTCCTCGTCATCTTCGCCGTTCTCGTGCTCCTGGCGGTCGCCGCCACGGTCGCCGGCATCCTGCTCTCCGAGCGCCCTTCCGGCACCGGGCTGGGAGGGCCTACCGTGCTGGTCTGGCGTGCCCAGGGCCAGCTTCCCGAGCGCGCCCAGCCCGACCTCTTCGCCCTCCCGTCCGGCATCCAACGCCCTAGCCTCGCCAGCCTCTACCGCGGGCTCCGGACCGGCCTCGACGAGCCAGAGGTCAAGGGGCTGGCGATCTACATCCAGAACGCCGGCTTCGGCTTCGCCAAGGCGGAGGAGCTGCGCCGCCAGCTCGCCGCCTACACCGCCGCCGGCAAGTTCGTCGAGTGTTACTTCGAGACCGTCGGCGAGGGCACGAACGGCTCCCTGGCCTATTTCCTGGCGAGCGCCTGCGACCACATCCACCTGGCACCCATCGGCTCGGTCAACCTCCTCGGTCTCTACTCGAGCGCCCCGTTCTTCCGCGGCGCCCTGGACAAGCTCCAGATCGAGCCGCAGTTCTTCACCTCCGGCGAGTACAAGAGCGCGGGGGAGAGCTACACCCGCAAGGACTTCAGCGAGCCGGCCAAGGAGGCCCTCTCGGCCCTCTTCGACGGCTGGTACGACCTGCTCGTCCAGGGCATCGCCGCCGGCCGCGACCTCGAACCCGAGCGGGTGCGCCAGCTGATCGACGGCGCCCCCTACGCCGCCCAGGAAGCCGTCGACGCCGGCCTGATCGACGACCTGCTCTACCCGGATCAGTTCCGCGACCGGATCGACCAACTCGCCGGCGGCGCCGCGCACCTGGTCCGGCTCCAGGGCTATGGCCAGTCGTCCGGCTTCGGCGGTGGCCGTCGCCTCGCCGTCGTCTTCGCCCAGGGGACCATCGTCCGCGGCACCGGTGGCTCCGATCCCTGGACCGACGAGGTCTCCATCGGCTCGGACGACCTGTCGGAGACCCTCCGCGACCTGCGCGACGACTCCTCCGTGCCGGCGGTCGTCCTGCGCATCGACAGCCCCGGCGGCTCGGCTCTCGCCTCCGATCTCATCCTCCGGGAAGTAGAGCTCCTCGCCGCGCAGAAGCCGGTCGTCGTCTCCATGTCCGACCTCGCGGCCTCCGGCGGGTACTACATCGCCGCCAAGGCGACCAAGATCGTCGCCGAGCCCGGCACCATCACCGGCTCGATCGGCGTCATCACCGGGCGCTTCGCCACCTCCGGCCTCGAGGAGAACCTCCTCGGCGTGACCCGCGACGGCGTTGCCCGCGGCGCCCACGCCGGCCTCTGGAACGATCCGCGCCCCATGGACGACGAGCGCGCCGCATTGGTCAGGAAGACCATGGCGCCGATCTACGATGCCTTCGTCCACCACGTCTCCGAGGGGCGCGGCATGAGCGTCGAGGAGGTCGACGCGGTCGCCCGCGGCCGGGTCTGGCTCGGACGCGACGCCCAGCGCCTCGGCCTGGTAGACGAGCTCGGCGGCCTGGACCGGGCGATCGCCCTCGCGCGGGAGCAGGCCGGCATCGACCCGAGCGAAGAGCTTCGGCTGGCGTACTACCCGGCCCCCCGATCCTGGCTCGAGCTGTTCGTCGAAGATCGCCAGCCACTTCTTCCGGCCAGCCTCCGAGCTCTCGCCAAACGCTTGAAAGCACGGGCTCCCGGCGTTCTGGAGCTCCCTCCGGAGCTCGCCGAGCTACCCACTACCATGGAATCCAACTAGTTGAAAACAATAGACTTGACGACTTTCGCCCGATCTGCCGCCACACCCTTGTCAAGCGGTCGCCGTATGGTAGTATCCTCCTCGTTCTCAGCCCGCAGCCGCTCCGCCGACCCCCCCCTCCACGGTGGAAGGATGTTTTCCACAGTCTGTGGAAATGTTGTGGAAAAAGCTCTCTTCGTTCGAATGCACAGCTGCTATCGACCGTGACCAACACCCGCTGGGACCTGCTCCGTAGACAGCTCGCCGATCAGCTCGAACCCGAGGAATACGCGACCTGGTTCAAGCCGCTCAAGGTGCGTTCCGATGAGCCCGAGCGCCTCGTCCTGGTCGCCCCGAACTCGCGCTTCCTCCACACGCTCGAAGAGAGCTACCGCCCGGCGGTCGACCGCGCGATCGCCGGCATCTCCGATCCGGGCTTCGAGGTCCTTTTCTCGACCGAGGCCGATGCGCCGAGCCGCGAACCCGCGGTGCTGGTCGCCGAGGTGCCGCCCCAAGCCGGGCCGTTCAATCCGAAGTACACCTTCGACACCTTTGTCGTCGGCAAGTCGAACGAGTTCGCCCACGCCGCGGCGCGCGCGGTGGCGGTATCGCCTTCGAAGAGCTACAACCCGCTCTTCCTCTACGGCGGTGTCGGCCTGGGCAAGACCCACCTCCTCCACGCCATCGGTCACCACATCTGCCGGGCCAACCCCGGTCTGAGCGTCGTCTACCTGGCCGCCGAGCAGTTCGTCAACGAGCTGATCAACTCCATCCGCTTCGACCGGATGCCCGCCTTCCGCGAGCGCTACCGGACGATCGACGTCCTCCTGGTCGACGACATCCAGTTCCTGGCCAACAAGGAGCGGACCCAGGAAGAGTTCTTCCACACCTTCAACACCCTCTACACCAGCCAGCGGCAGATCATCCTGTCCTCGGACTCCTCGCCGCGGCAGATCCCGACCCTGGAAGAGCGCCTGAGGAGCCGCTTCGAGTGGGGTCTGATCACCGACATCCAGCCGCCCGACCTCGAGACCAAGGTGGCGATCCTCCGCCGCAAGGCCGAGTCCGAGGGCATCGAGCTGCCCCAGGGCGTCGCCTACTTCGTCGCCCGCCAGGTGCGCTCCAACATCCGCGAGCTCGAAGGGCTGCTCAACCGGGTGATCGCGTTCTCCTCGCTGACTGGCAAGCCGCTCTCCCTCGACCTGGCCAAGGAGACCTTGAAGGACATCCTGCCCCAGGACGACCGCCGCGGCTCGGCGGCGGAGATCGTCAAGACCGTCGCCCGCCACTACGGGCTCAAGGTCTCCGAGATCAAGAGCCGCAACAACTCGAAGCAGATCGCCTTCCCCCGCCAGGTGGCCATGTACCTGTGCAAGAAGCTGACGGACCTCTCCTACCCGGAGATCGGCAAGCAGTTCAACAACAAGCATCACTCGACCGTGATGTACGCGGTGGAGAAGATCGACCAGCTCCGCGCCAGCGACGACGACCTGGATCGCACGATTCGCACGATCCAGGAGCATTTCTCCTGACCGCTGGCCCCCTTCCTCTCTCCGCCGAACCCCCTGTGGACGGCCCGCGGAAAAGTCTCCGGACCCAGCTGCGGACCGGCTGCGGAAAACTCCCGAGACGCCGATTTTCCGCTCCCGTCCACAGTCCGTCCACACCCACCCTTCCACCGACTGCGGACGCTGCAACCCTCAGAAGGGGAGCCACTTGCACCGTCCATCCGCCGATCCACAAGCCCCTTCTACTACGACTCCTGTGATATAGATTCCACGTTCTTCTAAGGAGGAGGGAGCCCACCCATGGATGTTCGCGTCGACCGCAACCAGTTCCTCACCGAGCTCGCGCCCATGCAGGGCATCGTGGAGCGCAAGACCACGATTCCGGTCCTCGCGCACCTGCTGCTGACCGCCAAGGGCGATCGCCTCCACCTGTCGGCTACCGACCTGGACGTCTCCCTGACCTCCTCCTGCGAGGCCGACCTCGCCACCGAGGGCGCGATCGCGGTTCAGGCGAAGAAGTTCATGGAGATCATCCGCTGCCTGGTCGGCGACGAGGTCCACCTGCTGATGGACGAGCCGCGCGAGCTGACCATCCAGGCCGGCAACTCCCGGTTCAAGATCCACGGTCTGCCGCCGGACGATTTCCCGACCCTGCCGACGGTCGAGGAGGAGCGCGGCGTCGAGCTGCCGTTCCCCGAGCTCAAGCGGATGATTTCGAAGATCCTGTTCGCGGTCTCGAGCGAGGAGTCCCGCTTCCAGCTCAACGGCGCGCTGCTCAAGTTCAAGGAGTCGTCGATCGAGATGGTCGCCACCGACGGCCACCGGCTGGCCCTGGTCGAGTCCGAAATCGAGAACCTGGGCAAGCCGGGCGGCGACGAGGCGGCCGAGGACTCGGTCCTGGTGCCGCGCAAGGCGCTCCAGGAGCTCCAGCGCTTCGAGAGCGACGAGCCGGTGGGCTACCGCCGCGGCGAGCACCATCTCTCCTTCCGCATCGGCCGGCGCGAGCTGATCTGCCGGATCCTGGAGGGCACGTTCCCCGACTACGAGCGCGTCATCGCCAAGGACAACGACAAGAAGGTGGTGTTCGACCGCCGTTCCCTGAGCGCCGCGGTCAAGCGCGCGGCGCTCTTGACCGGCGACCGGGCGCGGGCGGTCCGCATGGCGTTCTCACCGGACGAGCTGGTGGTCTCCGCGGTCAACCCGGACCTGGGCGAGGCCACGGAGCGGCTCGAGTGCGACTACGACGGGCCCGAGTTCCGCCTCGGCATCAACCCCGACTACCTCGAGGATTTCCTCACCGTCGTCGACTCCGAGAAGGTCCGGCTCGAGCTCAAGGACGAGAACACGCAGACGGTCGGCTACCCGGAGGACGGAGACGCGGCCGGCCGTTACCTCTGCGTGATCATGCCGATGCGTATCTGAGTGCTGAGCGTTTGCTCGCCACACTCGAAGCAGAGCACTTCCGCAACCTGAGCACCCTCGCCTGGGCTCCCGGCGCGGGGCGTCATCTCCTCCTCGGCGGCAACGGCGCCGGCAAGACCAGCTTGCTCGAAGCGGTCTACGTCACCGCCACCACCCGCAGCTTTCGCACCCCCCGGCTCGCCGAGTGCGTCCGCCACGGGACCGACGCCCTGCGGCTGGTCGCCGAGATCGAAGGGGTGGCCCGAACCCGCCTCGCGGTCTCCTGGGGCCGGGACGGAATCGACCGGGCGGTCAACGGCTCGCGCGGACCACTCGCCTCCCATCTCGCGGCGCTTCCGGTCGTCGCCTGGACCGCCCAGGAGGTCGAGGTCCTGACCGGGCCGCCGGCCCGGCGCCGGCGGTTCCTGGACCGGGGCGTGGTCAGCCTGCGCTCCAGCTCCCTCGACGCGCTCCGCCGCTACCGCGAGGCCCTGCGCCAGAAGCGGGAGCTGCTGGCGCCCGGACGGGGCGCCGGCGGCCGGCCCGCGCCGCCTTCCGCGAGCGACCTGGCGATCTGGAATCGCGTCTTGGCGGAGGCTGCCGCCGCGGTGGCACGGTTGCGCGCGCGCTACGTCGAGCACCTCGCCAACGCGCTTGGCGAGGTCCTGGCCGAGGTCGGCCTGCCGTTCCCGGAGGTCCGCCTGCGCTACCGCCCGTCCCCGGAAGCCGCGCTCGACGGACCCGACGCCATCGCGGCCCGGCTGGAGGCCGCCGCACCGACGGAGCGCCGCCGCAGGATGCCGCTCCTGGGCCCCCACCGGGATGACCTGGCGATCCTGTGGGGCGACCATCCGGTGTCTGAGGTCGCTTCGGCGGGCGAGACCAAGGCGCTGTCCGTGGCACTCCTGGCGGCCCACGGACGGGCGATCGAGCGGGCCGGAAAGACGCCGGTCTACCTGCTCGACGATCTCGATGCCGAGCTCGCGCCGGAGACCCTCGCCGCCGTCTGGAGGGTCTTCAAGGGGGGCGCTCAGGTGCTGGCGAGCTCCAACCGGCCGGCGGTCTGGGAAGCTCTGGCGGTCGATCGGTGCTGGAACCTTCGCGAGGGTGTGCTTCGCCGCGCGTAACTCATTGACCAGGCTACACCTAGAGCTTCGGCGAAACGGCTCTTTGTGGTATAGTCAATCGATCGCGCTGCGCCCCGGCCGAGCGCGCTCCTCGCGGGCCGCCAAACCGCTCGTTTAAAGGACGCTTCCAGGGGGCGGCCCCACCCATCCGGACAGCGAGGCTCTCCGACCGCTCACCGACGAGCCGTCCGCCACGCCTCGCCATCGGCACCGTCCCGGGTGCCGGATCCCGGCGCCTTCAGGGGCCGAGCGCGCAAGGATCACGAAGGAGAGACGTCCCTTGGACGAGAGCAAAGAGCAGCAGTCTGAGCAGAACGAGACCGGGTCCGCCGCCTCGCCGCTCCCGGAGGAGCTGACCAAGGCCAACGGCACGCCGGCCGAGCTCCTCGGCCCGGGCTCCGCGTACACCGCCGAGAACATCAAGGTCTTGAAGGGCCTCGAGGCGGTCCGCAAGCGCCCGGGGATGTACATCGGCGACACCGATGACGCATCCGGTCTCCACCACATGGTCTTCGAGCTGGTGGACAACGCCATCGACGAGGCCCAGGCGGGGTTCGCCTCGGCGGTCGACGTGATCATCCACAGCGACAACTCGGTCACCGTGGCCGACGACGGCCGCGGCATCCCGGTCGACTGGCACAAGAGCGAAGGGCGCTCGGCCGCCGAAGTGATCATGACCGAGCTCCACTCGGGCGGGAAGTTCGACAAGAACTCCTACAAGGTCTCCGGCGGTCTCCACGGCGTCGGCGTCTCCGTGGTGAACGCTCTCTCCGAGAGCCTCGATCTCGAGATCTGCCGCGACGGCAAGATGTGGCGCCAGACCTACCACCGCGGCATCCCGGAGAGCCCGATCGCCGCCGTCGGCGACACGCCGGCGACCGGCTCGCGCGTGCGCTTCTGGCCGGACTCCGAGATCTTCGCGATCTTGGATTTCCACTACGACACCCTGGCCCAGCGGCTGCGCGAGCTTTCCTTTCTGAACAAGGGCGTCCGCATCCGGCTGACCGACGAGCGCACCGGCAAGGAGGCCGAGTTCGCCTTCGCCGGCGGCATCGCCAGCTTCGTCGAGCACCTGAACCGCAACAAGACCACCCTCCACGAGGAGCCGATCCACCTGGAGGAGAGCCGGGACGACGGGGGCGAGACGGTCGAGGTCGCGCTGCAGTGGAACGAGGGCTACCAGGAAGCGCTCTACTGCTTCACCAACACGATCAAGAACCGGGACGGCGGAACCCACCTGTCCGGCTTCAAGGCGGCGCTCACCCGCACGGTGAACAACTACGCCAGCGAGTCCGGCCTGGCCAAGAATCTCAAGGAGAACCTCTCCGGCGACGACATCCGCGAGGGCCTGACCGCGGTCGTCTCGGTCAAGATCAAGGACCCGAAGTTCTCCAGCCAGACCAAGGACAAGCTGGTTTCGTCCGAGGTCAAGGGATGGGTCGAGCAGGTGGTCAACGAACGCCTGGGCTGGTACCTCGAAGAGAACCCGAAGGTCGCCCGCCCGAGGGCCTGACCGCGGTCGTCTCGGTCAAGATCAAGGACCCGAAGTTCTCCAGCCAGACCAAGGACAAGCTGGTTTCGTCCGAGGTCAAGGGATGGGTCGAGCAGGTGGTCAACGAACGCCTGGGTTGGTACCTCGAAGAGAACCCGAAGGTCGCCCGACGGATCGTGGAGAAGTGCGTCGAGGCGGCGCGCGCACGGGAAGCCGCCCGCAAGGCCCGGGACCTCACCCGGCGCAAGGGAGCGCTCGACGCCTCGAACCTGCCCGGCAAGCTGGCCGACTGCTCGGAGCGCAACCCGGAGATGGCCGAGCTCTTCCTGGTCGAGGGTGATTCCGCCGGCGGCTCCGCCAAGCAGGGCCGCGACCGCAAGTTCCAGGCGGTGCTGCCGCTCAAGGGAAAGATCTTGAACGTCGAGAAGGCGCGCTTCGACAAGATGCTGACGTCGGACGAGATCAAGACCATGATCACCGCCCTGGGGACCGGCATCGGCAAGGACGACTTCAACGTCTCCAAGCTCCGCTACCACAAGCTGATCATCATGTGCGACGCCGACGTCGACGGCTCCCACATCCGGACGCTCATCCTGACCTTCTTCTTCCGCCAGATGAAGGAGATCATCGAGCGCGGCTACCTCTACATCGCCCAACCGCCGCTGTTCAAGGTCAGCCGGGGCAAGAGCGAGACCTATCTCAAGGACGAGAAGGAGTACCGCCAGTACCTCCTCGGCAGGCTCCAGGACAGCTACAGCCTGACCCTCGGCACCAACGGCGGCCGCAAGGTCCAGGGGGAGGAGCTCAGCCGGCTGGTCGAGCGGCTCGAGGCCTTCCGATCGAACCTGGACCGGCTGGTCTCGCGCGGCTACCCGAAGCGCGCGCTCCAGATGGCGCTCAACGCCGGTGTGCGTGACAAGGACACCCTCGGCGACCGCGCGCGGCTCGAAGAGCTCGCCCGCCAGCTCGAGGAGGCCGGCTACCTGGAGGTCGAGGTGACCGACGACCCGGAGCACGGCACGGGCGCCCTGGCGTTCGTCTCCAAGCGCGACGCCGTCTCCCGCCACGTGCGGATCGACTGGGACCTGGCGGCGACCGGCGAGTACCGGGCGCTCGCCGCCAACCCGGCCGGCCTCGAAGCGCTCAAGGCCGGCGGCTTCACCCTCGCCCGCGGCGAGGACGTCACCGTCCACGAGACCCTGGACGAGACGCTCGAAGAGCTCTACGCCGGCGCCAAGAAGGGTCTGTCGATCCAGCGCTACAAGGGTCTCGGTGAAATGAACCCGAGCCAGCTTTGGGAGACCACCATGGACCCGGAGCGGCGGCGCCTGCTACGGGTGACGATCGAGGACGACGTCGCCGCCGACGAGATCTTCTCCGTGCTGATGGGCGACCAGGTGGAGCCGCGGCGCGAGTTCATCGAAGCGAACGCCCTGATGGCAACGAACATTGACGTCTAACGAGCCCGATCCTTCGCGGCTCCCTCGACTCTCGCGACAGAGGGTCCTGACGGCCCGGGACCGCTCTCCGGCGACCTGTGACCAATTTCCGCTGACGATCTGAACTTCTCGGACGACCAGAGATGACCGACGAAACGCAGATGCCTCCCGCGCCGATCCTTCCCGGGATCGACATCGAGGAGGAGATGCGATCGAGCTACATCGATTACGCCATGAGCGTGATCATCGGCCGGGCCCTCCCCGACGTGCGCGACGGCTTGAAGCCGGTGCACCGCCGGGTGCTCTACGGCATGTGGGAGGCCGGCAACCGCTCCGATCGCCCGTACAAGAAGTCCGCCCGCATCGTGGGCGACGTCATGGGCAAGTACCACCCCCACGGCGACGCGGCGATCTACGACACGGTGGTGCGCATGGCCCAGGACTTCTCCATGCGCTACCCCCTGGTCGACGGCCAGGGCAACTTCGGCTCGATCGACGGCGACAACCCCGCGGCCATGCGCTACACCGAGGTGCGGCTGACCAAGCTCGCCGAGGAGATGATCCGCGAGGACATCGACAAGGAGACGGTCGAGTGGGCGGCCAACTACGACGGCTCCGAGATCGAGCCGACCGTCCTGCCCGCTCGCCTCCCCAACCTGCTGGTCAACGGCGCCGCCGGAATCGCCGTGGGCATGGCGACCAACATCCCGCCCCACAACCTGACCGAGGTCCTCTCCGCCGTCGACATGCTGATCGATCGCCCCGAGGCGACCCTCGACGAGATCATGGAGCACATCCCCGGGCCGGACTTCCCGACCGCCGGCTTCATCCACGGCCTGGACGGCATCCGCTCCGCCTACACCACCGGCCGGGGAATCATCCAGGTCCGCGCCCGGGCGACCATCGAGACCGACCCGCACACCGACAAGCAGGCGATCGTGGTCACCGAGCTGCCCTTCCAGGTCAACAAGGCCCGCCTGCTCGAGCGGATCGCCGAGCTGGTGCGCGAGAAGAAGCTCGACGGGGTGACCGACCTACGCGACGAGTCCGACCGGGAAGGCATCCGGATCGTGCTCGAGGTGCGCCGAGGCGAGGTACCGGAGATCCTGCTCAACTCGCTGTACAAGATGACCCAGATGCAGACCACCTTCGGGATCATCCTGCTGGCGATCGTCGACAACCAGCCGAAGGTGCTGAACCTGCGGGAGATGCTCGACCACTTCCTGAACCACAGGAAGCAGCTGGTCATCCGGAGGACCCGTTTCGACCTGCGCAAGGCGGAGGAGCGGGCGCACATCTTGGAGGGCATCCTCAAGGCCCTCGACATCCTGGACGAGATCATCGCCACCATCCGGGCCAGCCAGAGCCCGGCGGAAGCGCGCGAGCGCCTGGTGGAGGACTACTCCTTCACCGAGGTCCAGGCACAGGCGATCCTGGACATGCGGCTCCAAAAGCTCACCGGCATCGAGCGCGAGAAGGTGGTCGAGGAGTACAAGGGGCTGATGGAGCTGATCGAGCGCCTGCGGGCGATCCTCGGCTCCGAGCGCCTGCTGCTCGAAGAGATCCGCGGCGAGCTCCGTGAGCTCGACGAGGCCTACGGCGACGAGCGGCGCACCGAGATCATCCCCCACACCCACGAGATCACCATCGAGGACCTGATCGCCGACGAGGACATGGTGATCACGGTCACCCGCACCGGGTACATCAAGCGCTCACCGCTCGCCCTGTACCGGGCCCAGCGCCGCGGCGGCAAGGGGCGCACCGGCATGGTCACCCGCGAGGAGGACCTGGTCGAGCACCTCTACGTGGCCTCGGCCCACAGCTACATCCTGGTGTTCACCGACGGCGGCCAGGTGCACTGGCTCAAGGTCCACGAGATCCCGGAGCTGGGGCCCGCCGCCAAGGGCAAGGCGATCGTCAACCTGCTCCAGCTCGATACCGACGAGAACGTCGCCACCACCGTGCCGGTCCGCGAGTTCACCGACGACCGGTTCCTGGTCTTCGCCACCGAGCGCGGGGTGATCAAGAAGACGGAGCTCTCCGCGTACTCGAACCCGCGCGCCGGCGGCATCATCGGCATCAACATCGACGAGGACGACCGGCTGCTGTCGGTCCGCATCACCGGCGGCGACCGCCACATCCTGCTGGCGACGGAGTCCGGCCAATCGATCCGCTTCGAGGAGAGCGACGTCCGCTCCATGGGTCGCGCCACCCGCGGGGTCAAGGGGATCAGCCTCCGGGACGACGACCGGGTCGTGGCGATGGCGGTGCTCGACGAGGAGGGGGACATCTTCACCCTCTCCGCGCGCGGCTACGGCAAGCGGACCGCCCTCGACGACTACCGGGTCCAGCGCCGGGGCGGCATGGGCATCATCAACCTGAAGGTCTCGGACAAGACCGGCGGCGTGGTCGGCGTCAAGCAGGTCCAGGAGGGCGACGAGCTGATCATGATCACCCGCGAGGGCAAGATCATCCGCACCCCCGTCGAAGGCGTGCGCACCATCGGCCGTGCCACCCAGGGGGTCAAGATCATGGACCTGGAGAGCTCGGATCGGATCGTCGCCCTGGCGCGGGTCACCGAGGACGACGAGGAGGGGCTCGACGACGACGGGCCCGATGGTGGTGACCAGAGCGGAGAAGGCGGGGACGGCCCCGACGAGGTCGTCCATTGACTCCTCTCCTGACACCGCCGACATTCTACAAGGAGCAGCGATGAAATTCTTTCTGGACACGGCCGACGTCGATGAGATCGCCCGCGGCCTCGAATGGGGCATGGTCGACGGCGTCACCACCAATCCGAGCCTGATCGCCAAGCAGGGCAAGCCGTACCTGCCGACCGTGCAGGCGATCGCCAAGATGGTCGATGGACCGGTCTCCGGCGAGGTGCTGGCCACCGACCACGACGGCATGATGGAGCAGGGTCGCCGGCTCGCCGGCCTCGCCGACAACGTGGTCGTCAAGGTGCCCCTGTCACCGGACGGTCTCCGCGCGGTGCGCGATCTGGCGGCGGAGGGCATCCGCTCGAACGTCACCCTGTGCTTCTCGCCGGCCCAGGCGCTCTTGGCGGCCAAGGCGGGGGCGGCCTTCATCTCGCCGTTCGTCGGCCGGGTGGACGACGTCGGTGGCTCGGGCATGGAGATCGTCGAGCAGATCGTCGCCATCTACCACAACTACGAGTTCGAGACCGAGGTGCTGGTCGCGTCCGTCCGGCACCCGCTGCACGTGGTCCAGGCGGCGCTGATGGGTGCCGACGTGGCGACCATCCCGTTCTCGACGCTCGAGAGGCTCTATCGCCACCCGCTGACGGATGTCGGGCTGGAGCGCTTCCTCTCGGACTGGAAGAAGACGGGGAAGAGCTTCGACGAGTAGCGGAGTGCCATCTGAAGAGCAGAGCCCGTCCGGCTCCCAGCTCTACCGGATCGCCTGGGCCATCTACCTGGTGCTTGCCGTCGCCGGGACGGTGTGGATGGGGCTGGCCGCGCGCGACCGTGGGGGGCTTCGGCTGGAGCAGTTCGTCGACCCGGCGACCTGGCTCCGGGACCTGCTCTCGGGTTTGGGCGCCGGCGCCGCGCTGATCGGCCTCTGGGAGGTGGGCCGCCGCTGGCTGCCCGGGGCGCGGGACCTGGAGCGCACCCTCGCCGACCTGCTCCACGGGCTCGAGCCGTCGGACGCCCTGGGCCTCGCCCTGCTCTCCGGCTTCGCCGAAGAGACTTTCTTCCGTGGTGCCGTCCAGGGCCAGTGGGGGATCTGGGTGGCCACGATCCTGTTCGCCCTGCTCCACACCGGCCCGGGCAAGCCGTTCCGCCTGTGGACCGTCTTCGCCGCGGTGGCCGGCCTGGTGTTCGGCCTGTTGGCGGCCCACCTGGGGAACCTCCTGGCACCGATCGTCGCCCACATGCTGGTCAACGGCGTGAACCTCTACCGCCTGGTAACGCGGCCCCCGGCGCCCGACGGGGTGGCCGGCGCAGACTCCTCGCGTTGAGGAGAAGGCGAAAGCCGGCTATGCTTCGAGATTCCGGCGCCCCCGATACCCTCCAACGCCGGCCACGACGAACTGCCCACGACGCCCACCCCGAAGGGAGCCACACCATGAGTCAGACCAGCCGGGACGTCCTCGACCGGATCGACCGCGAGAAGCAGAGCTACCTGGAAGAGCTCAAGGAGCTCCTCCGGATCCCCTCGATCTCCACCGATCCCGACTACCGGGACAAGGTGCTCGAAGCCGCCACCTTCCTCGAGCAACGCATGCAGGACGCCGGCCTTGAGACCGAGCAGATCGACGCCGGCGGTCACCCCCTGGTCTACGGCGAGTGGAGCGGCGCCGGGCCGGACGCGCCGACCGTCCTGTTCTACGGCCACTACGACGTCCAGCCGCCGGACCCGCTCGATCTGTGGCGCAACCCGCCGTTCGAGCCGGCCGAGGAGGACGGCTTCCTGGTCGCCCGCGGCGCCACCGACGACAAGGGCCAGGTCTACACCCACGTCAAGGCGATCGCCGCCATGCTCGCCGAGCGTGGCTCGCTGCCGGTCAACGTCAAGCTCATCGTCGAGGGCGAGGAAGAATCGGGCGGCGAGGCCATCGAGCGCTTCGTGCGCGAGGACGCCGGCCGGCGCCTGGCCGCTGACTGCGTGGTCATCTCCGACACCTCCCTCTACGACGAGGGCCAGCCGGCGCTGATCTACGGCCTCAAGGGCCTGGCCTACATGGAGGTCAAGGTGACCGGGCCGGCGATGGATCTCCACTCCGGCACCTTCGGCGGCTGCGTCACCAACCCGCTCAACGCCCTGGCGACCATCATCAGCCGAACCTGGGACGCTGACACCGGCAAGGTGCTGATCCCCGGCTTCTACGACGCGGTCCGGCCGCTCGAGGACTGGGAGCGCAAGCAGTTCGCGGCGCTGCCGTTCAGCGAACAGGACTACGCATCCTCGCTCGGCGTTTCGACCGTCTACGGCGAGGAGGGCTACACCACCCGTGAACGCGGCTGGGGGCGCCCGACCTGCGACGTCAACGGCATCTACGGCGGCTACCAGGGCAAGGGGGCCAAGACGATCATCCCGTCGTGGGGCGGCGCCAAGATCTCCATGCGGCTGGTGCCGGACCAGGACCCGGCGGACATCGCCAAGAAGTTCACCGAGCACGTCCACGCCGTCGCTACTCCCGGCGTGACGATCGAGGTCCGGGATCTCCACGGCGCCCAACCGACGCTCCTCAAAACCGAAGGGTCGGCGGTCGAGGCGGCCAAGGAGGCGCTCGAAGAGGTCTGGGGCGCGGCGCCGGTGTTCGTTCGCGAAGGTGGCTCCATTCCGATCGTCTCCACCTTCGACGAGGTGCTCGGCGTCCCGGTCCTGATGCTCGGCTTCGGTCTCCCGGACGACGGCTTGCACTCACCGAACGAGCGCTTCAAGATCGACAACTTCTACGGCGGGATCCGCTCGATCGCGCGGTTCCTCGACCGGCTCGGCGCCGGCTGATCCCGGCGCTTCTTCCCCTACGGTGACCCGAAGTCACGACGGAATGGAGTCCCATGGAGTCCTCTTCTGAAGCCAACGAGCAACAGCCCGTCGAACGCGAGCTGAAGTTCGCGGACGTCGAGCACGATCGCCTCCGAGACCGCCTCATCCAGATGGAGGCGGAGCGCATCGTCCCCTCGTCGCTCGAAGAGAACTGGCTCTTCGACCGGGGCCGCGAGCTCTTCGGCCGGGGCTGTGTGCTGCGCCTGCGCACCGAGAGCCGGGGCGCCTGGCTGACCTACAAGGGGCCGGCCGAGTTCGAAGGCCGAACCAAGGTCCGCCCGGAGCAGGAGACCGAAGTCTCCGATCCGGAGGCGGCGCGTGGCATCATCGAAGCGCTCGGCTACGAGGTGGTGCGGAGCTACCAGAAGCGGCGCGAGATCTGGCAGGTCGGCGGAGTGATCATCGCCCTCGACCACACGCCGATCGGCGACTTCGCGGAGTTCGAAGGCGAGGCCGCCGAAGCGCTGGCGAAGCGGTTCGGCCTCGATCCGGAGCAGGCCGAGCGCCGGAGCTACCTGCGCCTCTACGAGGACTACCTCCGGGAGCATCCGGACGCCCCCCGGAACATGACCTTCGACTCTTGAGGTTTCGGGCGCTGGTCCTGTCCGCCGGCTTCGGCACCCGCTTGGCGCCGCTGACGGACCAGGTGCCCAAGCCCTTGACGCCGGTCCGCGGCACCTGTCCGCTGGAGCTGGCCCTGCGCCGCCTCGCCGCCGCCGGCTGCGAGGCCGCGGCGATCAACACCCACCACCAGGGAGAGCTGATCCGGCGCGCGGTCGGCGAGGGCGACGACCCACGCTGGCCCGGAATGGAGGTGCGCTTCTCCGACGAGCCGGAGATCCTGGGGACCTTCGGCGCCCTCGGCCCGCTCGCCGCGTTTTTCGACCCGGCCGACGCGATAGTGGTGATCAACGGCGACAGCCTCTGCCGCTGGCCGGTCAAGGGCCTCCTGCGGCGCCATCGCCGGCGGCATGCGGTGGCGACGCTCCTGTTCACCACGGCGGCCGATCCGCGGACGTTCGGCGGAGGGGTCGCCGTCGGCCGTGACGGGCGAGTGCGTTCGTTCGCGCCGCCCGCGACCGCCGGGGGAGGGCCGACAGGAGGCGACGGCGACGGAGTGCGCCGGCTGGTGTTCGCGGGGGCCCAGGTGCTGTCGCCGGACCTCCTGGCGCGGGTGCCCCAGGGGCGCTCGGAGACGGTGCCCGACCTCTACCGGCCGCTGATCGCGGAGGGCGCGCACCTCGCCGCCTACACCACCGGCCGCGCCTGGTACGACCTGGGGACGCCCCGCCGGCTGCGCGACGCCGCCCTCGCCGGCGGTGCCCGGGTGCGCTGGTCGCCTCTCAAGCCCGGTACCTGGATCGGCCAGGGCGCCCGGGTCGAGCACGGCGCCCGGGTGGCGCGCACGGTGATCGAGTCCGAAGCGGTGATCGAGGCCGGCGCGCGGGCCCGCCGTTGTCTCCTGCTGCCGGGCGCGCGGGTGGCCGCCGGCGCGCGCCTCGGCGGCTGCGTCGTCGGCTACGGCGCGGTGGTTCCCGGCACCACCCGGGTCAGCGACCGCCTGATCTGCCGCCGGACCGCCGACGCCACGGTGCCCCCCGGAGCCTCTGTCGTCGAGGACCTGATCTACGCGCCGCTCGATCCCCAGAGACCGCCCGAGACTCGGCGGCCAGAGAGTGGGCCGACCGCCTGAGATGCCGCCGACCGCCCAGACATCGTCCGCCGCCGCGCCGGACCTCCCCTACCGTCTCCTGGTCTTCGACTGGGACGGCACCCTGATGGACTCGATCTCCACCATCGTCGCCTGCATGCAGGCGACCGTCGACGAGCTCGGCCTGCCGGAGATCGGGGACGCGGCGGTGCGCGCCACCATCGGTCTCGGCCTACGCGAGACCATCGACGCCCTCTATCCGGACGGGGGAGACGATCTGTTTCATCGGGTGGTCGCCAGCTACCGGCGGCGCTGGCTCGGCGGCTTCTCCGACCACCAAACCCTCTTCGCCGGCGCGCGGGAGACCCTCGAAGGCCTCGCCGAGGACGGCTACTGGCTGGCGGTGGCGACCGGCAAGAGCCGGGTAGGCCTAGACCGAGACCTCGAGCGGACCGGCGTCCGCGAGCTCTTCCTCGCCACTCGCACGGTCAGCGAATCGCCGGGCAAGCCGAGCCCGGGGATGATCCACGAGATCTTCGACGAGCTCGGGGTCGGCCCGGCCGAGGCGCTGATCATCGGGGACACCACCCACGACCTGGACATGGCCCACAACGCCGGCGCCCCGGCGGTTGCCGTCACCTCCGGCTCCGGCTCCGAGGACGAGCTCGCCACCCGCGCCCCGCTCGCCATCCTGCCCTCGGTCAACGGCCTGCCCGGCTGGCTCAAGGGGTGAAGCCGGTGCGGTCGAAGAACCCGGTCAGCTCGTCGCTCCCCCGGGTCGCCCCGTCGAGCAGGTAGTAGTTGACGATCCCGGAGGAGAGCTGCTCGGCCCAGACCTCGATCTGCGAGGTCGAGAACTTGACGATGTTCGGCCACAGGAAGCCGTTCGGCTTCGGCCCGACCATGCGCAAGAAGAGCTCCGAGCGGCCGGGGATCGCGCCGGAGATGCACAGCGTCTCCGGGATGCAGTCGCTCTCCTGGCGCACCGGCACCTCACCGCCGCCGGCGACCACCCGCGCCTTGAACCGGAAACCGGGGATCGCCGCCGTCTCGAGCCAGGGGCCGGCCGGCGGGTCCGGGGCGAACGGCTGGCGGTCGCCGAGCGCGATCGCCTTGTCCTGGGAGAGCGCGTAGGTCACCGCCCGGCCCGTCTCCAGGTCGGTGACGGTGAGCTCCACGCCGGGCGGCAGGCCGAGAATGGTCGATGCGGCGACCCAGAAGCTGCCGTTCACCTCCCGGCCGTCGATCACCTTGACGAACGTGTCGACGTTCTCCCTTTCGAAGCCGTGTCCGAGCAGCGCGCTCGTTTCGGAGCTGAAGCCTGCGCGACCGGCCACCGGCATGTTCTGCCCATTCGGCCCGCTGTAGATCGACTGGATCGCGAAGCGCCCGTTCCGGACACAGGTCACGGTGTCGTCAGCACAGCTCGGCAGCTTCTCCTTCGGCAGGAGGCTCCGTCGCAGGGCGGCGCCGGCCACCTGGTTGCCGCCGGTCCCGGTGCCGCCGTCGTCCTCGAACGCACCCGTATCCGCGATCACCGACCGCTCCCCCGGTGGATTGCGATAGGGAACCGTGCGGCCGGTCACGGTGTCGGTCACCCGGAGCGTGTACTCGACGTTGGTCAGCGACCCGGCGAAGACCCAGAAGTGACCGTTGATCTGCCGCCCATCGAGGACCTTGACCACCAGCTCCACGTCGTCCTGGTCGAAGAACCAGAAGTAGCCGGAGTCGACGTTGGTGGTCGCCTGGAGCTTGACACCCTCCCCCTGGCCCTGGTCCGAGCCCATCAAGCTGGGCAGGAAGAAGGGGTTCGGGGTGAAGTCGTGCCACTCGACGGTCACCTCGAAGCGGTCGTCGTCGAGGCAGAGGTTCGTCGGCACGTCGATGCAGGTGCCCTCCTGGGCACGGGCCGGGAGCGGCCGGAGCAGGGAGCAGGCCGCGACCAGCGCAAGGACCGATGCGGCGGCTCGGCGGAGGGTGAGCGGCGAGGGGGCGCGGCGGGCTCCCGCGCTCCGCGGGACGGGGCGAGGCGTCGACATGACCGGCTCCTTTCGGGAGAATTTCGATCGACCCTCTCACAAATCCGCCCAGAGACCAAGCCGGCGCGGCCGGGATGACGGGGGCCCGGTCGGGTCCCGGAGGCCGCCGGCCTCAGTCGTCCCGCTTCTTGAACCGGTCGATGCTCACCACGTCGGCGGTGGCGTCGGCCGAGCCGGTGCCGTTCCCATCCAGGGCATCCTCGCCATCCTCGCGGGAGGGGGCCTCGTCCTCGGTGCCCTGCGGAGAGAAGCGCAGGGCGAACTCGGCCGCCGGGTCGACGAACGCGGTCAGCGCCTCCCACGGCACGCCGACCCGTTGCCGGCTGGCGTCGAAGCTCAGGCTGACGGAGAAGCCGTCGTCGTCTACCACCAGGTCCCAGAACTGCCGCTGGAGGACGATGGTGATCTCCTCCGGATAGCGCTCGCGCAGGAAGGCAGGCACCACCACGCCCGGCGCCTCGGTGCGGAAGCTCAGGTAGAAGTGGTGCTCCCCCGGGAAGCCCTCCTCGGCCACGCGGGCCATGGCCTCGCGGACGACGCTGCGCAGGGCCCCCTGGATCAGGGCGTGGTAGTCGAGGAAGTCGTGCTCGGAGTCCGGCATCGTGGAGGGGATCTTACCTTGCCGTCCGTGTCAGGCAGTCCCCCATCACGGCCCGTCCTCCGCCGGATACAGGTGATCCCACCATCCGGGCTCGCCCTTGAGCTCCCGGTCGTACCAGGCGAGGATCGTCTCCATCCAGCGCACCCGCTTCGGGTAGTCGAGGATGTGGTGGTTCTCCCCCGCGATGGTCACCAGCTCGACCGGCCGGTCCAGGATCTTGAGCGCCGTGAAGAGCTGCAGGCTCTCGCCGATCGGCACGTTCGTGTCCGCCGTGCCGTGGAGCAGCAAGAGCGGCGTGTGGATCTTGTCGGCGTGGAACAGCGGGCTCTGGCCGACGTAGAGGTCCTGCCGGTTCCAGGGGTAGCTCCCGGCCGAGGCGACGCCGCTGTACTGGAAGCCCCACCAGCCCTCGCCCCAGTAGCTCGCCAGGCTGCTGATGCCGGCGTGGGCGATGGCGGCGCGGAAGATGTCCGTCTGGGTCACCAGGTACATGGTCATGAAGCCGCCGTAGGACGCGCCGCCGCAGCCCACCCGCTTCGGGTCGACGAACGGATGGGCGGAGAGGAACGCCTTGGTGCCCTCGATGATCTCCTCGCCGGCTACCTTGCCCCAGTCGTTGACATGGCGGGCGGAGAACTCCTGGCCGAACCCGATCGCCCCGCTCGGCTGGAGCACGTAGACCACGTACCCGTCGGCCGCCCACAGGTTGAACGGGTAGCGGCCGCCGAAGCTCCGGTCGACCGGCACGGTGCCGCCGTAGTAGTAGACGATCGCCGGCATGCTCGCCGCGGCGGCGGCCTGGGGATCGAATCCCGGCGGGTAGTGCACCCGGCCGACGATCTTCGTACCGCTCGCCGCGGTGAACGAGAAGTCCTCCACCCGGCCGATCCGCACCTGGTCGAAGCGCGCGGCTCCCGGGCGGTAGACGGTGACCGGCGCACCGGACCTGCCGGCGGAGGCGCCTCCCCCCGGGACGAGCGCCAGGCTCATCACCCGCGCCGGCGTGTCGTCCGAGGAGCCGACGTAGACCAGCCGCGAGCCGTCGCGGGACAGGTCCATCCCACCCACCACGTCGACCCCGGTGTCGAGGGGAGTGAAAGTCCCCGCGGCGAGATCATGGCGGACGATGCGGACGAACGGCCCGTCGATCACCTGGAAGTAGATCGCCGTCCCGTTCGGGCTCCAGGCCGCGGAACCGATCGCCGGCGCGTAGTCCCGGGTCAGGCAGCGGGCGGTGCCGGTCGCCAGGTCGTAGAGGTAGGCCTGGGTGTCGTAGTCGTTGGGGATCTCGCCGGCCGCGACCGCCTCGCCCTCGGCGCCGAACGTGGTCGGTCCGCCGGCGATCACCAGCTGCCGGCCATCCGGCGAGTAGAGCGCGCCACCCAGCCACTCCAATCGGGCGAGCTCCCGCGGCGCCAGGGTGTCGCCGTCGAGCGGGAGCTCGAACAGGTGGTCGGCGCTGAACGGCCGATCGGCAAGCAGCTCGGTGCGGGTGAACAGGAGCCGGGAGCCGTCCGGGGCGATGTCGACCAGCGAGGTCGTCTTGTCGCCGGAGGTGAGCCGCCGCACCACCGGGTGGGCGGGGACCTCGGCGCCGGGTTCGAGGGTCTCCGGCACGTGCACCTGGTAGAGCGAGCCGCGCCGCCGCCAGCCGGGCCAGCGATCCTCGAGCGAGCGCAGGCGCTTGAAGCCGGAGTCGTCCGCGGCCTCCTCTTCGGAGGCGGTGTAGACCACGAACGATCCGTCCGGGCTCCAGACGACGTCATCGAAGCCCTCGATGCCGGAGGCGAGCGGCACCGTCACCCCCGCGTCCAGGTCACCGATCCAGAGGGTGGTCGTGTCGTCACCCGAGGTGAAAAGGTAACGGTGGCCGGATGGTGCCCAGGTGAACGCGCCCGGCCCGCCGCCCTCTCCCCGGAACGTTCGCACCGGCGCGCCGTCGGCGGCGCGCCGGATCTCCATCCAGGACTCCCGGTCGTCGGCCGGCACCGCCGGCCGGGCGAGGGTGACGGCCACCAGCGTGCCGTCGGCGGAGACGGTCGCGTCCTCGATGCTCGGCACGTCGAGGAGATCTCCCAGGGACAGGCTCCGCTCGGCGGCCGTGCTGAGGGAGAGGCTCTCCGCCAGGGTCTTGGCCGGGCGCTCGGTCGGTGCCTCGTCCTCCCCGGCGGCCCCGTCCTGCTCAGGGGCGGCGCCGGCGGAGAGCTTCGCCGTCACCCGCCAGCCCTGGGCGCCGAGCGCCGGGTCGAACACCGTCTGGACCATCAGCAGGTGGGGCCCGGGGGCGAGGGTCAGCGCCCCTTCGGCGGCGCCGGGCTTGCCCTCGTCTGCCTCTTCCCTCCCGGCCGCGGCGCTTTCCTCCCCCGCCGCGGCGCGGTCATCGTCTGGCGCGTCGTCGTCCCCGGCGCCGGTGTCGCTGCCCTTCTCCGCCACCATCTCGCCGTCGAGCCAGACCCGGAGCGGGTGGGCGGAGCGCACGGCGAGCTGCGGGGCGACGAACCGGGAGACATCGAGGCGGACCGCCAGCCAGGCGCGGCGCGGCGTACTCCCCCCGTCCTCGTCGCCGCCGGCGGGCGCCAGCGCGTCCAGGTCCACCCCGTCGCCGCCCGCGGCGACCGTCCGCCAGGCGGCGGTCCCTCCCGTCGGCAGCGTCACCGCCGTGCCGTCGGCGGGCCAGGGCGCTTCGCCGACCAGACCGGAGCCGGCCAGCAGGTCGGCCGGCACGACCCCATGCCGGGCGGCGTCGTGGAAGGCGGGCAGCGGCACCACCTCCGGCCCGAGAACCAGCCAGGAGCCGACCGCCACCGATCCGCGCTCCGTGGCGTCGTCGGCGGCCGCCGGAGCCGCCGGCAGGGCGAAGAGCAGGGCGAAAGCGACGAGCGCACCGAGCAGTGCACGGGGCGGGCGGGTGCGACAGGCGCAGAGAGCGATCATCGGTTGACCTCCGGAGGTGGTTGCGGAGTGCGCGCGGACGGACCGTCCGGTGCGCAGTCTACCCGAGCAAGGAGCCTGCGCGGTCCTGCCGCTCAGGGTCTAACATTGATCTCCGATGAGACGCGTGAGCCTCTGGCCCCTGCTCCTGCTGGCGGTGCTCGCCGGGTGGTGGTTGCTGTCGCGACCGAGCGGCGTCGCCGCGGCGTCGACGATCGACCCGACGGCCGACCCGATCCAGCAAGCGACCGACCGGACGCCGTTCCGGGTCGAGAAGTACCGGCTCACGCCGCGGGCGAGCTACGACATCTCGGCGGTCGTCGGAGGAGTGGCCCGCTACTGGCTCGATCCGTTCGCCTCCCTGGCGCCGGTCGACGCCGTCCTCACCTGGGGTGAGCTCCCGGAGCCGCCCTACCTTGGCCGCGTCAACTACGACCAGATGTCCCGCTTCTACTTCTGGTCGACCCGCGCCGCCGACCTCGACCTGCGCTACATCGCGACCCACTCAGCCAACGTCCACCTGCTGCCGGCGACCGCCAACCTCCGCCGCGCCCTGACCGGCCTCGACGCCGGCGACCGGGTCCGGCTGCGCGGGTTGCTGGTGGACGTCGACCGGGACGACGGCGCCTGGCTGCGCACCTCCACCGTCCGGACCGACACCGGCGCCGGCGCGTGCGAGGTCTTCTGGGTCGAGCAGGCCCAGGTGGACGACACCGACTACCGCTGAGCGCCCCCGCCCCCGCCCCCGCCCCCCTCCCCGCCGCTGCCGCCGCGCCCGGTGGCGCCCGCGGTCTGCTCGGCGAGCGCGTGGGAGCGCGCCGAGCCGGCCGGGAAAGCGATCGCGACCACCAGCACGCCCGCTGCCACGGCCACCAGCCCACGGTAGATCGGCTGAAGCGACGACAGCAGGGCGCTGGAGAGGTGGGCGAGCGCCTCCGGCCCCAGGCCGCTCCTGGCGTGGGGGTCGAGCAACGCGTCGGCGCCGGCGTGGCCGAGCGTCGCCGTGCCGAGAGCGAGCCGCAGCCGGGCGTTGAGCAGGGCGCCGAACGCGGCCACCGCGACCGCGCCACCGATCGCCCGGAAGAACTGGAGCGAGCTGGTCGCGGCCCCTCGGCTGCGCCAGGGCACGGCGCTCTGGACGGCGACGATCTGGGGAGTCGAGGTCAGCCCGAGGCCGAGGCCGAGCACCAGCATGGCGACCATCACCTCCAGGCGGCCGGACGCCGCATCGACCGCGGCGAGCAGGCCGGTACCGACGACCGCCAGGCAGCCGCCGGTGATCACCAGCCGCCGGTAGCCGACCGACAGGATCAGCCGGCCGCCGAGCGCCGAGGCGATCGGCCAGCCGACCGACACCGGCGCCAGCAGCAGGCCGGCGTCGAGAGCGGTGCCGCGGAGCACCCCCTGGCCGAACATGGGTACGTAGGCGGAGGCCGTGTAGATGATCGCGCCGACGCCGACCGAGCCGACCGCCGCCAGGCCGATCAACCGGCTGCGGAAGAGCTCCACCGGCAGCATCGGCTCCGCCGCCCGCCGCTCCTGGCGGACGAACAGGAGGGCCGCGGCGCCCGAGGCGGCGAACAGGCCCAGGGTCTGCGGACCGGCCCAGCCCCACAGCGCGCCGCCCTCGAGCAGGGCGAAGAGGAGCAGGGTGACCGCGGTGATCAGGCTGGCCACCCCGACCAGGTCGAGACGCCGGTCCCGGGTCTCCTCGCCGTCCTCCGGCAGGGTCAGCGCAAGCAGCACCGCAGAAGAGATGCCGAACGGGATGTTCAGGTAGAACACCCAGCGCCAGGAGAGGAGGTCGGTCACCACGCCGCCCAGGGCCGGGCCGACCAGGCTCGAGGTGCCCCAGACCGCGGAGAACAGGCCCTGCATCCGTCCCCGCTCCTCGAGGTCGAAGATGTCGCCGATCACCGTCACCGCCACCGGCATCACACCGCCCGCGCCGAGCCCCTGGACGGCGCGGAAGACGATCAGCTGGACGATCGAGCGGGAGGCGCCGGAGAACGCCGAGCCCAGGCAGAACAGGGCGACCGCCACGGCGTAGACCTTGCGCCGGCCGAACAGATCGGCCAGCTTGCCGTAGAGCGGCACGGTCGCGGTGGTGGTCAACAGGTAGGCGGAGAAGACCCAGCTATAGCGGCCGACGCCTCCCAGCTCGCCGACCACCGTCGGCATGGCGGCGGCGACGGCGGTCGCCTCCAGAGCCGCCAGGAACATGCCCAGCATGACCGAGGCGACGACCAGCTTGCGGCGGGGTCCGGCTTCCACGTTTGCTAACCTCCCAGGTCCGCGTCTTGCACCGATTCAGAGCGGCCGGCGCCGGAGCGCGGCGGCGCGCCGATCGTAGCTCGAAACCGTCGACCGCATCAGAGGAGGATCCCCATGCCGAAGGTCACCGTCGAGTACAAGGGAATGCAACAGATCGAAGTCCCCGCGGGGACGCGCCTGGTCCGCGCCGTCCAGCAGGCCGGAGTCGACATCGGCCACCGCTGTGGCGGTCATGCCAAGTGCACCACCTGCCGGGTGGAGCTCGTCGCCGGCGAGCCGGAGCGGCACACCGAGGCGGAGGTGGAGCGGCTGGAGGCGAAGGGGCTGACCGGGGTCCGGCTGTCGTGCCAGATCGCGGTCGAGAAGGACATGACGGTGCGGCCGTTGATGGTGCTCCAGGACCAGGAGGCGTGGGACGACGCCGGGCCGGAGCCGGCCGCGGAGATCGAGCCGCCGCCGGTCTGGCGGTAGTTGACCGGGCTGTCGGGGTCCCGAGAGGCGGGCCGCGGGGGACGGCGTGCGTCCGTTGCCCGGACGGAGCTCAACGCGCGCCTCGGCATCGCCCGGCCCGGGCCTTCTCGGCGAAACACCGGTCTCGCGAGCCCGGGCGATGACGCCCCCGGTGGCCCGCCTCTCGGGACCCCGCCGGCCCGCCGTGCCGGGTTGGCCGGAGCGGCCACGGATGTCCGCTCCACAAGCGCAACGGTCGTCGCGATACCGACCGTCAGGGCTCGTCGAGCAGCGAAGAGCAGAGTGGGCGGGGGCGTCCCTTTCCCCCCGGAGGGTGGGAAAGGGAACGAGGGATTGGGGGGAGATCCAGTGGATCATCAAGGTCGATCGCGACTCGTCGAACTGCGGCGCCACGAGGCACCACGCGACTCTCGATACCGCCTCCCTGCGGGTCCCTGAAAGGGATCGAGGGATTGGGGGGCGCGCGGGTCAGAACTCCGCGATCGATGAGCGGGGCTCGGCGGCGAGGCGGTCTGCGCGCTCTTTCGAGGCCTGGGCCTGGCGCTCGGCCTGCTGGCGGTCGTACTCGTCGGGTGAGACGACCCAGCCCTGGACGTGGCGTTTGACCAGGTCGGCGAGGAAGCGCAGGTGGTCGGGGCGGTCGTTGAGCGCCGGGATGTAGCGGAACTCCTTGCCGCCGTTCGACTCGAAGAACTCCCGGTTCTGGATGTTGATCTCCTCGATCGTCTCCAGGCAATCGGACGAGAAGCCGGGGCAGATCACGTCCAGGCTCTCGACGCCGGCCTTCGCCATGGCGGTCACCGTGTCCGCGGTGTAGGGCTTGAGCCATTCCTCCTTGCCGAACAGCGACTGGAACGCCAGCACCCACCGGCCGTCGGCCAGTCCCAGCTCTTCGGCGACCAGCCGCGCGGTCTTGTGGCACAGGCAGTGGTACGGGTCGCCGCCCTCGAAGTAACGCTTCGGCACGCCGTGGAACGAGAACAGGAGCTTCTCCGGCTCGCGCTCGCTCCAGGCCTCGCGGATGCTCGCCGCCAACGCCGCGATGTAGCCCGGCGCGTCGTGGTAGGTCTGGATGAAGCGGTGCTCGGGAACCACCCGCCAGGTGGTCAGCTCCCGCGCGACCGTGTCGTAGACCGAGCCGACGGTCGACCCCGAGTACTGGGGGTACATGGGCAGGATCAGGATGCGGTCGCACCCCTTCTCGCGCAGGTCCCGGAGCACGGTCGCCACCGACGGCTCGCCGTAGGTCATGCCGGCCGCGGCGTGGACCGGCGTGCCGACCTCCTGCCGCAAGATCTCCTCGACCCCGGCCGCCTGGCGCTTCGTGTAGAGGAGGAGCGGTGAGCCCTCGTCGGTCCACACCGCGCGGTAGGCGTGCGCGGACTTGCTCGGGCGGGTGGTCAGCACGAACAGGTTCAGGATGAGCTGCCACTGGAGCCTGGGCAGCTCAATCACCCGCGGGTCGGACAGGAACTGCCGCAGGTAGCGCCGGAGCGACGGCGTGTCCGGCGCGTCCGGCGTCCCCAGGTTGACCAGGAGGACGCCGACCGCCGGCACCTGGTCGTGGCGAAAGCTCTGCTGCGCGGTGTATCCCATGGCGGGGGGAGTGTAGCGAAACCGGCCGGCCGGTGCCCGGGCGCGATCTCCCCGCGCGTTTCGGGGTTTCCCATCCGCGGGCGGAGCCAAACCTGCGCCGACTCTCTGGGCCGGCTCAGCCCGGCGATCGGACGCCCGGCTCAGCGCGCTTCGAACGACCGGGCCAGCAGACCGACGGCGTCGTCCACCTGCTCCCAGCCGATGCGCATGAGGAAGGCGCTGTTCCGGCCGTAGGACTTGGCCCCGAGGATGAAGAAGCGCGGCTCCGGGTTGGTCAAGGTCTCCGGGCCGAAGCCGGTTTGGGCCATGCAGTCGCCGCCTCCGCCGACCTCTCCCAGGAGGGCCGCGGAGAGCTTCATCGGCGCGCCGGTGGCGAAGCACTCGTGGACCTGGAGCTGGCGGTAGAGGCGGTCGTCGCCGACCGAGCCGGTCAGTGCCAGCACGGTGTCGACCGTGACCGTCGTGGAGGCCCCGCGGTCTCCGCACTCGTTCCCGTCACCGGACGGCCGCAAGGTGACCTCGATGGCGCCATCCCTCGCGGCCGATGGGCACAGGGCCTCCACCGCGACGCCGCGCCGCGGCTCGACCGCCGGCGACTCTCCCCGGGCCAGGGCCTCGGCCTCTTCGGCGAGCGCCGCGCGGGCGGGCAGAGGATCGTCGTCGATCGTCCACGACGGCGGCCCGGCGCTCCGGAGCGCCCAGATCACCCGCGTGCCGGGGGACGCGTCCGCCAGCCGGGCCAGGTCCCGGGCCGCGGTCTGGGCGGAGTGGCCGGCGCCGACGAGGAGGATCGTCTTGGCGGCCCAGGCTTCCGGATCGGCCGCCACGTCGGGAACCCGCCGGACGATCCGCTCGTCGAGCGCCGTCTCCCCCGGTGCCGGGATGCCGCCGTCCCCGAGCCGGTTCGGGTGGGTGTAGGTGCCGGTGCAGTCGAGCACCGCGTCGGCGTGCTCGATGGTCTCGCCGCCGGAGCCATTGCGAATCAGCAGCCGGAACGGCCGCCCGTCCCGCTCTCCGGTGCCGATCGCCTCGTGCTTGAGCAACCCCTCGCGGCCGACGGCGACCACCCGGGTGCCGAGGCGGAGCGCCCCGGCCACTTCCGGCAACTCCGCCACCGGGTCGAGCACCCGGTCGCAGAGCTCGTGGCCGGTCGGGCAGGCGGTACCGTCGTCGCTCACGCTCCGTCCGGCCGCCGCGAGCGCAAGGCGCATGCGCGGCGACGCGTCGATCGACCACGGCGAGAAGAGCCGCACGTGGCCCCAGTCGCGGACGTGGGCAGCGGGCCGGTCGCCGGCCTCATAGAGGGTCACGTTCCAGCCGCGCTCGGCGGCGGCCAGGGCGGCATCGAGCCCGATCGGGCCGGCGCCCAGGATGGCGATGCGGGGTGCGCTCATGCGGTCTCTCCATGGAGGATCTGTTCGAAGCGTTCATCGCGGAGCAGGTCGTCGCAGGCGGCGCAGGCGGAGATCGTGGCCGCGCCGCCTCCGCCGGCCGCGCGGTCCCCGCCGTCGACGCAGCGGCCGAGCGGGGCGACGCAGGCCGCCCTGTCGGCGACCCGGCGGGCCTGCTCCGGGTCGTGGGTCACCAGCAGGATGGTGCGCTCCCCCTTGAGCTGGAGCACCAGATCCTCGATGGTGCGGGCGGAGCGGCGGTCGAGGGAGCTGGTCGGCTCGTCCATGAGGATCGTCCGCGGGTCGAGCGCCAGGGTACGGGCCAGGCAAAGGCGCTGCTGCTGGCCGACCGACAGGGTCGCCGCCGGCTCGTCCAGCCGGTCACAGACCTCGGGCCACAGGCCGACCTCCCGGAGCGCCTCCTCGGCCCGCGCGCGCCGCTCCCGCCGCGGCAGGCGGACGGCGCCGTGGCGCAGGCCGAAGGCGGCGTTGTCCAGGATGCTCGCCGGGAAGATCACCGGCTGCTGGAAGAGCATGCCGACGCGGCTCCGCAGCCGGTCCGGGTCGACGCCGCGGCGGTGGATCGACGCGCCGTCCAGGAGCACCTCGCCGCGGACGGTGAGCCCCGGCTCCAAATCGGTCAGCCGGTTGAGGCACTTGAGCAGCGTGCTCTTGCCGATGCCCGAAGGGCCGAGCAGGCAGAGCACCTCGCCGCGCTCGACCGCCAGGTCGACGCCGGAGAGGATCGTCCGGTCGCCGGCTGAGACGGTGAGGCCGCGGGTCTCGACGGCGGGCGGGGCCGGTACCTGGTCCGTGCTGGTGGCGCTGCGCGGGCCGGCCCCCTCGGCCGGTCCCTTCGATCGATCGGACGTGGGGAACCGCTCAAGCATTGCGGGCCTCCTCGTGGGCGCGGAGCCTCAGCGGCAGGGAGATCAGCCCGAGGCCGAGGACCAGGGTGATGAGGACGAAGGCGGCCGCCCACAACCGGCTGGCGGCGGTCGGGGCGAGGGAGTCCTGGGCGAGGACGAAGATGTGGTACGGCAAAGCCAGGACCGGGCTCTCGCGGACGCCGGCCGGCAGCGTCGCGCCGGAGAAGACCGCCGCGGTGAACAGGATCGGCGCGGTCTCGCCGGCGGCCCGGGCGAGGCCGAGCAGGGCGCCGGAGACCAGGCCGCCCAGGCTCTGGGGCAGGAGGACCGCGCGCACCACCCGGCCGCGCGAGAGGCCGAGACCCCGGGCAGCCTCGATCGAGCGCCGGGGAACGGCGGCGATCCGCTCCGCCAGCGACACGGTCAGGGTCGGCAGGATCATCAGGCCGAGCACCAGCCCGCCGGCGAGCCAGGACTTGCCCCAGCCCAGGCCGCGGACGAAGACCACCAGCCCGAGCAGGCCGAAGAGCACGGACGGGATGCCGTTCCAGACGTAGAGCGCCAGCCGCAGCCGCGCCGCCCAGCGCGCGCCCAGGTAGACGGTCGTCGCCAGCGCCAGGCCGACCGCCGGCGGCGCCGCCGCGAGGAGCGCGGTGGCGATCAGGATCAGGGTGCCGGCGAGCTGGTAGACGATGCCGCCGCCAGCGCCCGCGTCGCTCGACGCCCGGGCCAAGAAGCTCCAGGACAGGGCGCCCGCTCCTCGGACCACGGTGGCGACCAGGATGCCGGCGCACAGCGTGAGGGCGAGGAGCGCCGCGAGGCCGGCCGCACCCCAGAACAGCAGCTCACCGGCGCGCCGCATGGAACCCTCCCTTCCCGCCGCTCCGGCGGACGAGCACGGCGCCGACCATGGTCACGCCGCCGACCAGGGCCAGCAGCACCAGCCCGAGGCCGGCGATCGCCGCCCAGTGGAGCGGATCGCCCCAAGCGAGGAACGTCTCCGAGCCGCCCAGCTTGGTGGTCAGGGTCTGGCCCGCATGGGTCGATCGCACCAGGGGCTCGGCCGAGAGCCAATGCTCCGGGAGCTGGTTGTCGCGGCGGCCGATCACCAGGAAGACGGCGATCGTCTCGCCGAGGGCCCGGCCGAGGGCGAGCAGGATCGCCGCCACCAGGCCGGGCAGCGCCTGGGGCAGGACCACCCGGAGCGCGGTGGCGGCGCGGGAGAGCCCCAGGCCGCGGGCCGCCCGGCGCTGGGCGGCCGGAACCCCGCGCAGGGCGTCTTCCGAGAACGTCGTCACCGTCGGCAGCACCATCACCGCGAGCAGCACGCCACCGGTCAGGAGGGTGTCGCCGCTCAGCGGATCGAACGGCCCGAGCAGCCGGTAGATCCAGGGCCGGAGCAGCAGCACGCCGAGCAGGCCGTAGACCACCGACGGCACGCCGGCCAGGAGCTCGACCGCCGTCTTGAGCGCCAGCCGGGGCCGGGGCGGCAGCACCTCGGACGCGAACACCGCCGCGCCCACCCCGAGCGGCACCGCCAGCACCAGGGCGACGGCGGACACCACGGCGGTGCCGTAGATCATCGGCAGCACGCCGAAGGTGTCCGCCCGGTAGAACCAGCGGCCGCCCAAGAGATACCCGGCGATCCCCTCGTGGCGCCAGACCGGCAGGCTCTGGACCAGCAGCAGGCCGAGCAGGCCGGCCAGGAAGGCCGCGGCGAGAGCGCAGGAGGCGAAGCTCATCCAGCGGAGCGGGTCCCGGCGCGCGCCGCCCAGGCGCCGCCGCGGTCCCACGAGCCACGCCCGGGGGCTCGCTGTTCCCACCTCGATGCTCCCGCCGGCCTCCACGCTCCCGCCGGGCGCCGCGCTCACGAACCGGCCGCCGGTGCGGACGCCGCCGCCGCGCCCGTGCCCGCGGCCGCGGTCTCGCCGGTCGCGGCGACCCCCTTCTCGGCGGCGAGCGGCACGTAGCCGGCGTCCCGGACCACCTGCTGGCCGCGGGGCGACAGCAGGAAGTCGATCAGCTCCTTGGCGGCCGGCGACGGCGCGCCGTCGGTGATCACCAGGAGCTGGCGGGAGATCGGGTAGCTACCGTCCGCCACGGTCGCGGGCGTCGGCGCCACGGTCTGGCCTTCGTCGGTGACCACCGCCAGGGGGAAGACGGTCTTGCGGTCGGTCCAGGCGAACGAGAGCTGGGTGATCGCGCCCGGCGTCGACGAGACCTTGGTCCGCCCCTCCTCGTTCGAGCCGATCTCCAGATGGCTCACCAGCGGCGCGTCGTCCGGGTTGCCGTAGGCCCAGTGGGCGAACACCTCCCAGGTGCCGCGGCCGGGCTCCTTGTCGTAGAAGACGATCGGCTCGTCCGGGCCACCGACCGCGCTCCAGTTGTCGACCTTGCCTTCGTAGATCGCCTGGGTCTGCTGCCGGGAGAGGGCGTGGACGCCTCCGTCCCAGACGTCCTTGTTGACCGCCAGGGCCACCGCATCGGCACCGATCCGGACCGGCCGGAAGTCGACCTTCGGGTAGGTCGTGTGGTCGTGGTCGATCACCGGGCGCGACGACATGGCGACCTCGACGCGACCCTCGCCGAGGGCCGCGATGCCGCCCGAGCTGCCGCCCTGGGTGTCGACCGTGATGTTCATGCCGCGCTCGGCGTGGAGGATCTCGGCCGCTTTGGTGACCACCGGGTTGACCGTGGTCGAGCCGTTGACCCGGAGGACGGCGGAGCCGTCGGCGGTGCCGGAGCCGGAGGGGTCGGCCGCCATCTTGTCGCCGGAGCCCGAGCCGCCGCCGCAGGCGACCAATGTGAGGGCAAAGCCGATCGTCAGCAGGGGACCCAGCCGGTTCATTGCGTTCCGGGTGGACATCAACAACATCCTTCCGGCCCGCAGCAGCAGGAGCCCGCGTCGGTGGTGGCGTCGTAGTCGGCGCCCTTGGTCTCTTGGGGCTCGCGCAGGACCGTCCGGGAACAATCGAACGGCTGCGCCGCTTCCAGCGGGATCTCCTCCCGCGGCTCGATCAGCTCGAAGAACTGTCGGTAGGGCTCCCGGCCGTAGATCTGGAAGGTCTTGTCGCACACCGCGTAGCGCCGGCCGCGCTCCATGCGGTGGCCGTCGTCGTCCAGGACCTCCTTGAACGGCCCCTTGTAGATCACCGCCTGGTTGCGCTCCCAGCAGGCCCCCTCCTTGCCCTTGAACGCCTCGATGGTGACCGACCGGAACTCGATGCCGTGCACCGTCTGCCAGGCATCCGACTGGCGCTCGAGGATTCGCACCCCGTAGAAGCCGGCCTGCTCGAACGCCTCCAGGAAGCCGTCCTCGGTGAGCGCGCCGGAGATGCAGCCGCTCCACAGCTCCGGGTCGCGCTGGAGCTCTTCGGGTACCGGCTCGTCGCTGACGATGTCGGAGATCACCGCCCGGCCGCCGCGCCGGAGCACCCGGTGGATCTCCCGGAACAGACGCTCCTTCTCGCTGCTCGCCACCAGGTTGAGGACGCAGTTGGACACCACCACGTCGACCGAGTCGGAGGCGACCAGCGGCTCGGTGGTCCGGAGCTCGTCGGCCAGGGCCTGAGCGGCGAGGAGGCCGTCGGCGTCGGTCACCGGACGCTCGGCCAGGCGCGCGTCCAGGCGGTCGAGGTCTACACCTAAGTCCTGGATCCGGCCGCGGCGGAACTCGACGTTGGCGAAGCCGATCCGCTCGGCCACCACCGGCGCGGCGGCGCGGGCGACGTCGAGCATCTCGTGGGTCATGTCGACGCCGATCACCCGGCCTTCGGGGCCGACCACCTGGGAGGCGATGAAGCAGATCTTGCCGGTGCCGCTGCCGAGGTCGAGGACCGTCTCGCCGGGGTGGACGTGCTTGCTCGGGTCGCCGCAGCCGTAGTCGCGGTCGAGCACCTCGCGCGGGATCGCTTCGAGGTAGCGGGGGTCGTAGTCCACGGGGCAGCACAGCTCGGGCACGACGGCTCCGGCGCCCTCCCGGTAGCGGTCCTTGACCAGTTCTTCGACGTGTGCAGTGGATGTCATCAGGGTCTTTCTCCTTAGAGAGACAAGGGTCAGAAACAACAGGAGTGCTCAGAAGTTTTCAGAAACGAGACCGCGCCCGCTCCTTGGTCGGCAGCACCTCGAGACAGGTGGTCCACCAGCCGGTTTCGATGGTCTGGACGAACTCCTCCGGCAGGCGCTCGGCGCGCATCTCGGCGGCGAGCCCCTGCCAGTCGTAGGCGAGCGGCAGCAGGTCGACCGAGAGCTCGCCGTCCGCGTCCGCCGCCACCGTCGCGTACCAGACCTCGGTGCGGCCATCGTTGGCCGGCCGGCCGATGACGCCGACGTTGACCACGTCCCGGCCGGAAGGGAGCTTGCGGTGCCAGTGGAGGCCGGTGTGGGTTACCAGCAGGCCGTCCGCCCCCGCCTGGTCGAGCAGGACTTCGAGGTACGGCACCGGCGTGGCGGACTCGAACAGGAACTCGTTGATCCGCCGGGGCGAGCCGTGGACCAGCAGCAGCTCGCGCTCGCCGACCCGGACGCGGCGCCGCCTGGGTAGCGACCCCATCCAGGCCTTGAAATCCTCCGAGCAGCGCGCCTCGGTGTAGCGGTAGGAGATGTCGGCGAAGTGGTTGTCCCGCGGGTCGGTGTAGCCGCAGTTGCAGTCCTCGGCGCCGGTGGCGAGGGACTCCTCGTAGTTGCCCTGGATCGTCAGCACGCCGCCCTGATCGAGGAGCGGCCGGACCTTCTCCGGGTTCGGGCCGAAGGCGCCCAGGTCGCCCAGGCAGTAGATCGCCTCCGCGCCCCGGCGGCCGGCGTCCTCGAGCAGGGCGGCGAGCGCCAGGTGGTTCGAGTAGACGCCGCCGAAGACGGCGATCTTGCCGTACGGCCCCTCGACCGGCGCCGGGTCGGGCCGGGGGGCGCGGTAGGCGGCGCGCTCGGCCGCGGCCTCCTCGGGGGAGAGGTGGCGGCCGACGGTCTCGGCGGCCTTCCGGAACTCGCCCAGGGGGACGAGCGTCTCGCCCCAAGTGGCCATCCCCCGGTGGCGGGTCAGCTTCTCCCGCGCCGCGGCGCGCTGGCGCTCCAGCCGGGCACGCTGCTCGGTCTCTCGGGACTGTGGTGGACGTTGCGCCATGGTCAAGCTCCTAGCAAACGGCTCCCACCCGAGGGCGGGAGGAAGCGTCCTCTCCTTCTCACGTCTTGCAGCTCACCCCGTACACGTGGCACGTCCAGCACGCCGGGTGCTCCAGGGGGTAGGTGTCCAGGGAGTCGGCCAGGGTCGCCCCCATGCGGCCGGACGGCTCGTTGACCAGGATCGGGCAGACCCACACGCCCTGGTCTGTGACCATGCGGCAGCTCGAGCACTGGAGGTGGTCCCAGGAGCCGTCCGGGACGTCGCCCTCGCGCAGCCGCTGCCAGCTCTCGTATGCGCCGCCGCGCTCGGCCTCGTTGCCGATCTGGAAGATCGGCAGCACCTTGAGCCGGGGCTTGTCGATGCCCAGCTCCCGGAGCAGGCCGAAGAAGCGCTCCTTGCCCTCGGGCGAGGCGTTCTCCTCGTGCACCTCGGTGACGGTGAGCACCGGGTTGATGCCGGCCGCGGCCAGGTGGCGGATGCCCGCCATGGCGCGCTCGAACACCCCCTCGCCGCGGATGGCGTCGTTCGACTCCGCGGTCATGCCGTCGAGGGAGACGCGCACGTCCAGGCTGTAGTCGGAGGCCGCGGCGAGGGCCGCCAGGCGGTGGCAGCGCTCCGGGTCGAGCAGCAGGCCGTTGGTCAGCACCGTCGCCGGCCCGACCGCGAGCGTCGCCTCCAGGATCTGCTCCATCTCCGGGTTCAAGAACGGCTCGCCGCCGGTGAAGTAGTACTCCTTGACCCCCAGGCCGGCGGCCTCGTCCAGGGTGCGGCGGACCGTCTCCAGCGACAGGAAGTCGTGGGTGCGGTTGGTCGGCGAGCACGACACGAAGCAATGGGTGCACGCCAGGTTGCACACGGTGCCGGCGACCTGGAACCAGAGGGTGTCGAGGGAGGTCAGCTCGACCCGCGGCGCCGGCCCGGAATCGGTCCCGGGGACGGCCCCCGGGGCGGATTGCGCCCGGGAGTCCGGGTCGTACGGGGCTCGGTTCGGTTCGCTCATGCAGAGGTCCTTCCCTTCTGGGAGCCGGACGGGACGGCGATCGCCCGGTCGTCCAGTGTGCGGTGGTCGCGTCGGTTCTCCCGGTCGTGCTCGCGGTCTTCGTCCGCGGCCCGGGGCGGCGTCGGTGCCCGTGCTCCTGTCGCTCGGGACGGCTCGCCGGCACCATCCGGGGCGACCCCGCGGGCGGCGCCCGGGTCGGCATCGCCGTCCGGCAGCAGGACGGCGCGCTCGAGGTCGATCGCCAGCGCCAGCTCGTCGCCGGGCCGCGCGGCCTCCGCGCCGGGGAGGTCGACTTGGAGGTCCACCGGCGATCCGGCACCTCCCCGGGGGTCGGCGTCCGCATCCAGCGGCCGGACCCGGACGATCAGGCGCCGCCGGCCGCCGAGGAAGGTCGACGCGATGACCGTGCCGGCCAGGTGGGCCCGCTCCGGCGGCGCCGGCGCCAGGTCCTCGGGGCGGACCATCAGGCGCGCCGCGCCTCCGGCCGCCTCGTTCACGGCCTGGTCGCCCGGGGCCGCCGTCAACGCCGCCGCGGCGCTCGCCTCCAGGGACCCCTGCACCGTCCCCTTCACAGACCAGGTGCCGAGCGGCCCGGAGAGCACACCCAGGGCGGCGTCCCAGGCCACCGGCAGGAAGTTCGCCTCGCCGATGAACGACGCCACGAACGGCGAGGCCGGCCGCCGGTAGAGCGCCTCCGGCGTGCCCACCTGCTCCAGGCGGCCGTCGCGGAGCACCGCCACCCGGTCGCCCAGGGCCATCGCCTCCTCCTGGTCGTGCGTTACGTAGAGAGCGGTGATGCCGGATTCGGCGAGCCGCTCGGCGAGCTCGGCGCGCAGCGCCAGCCGCAGGCGAGCGTCCAGGGCGGCCAGTGGCTCGTCTAGCAGCAGGGCGCGCGGCGCCGCGGCGAGGGCCCTCGCCAGGGCGACCCGCTGGCGCTCGCCGCCCGAGAGCTGAACCGGGAAGCGCCGGGCGAGCCGGGCGATCTCGAAGCGCCCGAGCAGGTCGGCCACCCGGTGCCGGGCGGCGCGCCGGCCGACCCCGCGCACGGTCAGACCGAAGGCGACGTTGTCCTCCACCGTCATGTGGGCGAACAGGGCGTAGCTCTGGAAGACCACCCCCAGGTGGCGCTTCTCCGGCGGCAGGTGGACCACCGAGCGGCCGTCGAAGCGGACGTCGCCCCGGTCCGGGGGGAGCAAGCCGGCGACCAGCGACAACAGAGTCGACTTGCCCGCGCCCGACGGCCCCAGGACCGCGGTCACCTCGCCGGCGGGCGCGCTCAGGGTCAGGTCGCGGAGGCCGGCGCCCGCTCCGTCCCGGCCATAGGCGAACGAAAGCCGTTCGAGGTCGATGCGCACGCCTCCGCTGGTGCCCCGAGCCATCGTCCTAGGCCCCCTGCCGGACGGCCATCAGCTCGCGCCGGCCCAGGCGCTCGATCACCGCCAGGAGCGGCACGATGCCGGCGAGGAAGAGGGTGGTCGCCGCCGACGAGACGGCGAAGCTGTTCGACGTGTAGGTGGCGTAGAGCGCCGCCGGGAACGGCTGGTGGAGCGGCGTGGCGAGCAGGAAGCTGGCGTTGAACTCCCCCCAGGAGACCGCCGCCACGATCAGCGCGCCGAGGCTCGCCGGCCGCCGGAGCCGCGGCCAGGTGACCCGGGCGAAGCGCTGCCAGGGCCCGGCCCCCAGGGTCGCCGCGGCGCGCTCGGCCTCGAACCCCTCACCGCGGAGCGCGTGGAGCAGGGTCCGGAGCAGCAGCGGCACGGTGTAGAGCACGTGGCCAACGGCCACGAACCACCACTCCCCGCGCACCAGGGCGTAAGTCTGGATGAGCGCGATCGCGGCGGCGATCCCGGGCACCGCCAGCGGCAGGAGCGCCAGCTCCTCGAGCACCTTGGCGCCGGGGAACGGGTGGCGCACCAGGCCGTAGGCCGCGGGCACGGCGAGCGCCAGCCCGGCGCCGACCGCCACTGCCGCCAGCACCACCGAGTAGGCGAGGGCGCCGCCGTAGAGGTCGAGCACGTAGGTGAACCACTTGAGCGAAACGCCGGACTCGGCGCCACCGACCCAGCCTTCACTGGTCCCGCCCAGGGACATGCCGAGCCGGGCCGCCGGCACGAACGCCCCGGCGACCACCACCGCCACCGGTAGCAGAACGGCCACCGCCAGCAGCCAGCAGTAGGCGGCGCCCCAACTTCTTGCCAGGGCTCCGCCCAGGGTCCGTGGGTGCGCGATCCGCCTCATCCGTAGATCCAATCGCCGTCGCGGGTGAGCGCCCGGAGCACCGCCGCGGCCGCCAGGGTCGCGCCGGCCAGGAGCAGGCAGAGCGCCGCCGCGTAGCCCTGATCGAGGAAGCCGGTGTACTCGGTGTAGATCGACAGCGGCACCAGCTCCAGCCGCTTGGCCAGGATCAGCGCCACGCCGAAGGAGCCCATGGAGGCGGCGAACGTCACCGCCAGGGTCGAGAGAAGCGCCGGCCAGACCTGGGGCAGCGTGATCCGGAAGAGCCGCCGCACCGGCCCGGCGCCGAGGGTCGCCGCCGCCACCTGCTGCTCCCGGTCGAGGCGCTGGAAGGCGGCCTCCAGGGTCAGCGTCGCCCGCGGCACCTCGAAGTAGACGTAGGCCGCCACCAGGCCGCCCAGGGTGTAGGCGCTGCCGGACAGGAGCGGCTCGCCGGTCAGCACCCGGAGCACCGCCGGCAGCAACCCGAGCCGGCCGAGGACGAGGATCGCCAGGAAGCCGACGATGACGCCGGAGAAGGTGAGTGGCAGGGCGAGCACCGTGCGCAGCAGCGAGCGCCCAGGCAGCCGCTGGCGGGCGAGCAGCCAGGCCGGCGGCAGGCAGAGGACGATCGACGCCACGGCCACCGCCGCCGACAGCACCAGGCTGTTGCGGAAGGCGGCCAGGTCGCCCCGGGAGCTGAACGCCCGGCGGTAGTTGGCCAGGGTCGGGCCGCCCGGGCTCACGGCGTCGGCAGGGGCGCCGAGGCCGAGCATCCCGGGGGTGCGCTCCAGGCTCTGCGGCAGCAGGCCGGTGAGCGGCGCGACGAACGCCGCCGCCAGAAAGAGCGCCAGCGGCAGGCAGAGGAGCGCACCGGTCCACGGCCGCCCTTCGCGCGGCCCGCGGCCGCGCCGGGCGGACCTCCGAACGGGTTCCCGGGTGGAGCCCGCGCCGCCGCCTTCTGCCTGCCGGGCGTGGCTCACCGGGCGTCCCCTCCCCGGCGGATTCGCTCCTGCCAGGCGCGCTTCAGGGCGTCCGAGGCGGCCGCCATCTCGCCCAGGTCCAGGTTCTGGACGCGCGCATAGTCCTCGGCGGGCAGGAAGTTCTTCGCCACCTCGGGCGGCATGGTGCCGGGGACCACCGGCCGGAAGTAGGAGCGGGCGAACTCGGCCTGGGCCGGACCGGTCAGCAGCCAGCTCAGGTAGTCCCGGGCGGCCGCCGCGTGGGGTGCGCCGGCGACCATTCCCATGACCAGCGGCATGGACACGGAGCCCTCGGCCGGGATTACCACCTCGATCGGTCCGCCGTCGACGTAGCGCATCTTGTAGCCGTTGCCGTCGGCGTTGATCCAGATCGGCACCTCGCCCCGGAGGACGTCGTTGTAGATCGACTCGCGCGGGTAGGACTGGACGTTGGCGTCCAGCTTCGCCAGGTAGTCGAGGCCGGGCGCGAAGTCGTCCGGGCTGCCGCCCAGCAGGTGGTTGATGCCGTAGACGAAGGTGTAGGCGGTGCCGCCCCAGGTCGGGTCGTCGTAGGCGATGAGGCCCTTGTACCGGGGGTCGAGCAGGTCCTGCCAGCTCCGGGGCACCGGCAGGTCGCCGGCGGCCTGGAGCGCGGCGGTGTTGACGATCAGGGCGACGGCCGCGGTGTGGACCGTCCACCACAGGCCCTCCGGGTCCTTGAGATCGTCCGGGATCTGGTCCCAGGCGGCCGGCTTGAACGGCTGGTGGAGACCCCGGCGGGCGGCCTCGTAGCCGATGGCGCCGGAGTAGTAGGCGCAGTCGGCCTGGGGGTTCGCCTTCTCCGCCTCGAGCGCGGCCATGGCCGCCGAGGAGCCCTTCATGTCCGGTGGCACGCGCACGCCGGTGGTCTGCTCGTAGAGCGCGGTGACCGCGCCCCAGTTGGCGTAGTTCGGGATGCAGTCGTACTGGACCACCACGTCGGACTTGGCCGCGGAGGCGTCGGCACTCTGGTCGGAGCCCGCGGGCTTCTCCGCCGGTGAGCAGGCGAGGGTGCCGAGGAGGAGGACGAGGGTTCCGACCAAGAGGCTGAAGGCTCCAACCGAGAGGCTGAAGGCTCTACCGGCGGGGATCAGCCCGAGGAACGAGGAGGTCACAAGGGTCTTTCGGATGCGCATGGTCCCTCCTAGAACTTGAGCTGCAGCTCGGTCAGCAGGTAGGGCTTCCAGCCGTCGCCTTCGACCCGCGATTGGTTCGCCGGCAGGTTGGACAGGCCGTTGTAGTGCTCGGCGACCAGGTCGATCTGCCAGCGGATCACACCCAGGCGGAAGAGGTTGAGCCCCAGGGTCGCGGCATCGATCCGGTCGCCGTCCAGGGTCACCCGGTCGCTGCCGATCGCGGCGGTCTCGAGCCGCAGCAGGATCTCCTCGCCGTTCGAGCGGTCACCGCGGAGCGCCCAGGCACCCTGGACGAAGCCGCCGCCCAGGGAGGCGCCGGCGTCGGCGAAGTCGTAGGCCAGGCCTTCGCCGCGCAGGTGGAGGCGGCCCAGGCTCCAGCCGAAGTCGGCGGTGACCCCGCGGCGCGTGCCCTCGATCGGCACGGCGACCCAGGGGGTGAAGGAGAGGCCGCGGAGCTGGAGGCTCTGGCGCTCCTCGTTGCTCCAGTCGAAGCCGAGACCGAAGCGGGCCCCGTCGCGGGGGAAGTAGTTGAGCTTCGCCTGGATCTCCTTGTCCCCGTTGTCGTCGGAGAGGTTGTCGTTGGCCCGGCCGTTGCCGTTGAAGACGCCGAGGTAGTACTCCAGCCGGTTGGCCGCCACCTTGCCGCTGACCATGGCGCCGTACTGGACGTCGAGGGCGGGCAGCAAGAACATCGAGTTGAGCGCGATGTAGCGCTCCACCGTGTCGAGGGAGCGCGACGACAGCCGGTTCTCGGTCGAGAACGGCGACACGAACTTGCCGGCGCTGACCACCAGGTCGTCCCCCTCGAGGCTGTAGTCGAGCTCCGCCACCACCAGGGCGAAGTCCGAGGTCCCGGGGGTCGAGCCGGGACCGCCGTCGAATTCGACGAACAGGCGGTGCTTCTTCTTGTAGTCGACGATCCAGTCGAGGCGCGCCCGGCGCAGGCCGAAGTCTCCGGGCGCGTCCGTGCGCTCGAAATCGTCGTGGTAGACGCCGGCGGTCGCCTGGACGTAGCCCAGGCTGCGCATGGCGTAGTCCCCGTCCGGCGACTCGGCGTAGAAGCCACCGCCCCCCTCGTGGTAGCCCACCTTCCAGGCGCCGGCGGCGGGTGGCGTCCCCTCTGCCGGTCCGGCCTGCGCCGCGGCCTGTTGCGTCTCCGTGGGCTCCTTCGCCCCGGTCTCGGCCGCCGTCTCCGGCGGCGCGGAGGGCGGCGGCTCCTGGGCGAGGCGTTGCTTGATCTCCCGGAGCTCGCGCTCCAGCGCCTCGATCCGCTGCAGGTCCTCTTGCCGCTGGGCTTTCCACTCCGCCCGGGTCATGGGCCGGTCGGCCGGGTCCTGCACGGCCGCCGGGTCCTTCGTGGATCCGGTCTTCTCCTGCGCGCGGGCGGACGGCACCAGCAGCACGGCGGCGAGCACTCCCCAAAGCAACGCGTCACGCGATCTCACGAATCGTTCCCCTCGTCAGCCGTCCCTCGTCCCGTTCCGCGGTGCGGCCGCGGCAACCGGGCGACGCGATGGGCGGCCGGCCTCGTCGTTCACTGTGCGCGCCCGGCCTCGCACCACGGTGGGCAGAGGACGGGCACGGCGTCGGTGGACCGTCCTGCGCATGGAGGCGACGACGTCCGCACGCAGAGCCGGGTCAGCTCAGTCTCGTTCTCGGTCGGGATCGACCCGGGCCGGCCTGGATGGGGGACGGCCGGGTCAGGCGGCGAGGAGGAGGGGCGGGGCGCGGCCCCGGCAGACCGGCGCGGCGACGGTGGCCGGTCGATTCACAGCCAGCGGGACGGCGGGGCGGCGCCGGGCGGCGAGCGCGTCGGTGATGGCACGGGCCGCGCGGTCGGTCGGCCGATGCGGCCCACCGTCCGGCCGGGTCGCCGGCCGCGGACCTCGGTGCGCCAGCCAGCGTTCCAGGTCGGATCGCCGGTCGAGGTCGGCCAGCGGCTCGATCAGGGTGATCGCGAACCCCGCCTGGCGGAGCAGGCGCCGCAGTTGGTGGAGGGTCGTCCGCCGGCACCAACGCACCCGCCGGAGGAGATCTCCCAGCGGCCGGCTGGACGCCAGCAGATACAGCCCGCCATCCGGGCTCGGGCCGATGACCACCCGTCCACGGGCGCCATCGGCCCCGGGGGGCGCCCCGCCGGCGGCTCCGGCGAGGACGGCGAGCGCCCGTTCCACGTGGGCGCGCTCCAGGCCCGGCGTGTCGGTGCCGACGGCGACCACCGGCCCGCCCGTGCGGCGGAGCGCGGTGTCGAACGCGTGGGCGAAGCGGTCGCCGAAGCCGTCGCCGCGCTGGTGCACCGTCGCGGCGTCCGCGGGCAGATCGATCCCCGCGGGAGAGCAGACCTCGAGGCGGCAGCCCGCGCCGCGTCCAGCGGCGAGCGCTTCCTCCAGGCAGGCCCGATAGAGCGCCGTCTCCCGGTCGCGGAGCGCGGCCGGGAGCAGTCGCTTGCGCCGCCCGTCGACGCGCGCCCCGAGGGTGAAGACCAGGAGAGTGGTCTCCGCACGGCTCGGGAAGGGGGCGCCGCGGGCGATGGTCGAGGCGGGGCTCATGATGTCTCCGGCCCTGGTGTACGGGCGCCGGCACGCGGTGGATTGAACGGCGGGCCGAACGTCGCGGCGTATCGGCTGCCGTGCACGCCGCGGGGGTCGTCACCGCCTCCCGGGCAGGGCGAGAGTGTGGAGGAACTTTAGCAGCTCACGGAGGTTTCCGGCAGGCGCCTCCGTCGCCCCGGCCGCCTTTCGGTCCGCCGGAATGAGCGTACGTTATGATCCTCGCCACCTTGTTCCGCTTCCTGATTCTCGCGCTGCCGCTCGTCCTGCTCACCCTCGGTCTGTTCCACTTTGGCGCCGAGGCGGTCGACCTCGTCCAGCCGGGCGGCCTGTCCGCGCCCCAGCTCCTCGGCCGCTGGCTGCTCGAAGCGACCGGCCTGGTGGCGCTCTACATGCTTGTGCGCGAGCGCGGGCTGGGCCGCTGGCTGGCCGGCGTCGCCGCCGGCTGGAGCGCGTGGATCTTCCGGGGCCCCGTGCTGGTGCTCACTGTCGCCGGTGCCTCCCGGTTGTCGTCGTCCGCCTGGTGGCACCTCAACCTCGCCTGGTTCGGCCTCTACACCGTCTGCGGCCTGATGATGGCGTCGGTCGCCCGCAGTCTCGAGGTCGGCGAGGAGGTTCAGGAGGCCGCGGAGACTCCGGAGGTCTCTGAGGCTCAGGAGATCCCGGAGGAAACCCCGCCGGAAATGCCCTCGGAGGCCGGACCGGCGCCGGAGCGGGAGCCGGCGCCGGACGAGACGCCGTCGCCATGAGGATCGCCGGGGTCGGGTCGAGCTTTCCACCCAACTTCTACGACCAGGAGACCCTGCTCGCCGCCCTCCGGGGCCACTGGATGAAGCGCCACCACAACCTGGCCCGGCTCGAGCAGCTCCACAGGAACGTCCTGGTGGGCGGGCGCCACCTGGCGTTGCCGATCGAGGAGTACACGCGGCTCGAAACCTGGGGCCAGGCCAACGACGCCTGGATCCGCGTCGCCCAGGAGATCGGCGGCGAGGCGGTGACGAAGGCGCTCGGCCAGGCCGGCCTCACGGCCGAGGACGTCGACACCCTGATCACGGTGACGGTGACCGGCATCGCCACGCCGTCTCTCGACGCCCGGCTGGTCAACCGGCTCGGGCTGCCGACCCGGGTCAAGCGGGTGCCGATCTTCGGGCTGGGCTGCGTCGCCGGCGCCGCCGGCATCGCCCGGGCCGCGGACGCCGTGCGGGCGTTCCCCGGCGAGGTCGCCGTGCTGCTGTCGGTGGAGCTCTGCTCGCTCACCCTCCAGCTCCAGGACCTGTCGATCCCGAACCTCATCGCCTCCGGCCTGTTCGGCGACGGCGCGGCGGCGGTGGTGGTGGCCGGGGCGGAGCGGGCGCTCGCCGGCGAAGCCCGGGCGGCCCGGCCGCGGGTCGTCGCCACCCGCTCGGTCTTCTACCCAGGCACCGAAGAGGTCATGGGCTGGGACATCTCGGAGCGCGGCTTCCAGATCGTCCTCTCCGCCGACGTGCCGGAGATGGTCCGCCGCCACCTGCGGGGTGACGTCGACGGCTTCCTCGCCGAGCATAGCCTCACCCGCGGCGACGTCGCCACCTGGATCTGCCACCCGGGCGGCCCCAAGGTGCTGGAGGCGATGGAGGAGACCCTGGAGCTGCCCGCCGGCGCCCTCGAGGTCACCTGGCAGGGCCTGCGCGAGGTCGGCAACCTCTCGTCGACCTCCGTCCTCCTGGCACTCCAAGAGACCGTGGCCAGCCACCCCGGCCCGCCCGGCAGCCCCGGCCTCCTCCTCGCCATGGGCCCGGGCTTCTGCTCGGAGCTGGTGCTGCTGGAGTGGTGAGCGCCGGTTATCCCTCGGAGGAGCCCTCGACGAGACCGCGGGCCGCCCGGACGATCCGGCCGACGTTGGGAAGCACCTGCTCCTCCCGCGCCCGGTCGAACGGGATGGTGGTCTCCGTGCACACACGGGCGTAGGCGAAGGCCAGGCCCGCTTCGAGGCCGAGGGCGGCGAGCTCGCCCGACAGGCCGAAGCCGCGATAGTCCTCGTCGACCACCAGGAGCCGCCCGGTCTCGGCGACGCTCCGGAGGACCGTCTCCGCGTCGAGTGGCGCCACGCTCCGCAGGTCGACCACCGCCGCCGAGATTCCCTCCTCTTCCAGCACGTGCGCCGCCTCGAGCGCCCGGTGCACGCCGACGCCGACTGTGGCGATGGTCAGGTCGGTGCCTTCCCGGCGCACGGTGGCCCGGCCCAGCGGCAGCGCCTCCCAGCGGTCCGGTACCGGGCCGCGGGCGCCCGCTTCCGGAACGTCGAACGACACCGTCGCGCGCGAGCCGCCGCCCAGGTAGTCCAGCCAGTACGCGGCCAGCAGCTTGTGCTCCAGGTAGACCACCGGGCCGGGGTGCTCGAGCGCGGTGAGCATCAGCGCCCCCGCGTCCGCCGGTGTCGAGGGCACCACGACGGCCAGCCCCGGGATGTGGGCGAGCCAGCCCCAGAGGCTCTGCTCGTGCTGGCCGCCGTCGCCGTATCCGCCGCCGCAGGCCGCGCGCACGACCAGGGGCGCCGTCCAGGCTCCGCCGGAGAAGGCCTCGACCTTGGCCGCGTGGTTGAGGAGCGCGTCCATGGCGACGGCGATGAAGTCGACCAGCATGACTTCGACCACCGGCCGGAGGCCGCCGAGGGCGGCGCTGACGGCGGCGCCGGTGAACGCCGCCTCGCTGATCGGCGCGCCGAGGACCCGGTCGGCGCCGAAGCGCACCAGGAGGTTGCGGCGGAGCGTCGGGACATCCTCGCCGAAGACGATGACCGAGGGATCTTCCGCCATCGCCTGGGCGAGGGCGTCCTCGATGGCGTCGGCGAAGCTCAGGGTCCTCATGGCGCCTCCTCCGTCGCGGGCTCGCCGCCGAGGGCCGTCCGGAGGATCTCCTCGATCTCGGCCACCACGTCCTCCTCGATCTGCTCCAGGCTGGCGTCGGCCTCTGCCGTGCCGCCTTCGCCGGCGCGGAGCCCCCGGCGGGTCACCGCCAGGGGATCGTGCGCGTCGCCGATCTGCTTCCGAAACTGGGCGACCACCGTGCCGAGGACGGCGCCGAGCCCGCGGACCCGGCCGCCGAGTCCGCCGCCCGCGCGCCGGCCCATCGAGCGCATGAGCGGGCCGGAGATCTCCGCCAGCTCCGCGACCGGGCGGCGGACGATGCGGAGCAGAGGATCGCCCAGGAAGTGCCCCTCGATGTGGAGGCAACGGGCGTGGAGGAAGCTCGGGCCGCCCCCGTCCCGGGCTCGCGCTACCGCCTCGCCGGCGGCCTCCCAGACCTGCTCCACGTTCCATCCGTCGACCGTCGCCGCGCGCAGCCCGAAGGCCTCGGCTCGCGCGGTGAGCCCTCCCCCGGTCACCCTCTCCGATCGGGTGGTGATCGCCCAGCCGTCGTCCTTGCACACGAACACGCACGGCAGGCCCCAGGCGGCGGCCAGGTTGAGCGACTCGAGCAGCATGCCCTGGTTCATCGCCCCCTCGCCGAAGAAGGCGACCGCTACCGAGCCGGGGCGCAGGCGGGTCCCGGCCAGGGCGAACCCCACCGCCGCGGGCCCCGAGGCACCGACGATCCCGGAGGACGCGGCCAGCAGGTCGGGAGCGAACAGGTGCATGTGCCCGCCCATGCCGCGGCACAGCCCGTCCGGTTTGCCGAGCAGCTCCCGCAGCAGCGCCACCGGGTCGACGCCGCGCATCAGGAGCGGCGGCGTCCCACGGTGGTCGAGGGCCATGGCGTCGCCGGAGCGGAGGTGATCGACCACCCCCGCGACCACCCCCTCCTCCCCGGTCCCACAGTGCATCTCCCCCGGGATCGAGCCTTCGTTCCACAGGCTCGTCACCGCCTCTTCGAACAGACGGCTGCGCACCATCCGCCGGTACAGCGACCAGCGATCGATCGGCATCGGCACCTCCTCGATTGGTCATCAGGACCCGGCGGCGCGGCGGTTGCGCGCGGCGGCGGGCCGTGGACGGCGAGGCGTCGGTTTCCAGAGACTGGATGTTTCCACGGTACGGGCAGCGAGAGCGGTCGTCAAGCGACGGCCGCCCGCGCCGTCCGGTCGATCCGGGTAGGATGCGTGCCATGTTCCCCGCGGACTCCCGTCTGTTCGGGATCGACACCCGCCTCCTGTTCACCGCCCTGGTCGCCGTGGTGGCGTTGCAGCGCCTGGCCGAGCTGCGGCTCGCGCGGCACAACGCCCGGCGCAAGTTGGCCGCTGGCGGAGTGGAGGCGGGGGCCGGGCACTACCCGGTAATGATCGTTCTCCACACGCTGTTCCTGGTCTCGTGCGTGGCCGAAGTCTGGCTGCTCGAGCGGCCGTTTCTTCCCTGGCTGGCCGCGGCGATGGTCGGGGTGCTGGTGCTGGCGTCGGCGCTCCGCTGGTGGGTGATCGCGGCGCTGGGCGGAGCCTGGACGACCCGGGTGATCGTGGTGCCGGGACGCTCGCTGGTCGCGTCCGGGCCGTACCGGTTCGTGCCCCATCCCAACTACGTGGCCGTGGCGATGGAGGTGGCCGCCCTGCCGCTGGTCCACACCGCTTACCTGACGGCGGCGGTCTTCACCATCGCCAACGGTGCGCTGTTGGCCGTGCGCATCCGGGCCGAGGACGCGGCGCTCGCGCGGCACGGCCTGCGGGCGCCGGGGGGCACGCGATGACGGAGGGCGAGATCCTCCTGGCGATCGGCGCGGTGGCCCGGGAGCACGTCGGGTTCCAGGGGCAGCTCCGGCCGGAGATGCGGCTGGTCGAGGACCTGGCGCTCGATTCGATCCGCCTGCTCACCCTGGCGGTGGAGGTGGAGAACCGGTTCCGCGTCTGCCTGGACGAAGAGGACGAGGAGGCGATCGCGACGGTCGGCGACCTGGTGGCCGCGGTGGAGCGGAAGCTCTCTGCTGCCGAGCGGCCGGCCGCCCCGGAGCACGCCGATGGACCGGCGGGCGCCTCCAGCGACCCCCATGCCTGAACGGCCCTCCACCGCAGACGCTCCCCCGGCGCCTGCCGGGCCGCCGGACGCTTCGGCGCGGGACACCCTGGCAACCCTGCTTGACCTGCTCGAGTGGGCCGCGCTCCCGGACGGCCGGGGTGGCGCGCGGGGCCTGCGCTTCCTCGATCGCCGCGAGCGGGCGCGGCTCGTGCCCTGGACCGAGGTCGCACGGGCGGCGCGCGAGGCCGCCGGACGGCTGGTCGCCGCCGGGGTCGCTCCCGGTGACCGGATCGGGCTGATCTTCCCGACCGGGGAAGAGTTCTTCACCGCCTTCTTCGGCATCCTCCTCGCCGGCGGGGTGCCGGCGCCGCTCTATCCGCCGGTCCGTCTGGGCCGGCTGGACGAGTACCACCGCCGCACCGCCGCCATGCTCCGCGCCGTCGGCGCTCGCCTGGTCCTGGCCGACGGGCGGGTCCGGCGCCTGCTCGGCGAGACGGTGGCCGCGGCCCGTCCGGCGCTCGGCTGCCGCACCCTGGCCGGCCTGCCGCCCGCCAGGGACTCCCGGTCGGTGCGCCGGCCGTCGCCGGGCGACCTGGCGCTGATCCAGTTCTCCTCCGGCACCACCGTCGAGCCGAAACCGGTCGCCCTCTCCCACCGGGCCGTCATCGCCCAGACCCGCATCCTCAACAGCTTCTGGCCGGACACGGCGGAGGCCACCCAGAGCGGCGTCTCCTGGCTGCCGCTCTACCACGACATGGGGCTGATCGGCTGTGTCTTCCCGGCGCTCGAGCGGGTGACCGACCTGACGCTGATCGGGCCGGAGGTCTTCGTCGCCCGCCCGGCGGTCTGGCTGCGGGCGCTGTCGCGCTACCGCGCCACGATCTCGCCGGCGCCCAACTTCGCCTACGGCCTGTGCGTCGCCAAGGTGCGGGACGAGGAGCTCGAAGGGGTCGACCTGTCCTCCTGGCGGGGGGCGCTCAACGGCGCCGAGTCGGTGGCGCCGGCGACGCTCCGGGCCTTCGTCGAGCGCTTCCGGCCGTACGGCTTCCGGCCCGAGGCGCTGACCCCGGTCTACGGCCTGTCGGAGGCGGCCCTGGCGGTCACCTTCTCGCCGCTCGACCGGCCTTTCACCACCGACCACTTCCTCCGGGCCTCGCTCGAGCCGGGGAAGCGGGTCCGCCGGCCCGGAGCCGACCGGGACGGCGAAAGACCCGCCAGCCCGGCCGGACCCCAGACCACGGCGAACGCCACTGCGGTCCGCGAGCTGGCCTCGGTCGGCGTGCCGGTGCCCGGCTTCGAGATCGAGATCCGCGGCGCCGCGGCCGGCGACGGGGGCGATGGGACCGGCGGCGTAGCAGCGGAACCGGGCAGCCGCCTGGAGGAGGGCCGCGTCGGCCGGGTCTGGGTGCGGGGGCCGTCGCTCATGGAGGGCTACTTCGGCTTGCCGGAGGCGAGCGCTCGCGCGCTGGTCGGCGGCTGGCTGGACACCGGCGACCTGGGCTTCCTCCAGGACGGCGCGCTCTACCTGACCGGGCGCGCCAAGGACCTGGTGATCGTGCGCGGCAAGAACGTGGCCCCGGAGGAGATCGAGCGCCTGGCCGCCGCCGCCCCCGGCGCCCGCACCGGCTGCGCGGTGGCGGTGAGCTGGGTTCCCGACGGTTCCGCCGAGCGCGCCGCGAGCGAACCCTCCGAGGAGCTGGTGGTGTTCGTCGAACATGCGCGGGGCGCCGACGGCGGGGCGCTGAACACCCTGGGTGAGGAGGTGGCGCGGGCGGTCCTCGGCGGTATCGGTCTGGCGCCGGACCGGGTGGAGGTGCTCGCCCCAGGCACCCTGCCGCGCACCTCCTCCGGCAAGCTCCGCCGGAGCGAAGCCCTGCGGCGCTGGCGGGAAGGGGTGCTCCATCCGCCGGCACCGGTGAGCCCGGCGCGGCTCGCCGGCGCGATGCTCCGCTCCGGGCTGGCCTATGTCCGCGCGGGCCGGGACGGTCTCGGACGGGGCGGAGGGGAGGAGGGATGAGCGGCGGCCCGGGCACAGCGGGGCCGGTGCCGGAATCGACCGACAGTGGCCTGCGGGACTTGGTCGTGGTCGGGGGTGGTCCGGCCGGCCTGGCGGTGGCGCTCCACGGGCGGCAAGCCGGCCTGTCGGTGACGGTCCTCGACCGCGCCCGGCCGCCGATCGACAAGCCGTGCGGCGAGGGCCTGATGCCCGACGGGGTCGCCCGGCTCCGAGAGCTGGGCGTCGCGCTGCCGGCATCGGCCCGTCCGTTCCGGGGCATCCGCTACCTGGACGAGGAGACCGTGGCCGAAGGGCGGTTCCCTTCGCCCCCCGACGGGACCGACCCGACCGACTCCACCGGTCCGTCCGGCTCGACCGGGTGGGGCGTCCGCCGAACCGAGCTCCACGCCGCGATGGTCCAGCGGGCCGAGGCGGCGGGCGTGGAGCTCCTCTGGGGAGAGCGGGCCGAGGCCCTGATCGAGCAGGCCGACGCTGCCGGCGTGGCCACGGCGGACGGACGGGCCGTGCTGGGCCGCTGGCTGGCCGGCGCGGACGGCCTCCTGTCGAGCGTCCGGCGCTGGGCGCTGGGTCCCGCGCCAGCGGCTCCGAATCGGTCCGGGCGCTTCGGAGTCCGCCGCCACTTCGCGCAGGCGCCGTGGACCGACCTGGTGGAGGTCCACTGGACGGAGGGCTGCGAAGCCTACGTCACCCCGGTCGGCCCGGAGACCGTCGGGGTCGCCATGCTCTGGAGCCCGGAGCGGGTTCCAGGAGCCCGTGGCTTCGACGAGCTGCTGGCGCGCTTCCCCCGGCTCGCCGAGCGCCTGGCCGCCGCTCCGCCCGCCTCTCGGGACCGGGGCTGTGGACCGCTCGCCCAGCGCGTGCGATCCGTCGCCCGCGGCCGGATCGCCCTGGTCGGCGACGCCGGTGGGTACCTCGACGCGATCACCGGCGAGGGGCTCTCCCTCGCCTTCCACCAGGCGGACGCCCTGGTCCGCGCGATCGTCGAGTGCGAGCGGCACGCATCCGCCGACCTGTCCGCGTACGCCCGCGCCCACCGGCGGATCCGCCGGACGCCGGAGGCACTGATCCGTCTGCTCCTCTTCGCCGAGCGCCGCCCCGGCCTGCGCCGCCGCCTGCTCCGGGCGCTCGCCGCCGACCCGGCGCTCTTCGACCGCATCCTCGGCGTCCACGCGCGGACGCTCCCTCTGCGAGCCCTCGGATACCGCGGCCCTTGGCGACTCGTACAGCGCCTGCTCCGATGACCGGCTCCCACGCCACGCCGCCTCGGCCGATCCGGCGGCAGCGGTTGACAGCCGGCCCGCTGCCGCGATACCAAACGGCCACAGCTTCGTTCACACCACCTGCTGTCGATCCGCGGTCCGGGGCGGTCTCCACGACCGCCGTCCGCCGGAAGCGCGCCGAACGTCCGGGCCGCCGATCATCCAGGGGAGCCGACCATGGCCGAGCCGTCGACCTGCGCCAACCATCCGGACCGAGCCGCCACCTATCGCTGCGACGGCTGCCACCGTGCCCTCTGTGACGACTGCGTCCAGATGAGCCACCGGCTGATCCTGTGCGGCGTCTGCGGCGAGATGGCGATCCCGATCGCCACCGGCCGGGCGACGAGCTCCACGACAATGCGCAAGACCCGGGCCAGGGAGGCACCGTACAGCCTGCTCCAGGCGCTGGTCTACCCCCTTCGCGGCAAAGGCTCGGGGGTCTTCTGGAGCTACCTCGCGTTGCTCGTCGTCTTCTCCGCGCTCGGCGCGGTGCCGCTCATCGGTTGCCTCATCTTGGTGCCGATGCTGATCGTCGGGCTGATGGTTCCGCGGCTGCTCTTCACCGTCGTCCGGGCGACCGCGGCCGGCGACAATGAGCTCCCCGAGTGGCCGGAGCTCGATTTCTGGGAACGGCTGGTCGACTTCCTGGCCTACCTGTTGATCCTGATCATCGCGTGGCTCCCGGCGATCGTGTTGATGATCGTCTCGGGCTGCGGCGCAAAGTTCCTCCAGGCGGGCGGGCGGGCGGCGCTCGGACCGGAGTGCTGGCTCACGCTCGCCGCCGGTGCCCTGCTGAGCGAGGCGCTCTTGATCGCCACCTTGGGTGCGCCATCGGTCTTCGACAGCTTCTGGTTGCTGCCCCGGGTCGATCTCCACATCCGCGCGCTGTTCATCGCCCCCGGGGAGGCGGTGGTGATCGCCTGCGTTCTCGCGGGGCTCAGGCTCCTCAGCTTCGGTCTCGAATTCGGGTTTCACCTGGTCCCCGTTCTCGGCGCCGTGGCCAGCACCGCTCTTGGCATCTACACCATGTTCACCGGCGCCCACTTGATCGGGCTCTACTTCCGCCGGAACGTCGAGCGCCTGGAGCGGCTATACATCGGTTGAGCACGGTGGCGCGGCGCCGGGCCCGGTCCCAGGAGACCGCACGAGCGGCGGAATTCCCCGTGGTCGCGGCGCGGTTTCTCAGAACGCTTCGTCCCGACGTCGCCGGACTTCACTAGAGCGGGGGAGCGTCCGTCCCCCAGACCGCCATGGCCCGCCCGACCACCAAGCCTCGGAACCGCGCTCCCCGGACCGCTCCACCCGGTCGGGGCGGCGGCTCCGGCCGGGCGCCGCGCACCGACCGCCACGACTGGGCACCCTTCCGGGACGACGAGCGGCCGGTCGGCGCGCTCAACCCCCACGGTGCCCACCGGCTCGCCCTCGCCTACGCCAACAGCTACCACATCGGCATGTCCAGCCTCGGCTTCCAGCGGGTGCACCGCCTGGTCGCCGACCGGCCCGACTGGGGCGTGGAACGCTTCTTCGCCGACGGCACCGGCGTGCCCCGGTCGGTCGAGACCGACCGGCCGCTGGGGGACTTCTCCTCTGTCGCCTTCTCGGTGTCGTTCGAAGAGGACTACCTGAACCTCCTCCAGATGCTCGACCGCGCGGGCATCCCGCTCCGCCGCCGGGACCGGGAGGCGCACCACCCGGTGGTGGTCATGGGCGGCTCCTGCGCGGCGATCAACCCGCTTCCGATGGCCGAGTTCGTCGACGTCTTCGCCCTCGGCGCGGCGGAGAACCTGCTGGACGAGCTGCTCAGTGCCCTCGAGGAGGAGGACGACCGAGCCGCGGTGGTCGAGCGCCTGGCGGGCCGGCGGGGGTTCTTCGTCCCCGCGCACCATCGTCCGGAGGACGACCCGTCCTTCTACACGGCGGCCGGCAAGCTGCACAAGCTGGAGCTCACCGCCGAGCAGATCAAGACCCCCGGCTTCTTGCCGACCACGTCGATCGTCACGCCGCGGACCGAGTTCTCCGAGAAGTTCCTGATCGAGATGTCCCGCGGCTGCCCGGAGAAGTGCAAGTACTGCTGGGCGACCTTCGGCATGGGCACGTTCCGCTGGCATCCGACCGAGGCGATCCTCGGGGCGATCGAGCGCGCCCGCGCCGTCACCGACCAGCTCGGCTTCGTCGCCACCGCGGTCGGCGACCACCCGGAGATCGAGCGCATCCTCACCGAGGCCAACCGGCTCGGCTTCCGCTCGTCGGTCTCCTCGATCCGCATCCCGGCGGTGACCGAAGGCGTGCTCGCCGCCCTCCACGCCTCGGGCGACCGCTCGATCACCCTGGCGCCCGAGACCGGCAGCGACGCGCTCCGCCGGAAGCTCAACAAGCCGATCCCCAACAGCCTGCTGCTCGACAAGGTCCGGCTGATCTTTGAGGCCGGCTTCACCCAGCTCAAGCTCTACTTCCTGGTCGGCGTGCCGGGCGAGACCCTGGACGACGTGCGCTCGATCTTGGAGCTCGCCGAAGCCTGCCGGGCGATCATGCTCGAGGAGGCCAGGAAGACCAGCGTCATCGGCCACATCCACCTGGGCACCAACATCCTGGTGCCCAAGCCCTACACCGCCTGGCAGCGCGAGCCGATGGCCGACGAGGCGGGCCTCAAGCAGAAGCTCGCCCTGCTCAAGAAGGGCGCCGGCCAGATGCCCAACGTGAGCCTTTCGGGCGGCATCTCGATCCGCCAAGCCACCTGGCAGACCTACATCACCAAGGCCGGCAGCGACGCGGCGGACGCCCTCGAAGCCGCCGCCCGCGGCGAGCGCCTGGCCCAGGTCCTCCGCGACCACGCCGACCGGATCCGCCCGGTCGTCTTCGAGCCGGTCGACGGCGAGTGCCGCTGGCACTTTCTACGAACAGGCTGAAGGCTCCCG
>Ga0210074_1000008_pt1 | contig 106010 bp, 90 predicted proteins | sample China_Galinas_Co_FD_184860 | JGI IMG/M metagenome (GOLD analysis project Ga0210074, IMG submission 184860) | Wetland microbial communities from San Francisco Bay, California, USA, that impact long-term carbon sequestration -... | ecosystem: Environmental > Aquatic > Marine > Wetlands ... | reverse complement strand
GGAACGGCCTCGGCGCCGCCCAGAACCGTTCGAGCGCGTGCATCGTGTTCCGCAGCTCCTGCCACCCCTCTGCCGTGGCGCCCTCCCCCTCCGGCGCCAGCTCGGCGGCGACCGCCAGCGGCACGACACTCGCCATCCGGGTGAGCTGGGAGAGAAGATCGAGCACGGACACGTCACCGCCTCCGGCTGACCACCCAGAGCAAGGCGGCGCCGAACCCAGCGACCAGCCCTGCGACGAGCTCTTCCGTGCCGCCATCGAGAGCACCCGCCCGGCCGAGGCGGAACGCCACCAGGGCGACCGAGGCCAGGGCCACGAACACCGCCAGCGCCACCACCGGAGAGCGCCTCCGGCCGGCCGGCGCGGGCCCGGCGCGCTCCTCGTGGCGGAAGCCGAGCCGGCCGCCTTCAGCGAGCCCGAGAGCCAGGTCGATCCTGCCCGGCAACTCGGCGAACAGCGTGGCGTAGCTCGCCAGGCCGCGGGCGAAGTCGCCGGGCTCGAAGGCGCGCCGCAGCCGGTCGGCGCCGCGCAGCAGGCGCAAGTGCTCCAGGGCCGCCCGGAGCGGATCCCCGGTCGGCGCCAGGCGGTGGCCGAGGAGGGCGATCGACGTCAGACCGCGAACGAACAGCATCCCCTCCGGCGTCGGCCAGTAGCCCGCCTCCCGCGCCAGACGCCACTGGACGAGCAGGTGCTCGGCGAGGTCCTCAGCCGCACCGTGCCAGCCGCCGTCCCGGAACAGCACCACGTGGCGCAACCGGTGCCGCAGGCGATCGGACCGCACACGCTCTGCCCGCCGGCGGACCGTCGCGCTCTCGTCCCCCGGCGCCATCCACCGGAGGAGCTCTCCGGCCGCCTCCGCGGGGTCGCGCGCCGAGGCGGTCTCGAGGTAGCGCCAGAGGGTGCCGCGGATCTCCGGCCCCAGGCGAACCAACGGTCCTCCCAGGAAGGCGATCCGGCCGTCGGCCAGCACCGCGACGTCGTCCGCGTGGACTTCCGCCGGGACGCTCCGTCCGCCCAGGGCCAGCCGGAGCCACGCGACGTGGAGCCGCCGGGCCAGATCCGCCCGGGACCGGTCGCCCCCCTCGCTCTTCTCGCCCGGCGTCTCCCCGGCCTTCTCCCCGGCCAGGAGATCGGAGAGCCGCCGGCCGTCCAGCCGCTCGACGGTCAGCACCCGGGCGGTCGAGAGCCGGCGCTCCACAGCCGGGAACCGCAGGTCCCCGTCCCCGCGGGCCTCCCGGGCGAGCGCATCCAGGCTCGCCGCGTGCGCCGCCAGGTCGAGAGTGCTCTCGAGGGAGCGGCGGAAGTCTTCGACCACCGGCTCCGCCGGGACGGAGGCGCCCCGCAGTACCTCGGCGGCGACCGCCCGGACCGCGGGCAGGCCGGCCGCCAGGGCCGTCTCCCAGTCGCCCCCCAGATCCGGCCTCAACCCCGGCTGGAAATCGGGCCGGATGAGGGTCACCTCGACCGGGCGGTCGCCGTCGGCGGTCCGGGCCCGGTGGGTCTGGACCGGTCCGCGGCCCCGCACGGGCGTGGTCTCGAAGCCGTGAAAGAGGGTGCCGGGGGCCGCCCCGAGCTCCCGGCGGAGATGATCCGACACGGCGTCGGGCGAGGCCGCGGGCCCACGGTCGTCGAGGGTGGAGAGCGCGAGACAGGCGTCGGTGGCGAGCAGGTCGGACCGGCCCGCCAGGTAGAGGCCGAAGGCGCCGAGCAGTCCCGCCCCCGCCTCGGCCCCGCCGGCGGCCCCGTCGTCAGCCCCTCCCGGGGTCCCGTTGGGGATCGGGCCCTCGAACAGGGCGCAGAGCGCGCCGATCCGGTCGCCCGGCGGGGTCACCGGGACGCGGTCCCCTCGCTCTCCCCTCCGTCGCCCGCGCCGTCTTCTTGGCCGTCGTCCGCCCCTTCGTCCGCAGTCGGGGCCCCGTCGTTGGCACGCTCGGACCAGGACCGGGCCAGGTCCGCCATCCGCCGCGCCATCTCGGCGAACCCCTCGGCCATCTGGGTGCTCGCCCGTGCCCACTCGTCCGGGTCCGGCGCCTTGACGTCGACCATCCCGAGGGTCAGATCGACCATGGTCCGCTGCATCCGGTCGCCGAGCTCGAAGGTGGACTCGAGCTCCTCGCCCAGGCGGCGCGAGGCCTCCCTCGCCATCCCGTCGAAGGCCTCGGCGGCCTCGGCCGGCCGAAACAGGCGGGTGACCTGTCGCGCTCCGAAGAGCGACATCGCCCAGGAAAAGCTTCCGATCGCTTTCGCCAGCTCGCGCATTGCGAATCCCCTTGTCTGTCCGCTCCGGTCACACCGCTCGGCTCGCCCCGCCCCCGGCGTCGGCCTTCAGGCCGACCTCCCCAGCCTGCGGAGGGTGTCGAAGAGTGCGACCAAACCCGCCGCGAAGAGCAGCGCGGCGGCCGTGAAAACGTTCCAGCCCGGCGTCGGCGGTCCGCCCCCCACTGCCACCAGGAGGCCCGCTCCGGCGACGAACGCGGTCTGTCCGAGGGCCCGCTCGTGGAGCGCGGCCGCCCCGTCGCCGGCGGAGCTCTCCGCCGGCGGGCGATTCCCCCGGAGCACCGGGTCGTCGTCGAGCACCCGGTCGGCCAGCGTCGCCAGGCGCACCGGGCCGTCCCGCGCCAGCTCGGCGGCGGTCGCCGCCCACTCGACCAGGCGCTCGGGCGAGAGCGCCTCGCGCAGGCTCTCCTCCCGCAATCGCCGGGTGCAGACCCGTTCCAGGTAGCGCCCCGCGTCGAGCTCCGGTGCGAAGCGGTGGACCAGGCCGTCGATGATGATCGCCGAGCGGATGTACTTGATCACGTCCCGTTCGGGCCAGACGCCGGTGGTCCGCGATAGCCGGAGCATGTCGAGCATCATCATGGTGAAGCTCTTGCGCAGCCGGACCGCGCGCCCGCTCCGCTCGTACCAGCCCCGGCCGAGCTCCTCCAGGCCGCGGCGAAACGCCGCCGGGTCCGCAGCGCGCTCCAGGGTCGAAACCCCGAAGAACGCGGAGGCCATCCCCGCCAGGTCTCCGCGGGTGTAGGCGACGGTCATCGCGACCAGGTGGCGTCGGGCGTGGCGGCTCAAAAGGCCGGTGATGCCGAAGTCGACGTAGCCGACCACGTTGCCCGGCCGGATGAGCAGGTTCGCTGGGTGGAGATCGGCGTGGAACAGGCCGTGGCGGAACGCATCGCCGAGGAAGTTGTCGATGATCGCCCGGGCGTAGGCGTCCCTGTCCAGCCCGGCGAGCCCGGCGAGGTGGGGATCGGACGGCGCGTCGCCGGCGGCGGCCTCCAGGCTCCGCAGGAAGTCGATGACCGGCACGCCGTCCAGAAAGTCCATCACCAGCACCCGCGGGGTCGTCAGCTCCCGCACCACGCCGGGCACCTCCTCGCGCGGGTTGTCGGCGGCGTTGTCCCGGAGCCGGGACAGGTAGGCGGCCTCGCGGGTGTAGTCGAGCTCGTCGCGGGTCCATGCGACGAACTCGCCGAGCGGCTCCACCATCCAATCGAGGGATCGCAACCGCAGGGTTCGGATCGCCCACACCGCACCGGTCATCAGCCGGAGGTCAACCGCGAAGTCCCGCTCGACCGAGGGCCGCTGGACCTTGACCGCGAGCGCCCGCTCTCCAAGCCACGCCCGGTGGACCTGCCCGATGGAGGCGGAGGCGAACGGCGTCCGCTCGAACCGGTCGAACACCTCCTCCGGGCCCCGTCCCAGCTCGGCGCGCACCACCCGCTCCGCCTCGGTGTACGGGAACGGCTCTACCCGATCGAGCAGCTTGAACAGGGCGTAGCAGTGCTCGAGGGAGAGGATGTCCGGCTGCAGCGCCAGCACCTGGCCGAGCTTGATGAACATGCCGCCCAGGTCTTCGAGCGTTGCCCGCAGGCGGTCGGGGCCGGAAAGCTCCGGTGGCGGCAGGCGCCTGGCGAGCCACCGCCACCTCTGGAGCGGACCGAGCCGCCGACCCCGGGTGTGCATCAGGCGGTGAGCGGCCGCGACCCGGACGATGTGGAGCAGCCGCGCCAGGTCCCGCCACCTCATGGTGGGCCGCCCTCCCCCTCCTCGGACGGGGTCTCAGCCGAAGTCTGGGACGGCGTCTCGGGTGCCTCGTCGAAGATCGAGCCGAAGAAGATCGACCGGCGGCGGGCCAGCATCTCCGCGATCGCCTCCTCCATGCGGCGCCGCACCTCGGCACTGATCGCGCCGACCACCTCCGGATCCTCCGCCGCCTCCGGCCCGTGCTCCTCTTCCACGTGCAGCGGTTCGAGCACGCGGGTGTGCCACTTGGACGGCAGAGGCAGCGGCACCACCGGGAAGGTCGGGGTGATCGGCAGGTACGGCCACTCGGAGAGCCGCTTCCACCAGGCCCAGTCGATCCGCCCGAGGATCGGGTAGATCTCCGCACTGCCGACGGTGACGAACGGAATGATCGGCGCCCGATTGCGGAGGGCCATGCGCACGTACTCGTCCCGGCCGAACGGTCCCAGGCGGTAGGCGTGCCGGTACGGCGTGAAGGCGCCGTCGATCCCTTCCGGGAAGATCCCCACCAGGCCGTCGCGATCGAGCACCCAGTCGGCGTTCTCCCGGCAGGCCATGATGCCGCCGAGCTTGGTCATGAAGTTGGCGAGGAAGGGGAACTTGGTCAAAGTCGGGTGGAGCAGGAAGCGCGGATAGCGCCCGGTCTCGCGCACCAAGAGGTGGAGCGCCATGGCGCCGTCGTAGGGCATGAACCCCCGATGGACGCCGGTGAAGACGCCGCGGCCGGTGCGCGGCACGTGCTCGAGACCGCGGAACTCCACCCGCCAGTAGAGATCGTGGAGGAAGCGGAAGAGCGTCCGCCCGTAGCGCGCCACGTAGTCCCGATCCATGCCGAATGGGTCGATCCCCTCGACGCCCCACTCCCAGCGGGCCGAGGCCGAGCCCGGCGAGCCGCCGCCGATCCGGGCGGCCACGTCGGCGGTCGACCAGCGCGGGGTGAAGCCCAGCTCCCGCGCCGCCCGCGCGCCGCTCGCGGTCCACGGATAGCGCAGGAAGTCCGCGCGCTCCGGAGCGGCGACGCGGCGCGTCGGGCCGAGCAGGCGGCGGGCGAGGCGCTGAAGACCGAGCGGCACGGGGAGGCGGCGGCCGCCGGCGAGCCGGATCGCCTTGTGGAGCGGCGCCGTCCCCTGGGGGACGATGTTGTAGACCGTGCTCCCCACCGGCTCGGCCAGATCCGCCCGTTCGACCCCTTCGACCCGATCGGTCGGCGCACCGTGGTCGGCCCGCTCCCCGGCGCCCGGGGCCGCAAGCACACGCTCGATCGCCCGCGCCAGGTCCTCCGGCGCCAGGAGCTGGATCGAGGGATCGAACCCGGGCACGGTGGCGGCGAGAGGCCGTGAGAGCAGGCGGCTGAAGAACTCCCGGCCGCCGCGCACGGCGAGCGGCGCCGCGCGCAGCACGGTCAGCGACGGAGCGGAGCCCTCTTCCGCCAGCTCGCCGGCGAGCTCCGCCACCAGATCCTCGAGGGCGATCCATGAGCGGCTCCACCGGTGGGTCACGGAGCGCGGGTGGAACCGGTCCTCGGACAGCAGGCCGAGGTGGCGGTGGCTGGGCTGGTGAACCTCGGTGCTCGACAGCGCGACGAGCCGCGGCACGCCGGCGGCGACCGCGGCACCGAGCACGGTCCGTGCATCGTCCAGGTCGACGGCGGTGCGCGGATCGCGGGCCCGGAAGCCGGCGGCGTAGACCACCGCCGCTGCTCCGGACAGCACGCCGAGGAGGGGGTTCCCACCGGGGTCAGGCTCGCCGGCCCGGCCGTCGACGCGCCGCCACTCCATCGCGCCTTCCTTCTCCGCCCCCGCGCAGAGCGCCCGGAACAGGGCGACGGCCTCCGGCTGGGAGGAGGCCACCAACACCGCCGTCCGCCGTCCGCCGGTCATCCGGCCTCCGCGAACGCACCGGTCTCGCTCACCGAGCCGACGCTCGCTCCGAGCACCGCCTCGGCCGCGCGCAGCGCGGAGACGATGACTGGGGTGATGCCGCCGCCGGGGCGGGTCCAGTGCCCCGCCAGGTAGAGGTCGTCCACCGGCGTGCGGACCGCGGGCCGGCCGTCCCCGAGCTGCTCGGGCGACATCTCCCAGCCGAGCATGGCACCGGCCGTGTTCAGGGTGAAGCGCGCCGACGTGCGGGCGGAGGCCGAGAGCTTGACCTCGATCTTTTCGGTGACACCCGGGATGGTGCGCTCGAGGTGCGCCAGAACGAACGCCTCCACCTCCGCCTTGTGCGCGTCCCAGTCCGTGATCGCTTCGTAGTCGAAGTCCTGGACCTTCTGCAGGATGACGATCTTGCCGCCGGCGGGAGCGGTCGCCGGCTCGTAGAGGGTCGGCACGAAGATCTTGCAGATCAGGGCGTCCGTGCCCACCCGTTCCGCGTCCCAGTGCCGCCAGTAGTAGCCCTGGGCCTCCGCCAGCACCTCGTCCTCCACCCCGCGCAGGCCGATGTGGGTGAGGAAGCACGGGTAGGTGGGACGGAGGCGGCGGACCGCCGCCAGCTCTTCGGGCGCCACGTGCTCCGGGCCGAGCAGGCGCTCGTAGGTCTGGAGCAGGTCGGCGTTCGAGATCACCGCGCCGGTCCGGACGCTCCACCGGCCGGTGAGCGGCCCGCGGACGGTCTCGATCTCCACTCCGCGCGCGGCGCCGCCTTCGACCACGATGCGCTCGACCCGGGTCGACATCAGGATGTCGCCGCCGCGCTCTTCGAACCGCCGGGCCAGCTCGTCGGCGAAGGCCTGGGAGCCGCCCCGGGGGTAGTAGTTGCCGAGGAAGTAGGAGAGGCGAAGCATGGAGTCGAAGACGAACGAGGTCCGGCCCGGCGGCGAGCCCCAGTGGGGGCAGTCCGCCGTCAGGATCAGCTTGAGCTTCTCGCTCCGGAAGTGGTGGTCGAGGACCTGCCGGACGGTCAGGTCCCGGTAGCGTTCGAGGCGCGGCCGCGATCGGCCGCGGAAGTAGGCCAGCAGGCCGAGAAAGTACGCGTCCCGGACCTCGGCGAAGAAGGCGTCCAGCGCCTCCGCCTCCTCCGGAAACGCCGCGCTCAGGCGCTGCCGGTAGGTGTCGTAGTCCGCCGGCACCGGGAACCGGGAGCCGTCCGGCAGGTGGAAGGTGTCCACCGGGTCCATCTTGACCCAGCCGGTCTCGACGCCCAGGTCGGCCAGCAGCTTGCCGGTCAGGGTCTCCGGGTTGCCCAGGAGCGGATAGAAGTGGGTCGCCGCATCGAAGGTATAGCCGCCCCGCCGGAAGGTGGAGCAGAAGCCGCCGGCCATGTAGTGCTGCTCCACCAGCAGGACCGAGAGCCCGTCGCGGGCGAGCAGGTTGGCGGCCACCAGGCCGCCGACGCCGGAGCCGATGATCACGGCGTCGTAGGAGGGGCGAGGCCCCCTCTCGCGCAGGCCACGGAAGGGGCGCTTCAACCGCCCCCCTCGCCGCCCGCCGGGTGCGGGTCGTCCACGGCCGGCGGACGGTTCCTGCCGTACTGCTCGTGCGCGTCCACGAACTGCCCCTCGGCGATCGCCGCGCCCATCGACAGCTCGCCCGCCAGCAGGGTGGCGGCGGCGATCTCCGCCAGCTTGAGCGCCTTTCCGGAGCCGACACAGCCGACCATGGCGAGGCACTCGGGCGCCGTGCCCAGTCCGGTGCCGCCGCCGACCGTCGCCACCGTCAGGGAGGGCAGGGTCACGGACGCGTACAGGTCGCCGTCCTCGGTCTGCTCGAAGCGGGTGATGCCGACCGCCGCGTTGGCGACGTTGGCCACGTCCTGGCCGCAGGCGATGAAGAGCGCGGTCAGCCCGTTGGCGAAGTGGCCGTTGTAGCCGAAGGTACCGGCCTGGAGGTGGCCGACCACGGTGTGCTGCCACAGGTCGACCAGCCGCTCCGGAGTGGTCTGGAGGACCGCGCGGACCGTGCGCCGCGGCAGGCGCGCCCCGGCCACCACCCGCTTGCCCTTGCCGCCGGCCAGGATCGAGCCGCTCGCGCGCTTTTCCGAGCTGGCGCCGCTGAACAGCAGGTAGCGCTCGGCGGCGGTGTGCTCGACGATCCACCGGCAGACCCGGTCGGCGGCGGCGGCGATCATGTTCATGCCGTGGGCGTCACCGGTCGCAAACGACAGGGTGACGAACAGGTCCCGGCCAACCGGCTGGCAGTCGAGGCCGGCCAGGCGGCCGTGGCGCGTGGTCTCGGCGGCTTCGGCCCGCAGCACGTCCAGGCGCTCCGGGAGCTCCGCCGCCACGGCGTGGGCTGAGGCAACGTCCGGGAAGCAGAAGACCGGGCAGATCCGGTTGCGGTCGAGCGACACCCTGGCGGTGACGCCGCCGGCGCGGGTGAGGGCGACCATGCCCCGCTCGTAGGAGCGGACGAGGGCGCCCTCGGTGGTCGCCAGGGGGACGTAGAAGCGCCCCTGGGCGTGCTCGCCCGCCACGTCGAGCGGACCGGCCACTCCCAGCGGCACCTGGCAGGCGCCGACCGGGTTCTCCACGTTGCCACGGAGATCTTCGCTCGGAATCGAGTACGAGCCCACGAGCTCGAGCGACGCGCCGGTCTTCGCCTCGACCCACGCGCGGCGCTCCGCCACCTGCTCGCACGTGTACCCCTGGCCCGCGAATCGGGGCACGAGGTCTGCACGATCACCGGTCCCCCGGTTCTGGTTCCCGTTCTGCTCCATCAGCTCGTCCCGCGAAGTCGACATATTCTAGCTTGTCGATGGATCTCCCGATCGATCGGCAGGGCGCCGGCGCCCGGCGAGCCGGTGAACGCAGACCTTCACTCGTATCCGAGCGCCCCCTTCGCCTCCTCCGTCAGCGCGTCGTTCCCCTCCACACTCAGGCTCTCCGCCCCCCGCTCCGCCGGGAACATCGGCCGGCGGTAGAGGCCGTAGGTCTCGGTCCGCAAGTGGGCCAGGTTCTGGTGCCCCCGCCGGGTCGCCCGCTCGTGGCGCAGCGCCCCCACGTCGACCGGCGCGAAGACGATCTTTTCCCCCGGACCCGGGTCGGCCTGGGCCAGGATGCGGCCGTCGAAGTCGACCACCATGCTGCCCCCCGGCCAGGAGAACGGCGGGTAGTGGGACAGGCTCGCCGCCTGGTTCGACGCCACCACGTAGGCGACGTTCTCGAGCGCCCGGCAGCGGTTGACCACCGTCCACCAGTCCATCGGCTCGGTCGCCCCCCAGGGGTCCATGTAGGCGGAGACCCGGATCAGCACCTCGGCACCGTTGGCGGTGAGCTGGCGCAGGGTCTCCGGAAACAGCCAGTCGTAGCAAATGGCGACCCCCAGCTTGCCGATCGGGGTTTCGACGACCGGGTAGATCTCCGCGTCGTAGCCCGGCAGGTCATGGGGGCTGGCGTGGACCTCCCACGGCAGCCAGGGATAGACCTTGCGGTACTTGGACAGGATGCCGTCGGGCCCGATCAGGCAGGTGGTGTTGAAGACCACCTTCCCCCACCGGCTCTCGTCCTCGGGGCGCTCCAGGAAGGTGCCGGTCTGGATGTAGATCCCGTGCTCGCGGGCCTTGGCCACGTAGCGCTCGGTGTGCTCGTTGGGGATCGGCACCGCCAGCTTGTCGTACAGCTCGCCAGCCGTCGGGTAGACCGGCGCCGCGTGGGCGAACTCGGGGAAGACCACCAGCTTGACCGGCAGGAAGGGTGCGTATCCGGCGACGGCGTTGTCGACCATCTGGAGCATCCGGTCGACGTGGGAGGCGATGCCCGAGCGGTCCGCGGGATTGGGAAAGTCGACCTGGCAGGCCGCGGCGGCGTAGCGGAGGATCGGAGAGTCGGCAGTCGAGGCTTCCATGGACGGTGACGTTAGCAGCACGGCGGTGGGTCGAAGCCGGTGTTCGGCTCCCACGCGCAACCAGGCACTCGGCCGGAGTGCTCGGAGCCACGCTTGACACCCTTGGGTCCCACCCTTGACACTCGGGGCAAGACTTCGGATCGATCGACCGCGCCCGGACGAGCCGCTCAGAGCAGACCCCGGGACCGAGACCGATCGGCTCCCGACGGCGCCCCTTCTGGTGGATCTGGTGAATCCGGTGGATCCGGTGGCCCGTCGGAACCGCTCCGGGGTCCACGCTCCGATGCCCGCGCCGTCCCCCCGCTCCAACCGCTCCGTCCTGCGCCGGACGTTGCGTATCGGTCTCCCGGTGGCCATCGTCCTGGCGCTCGGCGTGCTGGTGGTGGCGACGATCGTCGACCGCCGCGGCAGGGATTTCCTCGCCTGCGGCCGCCGGGCGGGGGCGGCCCTCGACCGTACGGCCGCGGCGCTCGCGGAGCGCGATCCGCGGGCGCTCGAACGCGCGCTCGACCCGGCGTTCTCCGGTCACGACCCCGGCCTTGCCACGTTCGCCGGCCTCGAGCCGGTCGAGCGGCGCGACGGCGTGGAGATCTTTAGCGCCCGCCCGGCGTCTCCGGACAGCCCGCCGCTCGACCGGCGGGGCGCGGTCGTCTCCTGGATGCGCTATCTCGAGGGCTTCGACGCGATCGAGACGGTGGAGCTCCACGTGGTCCGGATCGAGCGCTGGTCCTCGCCGGGAGATCCGGACGGGGTCACGGCGATCGCCCGCTTCGAGCTCATCGGGACCCCGGCGGGCGCGCCGCGCGCGGGGGTCGACCGGGCCCGCCTGCGGATCCGCTTCGCCCCCGACCCGTCGGGCCAGCCGGGCCGGTCGGCCCCCGACGGCTCTACTGAGCGCGGGGCCGACAAGGAGGCCGTCCGGCTCCGCATCGTCGGGCTGGAGCCCCTGCCATCCGATCCGCCCACCCGCGTGATCGCCCGGCGCGCCCGGTTCACCGAGGTGGCGGAGCCGGCCGGCGTCGCGTTCGAGAACCGCGACTACCCGGGGTTCCTGGACCGGCCGCTCGCCTTCCCGATGATCCGCTACGGCCCCGCCGGCATCACCGTCGCCGACGTCGACGGCGACGGCTTCGAGGACCTGTTCGTCCCCGACGGCGTCGCCTCCCGCCTGTTCCACAACCGGGGTGACGGCACCTTCGAGGACGTCACCGAGGCGGCGGGCCTCGCGGGGCTCTCCGGCGTCAGCGTGGCGCTGTTCGCCGACTACGACGACGACGGCGTCCAGGACCTCTTCGTCAGCCGCACCTTCGAGCCCAACCAGCTCTTCCACGGCCAGGGGGACGGCACCTTCACCGACGTCACGGCCCGGGCCGGCATCGGCGCCGACTGCTGCACCACCGTCGCGTCCTGGGCCGACGTCGACAACGACGGCGACCTGGACCTCTACGTCGGCCGCTACCTCGATCCCCGGAAGCGCATCCCGACCACCTTCTACGCCCGGAACGGCGAGCCCAACCGCCTCTACGAGAACGACGGTGACGGGGCCTTCACCGACGTCACCGAGCAGGCCGGCGTGGGCGATACGGGCCTCTGCCTGGGCACGGCGTTCGCCGACTACGACGACGACGGCTGGCCCGACCTCTGGGTGGCCAACGACTTCGGCCGCAAGACCCTCTACCACAACCGCGGCGACGGCACCTTCGAAGACGTCACCGTCGCCAGCGGCACGCTCGCCTACGGCGCCGGCATGAGCGCCTCGTTCGGCGACTACGACAACGACGGACGCCTCGACCTCTACGTCGCCCACATCCGCTCCGACTACGCCTGGTTCGCCGAGGCCCCTACCGTTTACCGCTACATGCTGAGCTCGCTCCGCCAGGGTGTGTGGAGGAGCGACATGCCTCTATACTTCGAGATCTTTCGCCAGTCGGGTGGCCACCTGGTGAAGGTGTTCCGGCAGATGGCGTCGGGCAACACGCTGCTCCGCAACCGGGGCGACGGCACGTTCGAGGACACGACCCGGCGGGCGGGGGCCAACCCGCCGGGCTGGTTCTGGGGCTCGGGTTTCGCCGACTTCGACAACGACGGGTGGCTCGACATCTACTCGGCCGACGGCTGGGTCTACGGCGAGCCGGACAAGGAGATCGAGCTGGACTTCTTGAACGACGTGGTCTCACGGCAGGACCTCTACAAGACCGGAGTGCTGTTCGACCCGAAGCACTTCGCGGGGCGTTCGTGGCACGGCTGGGAGCGCAACCGCCACCTGAGGAACGACCGGGACGGCACCTTCACCGAGGTCGGCCGCGCCATGGGGACCGATCTGCTGCGCAACAGCCGGGGAATCGCCGTCGCCGACTTCTGGAACCGCGGCGCCCTGGACATCGCGGTCGCCGCCTCCACCGACCGCAACGCCCTGCTGGCCAACCGGGGTGGATCGGGAGAGGACTGGCTGGAGGTCGAGGTGGTCGGCGCCGGCCGGGATCTGCCGGACGGAACCAACCGGAACGGGGTCGGCGCCCGCCTGACGCTCACCGCCGGCGGGCTGACCCAGATCCGGGAGGTCACCCTGGGCGACGGCTACGGCTCCCAGAACAGCCTGCGCCAACACTTTGGCCTGGGAGGGAGCCTGGCAGACACCGCGCGGATCGGCTCGCTCACCGTCCGCTGGCCCCGGTCCGGTCGCGTCCAGACCTTCCGTGACGTCGCGCCGGACCGGATCGTCCGGGTGACCGAGGGCCGGGACACGCTCGAGGAGCCGGCCTACCCGCGGGCACCGATCCCGTCGCCTCCCGGCGATCCGGAAGGAGCCGAGCGATGAGGCCGATCGATCGACCGGCCCCCGCTGGCGGGAGCTCCCGCGCGGCGCGCCGGCTCCTCCCCGTTCTCCTGTTGGCGGTGATTTTGCCGGGCGTGCCTTGGCACGCCGCAGCGGAATCCGCTCCGGGTGCCGCGGAGTCCGCTGCCGCGGCGTATTTCGAGGACCACACCACGGCCGCCGGCGTCGACCGGCCCCACCACAACCGGAGCTTCCACAATCCCTACGCCCGGATCATGGAGGGCTACACCGCCCTCGGCGCGGCGGTCGCCGTGGCCGACTACGACGGCGACGGCTTCGACGACCTGTTCGTCACCGACTCGTCCGAGAACGGCGCCAACCTGCTCTACCACAACAACGGTGACTTCACCTTCACCGAGGTCGGGAAGGCGGCTGGCGTCTCAGAGGGCAACGACGCCACCGACGCCTCGGCCAACGCCCTCTGGTTCGACTGCGACGGCGACGGCCGGGAGGACCTCTTCGTGGTCCGCTTCGGCCACAGCCAGCTCTTCCGCAACCGGGGGGATGGTACGTTCCAGGACATCACCGTCCAGGCCGGGCTGGACCGCTACCTGAACTCGATCGTGGCGATCGCCTTCGACTACGACCGGGACGGCGACCTGGACCTGGTCCTGGGCAACTACTTTCAGCCGGTGAACCTCTTCGACCCGGACACACCGCGCTTCTTCCCCGAGAGCTTCGAGACGGCGGACAACGGTGGCGGAGTGACGCTCTACCGGAACGACGGCCCGCCGCCGGGCTCCGGTCCGGATGGGATCCCCCGGTTCACCGACGTCACCGACGCGGCCGGCCTCGGCGCCCACACCGGCTGGAGCCTGGACCTGGGCCACGCCGACGCCGACCTGGACGGCGACCAGGACCTGTTCGTGGCGTCCGATTTCGGCACCGACCGCTTCTTCCGGAACAACGGAGACGGCACGTTCACCGACATCACTGAGCAGGCGGTCGGCATCGACACCAAGAAGGGGATGAACGCCGACTGGGGCGACTTCGACAACGACGGCCTGTTCGACCTGTTCGTCACCAACATCACCGACGAGTACATGCGGGAAGGCAACTTCCTCTGGCACAACGACGGCGGCCTGTCGTTCACCGACGTCTCCCAGGAGACCGGCACCTACGACACGGGCTGGGGGTGGGCGGGCAAGTTCTTCGACTACGACAACGACGGCTGGCTGGACCTGTACGTGGCCAACGGCTGGGTCTCCGGCGGGCCGGACAACTACGTGCTCGACATCTTCCAGCTCATCGTCGACCCGGACGCCGACCTGGCCGACGCCCGCAACTGGCCACCCATGGGGAACAAGACCCTCTCCGGCTACGAGCGCAACGTCCTCTTCCACAACCTGGGCGGCACCCTGTTCCGCGACGAGGCGAAGCGCCACGGCCTCGATTCGATCAAGGACGCCCGGGGGGTGGCGGTGGCCGACTTCGACAACGACGGCCGGCTGGACCTCTTCGTCACCAACGCGGGCGCCGAGCCGAACCTCTACCGGAACGTCCTGCCGACCGGGGCCCACTGGCTGGAGCTGCTGCTCGAGGGCTCCGGCGCCAACCGGGCTGCGATCGGCGCGCGGGTGACGGTCACCACCGCCGGCGGCAAGCCTGGGGCGCCACCGGCTACTCAGACCAGCTTCGTCAACGGCGGCAACGGCTTCGCCTCCCAGAGCACCCGCCGGGTCCACTTCGGCCTCGGCCCGGCGGACCGCGCCGAGCGGGTCGAGATCGACTGGCCCTCCGGCCGGCACCAGGTGTTCGAAGGCGTCGCCGCCGACCGGCTCCTGCGCGCGGTCGAGGGAAAGCCGCGGCTCGAGCCGTTGGTGCCCGGGGGCGGTAGCCCGACGGCGGCACCCGCCCGCGGAACCAAGACTCCGTCCAACCCCGATCCGGCCGATCCGACCGATCCGGCCGATTCGACCCCCGGGAAGACCCCCAAGGAGCTCGCCCGATGAACGTCGCCCTGGTCCTGTTTCTGGCGCTCCAGTCCCTGCCGCCGGCGATGCTGGCCGTGCTGACCGCACCGAAGGAGTCTCCCGGCACCCTGTTCGACCGCGGCATGTCGGCCGAGGAGAGCGGCGAGACCGGGCAGGCCCTGGCCCTGCTCGAGCAGGCGGCCGCGCTGGCGCCGGACAACCTGCGCTACGGCGCCGAGTACCGCCAAGCGGTGATCGCGGAGAAGGCCTACGACCGCTCGATCGCCTTCTTCGAGTCCCTGGCCGCAGCCCACCCGGACTCGGCCGACGTGCGGCTGAACTGGGGCTACGCCTACGTCGACAAGATCCCGGCCGCCGGCGCGATCACCCAGGTGATCCTGGCCAACACGGCGCTCACACACTTCACCGAAGCGATCGAGCGCGACCCGACCTGGCTCGCCCTCTACACCCGGGGCAACAGCTACGTCTACTGGCCGGCGATCTTCAAGCGGGCCAAGCTGGGCGTGGCCGACCTGGAGCGGGCGGTCGAGATCTCCGAGCAGCACGAGCCCCGGCGCTACTACGCCCACGCCTACGCCGCCCTGGGCGACGGCTGGTGGCGGCTCGGCGACCTCGCCAAGGCGCGGGAGGTTTGGCAGCGCGGGGTCGACCGGCTGGGCGCCGTCGGGCCGCTGCCCGGCCTGGACAAGCGCCTGGCGCTCGACGACCAGGCTCTCGACGCCTATCTCAAGAGCCAGTACGCCATCGGCCAGCGGGTGGCGACCGACCTGCGCGAGCTCTGGACCGAGGGGGTGGAGCCTTGAGGCCGCTGGTCCCGTGCCTGGGCGCCCTCGCCCTGCTGTGCGCCCCGAGCCTTCCGGGCCTTCTGGCCATGGGCGCGGAGACCCCCGCCGCGGAGACCTCCGCCAAGCCGGCGCCGGCGATCCGCTTCGAGGAGATCGGCGCCGCCGCCGGGGTCGACTTCGTCCACTCCACCCGCGACTTCGGCCATCGGCACAAGGCCCAGGTGCTCGAGATGTTCACCGACGGCGGTGCCGCGGTGGCGGTGGGCGACTTCGACGGCGACGGCTTCGAGGACCTCTTCCTCACCGACTCGGGGGAAGGGAAGCCCAACCACCTGCTGCGGAACCTGTACGGCGACACCGGCGAGATCCGGTTCGAAGACGTGGCGGAGGCGGCCGGCGTGGCCGGCGGCAACGACGCCCACTCGATCGTCGCCGACGGCCTGTGGCTCGACTTCGACGACGACGGGCGGCTGGACCTGCTGGTGTCGCGGTTCGGAACGCCCTTGCTTTACCGAAACGTGGGAACCAAGGGCGCGGTGCGGTTCGAGGAGGTGGCGGCGGCCGCCGGGCTGACGAAGTTCGCCAACACCATCTCCGCCATCGCCTTCGACTACGACGGCGACGGCTGGCTCGACCTCCTGTTCGGCAACTACTTCCGGGCCGTCGACCTGCTCGACCTCGACACCTCCCACGTGCTGCCCGACAACCTGGACGACGCCGACAACGGCGGCGGAGTGACCCTGTGGCACAACGTCCCCGCCAGCCAGTTGGAGGGCGCCGACGGCGCGAAGACCGGCGGCCGTGCCTTCGTCGACGTCACCGCCCAGGCCGGCATGGCCCACCACAAGGGCTGGACCCTCGACCTGGGGCACGGCGATCTCGACAACGACGGCGACCAGGACGTCTACGTGGCGTCCGATTACGGCACCGACCGCCTGTTCCTGAACAACGGTGACGGCACCTTCACCGACGCCACCGAGAAGGTCCTGGGGTACGACACCCGCAAGGGGATGAACGTCGACATCGCCGACTACGACCGCAACGGCTGGCTGGACGTCTACGTGACCAACATCACCGACGAGTACATGCAGGAGTGCAACATGCTGTGGCACAACGCCGGCGACGGCACCTTCCTGGACCTGGCCAGGGAGACCGGCACCTGCGACACCGACTGGGGCTGGGGGGCGAAGTTCGGCGACTTCGACAACGACGGCTGGGAGGACCTCTACGTGGTCGACGGCCTGCGCTCGGCGGGTGACGACAACTACATCCCCATGCTGCTCCAGACGATCATCACGCCGGGGGTGGACTTCACCGACCTCAACAGCTACCCGGACATCGGCGACCGCACCTGGAGCGGCTACCAGCCCCAGCGCCTGTTCCGCAACCTGGGCGACGGCACCTTCCGCGAGATGGCCGCCGAAGCCGGGGTCGACAACCGGCTCGACGGCCGGGGGATCGGCATCGGCGACTTCGACCGGGACGGGCGCCTCGACCTGGTCCAGTCCAACGCCCGCCAGCGCGCCCTGCTCTACCACAACGTCACCAAGCCGTCCGGCCACTGGATCGCCCTCCGGCTGATCGGCGACGGGGTGGCCCAGACAGGAAAGGGCACCGGGGCGGAGGGCGCGCAGCCGGACGCGAAGCCGGGCTCGAACCGGGGCGCGATCGGCGCCCGGGTCACCGTCACTGTCCCGGACGGCACCAGCTTCCTGCGCGAGGTCGCCTGCGGCAACGGCTACGCCAGCCAGTCGAGCACCCGGGTTCACATCGGCCTGGGGACGGCGACCGCGGTCGATCGGATCGTGATCCGCTGGCCGGACGGGAGCCGGCAGGTGCTGGAGACCGAGGACGGCAAGCCGCCGGTGCCGATCGATGCGTTCAGCCGGATCGCCGAGGGGCAGGGGGTCGTTCCGTGAAGGTCCTGCTGTGCAGCTTCCTGAGCCTCTTCTCGGGCCTCTTTGTGAGCCCCGTCCTGAGCGCCGCTCCAGGCCAGACCGCGCCCGCCGCCGAGAAACCGGCGGAGGCGCCCCCGACCCAGCCGAAATCCCAGCCGGCGAGCGAGGCAATGACGCCGTCCGAGCGGGCCGACCTCCTCTGGCACTACCGCAACCTGGGCAAGGCGCTCTACGAGAACCCGGCGACCCAGTACGACGCGGTCGACGTGCTGAAGAAGGCCCTGGAGCTCGCCCCGGACTCGGCCCGGGAGCGGGTCAACCTGGGCCTCGCCCTGCTCCGCGCCGGCAAGACCGACGAGGGGATCGCCGACCTCGAGAAGGCCCAGAAACAGGACCCGTCGATCCCCCACACCTGGTTCAATCTGGGCATCGCCTTCAAGCGCGAGTCGGAGTACGACAAGGCGATCCACCAGCTCGAGGGGATGGCCGAGCGGGTGCCGGACGAGCCGATCACCCACTACAACCTGGGCGTGCTCTACCGGCTCCAGGGGCAGCCGGAGCGGGCGCTCGAGGAGCTCGAGAAAGCCGCCGCCCTCGACCCGCGCCTGGCCGGGCCCCACTTCCAGCTCGCCACCGCGTACCGCAAGGCGGGGCGGACCGAGGACGCCCAGCGGGAGATGGCACGCTTCCGTGAGCTCAAAGCCGCCGGCAGCGGCGACGAGGACCTGGAGTGGAGCTGGTACTCGGAGCTCTACGAAACGGTGGAGCCCGCGGCCCGGCCGGCCCCCACGGCCCAACCGGCCTTCCAGGTCCGAGAGCTCACTCCCGCGCCCACCGGCGCCCCCACCGGCCTCGGGAACCGGCAGCCGGCCGCCTCCGAGGGCCGGAGCGGCGACGGGACCGCGCACCCGGCCGGGGTCGGAATCGGCCTCCTCACCGCCGACGGCGACGACCTCCCCGACCTGGTGTCCTGGACGGCCCGCGGCGTCGAGGTCTGGACCGACCCGGAAGCTCCCGCTACGCGGGTGGGGAACCTCAGGGCCGTGCGCTCCGTGGCCGCGGGGGACTTCGACAACGACGGCCTCGACGACCTGGCGGTGGTCGACGCCGACGGGGTGACGCTCTGGGCCAACCGGGGAGCCGGCGGCGACGGCACGCTCCGGTTCGAGCGCCTGGCGCAGACCGGGGGCGGCGACGCCGCGACGTCCGGACCCGATGCCGGCAAACCCCACGCCGGCGGCCCCGAAACCGAGACTCCGGCGGCCGGGCCCGCACCCGAGCAGGCGGCCGCACCCCTCCCCTGGCGCCGTACTGCCGACCGCGTCGTCTGGCTCGATTTCGACCACGATTACGACCTGGACCTGCTGGTGCTCGGCGCCCAGCCGGCCCTCTTCCGCAACGACGGGGACGGCACGTTCAGCGACCAGACCGAACGGTTCCCGTTCGCCCCCCTGCCCGCCGGTGCCCGGGTCACCGCGGCGGTGCGGATCGACGTCGCGGCCGACAGCCAGGCCGCCGACCTGGTGGTGGCGCGCTCGGACGGCTCCGCCATCCTCTACCGGGACCTCCTGGGCGGAGCGTTCGAGGCCCGGCCGCTGCCCTCTCTGGCCGCCCTGCCCGGCGGAGTGCGCCGGCTCCTCGCCGCCGACGTCGACCACGACGGCTGGACCGACCTGGTGGCGGCGGGCGACGAGGGCGTGACCCTGCTGCGCAACGACCACCAGGAGGGATTCGCGGCGGAACCGATCGCCGCTCAGGGCGACGGGCCGGTGGCCCTCCTCGACCTGGACGACCGCGGGGCGAACGACCTGGCCTTCGCCGTCTCGGCTGGGCACAGGAGCGGGGCCGGAGACGGGGGCGCGGCCGACAGCGCGACGGGGATCGGCCCGATCCACCTTTCCTGGGACCGGGGCCGCGGGACCTTCGAGCCGGCGGACGGGGCAGTGGCGGCGTCCGCGGGCACGCCCAGCGCCCTGGCCGCGGCCGACTTCGACGGCGACGGCCGGACCGACCTGGCGGCGGTCGACCGGAGCGGTACGGTCCGGCTGCTGGTCAACCGGACCGCAACCGACCAGCACTGGCTGCGGATCGGCCTCACCGGGGTCAAGAACCCGCGCTTGGCCCACGGCGCGGAGATCGAGGTCAAGGCGGGCACGCTCTACCAGAAGAAGCTCTACGACGGGGTGCCGGTGGTCTTCGGCCTGGGTGGGAGAGACCAGGCGGACACGGTGCGGATCACCTGGCCCAACGGGCTGATCCAGAACGAGATCCGCCAGCCGACCGGCGCCTTCGAGCGCTACCAGGAGGCGCCCCGCCTGTCCGGCTCGTGCCCGATGATCTTCACCTGGAACGGGTCGGCGTTCCAGTTCATCACCGACGTCCTCGGCGTGGCGCCCTTGGGGGCGAGCGCCGGCGACGGCACCTACTTCCCCGTCGACCACGACGAGGGCATCCGCATCCCGGGGAGCGCCCTCGCGCGGCGCCTCGACGGCCGCTACGAGGTCCGGATCGCCGAAGAGCTCCGGGAGGTGGCCTACCTGGACGAGATCCGGCTGGCGGCGATCGACCACCCGGCGGACGTGGAGGTCCTGACCAACGACAAGTTCAAGGGGCCACCGTTCCCCGAGCTTCGCCTCTACGGCGCCACCGACCCGCTCCATCCCGTCGCTGCCCTGGACGACCAGGGCCGGGACGTGCACGAGCGGCTGGCGGCCAAGGACGCGGTCTATCCCGACGGCTTTGCGCGGCGCCCGGACGGCATGGCGGAGCTCCACACCCTGACCCTCGATTTCGGGCCCGACGCGTACCAGGGGCGGGCGCTCCTGGTGCTCTCCGGCTGGGTCGACTGGGCCGACGGCTCGACCTTCCTGGCCGCCTCCCAGGGCGGCGGTCCCGACCCTGTGGGCTTGGTCCTGCCGTCGCTCCAGGTCCAGGACCCCTCCGGCCGCTGGGTGACCGTGCTCGACGACATGGGCCTCCCGGCCGGCAAGCCGAAGACGATCGCGGTCGACCTGACCGGGCTCTTGCCGGCCGGCTGGCGGCGCCTCCGGATCGTCACCAGCCTGTGTATCTACTGGGACGAGATCTACCTCTCCCCCGACCCGGGCCCACCGAGCCTGCGCCGCACCGAAATCCCGCTCGAGAGCGCAAAGCTCCACTTCCGGGGCTTCTCGAAGGTGGTGATCGACCCCGAGCGCAAGCAGCCGGAGCATTTCGTCTACTCGGAGACCCGGGCGTCGACCGGCGCGATCGAGGTCTGGAACCCGACCCCCGGCCTCTACACCCGGTACGGCCAGGTCGGCGAGCTGCTCCGCAGCCTGGACGACCGCTTCGTCATCATGGGCTCGGGCGACGAGGTGCGCATGGTCTTCGACCCGGCCGCCCTGCCGCCGGTACCGGCTGGCTGGACGCGGGACTTCCTGCTGTTCGTCGACGGCTGGGCCAAGGACGCCGACGCCAACACCGCCTACTCCCAGACCGTCGAACCCCTGCCCTACCACGGCATGCCCCAGTATCCGTACGCCGCCCCGAACGCGTACCCGAGCGACCCCATCCACACCCTCTACCGGGAGCACTACCTGACCCGCCCCGCCCTGCGTTTCTTCCGGCCCCTGACAGAAGGGATCGAAGGGATCGCGCCGGCGGCCGCCGGGGGAGGGAGCCCATGAATCGTGGCGCGGCCGGGAGCCTGGCAGCCGAGGCGACCCCGGCGCGGCGCGTGCTCGTCGCCTGCCTGGCCCTCTTCCTGGGGGCCGCCGCGGCGACCGGAGCGGCACGGCCGCCGGCCCCTGAGACGCCACCGCCGGCCCGGTTCACCGACGTCACCGCGGCCGCCGGCATCGACTTCGTCCACCACAACGGCGCCACGGGCGAGAAGCTCCTGCCGGAGACCATGGGCGGCGGTGTGGCGTTCCTGGACTTCGACCGGGACGGGGACCAGGACCTCCTGTTCGTCGACTCGGGGCGCTGGCCCAGGGCCCTGGTGGGTTCCGGGGGCGCGGACGGGAGCGGCGCGACCGGCGGCGTGGTGCTCTACGCCAACGACGGCTCGGGCCACTTCCGCGACGTCACCACGGAGACCGGGCTGGAGAAGATCTTCCACGGCCCTGGGGCGCTGCCGTTCTACGGCCAGGGGATCGCGGTCGGCGACGTGGACGGGGACGGCTGGGTCGACCTCTACGTCACCGCGGTCGGACTGAACCGGCTGCTCCGCAACCGCGACGGCGTCTTCGAGGACGTGACCGTCCCGACCGGCACCGGCGGCGGCGACCGATGGAGCACCTGCGCCACCTTCTTCGACGCCGACGGCGACGGCGATCTGGACCTCTTCGTGTGCAACTACCTGACCTGGACGGCGGCGGCCGACCGCGCCGTCGACCGGATGGTCCCGTTCACCGACGACGGTGAGGGCCTCTCCTACGGCAGGCCCCAGAGCTACCACGGCGCCCATCCCCTGCTCTTCAGGAACGACAGCCGGAGCCCGGGGATCTCGTTCACCCAGGTGGCCGGGGAGGCTGGCCTGTTCGTCGACACCCTGGACGGCCACCCCCTGTCCAAGGCCCTGGCGGTGGCCCCGGTCGACATCGACCGGGACGGCCTGACGGACCTGGTGGTGACCAACGACACGGTGCGCAACTTCCTGTTCCACAACCTGGGGTCCAAAGACGGCGTGCCGCACTTCGAGGAGGTCGGCGAGCTCTACGGCGTCGCCTACGACCCGGACGGCAAGTCGACCGGCGCCATGGGCGTGGACTGGGGTTACCTGACCGACCGGGGCGCGGGCGCAGACGACCTGTCGCTCTTGGTGGGCAACTTCGCCGACGAGCACACCTCCGTCTACCGGGCGCAGGACGACCCCACCTTCTTCGCCGACGACTCCCTCCGGCTCGGCCTCGGCGCCGCCACCCGGGTACCGCTCACCTTCGGCGTGGTCCTGCTCGACTACGACCTGGACGGGCGCCTGGACCTGCTCCAGGCCAACGGCCACGTGGAGAGCGACATCGACCGCATCGAGCCGCCCGAGCGCCACGAGCAACTGCCCCAACTGTTCTGGAACACCGGCGCCGCGCCGCTCCTCGAGGAGGTCCCGGCCGACGCCTCAGGCGACCTGGCCCATCCCCTGGTCGGCCGGGGGACGGCCTACGCCGACATCGACGGCGACGGCGACCTGGACGTGGTGATCACCCAGGCGGGCGGCCCGGCGCACCTGCTGCGCAACGACCTGATGCGGGCCGGCGCCGGTGGGCGGCACTGGCTGCGGGTGCGGCTCGACGGCCGGGCACCGAACCGAGACGCCCTCGGTGCCCAGGTCACGTTGACTGCGGGCGGTGCCACCCAGCGCCGCCAGGTGATGCCGACCCGGAGCTACCTCTCCCAGGTGGAGCTGCCGGTGACCTTCGGCCTCGGGGACGGGGACGTTGCACCGCCGGAGCACGTGGCGGTCACCTGGCCGGACGGTTTCCGCGAGACCTTCGCCGTCCCCGGCGTCGACCGGGTCCTGGTGCTCGAGCGCGGAACCGGCCGACCCGTGCCGCCAGGCGACCGGCCGGCCTCCCGCTGAGGGGTTCAAGGAACCGCTCCGCCCGCCTGCGGATGCGGTACCCTTCCGCAGGAGATCTTCCTCCCATGCACCTGCCACCGTTTCGCCTGGAGCGCTTCTTCGCGCGGCACGAATTCACCGCGCCCCATCACCTCTGCGCCTCGGACTGCGAAACCTGGTCCGTGGCCGAGCTGCTGGAGCTGGAGCCGGCGGCGCGGAACGAGCTCGAGGCGATGCGGTTGGGCTACACGGAGCCGACCGGCCATCCGGACCTGCGCGCCGCCATCGCCTCCGGCTACGAGCGGACCGGCCCGGACGACGTGCTGGTCTTCTGCGGCGGTGAGGAGGCGATCTTCGCCCTCATGCACGCCGCGTTCGAGCCAGGCGACCGGATCGCGGTCCACTTTCCCGCCTACCAGTCGCTCCACGAGGTGGCGCGGGCGCGGGGTTGCGACGTCCGCCTGTGGCGGGCCCGGGCGACGGACGGATGGACGCTGGACCCGGACGCCCCGTGGAGCCGCGGCGCGGCGGCCGGCGAGCGCCTGGCCGGCATCGTCGTCAACCTGCCCCACAACCCCACCGGCCAGCTCATGGACCGGGCGGACTTCGAGACGCTGGTCGCACGGGCGAACGCCCAGGGCACCCGCCTGATCTCGGACGAGGTCTACCGGCTGCTCGAGCTGCGCGACGGCGACCGGCTGCCGGCGGCCTGCGACCTGTCGGAGACGGCCGTCTCCTTGAACGTGGTGTCGAAATCGTTCGGCCTGCCGGGCTTGCGGATCGGCTGGGTCGCGACCCGCGACCGACGACTGCTCGACCGGCTGGCGGCGGTCAAGGACTACCTGACCATCTGCCCGCCGGCGCCGAGCGAGCTCCTGGCCGCCGTCGCCCTGCGCCACCAGGAGCGGGTGGTCGGGCGCAACCGGGAGATCCTGCGCCGGAACCTGGACCTCCTGATCCCCTTCATGGACCGCCACGGCGACTGCTTCCAGTGGGTCCAACCCCGCGGCGGCCCGGTCGCCTACCCCGCCCTACGCGGCGGCGTCGGCACCCACCACTTCTGCACCGACGCGCTGGACAAGGCGGGCGTGCTGCTCCTCCCCGGCTCCACCTTCGACCCCGACGACCACCGCCACTTCCGCATCGGCTACGGCCGCGCCGACTTCGCAGAGGGCCTCGACGCTCTCGGCGCCTACCTCGAACGGTCCTGAGCTTCCCGTTGGGCCTTGGTCAGGAGTGTGCGCGGCAGCCCGTGGCAGGTGTCCAGCGGGTTCGCGCGCCAGGGAGCTGCGACGTCACCTCACCAAAGCGATGACGACACGGTTCTTCAGCTCCACGTCCACCAGCTCGTAGCTTGTCGCATGATTGAACAGACCGGTCATCTCGGAGTCTGCGCGGCAGGACCGCGCAGACTCCTCGCGGTCCCCGGCAACTGCCGACACCAGGTCGATGCTCATGATCCCTTCCGCCGTCGTCCTCCAAAGACGGGCCGTGCCGCCGTCACCTGGCGTGAGCTCGCACTGTTCTTCGGCGGTCTCGACTGCGGCCGCCTCTTCGCTCGGACTCGTCATCGTGCGAGCCCTCGGATCCCCCGGGAGGGTGAGGTAGCATCTCTGCCACCTGAGGCCTGGCTCACTATCGCTCCTCGCCGAGCGGTTCCTCGCCGGCGGCACTCCACCGCGGCAAGATCAGGCAGCCCGGCCCGCGTCCGTCCGAGCCGGGTAGCCGTCGGATCCGACGCGGCGGTCTCAGTACATCCCTCCCATGCCGCCGCCCATGTCGGCGCCGCCGGAGCTCTTCTCCGCGATCTCGGAGACCATGGCTTCGGTCGTGAGCATGAGGCCGGCGATCGAGGCCGCGTTCTGGAGCGCGGTCTTGGTCACCTTGGCGGGGTCGATGATGCCGGCGGCGAGCAGGTCCTCGAACGTCCCGGTCGCCGCGTTGAAGCCCCAGCTTCCGGTCTTGACCATCAGGTCGCGCACGACGACGGTTCCCTCTTCGCCCGCGTTGATGGCGATCTGGCGGGTGGGTTCTTCGAGAGCCCGCCGGACGATCTGGACTCCCAGGCGCACGTCGCCTTCCGCCTCGAGGGCCGAGACGGCTGCGATCGCCCGCAGCAGGGCCACGCCACCACCGGGAACGATGCCGCCTTCGACCGCGGCCTTGGTCGCATGCATGGCATCCTCGACCCGCGCCTTCTTCTCCTTCATCTCGGTCTCGGTGGCCGCACCGACCTTGATGATCGCCACGCCGCCGACGAGCTTGGCGAGGCGCTCCTGGAGCTTCTCGCGATCGTAGTCCGACGAGCTCTCTTCGATCTGGTTGCGTAGCTGCTTGACCCGACCGGCGATCACCTCGTGGCGCTCAGTGCCCTCCGAGTCCGTGACGATGGTGGTGTCGTCCTTGGTGATGACGATCTTCCTGGCGTCGCCGAGGTCTTCCCACTTCACGTTCTCGAGCTTGATCCCGAGGTCTGCGGTGATCACGCGACCCCCGGTGAGGATCGCGATGTCCTCGAGCATGGCCTTGCGGCGGTCGCCGAAGCCCGGAGCCTTGACGGCGGCCACGTTGAGGGTGCCGCGCAGCTTGTTGACCACCAGGGTGGCCAGCGCTTCCCCCTCGATATCCTCGGCGAGGATCAGTAGCGGCGCACCCTGCTTCGCGGTGGCTTCGAGAACCGGGAGCAGGTCCTTCATGGAGCTGATCTTCTTTTCGTGGAGGAGGATCTTGCAGCCCTCGAGCACCGCCTCCATCCGCTCCGCGTCGGTGACGAAGTAGGGGGAGAGGTACCCGCGGTCGAGCTGCATGCCCTCGACGACCTCGAGGTTGGTGTCGAGACCCTTGCCTTCCTCGACGGTGATCACGCCGTCCTTGCCGACCTTCTCCATCGCCTCGGCGATGATGGCGCCGATCTCGGGATCGTTATTGGCACTGATGGAGCCGACATGGGCGATGTCCTTGCCCTCGACGGGCTTGGCGAGGGCGTCGATCGCCCCGTTCGCTGCCTGGACGGCAAGGTCGATGCCCCGCTTGATGTCCATGGGATTGGCTCCCGCGGTGACGTTCTTCGCACCTTCGCGGAAGATCGCCATGGCGAGCACCGTGGCGGTGGTGGTGCCGTCGCCGGCCACGTCGGAGGTCTTCGACGCCACCTCGCGCACCATCTGGGCGCCCATGTTCTCGATCGGGTCCTGGAGCTCGATTTCCTTGGCGACGGTGACCCCGTCCTTGGTGATGGTCGGGGCTCCGTACTTCTTCTCGATGACGACGTTGCGTCCCTTCGGCCCGAGGGTCACCTTGACCGCGTCGGTGAGCTTGTGGACGCCACGAAGGATCGCGGCGCGCGCATCCTCGTGATAGGTGATCTGCTTGGCCATTCTTTTGCCTCTTGCCTTCCGGTCTTCTTTTTTTGGGAGAGGGTGTGGAGGGATCGGCTCAGCGCGCGATGACAGCGAGGATCTCGTCCTCGCGGACGATCAGGTACTCCTCGTCGTCGATCTTGATCTCGGACCCGGAGTACTTGCCGATGAGGATGCGGTCGCCCTTCTCGACGCCCATGGGCGAACGGGAGCCGTCGTCGTTGATCTTGCCCGGGCCGACCGCGAAGACCTCGGCCTCCTGGGGCTTTTCCCGAGCAGAATCGGGGATGATGATCCCACCGCGCACCTGCTCCGCGAGCTCGATCCGCCGGACGAGCACCCGGTCATGAAGTGGACGAACGTTCATCGTGTACTCCTTCCCGCACGGTGTCGAAGCCGACGAGCCTTCGGGTCTCTTCGTCCCACAGCTTGAGGCGGAGGCATCGCAGGCCTTGCCAGAGCGTGAGACGGGTGACGCGCTGCAGCTCCGGAACCTCGCGGAAGCACTGCTCCAGGCGGTAGTTGGGGATGCGGCTCACCAGGTGATGGACGTGATGGAAACCGATGTTTCCGGTCAGCCAGCGGAGCGGCTGCGGCAGGTCGAGAAAGGAGCTGCCCTGGACGGCGGCTCGATAGAAGTCCCAACTCTCTTCGTGCTCCCAGTAGGTGTCCTCGAACTGGTGCTGGACGTAGAAGAGGAAGACGCCGACGGCACCGGCGACGAGAACCACCGGCAGGTGCACGAGGAGAACCGCGCGCCAGCCCAGCCACCAGGACAGCGAGCCGAAGGCCACGGCGATGCCGGCGTTGGTCCACATCACGCTCGCCCACTCACGCCTCCATGACCGCGGAATGTCGAACGGGAATCGGTGCTTGAGGACGAACTGATAGGCCGGACCGAACCCGAGGAGCACGAGTGGATGGCGGTAGAGGGCGTAGAGCCACCGGTGGACCGGGGAGAAGGCGGTGTACTCGCGCACGGTGTATGTCTTGACGTCGCCCAGCTCCCGGCGCTCGAGGTTGCCGGAGGTGGCGTGATGGATGGCGTGCGTGCGGCGCCAATACCCATACGGGAACAGGGTCACGATCCCGAGCAGCGATCCCACCACGTGATTGGCGGTGCGCGAGCGGAAGAACGAGCCGTGGCCGCAGTCGTGCTGCAGAATGAAGAGCCGGATGAACAGGAAACCCGTCGGCACCGCCAAGGCCAGGGTGAGGGCGTAAGACACCGACAAGCTCTTCACCATCAGAGCCCAGAAGAGGGCAAACGGCAGCGCGGTGTCGACGAGTTGCACGACCGCCCTGCGCGTGCTCGGGCGCGCGTAGGGCGAGAGCAACGTGCGGAAGGTCTTGAGATCGAGCGTCGAGTCGTCCATGGGAAGCCGCGGAGCCTTTGGGACCTCGGGGCATCGAGGCTCCCTCGCCACCCGCCCGGTCCGCTCCGCTTTCCCAGGTTAGTTGCTCGATCGTTGCCCCGAAAAGCGCATTTTCTACTCAGGAGAAGGTAGGTAGAAAACCCCCTTCGTACCCAGCGCCGGGGGCGATCGAGGTGGAGCTGGGCGCCGACACCGCACCGCGGCGCGCGACGTGGTTTCTACCTACGTCGCGACCTCGGTCCCGGGTAGAAAGTGCTCTTCCTTGAAGAGTTGCCTGGAGACTAAGGTGAAACCACGTTCAATCGAGAACGTCGCATCAGGAAGGACGCTGGTATATGAATCGATTTCTAGTCACAGTAGCATCCACCATCGCGGTGATGCTGTTGTTCTTGGGAGCCGTCCCCACCGTGGCCGCCCAGGCAGACACCGAGACCGCAATCCACTCCGGCGTGGTCATCGCAAGAAACGCTGATTCCCTCAGGTTGTGGACGAACGAAGGCGAGCTGGTGTTCGAGCTGAATCCGGACACCGTCATGCCCGAGCGCGTCGTGGGCGAGGGGAACCTCGTCGTCGTGCGAGAGACGGAAGCCGGTTCGATGGTCGCCGAGAACGTCCTCCTCGTGGACCAGGAGGTCTGGGTGGAAGGGACCGGCACTAACGAGCTCGCCATCATCGGGCGAGTCGAGCCTTCGGTCAACGGACCGTCGCAGCTGATCGTCCGGACAGCGGAGCGCCAAGAGCTGTTCGTCATCGATCCGAAGACGTTCCACCAGCCCCTCCCGGAGCCCGGGCAACGAGTCGCCTTGACCTATCGGGTCGAGGACGTCAATCCTCCGCTCTACAAGGCAACGGGCCTGGTGCTCTTGCCGGGTAGCTTCGATGCTTCGCCGGTCAAGGTGACCTACAGCGACATCGCGCGTCCTGCGCATCAGGACGCCGCGCCGGTCGTCGCCGCCAAGCTCGACAAGGAGTCCTACGCCACGCCCGTCGTCGCCGCCAAGCTCCCCCAGGAGCGCTACGCCGCGACCACACCGGAACCGCAGCCGGCCACCGCACGCCAGCCGATGGACACGCTGCCGAGTACCGCCGGCCGGACGCCCGCAGTCGCACTGCTGAGCCTCCTGCTGGTCGCCACCGGCCTGGCCGTGAAGTTCTCGAGCTAGGCTCTCACGAGCTGTAGCGCGCAGTTTCTCTCCTCCCCGCCCCGGAGTCTTTCGATCCACGGGCGGGGAGTTGTTCTGTCAAGGAAAGGACTCCACGATGCAGGGGCTCGCGTCCGCATGGCGCCGTCGCCTGGGTCTGCTGTTGGTGCTGGTCGGCGGCATGCTCATGGTGTGGGTGATGGCCGATCTCTGGCAGCGGCGAGCTGTCCAGGTCCGTGCCGGGCAACGACTCGTGGCGGCGGCCCGCGCGGCGGCCCCCGAGCTCCCCGGAGAACCGCTCCTCCCTCCAGCGTCCGCTACCCCATTGGCCCTGGGTGAGGTCGTGGCCCGGATCCGGATCGCGGATCTCGGCGTCGACGCGATGGCCGTCGAGGGAGTCGACGACGCGACGTTGCGCCATGCCGTGGGGCACTTCCCGGGGACGGCGCTTCCCGGCGAGCACGGCAACGCGAGCTTCGCCGCGCATCGGGACTCGTTCTTCCGGGGTCTTCGCCGCGTGGCGATAGGACAGCGGATCGACGTCGAGACCCCTCGGGGGACCTACTCCTACGAGGTCGTGGAGACCGACGTGGTCGAGCCGACGCGAGTGGACGTGATCGATCCACGAGGCGGCAGCGACCTGACCTTGGTCACCTGCTATCCCTTCGACTACGTCGGGCCTTCCCCACGCCGGTTCGTGGTCCACGCACGCCTCGTGAGCCCGTCGACACCCTGACGCTCTCGAGGTCTTGTCGCGGCGCGATCGTGGACCCGCTCGGGCCACCGTGCTCGATCCGTCCGCCGAGCAAAGACGCCGAAGCATGGCCGAAGGCCCATCAAGGCCCGACGCGCGAGGTGGGCGACGTGGTTTCTACCTACCTCGCAATCTCGATTCCGGGTAGTAAGTGCTCTTCTCGATGAGTGGCCTACGGGCTAAGTTGAGATTCCGTTCAATGAAGAACGCTGACTCAGGAAGGACGACCTCATGAAACGAACACTGGCTATGGTCACCGGCTCTCTGCTGGGCGTTGTGCTGTTCGGTGTCGCCGGCTGCGCTTCGACGACGGTGGCACCCGCGACGCGACATACCGATTCGGGAATCACCTCGATGCTCGACTCGGCACTGAAGGCCAACGACGGCGTCAAGGCCGGGCAGGTGGAAGTCGCGACCCACGAGGGCGTCGTGTACCTCACCGGCGTCGTCGACACCGAGGAGGCCCGAACCGAGGCCGGCCGGGTCGCATGGCGCACCGAAGGCGTCACGGGCGTGATGAACGAGCTCACGGTCGGGGAGCGGACGGTCGGAAGCTGGATCGATGACGTCATGATCAGCTCCAAGGTCAAGTCGCAGCTCATCAGCAACACGCTGATCAGGGCCGGCGACATCGACGTGAGCTCCTCGCAGGGAGTGGTGACGCTGATCGGACGGGTCGGGTCGGAGACGATCAAGAGTGACGCCGAGCGCATCGCGCGCGCCACCAAGGGCGTCACCGACGTGCACAACGAGCTCCTCGTCGGCAACGTCGGTCGCTGAACGCGGCGCGGCGAGGCGAGGTTCCCAACCCACCACGACACCTGGACCGGAAAGGACACGTGACACCCCAATGGCGGCAGTCAACCGGCAGATCACGCTCGCGTCGAGGCCGCTGGGCCTCCCGAAGATCTCGGACTTCCAGCTCGTCTACACCGCGCTGCCCTCGCCCGCCGCCGGCGGGGTCCTGGTGCGGACGCTCTACCTGTCGCTCGACCCCTCCATGCGTGGGCAGATGAACGACACCGAGAAGTCCTACGCCCGGCCCGTGGCCATCGGAGAGGTCATGCCCGGCGGAGCGGTTGCCGTGGTGGTGCAGTCCGAGGATCCCGGCTTCCGGATCGGTCAAGTGGTCGAAGGGATGTTGGGATGGCAGGAGTACGCCGTCGCTTCCGGCAGTGAGCTGAGAAACGTCGACCCCGACCTGGCACCGATCTCGACCGCGCTCGGTGTGTTCGGCATGCCGGGGCTCGCCGCGTACTTCGGCCTGCTCGAGCTCGGCGCACCTCGGGACGGGGAGACTGTCGTGGTGTCCGGGGCGGCAGGGGCGGTGGGGATGGTCGTCGGTCAGATCGCCAAGATCAAGGGGTGCCGCGTCGTCGGCGTGGCAGGGTCCGACGCCGAGATCTCGTGGCTGCACGATGAGCTCGGCCTCGACGCGGTGTTCAACGACCGGACCGCCGTGGACTTCGAGCTGGCGATCGAGGAGCTCTGCCCTGCCGGCGTCGACCTGTACTTCGACAACGTGGGCGGGGCCATCTCCGACGCGGTCATCCGCCACATCAACACCCGGGCGAGGATCGTCGTCTGCGGACAGAGCTCGCAAGACAACCTCGAGTCTCCCGAGCAGGGACCCCGCTGGCTCACTCGGCTGATCATCCGCCAGGCGAGAGCCGAAGGCTTCCTGATCTCCGGCTACGCCGAGCGATTCTCCGAAGGCCGCGAGCAACTGGCCAAATGGTGGATGCAGGGCAAGCTCCGCTACCGGGAGGACGTCGCCCAGGGCATCGAAGCCGCACCGCAGGCCTTCATCGGCATGCTGCTGGGGAACAACCAGGGCAAGCAGCTGGTCCAGCTCTCGGTGCCTTGACCCGCCTGCGCACCGCCGACCTCAAACCGATTCGACCTTCCACACTCCGGCCGGGAGGTTCACCCCTGACTCGCCCGGACCTACTCGAGCAGATCGTGCTCCTCGGCATAGCTCACCAGCTCGACCCGGCTGGCGATCCCGATCTTGTCCATCAGGTTGGCGCGGTGGTTCTCGACGGTGCGCACCGAGATGGCGAGCAGATCGGACACCTGGCGGTTGGTGTTGCCCCTGGCGAGGAGACGCAAGACGTCGAGCTCGCGGGGGGTCAGCGGGTCCACCGGCGCCTCGCGCCGTTGCCCCGAGGTCATGATGCGCTGAAGCAGCGCCCGGGCCATCGAGGGATGCACGTACAGATCGCCCTCGCGCACCGTATGAATCGCCTGGAGGATCACGGTCTCCTCGGCCCGTTTGATCACGTAGCCGGCCCCGCCGGCGCGGAGCGCCTCGTGCAGCAGGGCCTCGTCCTCGTGCATGGTGAGGAAGAGGATGAGGAGCTCCGGGTGCTTCTCCTTGAGCTGCTTCGCGGTCTCGATCCCGTTGACGGGAGGCATGGTGATGTCGAGTAGGACCAGATCGGGCTGCAGGGTCTCGACCAGGCGCAGCGTCTCGGCTCCATCTCCCGCCTCGCCGACGAACTCGAGATCAGGATCCGCTCCGAGCAACGCCCGGAGACCCGAGCGGACCACGGCATGGTCGTCAGCGATCAGGATACGAATCGACACTCGGCACCTCCGGGCAGACTGGCCCCCTGCAATCCCTCGTGCGCGTGCGCTAGATCACCGAGCGCACTGCCTCGGGCCAGGAGCGGCCGCGTGCGCGCCCCCTGACCGTCAATGTAGCGACCCGAGGCGTCACCGCGAAGAGCACTTTCTACCCAGCCGCCGCGCTGCAACACAGTAGAAACTACGCCATCGAGGACCGGCGCCGCCGAGGTGGGGCCGGAGCGGCAGACTCGACGACTCGATCCGACTTGACTCACTCGTCACGAAGCCGGCCCCTGTCGATGTCGAGGGCACGAGGGTCGATGGTATGGTCTTCGGTACACCACTGCGACGCTGGGAGTGCTCACCATTTCGAGGTGGCTCCCGGATGGTGCGGAAGTTGCCGACCCGTGCGGGAGGGATTGAGACGGATCGAATGAATCAGATCGAACCAGGGGGCATGGCGAACGGTCGAAGCGGTGAGGTGGCCGCGCTGCTGGCCGCGGCGCGCGCGCTGCTGGAGACTCGTTCCTTCGCCGATGCGGCGCAAGCGGTGCTCGAGGCATGCCGCACGATCCTCGGCGCCGAGGCCGGTCTCGTCGCCGTGGACGCAGACGACGGTGCGAGCTTCGAGGTCGTGGTCCTGGAGCCCAGACGCCTGGCTCTCGATCCCGCGGCCGAGCTGCCCGCGCCCCTGCGCCGCCTGATCTCCCGCGCCTCTCGGGGCCGCTCCGTCTACGCCAACGACCTGGCGAAGCGCGCGAAGGCGTCGCGAGCCGGCGGCGGCCCGGTTCTCCGGAGCGCTCTGATCGCGCCGATGATCATCTCCGGCGGCGTGGCGGGGGTTCTCGGCCTGCTCGACAAACCCGGAGGCTTCTCGACCGCGGACTCCAGGCTCGCCGAGGTCTTTGCCGAGATGGCGGCCGTGGCGATGCTCGAAAGCCGCACCCGCAACGGCCTCGAGAGAAACCGGCATGCCCTCGAGAAGGAGGTGCGCGAAGGTGCCGCCCAGTTGCAGAAGGCCGAGGAGACGTTCCGGACCCTGGTCGAGAACCTGCCCGACGTGGTGGCGCGGTTCGACCCCGAGCTGCGGCACCTCTACGTCAGCCCTTCCATCGAGCCGGTCACCGGCCGCTCGACGCAGGAGTACGTGGGCAAGACGAACCAGGAGCTCGGCGTGCCGCCGGAGCTGAGCGAGCCGTGGAATGATGCTCTGCGCAGGGTCTTTGCCACCGGGCAGCCCGAGACCCTCGAGCTCGCGTTGCCGGCCTCGGAGGGGATGCGACACTTCGACTGCCGGATCGTTCCCGAGCCGGAGCCCGGAGGCCGGATCCCGTCCGTGCTGACCGTGGCCCGAGACGTCACCGACCGGTGGCTCGCGCACGAGGCCGAGCAGCGCGCCCGGGCGATCGCCGAGACGCTGCGCGAAGCCACCATGGCACTGACCCGTAGCCTCAATCGCGAGACGGTGCTGGTGACTCTGCTCGACTGGCTGCGGCGGATGGTCCCCTTCGATCGCGCCGCCGTCATGCTTCTCGAAGAGGCCAAGACGGTCTCCGTGCGGGCCGTCTTCGACGGCGACCGCTTCTTTCCCGTCACGACCGAGGCCGGGGCGGCGTTCGACCCGTCCGAGCATCCGGTCGTTCAAGCCATCTTGACGACCGGCACGGCGGTTCTCATCCCCGACGTCCAAACCCATCCCGGCTGGAAGTCTCCGACGGGGCGCTCGTCGGAGGCGAGCTGGCTGGGCGTCCCGCTGTTCGCGCGGGGAGACGTGGCGGGGCTGTTCTCGCTGTCCAAGCGTGAGCCCCGCTACTTCAGCGAAGAGCATGTGAAGCTGGCCGAGACGATGTCGTCGCAGGCCTCGGTCGCCGTCGAGAACGCGATCCTCTTCGAGCAGATGCAGGCCGCGACGGTGCGCATGAAGGCGTTGTCGCGCCGTCTCGTCGAAACGCAGGAGAACGAGCGGCGGCACATCTCCCGAGAGCTGCACGACGAGGCGGGGCAAGCCCTGGTCTCGTTGCGCTACGGTCTTCGTCTCTTGGAGCGAGAGATCGACGAGGGCGGAAGCGCCGACGGACGGGTCGCCGATCTCGTGCAACAGACCGATGCCGTCATCGACGGGTTGCACCGGCTGGCCGCGGACCTGCGGCCGGCGAGCCTCGACCCCCTGGGGCTCGAGGCGGCGCTGCGCCAGTACGTGCGGTCGGCCGGCTCCAAGTTCGACCTGGTGGTCCGCTTCAAGGCGCGGGGACTGAAGAGCGAACGGCTCCCGCCGGCGTTGGAGGCGGGGCTCTACCGGGTGGTCCAGGAAGCGATGACCAACGTCGTGCGCCACGCCCACGCGACCCGTGTCGACATCCTGGCGGAGCGCGACGGCGACCGTGTCCTGGTGATGGTCGAGGACGACGGGGTCGGGTTCGATCCGGAGGCGATCCGGAGCTCGGAGCACCTGGGCCTCCTCGGCCTGCGGGAGCGGGCCGAGGCGCTGGGTGGGACGCTCACCCTGGAGAGCGCGCCGGGAGCAGGAACGACCGTCGTGGTGGAGGTGCCTGTTGGCGATTCGCATCCTCATCGCTGACGACCACACCGTCGTCCGTTCCGGTCTCCGGGCGCTGCTCGAGCGGGACCCTGACCTCGAGTTCGTTGGCGAGGCGGGAGACGGAGCCGAGACGCTACACCTGGTCGACACCCTGCAGCCCGACCTGGTCCTGCTCGACATCACGATGCCTCCCGAGAGCGGGATCGAGACCGCGAAGCAGCTCAAGGAGAAGCACCCGGAGCTCCTCATCCTCTTCCTCACCATGCACGAGGACGAGACCCTGCTGCACGAGGCGCTCCGCGCCGGCGGGGCCGGCTACGTGATCAAGCGGGCCGAGGAGGCAGAGATCCTCCAGGCGATCCACACGGTGAGCGAGGGCGATCTGTACGTGCATCCCTCGATGACCCGGGCGCTCCTGCACCAGACGGTCACCTCGGAGCAGCGGCGCGGGGCACCGGTCGAGCCGCTGACCCCCCGCGAGCTCGACGTCTTGCGCCTCCTGGTCCGGGGAAACACCAACCGGCAGAGCGCCGAGGTGCTCGGCCTCTCGATTCGCACCGTCGAGAACCACCGCGCCAACCTGATGGGCAAGCTCGGCATCTCCAGCCGGGTCGAGCTGGTGAGCTACGCCGAGGAGCACGAGCTGCTGGAGTAGGACGCGACGCGGCCGGCCGCGCCGGTGGGTTGGCGCGGGCTGGTGGCCGTGAGCGGTGCCCGGTAGGTCCCGGGAAGGCGCTCGTTCCCTGGAGGCGGGAGCGCCAACGCCCACCCGGGGGGCCTTCGAGCCACCAGCGTCAGTCGTCGATGACGAACGTCACCATCATGTTGACCTGGAACTCCGTGATGGCGCCCTTCGTCACCCGGACCTGCTGCTCCTTGATCCACGCGCTACGCACGTTGCGAAGCGTCTTGTTCGCCCTGGCGATTCCCTGCTCGATGGCGTCCTGGAAGCTCTTGCTCGACGTCACGCTGAGCTCGGATACTTTGGCTACCGACATTTCAGTCTCTCTTTCTGTTCCCGTGGTTGCTGTCTGCCGTCCTTGGATCTCTGGGCCGAGCCTGCTCCTGAGCGGCCTTCACGGCGCCGAGCCGGTCGACTCGGCAACCGGTTACCACCTCCGCCGGGAGATCAGGTGAATGATCGCGACGAAGAGGGCGGCGCCGATGATGGACCAGAGGATCCCGAACGGATGGCCGCCGATGGTGACCATGAACGGCTCGGGGAGCCCGAGCTTCCCGGCCACCCAGGGACCGAGGAGGGCACCGACGAAGCCCAGGGCGATCGAGACGATCAGGCCGCCGCGAGAGCCGCCTGCGATGGCCTTGCCGATGGCCCCGCAAATCGCCGCGATGACGAGGAGAAGGAGGAGGGATGGCAGGGACATGGTCATCTGGCAGTTTCCTTTCGGTGATCAACTCTGGATCGACTCGGCGACCCCTTCGAGGAGCACGCCGAGCTCGGGATTTGTCGATGTCTACTCTTTTCCGCGCACGAACAGCAGGACCCCGCCGAGCACGATCGCGCCGACACCGGCCCAGACCGGGATGTTGACGGTCTCCTTGTCCTTCACCGACAGCTCGAGCGGGCCGATCTTGGCGTCGTGGGTCTCTTTGGTGTAGGTGAATCCGCCGTACACCAGGGCGACGATGCCGGCGACGATCAACAGGATCGCCACGATCTTGAGTGGGTTCATCTTGTCTCCAGGGTCGACGCCGGAGCGTCTCAGAAGAGGCGTCGTCCGGAGACGAGTCGAACAATGATGATGATGACGGCCACCACCAACAGGAGATGGACCAGGCCGCCCATCGTGTGGGCGGTGACGACGCCGAGCAGCCACAGCACGATAAGAATCACCAGGATCGTTCCGAGCATCAAAGTTCTCCAGTTCCGCCGAGCGTCGGGTCGAATCGCGTCACCTCGGGGAGCCTTGTGCTCCCGAGAGCGTCCTTCACGTCGACTGCGCCGTGGGTGTTGCGCGACATGAAGCTTCTCCCCTGTCTCGGCTGTCGTTTTTCTCCACTCGTGTTTCCAGCCTAGTCCGCGGATCCTCCAGCGAGAAGAGCATTTACTACCTGATCGCCGGTCTTCGACCCAGGTAGAAACCACCCCTCCCGAAGCGCCTCCGTGAAGCGCCGTTCCTACCCAACGGCAGCGCCGAGACTCGGGTAGAAACTACGCCGCCGGACATCCGGGCTCCCAGGTAGTAAGTGCTCTTCTCCGCGCGGAGCCCGAGGGCTACTCTCGAGAGTCAAGGCTCCATATGCCTTCGCGCCGCTGGCCGTGGCGACGAGCCTTTCTTTGCGACAAGACCGGACCCAAGGGAGGACGTGATGAGAGTGATTCGACGAATTGCAGTGTCGGCTCTGCTGGTCGGGGTGACCGCCTGCACGGCGTATGGCCAGACAGGGCAATACAGTGGCCCGCCCGGCAGCCAGGGACAGTACGATCCATACGGGCGCCAGCCGACCGACCCCTACCCCGGCTACCAGGGACAATACGACCCGTACGGGGGCCAATCGGCCGACCCCTACTATCGTCAGCCGGCGTACGGCTACGACCGCGGGCAGGCTCCGGTCGTCGACGTGGGCTTCTTCTACGCCGAGCTGTCTCCCTACGGCGAGTGGGTGAGGCATCCCTACTACGGCTGGGTGTGGTTCCCGCGCAACGTGTACCCCAACTGGCGTCCCTACTCCATCGGCCGTTGGGTCGAGAGCGACTACGGCTGGACGTGGATCTCCGATGAACCGTTCGGCTGGGCGACGTACCACTACGGCCGCTGGGCCTGGGACCCGCAGATCGGCTGGTTGTGGGTGCCCGGCACCGACTGGGGGCCGGCTTGGGTGTCCTGGCAGCAGGGCAACGGGTACGTCGGCTGGGCGCCCTTGCCGCCAGAGGTCGGCTTCCAGATCGGAGTCGGTATCCGGCTCGGTGGCTTCAACCTCACCATCGGGATCGCACCGCGCAATTACGCCTTCGTCCAGGAACGCCGATTCCTCGATTCCCGGATCGGGAACTACTTCGAGCCCGAGGCCCGCAACATCACGATCATCAATCAGACCACCAACATCACCAACTACACGGTGATCAACAACCGGGTGATCAACCACGGTGTGCCGGTCGAGCGCATCGAGCGGGCGATCGGCCGCAGGGCGCCGCGGCTGCGCGTCGTCGCCGCGCCCGAACCTCGCCGTACGGGCGTGCAGCGCGATGTGATCAGCATCTACCGGCCCACGGAGAGCAGGCTGAGGACGGTGGGTGTGGCACCGCGCAACAACGCCGGCCTGCCGAGGCTGGAGAGCAAGCCGGGCCGGTCCGACGAGCCGGCCCCGAGGGTCGCCCGCCCGCCCGCGGTGATGCCGCCCCGCGAGGGGAACGCTCCGGTTCCCGTTCTGGTCGCTCCGCGGATCAAGCCCCCGGCGCGGCAGGTTGACGAGCGCCAGTTCCAGCTCCAGCAGAAGAAGCTCGAGGAGAACCAGCAGAAGCAACTGAAAGCGCTGGAGCAGATCCATCGCCAGGAAATGGCACGGGCGCAGCAGACCAAGACCGACGCCAAGGCGTTGGCGCAGCGCCAGGCGGCCGAGATGAAGGCGCAGCAGGAGGAGCGCCAGCGCGCCGAGCAGCAGCTGCGGAACCGCCAGCAGATCGAGGTCAAGGCGGTGCAGGCGACCAAGGAGCAGGCCAAGAAGCCTGCGAAGCCGCCGGCGAAGAAGGACGCGAAGCTCGAGAAGGTGGAAAAGTCCAAGGGGGACGCGAAGAAGGCGGACAAGAAGCCTCCTCTCTCGTTCTGATCCGATCCTGCCGGGGCGGGCTCCCGGGCGCTCTCTAGGGCGGAGAGGGCCCGGGCGATCCCGCTTCCTGATCTCTCCCATCGAGCTCAGCGATCATGGCGTAGAGCGTCTCGATGGGAGTCGGCTTGAGCAGGTGCCCGTCGAAACCGGCTTCCTCCAGGCGCGCCTTGTCGTCCTGGTAACCGGTCAGGGCGACGAGCAGCAACCCCGCCCCCAGCCTCTCTCGCAGCTTTCGACCCAGCTCGTAGCCGTCCATCCCGACCAGCCCGAGGTCGAGGACCACGACCTCGGGCGCGAGCTCTGCCGCGGCCGCCAGCGCCCGGGGCCCGTCGGGCTCCGCCCGGGCCTCGTGCCCCTGGAGGGTCAGGAGCTCGACCAGCGCCCGGGCGACGTCTTCCTCGTCGTCGACGACCAGGATCCTGCGGGGCGTGGTCGACGGAGCGGCAACCGGCGTTTCGACGGTGGTCGCGAGACGACCGCGGCGCAGCCGCGGCAACGACACCACGACCTCGGTGCCCTCACCCGGCCCGGGGCTGGAGGCCTCGACCTTCCCGCCGTGCATGTCGATCAGGCTACGGACGAGGGGAAGTCCGAGCCCGAGGCCCCCTTTGGCGCGGTCGAGGCTCCCCGGAGCCTGGGTGAACAGGTCGAAGACGCGGGCGAGCACCGCCGGCTCCATGCCGATGCCGGTGTCACGAATCGAGATCTCGACCGTGTCCACCGTCGACTTCACCGTGAGCCAGATGCGGCCCCCGTCCTCGGTGTACTTCGCCGCGTTGCCCAGGAGGTTTTCCACCACCTGCGCCAGGCGCACCACGTCGCCCAGCACCTCGACCGTCCCCGGCGGTGGCAGCTCCACGGTGAGCTCGTGTCGGGCCGCCTCGATCATCGGAGCCACGCTTTCGATCGCCGCCCTCGCCGCCGCCTCGACGTCCGCCGCTTCCCGCGTCAGCTCGAGCTTCCCGGAGACCACCCGGGCCACGTCGAGGAGCTGATCGAGCATGGTGGTCACGCGCCGGGTCTGCCTCGCCATCATGGTCCGGACCTGCCCGGTCGGGCCGCCGTCGGCCCGGCGCATCAGATCGAGCCCGTGGGTGAGCGCCGCCAACGGATTGCGCAGCTCATGGCCGAGCATGGCGAGGAACTCGTTCTTGCGCCGATCCCCCAGCGCCAGCTCGTCGGCCCGGCTCTGGGCTTCCATCTCGGCCTTGCGCAGGTCGGTCACGTCCTCGATCGAGACCAGGGCGAGGTCGGAGTGGCCCTCGCGCGGCATCACCTGGGCGTTGAGCCTCATGCTGCGCCAGCCGATCTCCTCGAACTCGTGATCCACGCCGTAGTCGCGGATCTCCCGGCCTTCGAGGAGCGCCTCCTCGAACAGGGCCCGAAGCCTGGGGATGTTCCACTGTCCGTTGCCGAGCTCGTAGATCCGGCGACCCTCCGTCTCCTCCTCCTCGACCTGGAACGTGGCATAGAACGCCGCGTTGGCCGAGACCAGGCGGTGGTCCGCGTCGAGCACGAGCAGGGGCGTGCGCGAGGTCTGGATGATCGCCTCGGCATAGAGGCGAGCGTCCTCGCTCGCGGCGGTCGCCCGCTTCTGCACGGTGATCTCGTGAAAGGTCAGGCAGACGCCGTCGATGCCTCCGTCGACGGTGCGGTAGGGCAGGACTTTCCTCGAGAACCACCGGCCGTCGTCAGTGGAGACCTCCGCTTCGATGGACGCGGGCTCCTCCAGGACGCGCAGCGCGTCGGTGAACAGGCTCCCGTCGTGGACCTGCAGCTTCAGGTCTCGCAGCGAGCGACCGACGTCGCCCGCGACGACTCCCACGACCGAGGTGCACGCGGGCGTGAACCGTCGGATCCGGAGCTCGCGGTCGAGGAAGAGGGTCGGGACGTCGGCGCTCACCAACAGGTTGTTGAGGTCCGAGCTGAGCGTGCGGAGCTCCTCGTTGCGCTCCTCGAGCTGGCGGTTGATGGTCGTCAGCTCCTCGTTCAGGGACTGAAGCTCTTCCTTCGAGGCCTCGATCTCCTCGTTGCTCGACTGATACTCCTCGTTGAGCGAGAGCAGCTCCTCGTACCTCGCAGCGTGCTCTTCGGTGGCGGTCCTGAGCTGATCCACCGCGATCCGTAGCTCCTCCCGCGTCTCCTCGAGCTCTTGCTGGACCAGGGCGGGGGTCGCCCCGAGGTCCCCGTCGCCGCCGTCCGGCGCGACGGAGGCCCGACGCCGAACCGGCCAATCTCGGAAGGCGACGAGAATGAATCCGCCGTCAGGGGAGATGGACGTCAGCGGCTCGATGACGATCTCGACCCGAGCGCTCGCCGTGCCTCGCTCCAGCCGCATGCCGGTGACCGTCACCTGCCGCTGGTGCTCGATGGCCTCGGCGAGACCGGCGCGCACCTTGGCGTAGAGCTCGGGACGCACCCAGGAGAGCAGGTCCGATCTGGCCGCGCCCTGCGGCTGCTCGAGATACTCGACCGTCGACCCGAAGTGGTAGAGGATCTCGAGCTTGCGGTCGACCACCACGCAAGGCGAGGTGAACCGGTCGAGCACCACCCGCTCGATCAGGCGGGTGGTCATCTGTCCCTGGTTCGGTTCGACGCCCCGCTTGCGCACGAGCCGCGCCGGACCTGGAGCGGCCGCCCGGCGTGCCCGGTGGTGCCGGTGCGCCCCCGCGAGTCCGATCGGGCGGAAGAACCTGTGCTCGCCGGAGATCGCTTCGTCGAACAGATCGCTCCGCCCGCCGATCGTCTCGGATGAGCCCAGCCACAAGTTGCCCCGGGGCTGAAGCGAGAAGTGAAACAGCTCGAGCAACCGCTCCTGCGCGGCCGGTTCGAGATAGATGAGCACGTTGCGGCAGCTCACCAGGTCGAGGTGGGCGAACGGTGGATCGGACAGCAGGTCGTGGGTCGCGAAGGTGACCGCGTCGCGCAGCGGCCGGTCGACCTCGAAGCCCTCGCCGGAGCGCCGGAAGAACCGCCGCAGCCGATCCTCGGACACGGACTCTTCGATCGTCGCGGGGTATCGCCCCCGCCGTGCGATGGCGAGCGCCCGCTCGCTGGCGTCTGAGGCGAACACCTGCAAGTCGAGACGACTTCCCGCGCTCGCGAGATGCTCGAGAAACACCATGGCCAGGCTGTAGGCCTCCTCGCCGGTGGCGCAGCCCGCCGACCAGACCCGCAACGCGGTGGCGTCGCGGTCCGCCTTCACCAGTGCCGGCATGATCTCTCGCTCCAGGGCCTCCCAGTCCTCGGGATCGCGGAAGAAGCGCGTGACACCGATCAGGAGATCGCGATAGAGCTCGTCGGCCTCCGCGGGATCGCTCCGCAGGCACTCCAGATAGTCCTCCCATCCGGAGAGGTGCCTGAGCTCGATGCGTCGCTGGGTCCGGCGTTCGAGAGTCCCCGTCTTGTAGTTGCGAAAGTCGACGCGGTAGCGTCCGCCGAGCAGTGCCAGGATCGCCGGAAGCCCCCCTTCGACCGTCTCGCGGACGGACTGCGGCTCGGGCTCTCCACCATCGGGGCGGACCCGGGGTGCGGCGGCGTACCGCAGGAGGATCTCCCCCATGTCTCGCGGTGGCACGACCGTGTCGGCGGCACCGGTGTCGATGGCGCTCCGCGGCATGCCGTCGTACTCGGCCGTCGCGGGATCCTGAACCAGGCACAACCCTCCTGCCGAGCGGATGGCCTCCAGGCCCGCGGCGCCGTCGTTTCCGGTTCCGGAGAGCACGATGCCGACCGCGCTCTCGCCCTGATCCGCGGCCAGCGCGGAGAAGAACGTGTCGATGGGCCTGGCGCGGTAGTGAGGCTCCTCGGGCGCGCCGGCCACCAAGGATCCGCCGCGGATCCCGAGCGAGGTCGCGGGCGCGATGATGTAGACGTGGTCGGGCTCGACCCGTTCGTTCCCGGCGACCTGCGAGACCTCCATGGACGTCGCCTTCTGCAGGATGGCGGCGACATGGCTCTCCTCGGCGGGCGCCAGGTGGAGGACCACGATGAACGCCAGGCCCTGGTCGGCCGGAGCCCCTTGGAGGAGGCCCTGGCACGCACCGAGCCCGCCGGCGGACGCGCCGACACCGACGATCAGGGTCGGGAGTGGGCTGTCGGCAGGTGCCGGAGTCCGGTGGCTTGCTGGCATGGGGACCATGAGGTCGGGCACGTCGAGAGGCCACCTGTGAAGACCTGTTGGGGAGTGAGCTTCACCGAGCTGCCGGTCGCGACGTTGAACGAGTCGATCGGGTGACGACGACAGCCTAGAGCCCGTGACGGCCCGCTGTGAAGCGCAGTTACTACCCGGAAGCGATGCCACCGAGGCAGTATTTTCTACGGAGTCGGCCTCTTCGTGTCCCGCCCCACTCCAGCGCATGGGTAGTTCCTACCTGTCGCACGGTGAGGCTCCCGGGTAGAAAGTGCGCTTCTCGAACGGGGTCTCGGGGAAGTAAGTTGGGAGGCGACTGGAAAGGGAGGCATCATGACAACCATCCTCGTAATCGTCTTGTTGGTCCTGCTGTTTGGCGGCGGTGGCTTCTACTGGAGGAGCCGACGGCGCTGAAGGGCTCATCCGGATCCCGGCCTCGGCCCCACGTCATCGCCGGGCGAGGGCCGAGACCTGGGCGCGAGGCCAGGCGCCATGAAGACCGGCCCGCTGGCCGGCGCGCTCGAGCTGCTGGCGGCCAACGGCGCCTCCCTCGGCGGGCTGAAGGTGGTGTCCGAAGGCGGCCGGTTCGCCGGGAATCAGCCGGGTAGCTGCCTTCGGATGAGCCGGCCGACCGTCAAGCCCTGGACGAGGATCGAGAACACGACCACGAAGTAGGTGAGGGTGAGCACCAGGTTCCGCGAGTCGCTCGCCGGCAGCGACAGCGCCATGGCCACCGCGATTCCGCCTCTCAGCCCGCCCCAGGTGAGGACCTGGATGGCCCCCTTCGACTGCGAGCGGACCCATCCGAGAGGACCGATGATCCCCGCGACGCTCAGCCACCGGGCCAGCAGCACGATGGGGATGGCCAGGAGCCCGGCGACCAGCCAGCGGCGCTCGATCGGGAGGACGAGGAGCTCCAGGCCGATCAGCAGGAAGAGAACGACGTTGAGGATCTCGTCCACGAGCTCCCAGAAGGTGTCGACGTGCTCGCGCGTCGTCTCCGTCATGGCGAAGGCCCGCCCCCGGTTGCCCACGAACAGCCCCGCGACCACGACGGCGATCGGCGCCGACAGGTGCAGCGCGTCCACCAGGGCGTAGAGTCCCATCGCCAGGGCCAGCGTGAGCAGCACCTCGACCTGGTAGTTGTCGACGCGCTTGAGCATGTGGTAGGCGAGGATGCCCGCCGCCAGGCCCAGCACGAGGGCCCCACCCACTTCTTTGAGCAGCACGATCCCGACGGTGCCGAACCCGATCGAGTGCCACGTCGAGGCTTCGCCGCCATGACCTGCGCCCTGGCCGGAAAGCTCCAGGAGCAGCAGGAAGACGACGACGCCCAGCCCGTCGTTGAACAGGGACTCGCCACCCATCTGCACCTCGAGCTGGCGGGGCGCACCCGCGGACTTCATGATTCCCAGCACCGCGATGGGGTCGGTCGGTGAGATCAACGCGCCGAACAGCATCGCGTGCAGGACCGGAATGCCCAGTCCCAGCCAGCGCAGGACGAGCCACGTCAACCCGCCGACGATCGACGTCGAGACGAGCGTCCCCAGCACGGCGAGCGAGGCGATGCTCAGCCACTCCCGGCCCAGGTCGTCGAGGCTCACGTGGATCGAGCCGGCGAACAGGAGGAACGCGAGCATGCCGTGCAGCACGGTTTGGTTGAAGTCGATCTGCGACACCAACGCCGCGGCCTGCTCGCGGAACCCTCCGGCGTAGGGACCGGCGAAGATCAGCGCCAGCGAGACGACGAGGCCCACCAGCATGACCCCGATCGTCGTCGGTAGCTTGATGTAGCGGTAGTTGACGTAGCTCGAGACGGCCGCGAGGGAGATCAGGATGCTGAGCAATGAAAAGAGACTCAAGGGGCCTCCGGGGCAAACGCTACCATCTCGATCGATCGCACCGCCATCCCCGGTTCATCCCCTCCATCGCCACTCCCGGACTTCCGGCATGTCCTGCCCGTGCTGGTCGATGGAGTGCTTGTGCCGGATCAGCTCGTCCTCGAGCTCCTGCTTCAGGTAGATGCCCTGGTCGCCGGTCTGCGGCAGGCGGTCGATGGTGCCCATCACGCGGGTGCCCGCTCCGCGGCTGCAGCTTCATCAGGTCGCCGACGGCTCAGATGAGCGCGAAGGCGCGATCGAAGGCGATCTCGGCGCGGCCGGGGTCGCCGGTGAGGGCGGCGCCCAGCTCGATCAGGCTGGTCCGGAGCCGGCGCCGGTCGGATGGGCACGCCACGCAGACGACCTGCGGCAGGAGGGGCGCACCGCTCGTCGCGCGTGCCGAGAGCACCTGGACGGGCTCGCTCGCCTCGTCGGCGTCGCTGGCGAAGGGCACGACCAGGGTGTCGGCGCGCTGCCCGAGCGCTCGCAGGTAGGAGACGAGCCGCTCGGGAGCGTCGCCCGGCCGGAGGAGGGTCTCGAGCTCCTCTCCGATCTGCGCCACGTGCTCGCGCAAGGCCATCACCTGGACGCCGAGCTCGCCGAAGAAGTGCTCGAGCGAGCGCCGCAGCCCACCGTGGGCGAGCAGCGGGGCGAGGGTGAGCGTGCGGGCGCTGGTGCCGGCGCGCCAGCGCTCGACGAGGGCGTAGCCGTGCGCCTCGAGCTGACGGCGCCACGAGGCCTCCGCGAACCATGGCGCGATCTCGGGCCGGATGCGCTGGAGCCGCTCGAGCGCCGGGGCCTCGCGGACGCACGCCCGGATCGCCTGCTCGACCTTGGCCAGATCCGGTGACAGGCCGGTCCGGAACTCGGGTCTCAGGCGCCGGGACAGACGACGGAGCCTGCGCAGAGCCCGGTCGGCATGGCTGCGCAAGGTCTCCAGTCGCTCCGCTCCCCCTCCGGCGGCCGCGATGGCCTCGCGCTCGACCCGTGCGTAGTCGGCGCGAGCCGCCGTGGAGAAATCGTGCGCGGCGAGGATCTGCGAGGTGTAGGTCTCGAAGTGCAGGCCCATGATCGCCAGCCGGATCGCCAGGCCGAGCCGCCGTGGACGGCGCAGGAGCGTGCGCAGGAGGAAAGTGACGTAGGCCGGCGCTTGCCGGGAGAGGAGCTGCCGCCGCACCGAGCGCAGCAGTGCCAGAAGCTTGGCGGTTTCGAACCGGCGGCGCCGGCCGGCCACGCCGGGGCCGAGGTTCGACACCAGAGTCCAGCAGCGAGCGAAGTAGCTCTTGAGATTAGGCTCGTAGAGGGCCGCGAGAACCCGCCGGTAGCCGTCGATCAGCACCTGTGGCTCGAGCTGCGGCCGGAAGTTGAGGGCGATCTCGACGTTGTTGCCACTCGCCTCGCCCAGCAGGCGCCCCTCGGCCTCGAGCCGGGCGTGGAGGTCGGTACCGCGCAGCGCCGAGAGCAATCCCACCATGGCTCGCGGGATGCCCGCCTCCTGGATGAAGGCGATCTGGGCGTCGAACACCTCGGGGCCGTCGCCGTCCAGCCCGAGGATGAAGCCGCCGGAGACCTCGAGCCCCTTCTGCTGGATCGTCCGCACGGCGTGGAGGAGATAGTCGTCGTCGCCGCGGCGGACGTTCTGCGACTTGCGCGTGCGCTCGAGCGCCACCGGGTTTGGGCTCTCGATGCCCATGAACACCATGCTGAACCCGGCGTCCACCATGGCGTCCATGAGCGGCTCGTGGCGCGCCAGGTTGACGCTCGCCTCGGTGAACAGGTCGAAGGGGTAGGCCCGCTCGCCTTGCCAGGCGGCGATCTCCGGCAGCAGGCGCAGCGCCTCGCGGCGGTTGCCGATGAAGTTGTCGTCGACCAGGAAGACCGGCCCCCGCCAGCCGAGATCGTAGAGCGCATCGAGCTCGGCGAGCATCTGCGGGTTCGTCTTGGTCCGCGGCACTCGGCCGAACAGCTTGGTGATGTCGCAGAACTCGCAGTTGAACGGGCACCCGCGCGAGAACTGGAGCGCCATCGACGAGTACGCGTCGAGATCGAGGAGGTCGAAGCGCGGCGCCGGGGCGAGGGCGATGTCCGGCTTCTCCTCCGGCCGGTCGACGCGCCGTGCGCGGCCCGCCTCCCAGTCGGCGAGAAAGCCCGGGAAGGTCTCTTCGACCTCGTCGAGCACGTAGAAGTCCGCGCCGGCGATCTGGTCGGCGAAGGAGGTCGGATGGGGTCCGCCCACCACGATCGGCTTGCCGCGACGGTTGCAGCGCGCGATCACCTCCTCGAGCGACCGGCGTTGGACGACCATGCTCGAGGTGAGGACCAGATCGGCCCAGTCCAGATCCCGGTCGGTGAGCTCGGCGACGTTGATGTCGACGAGGCGCAGCCGGTAGTGCGCGGGGAACAGCGCCGCCACGGTGAGCAGCCCCAGCGGCGGCATCGCCGAGCGCTTGCCCATCAGCTCGATGGCGTACTGGAACCCCCAGTAGGAGGGCGGGAAGCGGGGGTAGACGAGAAGCGCGTTGTAGATCGAGGGCTCGTTCATGCGCGGGGGCTCCGGAGTCGTTCTGACCGAGCGTATCTCCAAATTAGCCCCTGGAGCCCTTCGTGGGTAGCGCATTTTCTACCTAATTCGGGGGCCCCCTCTTGGGTAGAAAGTGCGCTACCGGCTGCCGCCTCCGGGGACTACGCTTCGTAGGGTTTCATCGCGGGCTCGCTGCCAGGGAGGGCCTCAACTGAAGAATCAGCCGGGTCGCTGCCTGCGGATGAGGCTCTGGACCGTCAAGAACCCGGGTCCCGGGACGGTATTCTGCGCGGCAGCGTCAGACTACCGACACACGGAGCCCCACTGGAGAGGTGCAGAGCGATGAGGACAGAAGCGCCCTACGTCACCACTGTTGTCCTGGCCGCGGCGCTCGCGGCGATCTTCCTGCTGCCTGTCGGTTGCGGCCCTCGCGAGGAGGCCGCTCCCTCGCCTTCGTCCGCGGAACCAATGGCCTCGACGACGCCGGAGCCCCAACCGCCGTCACCGGCGGTCGAGCCTTCGTCGCCGCCAGACGAGCCTTCGACGCCGACGGACGCGAGTGCGATGCCGGCGACCGAGCCTCAGCAGGCGAAACCGAGCCCGGTGCCCGCTGCGCCGCCGGCGTCGACACCTGAGTCGCCAGCCACGACGCCCGTGGCCGAGCCCCCCGCCGCGACGCCTCCGGCGAGCTCCGCCCCACCGTCCGCCGCGTCGCCGAACCCACCGGCCTCCGCCCCGCGCCCCGCCGACTCGCAACCGGCGCCCAGCGCTGACGGAGTGGTGGATCCGGGCGGCGAGATCGCCGTCGAGGCGACCCGCCCCGGGCTGACCCGGGTCGGCGCCGCGAAGTGCGGCGTGTGTCACAAGATTCAGTACGCCTCGTGGTCCGAAACCGCCCACGCCAAGCGCACGCCGCCGCTCGATTGCGAGAGTTGCCACGGCCCGGGCAGCGAGTACAAGTCGCTCTCTGTGATGAAGGACCCCGAGAAGGCGAAGGCGGCGGGGCTCGTGCTGCCGACTGCGACCTTCTGCAAGACCTGTCACCGGCAGGGCTGGAGTGACGATCTGCTCCAGAAGACCCACGCCCACAAGAACCCGCCGAAGTCCTGAGCGGCTCGAAGAGAAGCCGGACGAAGAGGGCGGCGACGGCCCGAGCTCTCCGCGCCGAGCGATGACTCCACCGATCGCCGCGCCTCACCCGGCTGCCGGGTCGAACACCGAGGTCGCGGCGGTCGCCGAGCAGGTCGGCGCTGTCGGTAGAAGGCTCACCGGCCACGCCCCTCCCCCGATCGCTGACGCTTGCGGCACGGGAGACTCCGTGCCCTCCTCGGGTCCGTGCGCATCGGATGGCAGACCCGCGGCCGGAGCAGCGGCCGGGGCGGCCGGGCCTTCGGTCGCCGCCGCCGGCGCACCGGGGCCGGTCGTCGCCTCCGGAGGCGGCTCGGCGAGCGTCGCCACCATCGCCAGGTACTGGTCGATCCCGTCCTCGATCGCGCGCGGGAAGCGCGGCGCCCGGCCGAGAAGGTCGTCCTGATAGACGCGGAGCATGATCTCGCGGAAGATCGGCAGCGCCGTGCGCCCGCCGGTCTCCCGGTTGCCCAGGGGGCGATTGTCGTCGAATCCGATGCGGACGGCCACGGTGATCCCCTCGGTCCCGTAGGTGGACCCGACGAAGAGCGCATCGCGGAAATCGCTCGTCGTCCCGGTCTTGCCCATCACCGCGATCGGAAAGTCGCGTCCGGCGAGGCTGTGGGCGGTGCCGTCCGGGAGGCGGACGACGCCCCGGAGCCCCTCCTGGATCCGCCGCAGGGCCGTGCGGTGGACCGTCTTCTCCGGCGGCGGGGTTGCGTAGGGCAGGTCGCCGGAGGCGCCGGTCACGTGCTGGATGACGTGCGGCATCGCCAGGAAGCCCGAGGCGATGGCGCGGTAGGCGTCCGCCAGCTCCAGCAGCCGAACCTCGGACGCTCCGAGCGCCGTGGACAGGTAGGGATGCAGCGGGGAGCGGATCCCCATCTCGTTGGCGGTCTTGATCACCGAGCGCACGCCGATCTCGCGCGTCAGCCACACGGCCGCGGCGTTGCGCGACTCGGCCAGCGCCTGGCGCATCGGGATCGGCCCCTTGAACTGGTGGTCGTAGTTGGCGATCCACTTGATGCGGTCGGCGCGTCCGAGGGGCACGCCGATCGGCTCGTCGAGCACCTCGGTGTCGAGGCTCATGCCCTGCTCGAGCGCGGCGAGGTAGACCAGCGGCTTCATCGCCGAGCCCGGCTGGCGCAGGGAGTCGGTGGCCCGGTTGTAGTCGGAGTAGGTCGCCCGGCGGTCGGCGTAGACCTCGCGCCCGCCCGCCTCGGCGAGGATGGCCGCGTCCGCGTTGGCCAGCACCACCACCGAGCCCTGGACCAACCCCTTCCATTGGGGGTGCCGACGCTCGTACCGGGCCAGGCCGTTCTCGAGGGCCTCGTTCACGATGGTCTGAATGCGCCCGTCGACCGTCGAGCGGACCGAGATCCGCCCCTGGAACAGGTCTTCGATGCTCTCGCCGTGCCGGGCCAGCTCTTCGAGGACGTGCCCGATCGCGGCGGGCGCCCGGGTCTTGATCGGACTGTGCAGGGCGACCCGGATCGGCTCGGCCTGGCAGCGGGTCGCGAGGCTTTCCGAAATGTAGCCGTCGCGCACCATCAGGGCGAGGATCTGATTGCGGCGGCGCACCAGCGGCAGGTTGCCGGGCTCGGGGGTGTACTCACGCGGCGACTTGCCGATGGCGGCGAGGAGCGCCGCGTCCCCCGCGTCGTCGGGCGTGAGCTCCGAGAGCGACTTGCCGAAGTAGTGCTCGGCGGCGGCGGCGAAGCCGTAGCGCCCCTCACCCAGGTAGATGAAGCTCGCGTAGCGCGCGAAGATCTGCCGCTTGGCCTCCGCCTTCGATCCATACCGTCTGGCCATCTCCTCCTCGAGCCAGAGCGTCAGCCGCACCTCCTCCATCTTTCGCAGCAGCTTGTTCACCGCCCGGGCTCCGAGCACCGCCGCGAGGAGCCGCGGCGGGGACACGCCCGTGTGGAAGAGCGGATCGGCGTCGGAGCGGCTCGTCAGGTTCTTCAGGAAGTAGCCGCGAACGAGCTGCTGGGTCAGCGTCGAGCCTCCCTGGGGCAGGAGCAGACGCAAGCCGTGACCACCCTTCCGCCATTCGGCGAACGAGCGGGTCACCGCCTTCTGGAGCACCCGCGGCAGGGCGCGGTAATCGACGCCGGAGTGGTCGAAGAACCGCTTGTCCTCGGCCGCCAGGATGGCATCGCGGACGATCTCCGGCACCTCGTCGTAGGCCACGACCCGGCGGTACTCGCGCGCCAGCTCGACCAGCGCGTGGCCCTGCGCGTCGGTGACGACGCCGGTCGTGGGAGGCTCGAAGCGGATGAACGACGCGAGGTCGGGAACGTCGCTGCGGTCGAAGTAGACATGGTGGACCAGCCACGCCGCCGGCATCAGGAGCAACGCCAGCAAGAGCAAGGCGACGGCGAGAAACACGCCCCGCCGTCGCCGCCGGTTCTTCCACCGCGCGGTCAGGCGCCGGGCGAAGCGCAAGCAAGCCCACAGCACCCGGTGCTTCTCGTGGGTTGGGTCGGGCGGCCTCGGGGGCCCCATGACCGCTGGCGGGAGCGCTCGGCCTGAGGCCGCTCCGTCGACGCGCTGATCGCGAGCGGATGGTCTTCTGTCGCCCTGTCTAGCTGTTCGCACGGTCCGCACCGAGCTGCCTCAGGCGGCGCTTCGCTCTCCGACCAACTCTCCGAAGAGAGTCCGGTAATGGATCATGGCCAGGCGCAGGTCTTCCGTGCTGGCCTCTCCCTTCATCTGGCGAAGCGCGATCTCGTGGGCGGTTCGATAGTTCTCCACCACCACGGGGTGGTCCACGGAGATGTCGGCCGCCCGCCGCTCGAAGTCGCTCAGCGGATAGCCACGGGTGGACATCACCTCTTGCAGCAGTTGGTCGGCCTCGACGACCGCCCCCGCGGGGCTGTCCACGAACCGCGCCTGGACCCTGGCCCAGGAGTCTTCGAAGCGCGTCTGATCCCCGGGCGTGAGCGGTTGGACGTCGAAGCCCTTGACGCGCGCGGCGCGTGCGCCGAGATCGGCTTCCGCCTGCCGCCAGCCGCCGCCCTCTCGCTTGGCGTGGGCGTACTCAGAAGCACCGAACTCGCCGCGTAGCTTCCCGGTTCGACGCTTGCGAAGAAGGATCGCCGTCGCGAGGACCACAGCGAGAAGGACGACGAGTGCGATGCTTACCATCCAGACTGTCGTGCTCATGACCTACCCCCAGTTACAAAGTGGGTTCCAAAGTGACCTTGCCGGTCCGGAGGTCGTCGGAAGGAGGTTTCTTCCCTGGTCGGCCCCGTGGTTGCGCGGGCCGGTGACACGGCCTCCGGAAAGGACTGCCGATACGGGGTCGACGACCTGCCGCCGTCCTCCGCACCGTCTCTATCCTCGTTCCAGACCCCGCCACGGGGAAGAGCACTTACTACCCAAACGAGCCTCCGCGCCTAGGTAGAAATCCCCCCTGCATCCTGTCCGTGCCCAAGACGATCCGCACGCGATGGGTGCGCCCGTCGTCGACGAGGGGAATCGCCTTCGGGTCGGCGGAGGCACCGTCGAGCTCGGCGCTCGCCACACCCCGGCAGCGCCGTTGGGGGTTCTCGACCGCAATCGAGTAGCGCGACCGGCCGAAGCGCCAGTCGATCGAGTAGGCCGGCCAGGAGGACGGGATGCACGGGTCGAGCGCGAAGTAGGCGCCGCGGCGTCGGAGCCCGAGGATCCCTTCGAGCCCGACCCGGTACAGCCAACCGGCCGCACCGGTATACCAGCTCCAGCCGCCGCGCCCGCGGTGGGCCGGGTGATCGTAGACGTCCCCGGCGACCGCATAGGGCTCGGCTTGGTACTGCTCGGCCTGGCTCGGCGTCCTGGAGTGGTTGATCGGGTTGAGCATGTGGAACAGCTCGACCGCTTCGTCGCCGTGGCCGAGACGCGCGAGGGCGAGGACCACCCAGGCCGCGGCGTGGGTGTACTGCCCGCCGTTCTCGCGCACCCCGGGGAGGTAGCCCTTGATGTATCCCGGATCGAGCGCCGTGTGGTCGAAGGGCGGCGAGAGCAGCAGCACGAGCCCCGGGCCGCGCCGGACCAGGTGGGCACGGACGGAGTCCATGGCCCGCTCGGCGCGGCGGCGCGGCGCGGCGCCCGAGAGAACGGCCCAGCTCTGGGCGACCGAGTCGATCTTCCCCTCGTCGTTCTGGGCCGACCCCAGCGGTGTGCCGTCGTCGAAGTAGGCGCGGCGGTACCACGCCCCGTCCCAGCTCTGTTCCAGCATGGTTCCCAGGCGCGAGCGTTCGGCGCGGTAGCGCGCGGCGCGGTGCCCGTCACCCCGCTCCTCGCTCAGGGGGACGAAGGCCCCCAAGATGGCGTGAAGGAACCAGCCGACGAAGACGCTCTCCCCGCGACCCTCGGCGCCGACGTTGCTGAACCCGTCGTTCCAGTCGCAGCTCCCGATCAACGGCAGGCCGTGGCCACCGACGGTGAGCGCCCGATCCACGGCCCTCGCGCAGTGCTCGAAGAGCATGCCCTGTTCTCCGGAGGCGTCCGGAACCCCGTAGGCCTCCGCCTGCCCGGGAGCCAGGGCCGGCGCCTCCAGGTAGGGGACCCACTGGTCGAGGACGGCACGATCCCCCGTGGCCGCGACGTATTCGGCCACGGCGTAGGGGAGCCAGAGAAGGTCGTCCGAGCACCGCGTCCGGATGCCCGCACCGCTCTGGGGGTTCCACCAGTGCTGGACGTCCCCCTCGACGAACTGGCGTCCGGCCGCGCGCAGGAGGTGCTCGCGGGCGAGGTCGGGTCGCGTGAACAGGAGCGCCAGCACGTCCTGGATCTGGTCGCGGAAGCCGTAGGCTCCGCTGGCCTGGGAGTAGCCGGAGCGCGCCCAGAGGCGACACGCCAGGTTCTGGTAGACGAGCCAGCCGTTGAGCAGAACGTCGAAGGAGTCGTCGGGAGTCGTGATCCGCACGGCGCCGAGGATCTCCTCCCAGGATGCTTCCACGCGGGCGAGCTCGGCCTCGGCCGCCGCCGTGCCGTCCGCGCCCGCGAACCGGCCCAACAGGGCGCGGGCCTCCGTCGCGTCCCGCCCCTGCCCGAGGACGAAGACGACGCGCCGCGTGGCGCCGGGCTCGAGCTCCACGACCGTCTGCAGAGCGGCACAGGGATCGAGGCCGGCGCCGAAGCGATTCCCGAGCCGCGGCCGGCCGAGGGCGGCGGCCCGGGAGAGCGAGCCGTTGCGGCCGAGAAACTCCAGCCGATCGCCGGTGGCGGAGAGCAGCGGCTCGCTCGCCGCCGCGAACGCCACCCGCTCGCGCTCCTGGCTGTAGCGGTCGCGGGCGAGGACCGCGCCGGTCTCTTCGTCGCGCTCGGTCGTGACGTACCTCGGCGCGCCCGCGCGGGGCGGGCCGAGGCACCACGCGCAGTAGGAGAAGAGGCTGAGCCGCCGCGGCCGGTCCGAGCGGTTGGTCAGCGTCAGGAGAGACAGCTTCACGGGCTCGTCCCGCGCGACGAAGAGCGCCAGCTCCTGCTCGATGCCGCGTGCGGCACGAGCGAAGCGGGTCACGCCCGGCGCGTGGCGCACCACCCAGCGCGGTGAGCGCCGCGTGCGCCGCAGCGGCGACGGCGTGGCGCCCCACAGCGCGCCGCTCTCCTCGTCGCGGACGAAGATGGCCTCGGCGGTCGGGTCGGTGACCGGGTCGTTGGCAAACGGCGTGAGCCGGTTGTCGCGGCTGTTCTCCGACCAGGTGTGGGACGCTCCGGAGCTGGTGACGATGCTGCCGAATCGAGGGTTGGCGAGGACGTTGATCCAGGGCAGGGGCGTTTCCCGCACGCCCTCGAGGACGACGACGTACTCGCGGCCGGCCGGCCCGAAGCCGCCGACCCCGTTGTCGAAGACGAGCGGCGGGACCTGCGGCTGGAGGGGTGGTGACCCGTCGTCCGGGGGCTCGTCCACCAGCGCCTGGCCGAGCGGCAGCGGAGGCTCCGGCTGGGTACGGTCGAGCTGCTGCTCCAGCGTGCCGCTCTCGCCGGAGAGGACCGCGTGGGCGACCGTGCAGAGCAGGACCCGCTCGACCTCCGGGATCGAATCGGCCTGAAGAAGAAACACGCCGCCGGGCTTGCCCTTCCAGGCGCTCCACGGGCCTGTGTCGACGAGCTGGCCGAGCTGCTGGCTCATCTGCTCGCGGTAGCTCGCCGGGCAGTCGTTCAGGATCACGGCGTCCGCCTGCAGTCCCTTCAACCGCCAGTGCTCGTGGGCGGTCAGGACCTGGCGAACGAGCGGCAGGTCCTCTTGATCCTTCGCGCGCACGAGGACGATCGGAAGATCGCCCGAGATGCCGAATCTCCACAGGCCGTCCTGCCCGAGCGTGTTCTTCGCCAGGGTCACTTCGTCGGCCCGAAGGGAGGCGTCGGAGAAGAAGACCCGGGAAGCGAGCCGCTCGAAGAGCTGCGCCTCGTCGACGGAAATGCCGAGATGCCGCAAGGACACCTGGGCCTCGGTGTAGGCCAGGGCGAAGGCGCGGGCCGCGACGCCGTGGTCATGGTGTTTCTGAGCACAGGCACGCGCGTTCGCCTCGCTGTCGGCCACCCCGGTGGTGAAGGAGACGCGGGCGAACCCTCCGGGCGCGAGCCGCAACCGGGTGCGCAGGCTCAGGATCGGATCGAGCACGGCGCCGGTCGTTCCCGACAGACCGCGCCCGTCCAGCGCCTGCGGGTCGTCGGGCCCGCGGCCGCGCCCCAGGAAGCGCATCCGGTCGGTCTCCCACTCGACCTGGGCCTGGGTCGGTCCACGCATCGAGAGGACGTGGAACCCGACCGCCGCCGGGTCGCGGGCGGAGCGCGGCCGGCGGCGGGCCAGAAGAGCCGTGCTCTCGCCGATCCACTCGGTCTCGACGAAGAGCTTGCCGAACCCGGGGTTGGCGACGCTTTCCGCGATCGACCCCAGGCCCAGCTCGACGTAGCTCGTCAGCTCGATCTCCCGCGGCAGGTCGCTCCGGTTGGTCAGCGAGACCCGCCGCACTTCGGCGTCGTCCCCCGGCGAGACGGCGATCTCGAGCTTGGTGGCGATCTCGTGGTCGAGCCGCTCGAAGGTGACCTTGTCGGCCAGGAGCTCCACCAGGTAGCTGTCGGGCTCTGTGGCCGTCGGCTGGTAGGCCGCGGACCAGACGGCCCCGCTCTGGACGTCGCGCAGGTAGAGGAACTGGCTCCCCGGATCGCGGGTGCGATCCTGCCGCCATCGCGTCACGGCACGGCCCCGGCAGAAGCTCGTCCCACCGCCCCCGTTGGTGACGATGGCGACATAGCTCCCGTTCGAGAGGATTTGCGCCCGGGGATACGGGGTGTGGGGCGAGCGCAGGCGGAGAGGAGCGCGCGCCAGCGCGGGCGGCCCGACGGGGGTCTCCTCGGCCGGATGCCTCTCGATGACGGGGGCTTCGCGCGGGATCCGCTCCTGCAGGAGGAGCTCCGTCGCCTGGATGCGCCGGTCCGCGTGGAACCGTTCGACCATCACGTCGCCCAGCAGGACGTTGGCGATCGCGACCAGGGTCATCCCCTGGTGGTGCGCCAGGTGGTTCTTGACCACGACACCGGCGCCGGATCGCGGCGCCGCCGGGTCGGCGTCGTCGTGCGGCCGGCGCGCCGTGTAGTCGATGGCGTCGTAGAAGCCGAACGGGCCCTCAGCGCCCTCGCTCTCCAAGCGCCGGAGGTTGCGCACCGCTTCGGCCGGCTCCACGAGCGCCGCCAGGGCGGTCGCGTAGGGAGCCACGACAAGCTCGTCGGCCAGCCCGCGTTTCAATCCGAGACCCGGAACGCCGAACTCCTTGTACTGGTAGCTGCCGAGCCGGTCGACGAGATCGTAGGCGGACTCGGAGATCCCCCACGGCACGTGGCGCTCCCGGCCGTAGCGGATCTGCTTGCCGACGACCCGGCGGCAGCTCTGGTCGAGGAGTGTTCCCGGGTAACTGCGCATCAGCAGGAGCGGCATCAAGTACTCGAACATCGTCGCGCTCCACGAGACGAGCGTGGGGACGCCCCGCACGCTGACGACGAGCCGCCCGAGGTGGAACCAGTGGCTCTGCGGGACGTCGCCCTTGGCGATGGCGAAGAAGCTCGCCAGGCGCGACTCCGAGGCCAGGAGGTCGTAGTAGGAGGCGTCCGCTCGCCCCGGCCCGCCGGCGTCGGCCAGGCGATAGCCGATCGCGAACAGTTGACGGCGGCGGTCGTAGAGGAAGGCGAAGCTCATTCCGTTCGCCAGGGCCGCGGCTCGGCTGGCCACGTCGAAGAGCCTCGAAGACAGCTCCGGTCCCGGGGCATCCGGTGGCCGGCCCAGCTGGCGGCACCCTTCCGCCAGGGCGACGAGCGCACCCGCCAGGTTGCCGCTGTCGACGGTGGAGACGTAGCGCGGCAGGAGCGGAGCCAGATTCTGCGTGTCGTACCAGTTGAGGAGGTGCCCCTCGTGCCTCTCGAGCCCCTCGATCGTGGTCAACGTCCGCTCGAGCCTGTCGACCATCTCGCCCAGCGGCAGCAGTCCCAGATCGTGGGCCGCGAGGGTGGAGAGGAGGCCCATGGCGATGTTGGTCGGCGACGTCCGGTGGCACACCGCGGGCTCTCGATCCTCCTGGACGTTGTCGGGCGGGAGCCAGTGGTCCCCGGCGCCGGCCAAGGTCTCGAAATAGCCCCAGGTCTTACGCGCCACCGCCATCAGGAGCTCCCGGTCTTCCGGGGTCAGTTGCCGCCGGGGCTTGACGGTGGACCGGCTGAGCCAGTAGGCGCAGGCGGGAGCCGCCGCCCACGCGGCCAGGAACGGCAGGGCCAGGGGCAGGGCATCGGGGCGGGCGACGGTCACCAGGGCGAGGAGCCCCAGCGCGGCGATCGGGCTCGCCGCCATCGCGACGTAGAAGGATCGCACTCCCCCGCTGAGGAGGCCGGCGATCTTCGCTCCCTGGGTAGCCGCGGTCTCCCACTCGAGGAGGCGGCGCCGCGTGATGATGAGCCGGACGACCGTCAGGGTGATGGCATGCACCATCTCCCAGGCGTGAAACGGGAGGAGGACCAGCGTCAGGAGCGCCTGGGCGCAGGCGGTGCTCAGATCCTCCAGCAGGCCGCGCAAGTGGAGGCGAACCGGCTCGTGCGCGGGATGCCGCTCGAGGATCTGGAAAAGGGAGGCGACAAGGGGGAACGCGACGACCGCGAGACCGCCGAGGGTCCACACGAGGGGGTTCCCGGGCAGGAAGGTCCACGCCGCCGCAAAGAGGGCGAGGAGAGCGGGTGCGACGAAGCTGCGCCGGAGGTTGTCCAGGATCTTCCACTGGCTGATGACCGGCAGCCGGTTCTTGGCGAAACCCTGGGGCGTCGGGACCCGCGAGAAGAGCCAGGCGAGGATCTGCCAGTCACCACGCACCCAACGGTGTTGCCGCCGCGCATGGGCGATGACGTTGGCGGGGTAGTCGTCGACCAGCTCCACGTCGGAGACGAGCGCGGTGCGGGCGTGGAGCCCCTCGAAGAGGTCGTGCGACAGCAGCGCGTTCTCGGGGACGCGCCAGCCGACCGTGGCCTGGAAGGCGTCGACGTCGTAGAGCCCCTTGCCCGCGAAGCTCCCCTCGCCGAAGAGATCCTGGTAGGTGTCCGAGACCGCCGTCGTGTACGGATCGACGCCGGTGTGCCCGGCGTACACCCGCGCGAAGAGCGATCCGGCGGCGCTCGCCAGGTTGACGCTGACGCGCGGCTGCAGGATGCCGTAGCCCTCGGTGACCCGGCGGAGCGTGGTGTCGACGACGGGCCGCTGGAGCGGGTGGGCGTGGATCCCGATCAGGGTTCTCGCGGCATCTCTTGGGAGCTGGGTGTCGGCGTCCAGGGTGAGGACGTAGCGCACCGATCGGAGGATCGAGAGGTCCCCCACCTGGACCGAGAACGCGGTGTCGTCGTCGGCGCGCAGCCGGCGGTTGAGCTGCTCGAGCTTGCCCCGCTTACGCTCCCAGCCCATGAAGACGCCCTCGTTCGGGTTCCACCGGCGATCCCGGTGGAAGAGGTAGAACCGGTCGTTGCGATCCGGAGCGTGCCGCCGGTTCAGCGCCTCGATGCCGGAGACCGCGGCGGCCAGGATCTCGTCATCTCCGGCGACCGAGAGCGTCCGCGCGTCCCTGAAGTCGCTCAGGACCGCGAAGTGGATCCGGGGGTCGAGGTTGCCCAGCGCCTGCACCTCCAGGTGCGCCAGGAGCCGCTCGACCTCCTCCACGCCTCCCAGGAGCACGGGCACCACCACCATCGTGCGCTCGCTCTCGGGGACCCCTTCGCTGAAGTCGAGGCGAGGGAGCCGTCGCGGCGGCGCGAACGCGGCCACGAAGCGCTGCACGAGGAGCACCGCGAGCTCGCTCGCGGGGAGCAGCGCGAAGAGAGCCGCGACCGCCGCCAACCCGACGACGCTCCCAGGGCCCGCGGCACTCGACGCTTCGGCGTACGCGGACGCGCCGAAGACGCCGAGAGCGGTCAGCAGGCCGATGCTGCCGAGGTACATCGCGGTGGCATGGCCGAAGAGCCACCGGCGGATTCTCTGCGCGAGGCGCGGGCGGTAGGCGACGTCGATCTCGAGGGCGCGCCGGCCTCGGCCGATCAGGTGGTAGCCGACGTGCGCCGCCTTGTCGGCGACCCCCGTGTGCTCGGCGGCCTGACGGGCGCTTTCGACGGTGCGCAGAGCGATGCGCACCTGTGCCTCGCCGGTCGGCTTCGCAAGCTCCTCCACCGCGTGCCGATAGCGGTCACGGCTGGGAAAGTCCATCCGCGGATAGACCCCGGCCGGATCCCGCCGCAGGATCTCCTCCACCGGGCTGACCCCCTCCACGAAGCGGCTCCAGTCGAGGGTCGCGCAGAATCTGAGGCTGGTCACCGTGTTGCCGGTGGAGACCTGGTCGGTCGCCTGGCGCTGGCTTTCGCGGCGAACCTCCTCCTCGGGCGTCGTCCCGCGAGCGGCCAGCGCCCGCTCCACCGCCGCCGCAAGGGGGGAAACGAGGGGGTCGTACTCGCGCATCCGCACCCTGAGCTGGGCCACGAAGGCGCTCGGTATCGGCTCGGGCAGAGGGCCGGGAGACGCCCCGAGCTCCAGTCGCCCGAATGCGCGATCCGCCTCCATGCGCGCCGCGCGCCCGGCGCAGATGCCGTCGGTCAGGATCCTCAGGTTCTCGAGCAGCGCGACCTTGAGCATGCTGGGCAGAGCCCAGAGCTCGCCGATCGTCAGCGGCGCCACGGTCTGGAAGGCGAGGACGAAGCGCGTGAGCCGATCGACGTCGAGCCGCCCGTCGCCGTGCTCGATGAGCTCGGCCGCCAGCGCATGGATGCGGGCCTGGCCGCCGCGCTCACGCGCCGCGAGCTTGGGCAACGTCCGGTAGTACTGTGCGGGAAGGTCGCGCTGCACCGCGCGCGCCTCCGACTCGACGAGGTGGAAGTTGTCGAGCAGCCACTCGGCGGCGGGGGGAACGGCGACTCCCCGGTGGACGTCGTCGGCGAGGTCGCCGTACGCCGCCTCGAGAGCCCGGAGGTTACTTTCCAGACGTCGCTGGACGCCGGGCCCGACGTTCCGTCCAGAGGGCGCCGGAGTGAACAGGGCGGCGAGCGTCTTAGCTCGCTCCTCCAGGCCTTCGAGGCTCAGCAGCTCGCCCCGCAGCGGCGTGGCGTGGTCGGGTCGGCGCCGTGGGAACAGAGCTCACCTCGCTACCAGGAGATCAGGAGCCCGTCGGCGCCTCCGAGCGACTGAATCAGGACGATTCACTGCCCCTCGACCCTAGAGCTTCCTGACCGCTGGCGGAAGCGGGGTTACTACCCGGAGCGATCCTGGGTGGTGCGTGGAAACTACCCGGTCGGTGGGAGCCGTCTCGGCGCTGCTCGGCGACCGAGTCACCGTCCTTCGGTCAGATCTTGCTCTTCGGCTTCTTCGCCTCTTTCGCCTTCGTTTTCGCCTTCTGCTTGCGGGCTTCCTGCTTTTGGCTCTTTTCCTTGTCCTTCCGGCCACCTTTGTCGCCCATCGTCTCTTCTCCTGTCGTTGTTTGCTCTCGACCTGACCCGACTAGTCGACGTCCAGGGCCACGTCGAGGCTCGGTGCGCTATGGGTGATCCAGCCGACCGAAATCACGTCGACCCCGGTCGCCGCCACCGCCGGCGCCGTCTCCGGCGTGATGCCGCCCGAGGCCTCCGTCACCACGTTCTGCCGGCTCCCTCGGCACATCTCCACCGCCCGGCGCAGCGTCTCCGGCGCCATGTTGTCGAGCAGCACCGCGTCGACCCCGGTCGCCAGCGCCTCCTCCAGCTCCTCCAGGGTGTCGACCTCGACCTCGATCTTCACCAGGTGACCGACAAAGGCCCGCGCCCGTTCGATCGCCGGCCGCACCCCGCCGGCCACCGCCCGGTGGTTGTCCTTGATCAACACCGCGTCGTCCAGGCCGAAGCGGTGGTTCGCTCCGCCACCGCAGCGCACGGCGTGCTTTTCGAGCGCCCGCAAGCCAGGGGTCGTCTTGCGGGTGCAGACGATCCGGGCGCCGGTCCCGGCCCCGACCCCGGCCAGGGCTCGGACGATGTTGCGGGTGGTGGTGGCGATGCCCGCCAGGTGGCCGAAGAAATTGAGCGCGGTGCGCTCGGCGGTGAGGATCGGCCGGAGCGGCCCGCGGACGACGGCCACCGTCTCGCCGGACGCGGCGTCTTCGCCGTCCGCGGAGCGAGCCTCGACTTCGAGCGTCGAATCGAGCAGACGGAAGGTGTCGCATGCCACGGCGAGGCCGGCCAGCCGGCCTTCGGCGCGGACCACCAGCCGCGCCGCGCCGACGGCGCCGTCGGGGATCACCGCGTCGGTCGTCAGGTCACCCGCACGGCCCAGATCCTCGCGCAGCGTCGCCCGGACGAGGTCCTCGTACAGGAGCGGGGGCAGCGGAGGGATGGACGGTGCGGGATTGCGTCGTGCCCGGCCGGTCACGCCGGGCCTCCGCGAGCCACTCCGCGCAGGCCCGGAGCCGGCGCCGCCGGCGCCGCCAGTGCGTCGTCTTCCGCCTCCTGGTCGTCGAGGAGCGGCAGCGGGATCAACCGCGGCGCGCCGCCTTCGAGCTCCACCGCCAGGTGGCGCCGCCAGAGCGGGTCGGGCTGCGGATGGTCCGCCCGGTAGTGGCCGCCCCGGCTCTCGGTCCGGGCGAGCGCGGTGGTGGCGACCAGGCGGGCTGCGACCAGCAGGTTCCGGCCCTCTCCCCCCAGCCCGCCCGACGTTGCCGGCGCCGCCGCGGCGATCTCGTCGAGACCGCCCAGGAGCCGTTCCAGGCCGGCGGCGGTCCGCTCCACCCCGGCCTCGCTCCAGGCCAGCCGGCGGAGCCGTGCCAGCGCCTCCTGTCCGTCAGAACCCTCCGGCAGGCGGGTCGCCCCGGCGGGCGGCAGGGCGTCGGGTCGCGGCAGGCGCACCGGACGAGCCAGCCGGAACGGCGCCGGCGAGCTCGCCGCCACGGAGGCCGCCACCCGGGCACCGAAGACCAACGCCTCGAGCAGCGAGTTGGAGGCCAGGCGGTTGGCGCCGTGGGCCCCGGTGGACGCCGCCTCGCCGCAGGCCCAGAGGCCCGCCAGGCTGGCGCGCCCTTCGAGGTCCGTAGCCACGCCGCCCATGTGGTAGTGGGCGGCCGGCGACACCGGCATCGGCTGGCGCCGCGGGTCGATTCCGTACTCCCGGCACAGCCGGAAGACGGTCGGGAAGCGCTGCGGGAACGCCTTGCCCACCGCCCGGCGGGCGTCAAGGAACACCGCGTGGCCGGCGGCCCGGCGGCGGCGGATCGCCCGGGCGACGACGTCGCGCGGGGCGAGCTCCGCGTCCGGATGCTCGGTGACGAGAAAGCGCTCCCCGGTGTCGTCGACCAGCACCGCCCCTTCGCCGCGCAACGCCTCGGTCAGCAACGGCAGCGGGTCGGCCCCCTCGGCGGCGAGCGCCGTGGGATGGAACTGGACCATCTCCACGTCGATCAGCCGGGCACCGGCGCGGGCCGCCATGGCCAGGCCGTCGGCGGTCACCTCGGCGGGGTTGGTGGTGCGGGCGTACAACCGGCCGATGCCACCGGTGGCGAGCACCACGGCCGGCGCCAGCAGGAGCAGCGGCCGGCCGTCCGGCCCGACCGCGGTCACCCCGGTCACCCGGTCCGCCTCGCGTACCAGGTCCCAGGCGAAGGTCCCCTCGAACACGCGCACGTGCTCGGCGCGGCCCGTGGCCACCCGCAGCGTGCGCATGATCTCGGCGCCGGTCGCGTCGCCGTTGGCGTGGAGCACCCGGCGGCAGGAGTGGGCCGCCTCGCGGCCGAGCGACAGGCTGCCGTCGGCGGTGCGGTCGAAGGCCGCGCCGAGGGCGATCAGACGCATGACCCGCTGGGGGCCTTCGGCGGTCAGGAGCGCCACCGCCTCGGGGTCGTTGAGGCCGGCACCGGCGCCGAGGGTGTCGGCGGCATGCTGGGCCGGGGTGTCGCCCGGGCCGACCGCGGCCGCGACGCCGCCCTGGGCGTGGTCCGAGGAGCCGCCGCGGCCGAGCCGGCTCTTGGTGAGCACGGCGACGCGGCGGGGGGCGAGCTCGAGGGCGGCGGTCAGGCCGGCCGCCCCGGAGCCGAGGATGATGGCGTCGAAGGAGAGGACGTCCATGGTCTGGAATCCCGTGGTCGACGAACGGTCAGTTGCTCTTGCCCCGGCCGACGGCGAGCATCCGCTCCACCGCCAGGCGGGCACGGGCGGCGACCTCCGGCGCGACCACCACCTCGTGCTCCATGGTCTCGAGGGAGCGCAGGATCCGCGGCAGGGTGATCTGCTTCATGTGCGGGCAGAGGTTGCACGGCCGGACGAACTCTACGTCCGGGTGCTCGACGGCGACGTTGTCGCTCATGGAGCACTCGGTGACCATCACCACCCTCCGCGCGCCAGAGGCGCCCACGTGGCGGATCATGCCGGAGGTGGAGCCAACGTAGTCGGCCTCGAGCAGCACGTCCTGCGGGCACTCGGGGTGGGCAAGCACGGTCAGGTCGGCACCGTACTGGGTGCGGAAGCGGCGAATCTCCTCGCCGGTGAACCGCTCGTGGACCTCGCAGTGGCCCTTCCAGAGGATCAGCTCCACGTCGGTGTGCCGCGCCACGTAATGGCCCAGGTACTCGTCCGGCAGGAAGATCACCCGGTCGGTGCCCAGAGACTCGACCACCTCGACGGCGTTGGCCGAGGTGCAGCAGACGTCGGTCTCCGCCTTGACGTCCGCGGAGGTGTTGACGTAGGTGACCACCGGCACACCCGGGTAGCGCTCCTTGAGCAGGCGGACGTCGGCGCCGGTGATCGAGTCGGCCAGGGAACAGCCGGCCTCGAGGCTCGGGATGAGCACCGTCTTGTCCGGCGACAGGATCTTGGCGGTCTCCGCCATGAAGTGAACACCGGCGAAGACGATCACGTCGGCGTCGGTCTCGGCGGCCATGCGCGCCAGGGCGAGGGAGTCGCCGGTCAGGTCGGCGACGCCGTGGAAGATCTCCGGCGTCTGGTAGTTGTGGCCCAGGATGACGGCGTTCTTCTCCGCCTTGAGCCGGTTGATCGCCTCGATGTAAGGGGCGTGGATCGGCCACTCGAGGGGCGGCACCACCTCCCGAATCCGGTCGTAGACCGCGGCGGTGGCGCGGGCGACGTCCGGGGTGTATTCGAGTGCTCGAGGAGTGCTGGCGGTCTCTACGGGGCTCACGTTGATTGCCTCCGAGTTATGCTCAACTTGAGTATAATACGTGTCAAAAAGAAGGCCGGCCTGGCCAGCCCCTTTGTGTCGTCGACGAAATTCTAGGGTTGAGAATAAGACCCTGTCAACCCCGCGTCACGGGCTCGTGACGCTCGTCGTGCCTCATCTAGTTCAAGCCCTTGGAAGCGCTGGAAATTCCGCCGGCTCGCAGTGGTGCTTCGCCTCAACCCGCCCAAAGCCTCTACACCCTCAGCCCCGGCAGGCCGACGCCGGGGGCCGGGCGCTCGCGGAGCACTTCGCGGCGGAAGCGGAAGATCTCGGCCGGGCGGCCGCCGGTGGTGGTGTCCTGGCGGCCGGTCCCCTCGACCATGCCGCCCTTCTCCACCAGGCGGCGGAAGTTGCCCTTGTGGAGGCGAACGCCGGCCAGGGCCTCGACGGTGCGCTGAAGCTGGAGCAGGGTGAAGGTCGGCGGCAGGAGCTCGAACACCACGGGGCGGTAGCGGATCTTGCCGCGCAGCCGACCCAGGGCGGTGGCGAGGATGCGCCGGTGGTCGAGCAGCATGGGCCGGCCGAGCCCGGCGGTCGCGCGCGGGCCGCCGGGCGGCAGGGAGCCGACCGCCTCGCCGAGGGCGCGGCGGTCGCGCCGGACCTCGTCCACCAGGCCGGTCTCGTAGAGCAGCTCGTAGCGGTCCAGCACCCGCTCCCCGTCCCAGGCGGCGCCTCCCAGGCCGAAGGCGATCTCGGTCCGCTCCCGCCGCCGGGCCCGCGCCCCGGGGGTGTCCCCCTCCTCGACCCACCGCCCGAGGACCGGCGCGATCTGGTCGTCGAGGACCGCCGGCCGGCCGTCGCGCCAGTCCTCCCAGGGGAAGAACCGGTAGACGTCCCGCCAGGCGGCGCCGGCGCCAGACGGGCGCTCCTCGCGCACGAGGGCGAGGTAGGCGACGGAGATGACCCGCGGCCCGCCGGCCAGCTCGCCCGGGTCGCGGTGGCGGTCGCCGAAGGTGTAGAGCTGCTCGACGTAGCCGAGCTCGATGCCGGTCTGGTCCCGCACCCAGCGCCGCAGGCCGCGCTCCATGGTCCGGTCCTCCACCGGGTGGAGGGGACCGAACGGGACCGCGTCCACCGGCCCGCCGTTGCCCTCGCCGTGGCCGGCGCCGTGGCCGGCGCCGTTGTCGGACTCGGGCCTGCCCACGGTCAGGATGCGCGGCACCTCCCGGGTCACCGCCACGATCACCGCGTTGAGGCCCACTGTGACCCGGGTGGTCACGACACCCTCTGCGCGCCGTCCGCCGACCACTCCACCTTGCGGTCGTAGACCTCTCCGAAATGGGACGCCACCCGCTCCGCCACCTCCGGCAGGTCCGGCACGACCCGGCCGGGGCGCGCGCCCTCCGCCTCCCACTCGGCGCGGAGGGAGGTCATGCGGACGTCGGTCAGGCCGCAGGGCACGATGCGGGTGAAGTAGGACAGGTCGGGCGCCACGTTGAGGGCGAAGCCGTGGGTCGTCACCCAGCGCTTCAGATGGACGCCGATCGAGGCGATCTTGCGCTCCTCCACCCAGACGCCGATGAAGTCCTTGCCCTCACGGCGCCGCGCCGCGATGCCGTAGTCGGCCAGGGTGCGGAGCAGCACCTCCTGAAGGTCGCGGACGTAGCGGCGCACGTCCCGGCGGTCCGGCGACAGGTTCACGATCGGGTAGCCGACGAGCTGGCCCGGACCGTGGTACGTCACCTGGCCGCCCCGGTCGGTCCCCTCCACGGTCACGCCCTGGGCCTCGAGCCAGGCGCGGGTCACGAGCACGTCGTCGTGGCTCGCGTTGCGACCGAGGGTGTAGACGTGGGGGTGCTCGAGCAACAGCAGGTGCTCGTCCCCCTCCCCCGAGCTGACGGCTTCGCGGAGGCGGTGCTGGAGGTCCACCGCCTCGCGGTAGCCGACGCGGCCCAGGTAACGGGCACGTACAGTTCGTGAGGGCGTCTGGATCACTCCCCTCAGAGGTACGGATCCAGCTCCGGCCAGTGGTCGGTCTCCAGGGACTTCTTGACGTCCTGGAGGAAGTAGCTGCCGTCGGCGCCGTCGACCAGCCGGTGGTCGTAGGTGAGCGTGATGAAGGCCATGGTCCGGATGGCCAGTGCGTCGTTGCCGTGCTCGTCGGTGACCACCACGGGGCGCTTCTGGAACGCGCCGATGCCGAGGATCGCCACCTGGGGCTGGTTGATCACCGGCGTACCGAAAAGGGTGCCGAAGCCGCCCGGGTTGGTGATCGTGAAGGTGCCGCCCTGAAGCTCGTCCGGACCGAGCTTCTTCGACCGCGCCCGGTCCGCCAGGTCGTTGGCGGTGGTCGCGAGACCGACCAGACTGAGGCGGTCGGCGTTCCTGATCACCGGCACGATCAGGCCGCGCTCCATGGCGACGGCCATGCCCAGGTTGATGTCCTTCTTGTAGACGATCCGGTCGCCGTCGATGGCGGCGTTGATCTTGGGATGCGCCTTCAGGGCGTCCACCGTCGCCTTGAACAGGAAGGGCATGTAGGTCAGCTTGGTGCCGTTGACCTCGGCGAACTTCCGCTTGGCCCGCTCGCGCACCCGGACGATGTAGGACATGTCCATCTCGAAGGCGGTCGTCACGTGGGCCGACATGTGCTTCGAATAGATCATGTGGGCGGCCGTGATCTTGCGGATCTGGCTCATCGGCTCGATCTCGACGTTCTCGCCCGCGGTGTACGCGGGGACCGAGAAGTCGGGGATCGGGGACGCGCCGGCGGGAATTCCTCCCGCCTGGGGAGCCGCCGCCGGCCGGTCCGGGGCCTGGCGTGCGGGGCCCGGAGCGGCCGGGGCCGACGGAGCCGGGGCCTGGGCCGGAGCGGGGGCCGCCTCTTCGCCGCGCTCGTCGATGTAAGCGAGGATGTCCTTCTTCGTCACCCGGCCGTGGGCACCGGTTCCCTCGACCGCGGCGAGGTCGACCCCCTCCTCTTCGGCGATCCGCCGCACGACCGGGCTCGAGAACGTGCGCACCCGGTCTTCCTCCGACGAGGCCTCGGCCTCGTCCAGGGAGGGGGCCTGAGGCGGCGCCGGCGCCTCCGCCTTCGCCGGCTCTGCGGCCTCCTCTTTCGCGGCCGGTGCGGGAGCCTCGGCCTGCGCCGGCTCCTCGGCCTTCTGCGGCGCGGCCGGGGCCGGCTCCTCGCCCTCTTCACCGACGATGGCGACGACCGCGTCCACCGCCACGGTCTCGCCCTCGTCGTGCTTGATCTCGAGCAGCTTGCCGGCCGCCGGGCTGGGGATCTCGGCGTCGACCTTGTCGGTCGAGATCTCGAACAGGGGCTGGTCCCGCTCGACGGTGTCGCCGACCTTCACCAACCACTTGGTGATCGTTCCTTCGGCGATCGATTCGCCCATCTGGGGCATGACGACTTCTGTGGCCATCTGGAGCTCTCCGTGTCGTATTCGAAACTCGATGAGATAAGTACCTGGTTGCTGCCGCTCCGCGGAGCGCCGGAAGGCGAGCCGGATTCCGCGGCGGCGGGCTCCCTCTGCGAGCGTCGCGGGAACCGGGGCCTCAGAGCATAACAGCCCGGGAGCCCTTCGGCAGGCGGCTCCAGGCCGGCGGCGCCCCATCCGGAGCGGGAACTGGCGAAGCCCTCGACAGGTCCCGACCGGCGAGCTCCCTCCCCACCGGGCGGGCGCACTCCGCCCCCGCGGTGGTAGGCTCTTCTTCCATTGATCCGGCTTCATGTGATCCCCCCACGGGGCAAGCCGTTCGAACGCCGCTTCGACGGACCGACCGTGGTCGTCGGCCGGGCCCCCACCTGCGACCTGGTGCTGACCGACCGCTTCATGTCGCGCGCCCACGCCAGGTTCACGGTCGACCGCGAGACGGTGACCCTCGAGGACCTGGGGTCCTACAACGGCACCTTCGTCAACGACGTGCGGATCGCCGAGCCGGTCGTCGTCCACCCGGGCGATTCGATCCGCATCTCCTCCAGCACCCTGGCGGTCCTGTCTCCCGGCGAGCGCGCCGCGGAGACGCACCCTCTGGAGGCTACCGACCAAGGGCTTCCGGCCGGGGTCACGCTGGTCCGCCCGGCGTCCGACCTGCTGCCCGATCGCCAGGCGACACCCGATCCGAGCCGGGACCCGGGCCGGCTGGTCCGATTCACGGAGCGCCTGGCGCTGCTCAACGAAGTGCACAAAGCACTGACCCGGACCACCGGCCTCGACGCCCTGCTCGACCTGATCCTGGATCGGGTGTTCGCCCACTTCCGCCCGGAGGAGGCGGCGATTTTCCTGCGCCGAGGCGAGGGGCGCTTCGAGCGCGTGGCGGTCCGGACCGTCGGCGACCGGGAGCCGGAGATCGAGTCCGGAAGCCTGGAACGGGAGGTGGGCACCCACGGGATGTCGATGGTGGTCCTCGACGCCCGAGAGGACCAGCGCCTCGCCGGCTCCGACAGCATCCTCGCCTCCGGCGTGCGCAGTCTGCTCGCCGCCCCGCTGATCGACGCACCGCTCCAGGGGGACGACCGGCCGCTCGGGATGATCATCCTCGGCTCCAGCCTGTCGACGCGGCGGTTCGCCGAGGAGGACATGGAGCTCTTGGTCTCCCTGGCCTCGGCGGCCGCGCTCCGCATCCGCAACGCCGCCCTGACGGAGGAGGCCATGGAACGGCGGCGCTTGGAGGAGGAGCTGACCCTGGCACGCTCGATCCAGGTGGCGCTCCTCACCGAGGCGCTGCCGGAGCTCCCCGGATGGGAGCTGTGGGCCGGCAACGTACCCTCGCAGCGGGTCTCGGGCGATTTCTACAAGGTGGTGGAGCGGGAGACAGAGAGCGGGACCGAGCTGGTGCTGTTGCTGGCGGACGTCTCCGGCAAGGGGATGGCCGCGTCGCTCCTGACCGCGGCGCTGGAGGCGATGGCCGCCGGCCTGCTCGACGAGGGCCGAAGCCCGGACGCGGTGTGCGACCGCCTGAGCCGACTGCTCTACCGGCGCACGCCGCCGTCCAAGTACGCCACCGGGTTCCTCGGTATGGTGGAACCGGAGAGCGGCCGCCTCCGCTACACCAGTGCCGGGCACAACCCGGCGCTCCTGGTGCGTGCCGCGGCCGACCACCCGGTCGGGGTCGAGCTGCTCGCGTCGACCGGCCAGCCGCTCGGCCTGCTGCCGGAGGCCCACTTCGCGGTCGCCGAGGCCGGGCTCGAACCGGGCGACCTGCTGGTGCTCTACTCGGACGGCATTACCGAGGCCGCGAACCCGGAGGGTGAGGAGTACGGGCTGGAGCGGCTCCGGCGGGTCTGCCTGAAGCACCGCGCGCAGCCGCTGGAGGAGCTGGCGCAGACGATCGAGGAAGACCTGGCCGCCTTCGCCGCCGGCGAGCCCTTCGCCGACGACCGCACCATCGTCATGGCCCGCTGGTCCGGCTGACACCGGCTCAAGGTTCGCCGGAGCGGTCCAGCCGACCCGCTCCAAGCGAACACTCCCTACCCAGACCGGGAGGGGGTTGGGGGGATGTAAGGGGGATCAGATATGGATCGCGTGCCCGGCCGCGGCGTGGGCGGCTTCGTGCATCGCCTCGCCCAGGGTCGGGTGGGCGTGGATCGTCTCGATCAGCTCCTGGTTCGTGGTCTCGAGATGGAGCGCGGCGCAGGCCTCGGCGATCAGATCGGTGGCGTGGATGCCGATGATGTGCACGCCGAGCACCTCGTCGTACTTCGTCTCGCGCACGATCTTGACGAACCCCGCCGTCTTGCCCTCGATCTTCGCCTTGCCCAGAGCGGTGAACGGGAACTTCCCCACCGCCACCTCGTACCCGCGCTCCTTCGCCTGGGCCTCGGTCAGGCCCACGTGAGCGACCTCCGGCTCGCAGAAGGTGACCATCGGCACCTGCTCGTAGTTGAGCGGCCGGACGCTCTTGCCGGCCATGTGCTCGACCGCCAGGATGCCCTCGGCGGACGCCACGTGGGCGAGCCACGGCGTGTCGACCACGTCGCCGATGGCGTAGATGTGGTCGACCGTGGTGCGCATCAGCTCGTCGACCTCGAGGTAGCCGCGCTGGTCGATCTCGACGCCGGCCTCTTCGAAGCCCAGGTTCCGTGACACCGGGGCGCGGCCGACCGCCACCAGCAGCTTGGACGCTTCGATTGTCTCCTGCTCGCCGTCCTTCTCGAGGGTCACCCGGACGCCGTTCTCCGTGGCCTCGGCCGACGCCAGCTTGGTGCCGGTCTTGAGCTTCATGCCCCGCTTGCGGAGGTTCCGCTCGAGCTCTTTCGAAACCTCCTCGTCCTCGCCCGGCAGCACGTGGGGCAGCATCTCGACCAGGGTGATCTCGGTGCCGAAGGAGCGGTAGATCGAGGCGAGCTCGGTGCCCACCGCGCCGGCGCCGAGGACGATCATCGACTCCGGGATCTCGCGCATCTCGAGCACGTGGTCGGAGGTGATGATCCGCTCGCCGTCGACCGGCGCCGGCGGGATGTCGCGCGGCACCGAGCCGGTGGCGATCAGGATGTTCTTCGCCCGGTAGGTGGTCTTGGCGCCGTCCGGGTCCTCCACCTCCACCTCGTGGGGGCCGGCCAGGCGGCCGGTGCCGCGGATGCCCTGGACCTTGTTCTTCTTGAACAGGAACGCGACGCCGCGGGCGTTCTGCGAGACCACCTCCTCCTTCCGATCCATGGTGCGGTCGATGTCGACGGTGGGCTCGCCCACGTCGATGCCCTGGGGGCCGGCCTCGCGGATCTGCTCCAGCAGGTCGGCGGTGTGGAGGAGCTGCTTGGTCGGGATGCAGCCGCGCAGCAGGCAGGTGCCGCCGTAACGCGCGTCCTTCTCGACGACCGCGGTGTTCAATCCGAGCTGGCCGGCGCGGATGGCGGCGACATAGCCGCCGGGGCCGGAACCGATGACGATCAGATCGAGCTCTTGCTCGGCCATGGGGGTCTCCCTCTCTATCTCTTCAGACGAACGGATCGTTCGCTTCGGGTCAGGGTGATCAGGGGTTCTCTCGGGTGACCGGACCGGTTCGACCGACTCGCGAGCGCTTGCGGTACGTCCGGTCTCGCCGGACCGGTCGACTCGGTCAGCCCGGTAGGCCCGGGCACGGCTACTCCGACGGAACGGGCTCCGCCTTGAGCCGGCCGGGGCGGTCCTCCACCAGGCGGGCGAGCGGCTGGTCGGCCTCGTGCTCGAAGATGCACAGCCAGTCCCCCTCCGCCGCCTTCCCGAGCCACAGGTCCTTGTGCTCCATCGTGGTCACGGGGTAAAGATCGTACCCCATGACCCAGGGGGTCGGAACGTGCGCGCGGGTCGGCACCAGGTCGGCCAGGAAGATCCCCCGCCCTTCTGGCCCACCGCCGTCGAGCGTCACCACGCACATGTCCCGGTTGTGTCCCGGCGCCTTGACCGCGCGCACGCCGGCGACCGGCTCGGCCTCGCCGTCGAACAGCTCCACCACGCCGGCCTCGAACAGGGGTTCCCAGTTGCGCGGGTCGTAGCTCGCCCGGTCGCGGGCGTTGGGCGCGCGACCGTGCTCGACCTCGCCCCGCTCGATCCAGTAGCGGGCGTTCGGGAAGGTCGGCACGAAGCGGTCGCCGTCGGCGCGGGTGCTCCAGCCACAGTGGTCGAAGTGGAGGTGGGACAAGAGCACGTGGGTCACGTCGCCGAGCGCGTAGCCGGCCGCGGCGAGGGCGTCCGGCAGCGTCTGGCGCTTCGGGTCCACGTTGAAGATCTCGTAGAACTTCGCGTCCCCCTTGGCGCCGATCGCCGTGTCGATCAGCAGGAGGTCGTCCCCCCGCGCGACGAGCAGACAGTTGGTCACCATGGTGATGCGGTTCGTGGCGTCCGCCGGCTTCGCTCGCTCCCACAACGGTTTCGGAACGACGCCGAACATGGCGCCGCCGTCGAGGCCGAACGTGCCGTCGTTGATCAGGGTGCAATCGAGCTCGCCGAGTCGGAACGCGCGCATTAAGAAAGTCTATCGGATCGACCAGGTAGACTGCGGTGCCGGTGATGATGACGACGAACCGCTCCCTCCGCTCCCTGCTCCGTGGCGTCGCCGCACGCCCGCCCCTGCGCCTGGTCCTGCTCGCCGTGGTCGCCCTGGCGATCCTCGCCGCTGTCGCCTGGCTTGTCCTCCCCCGCTGGGCCGGCGGCCGGGTCGAGCGGGAACGGAGCGCGCTCGCAGCCCTCCTCGAGACGACCGGCACCCCGGCGCCGGATCCTCGCCCCGATGGCGTGGGTACGGCTGACCCGGCCCCGCGAGCCAGCCGCGAGGCCGCCCGCTGGCTGATCGACGGTGCCCGCGCGCTGTCGATCACCCCCGGCGAGGCGCAACGGTTGACCGACCTCACCCACCGCAACCCCGACGACTGGACCCTCGCGGAGCGCGACCTGGTGATCGCCCTGGCCCGCCGCGAAGCGGAGCCCCTGGCCATGATCGAGCGGGCCGGCGCGGTCGGGGCGACGCCGTTCGCCGCCGAGGACGAAGAGGGCGTTCTCTCCCTGATGTTGCCAATCCTGCGAGGAGCACACCTGCTCTTGGCCCGGGCCGGCCTCGCCCTGGAGACGGCTCCCGAGGAGGCGGGCCGGTCCCTGGCCGCCCTCGCCGGCAGTGCCCGGGCGCTCCAGCGGGGCCGCCGCCCGGTGGCGCAAATCCTCGGTACCACCCTGGAAGAGCTCTTCCTCCACGGCACCCGCTGGGCGGTCGCCGACCCCCATGTGCCGCCGGAGGTGCTGGCCGACCTCCGCGACGCGTTGCCCGCGCGCCGGGCCGAAGACCGGATCCACACCCTGGTCGCGGGCCTGGTGCCGGCCGACCCCGTGGCGGCCACCGGCTGGCGGCGGCTGGTGCCGGGAGGCGACGCCCTGGCGACCGCCGCCACCCTCGGCGCGCTCCGGGAAATCGTCGAGGCGAGCCGGCGACCGGGGCGCCTGGCCACCCTCGCCGAGCCCGGCGGGAGCGTCCTGTCCACCCTGGAGATCCCGGACCTCCTGGACGCGATGATCCGAGCCCAGGCGGTCGAAGCCTCCGAGACGCTGGCGCGGATCGCCCTCACCGAGCGATCGGTCACCGCGCAGCCCACCGACCTGGATCGGCTCCGCCAGCACCTGGAGGAGCTACCGCCCGACCTCTTCTCCGCCGGCCGGCCGCGCATCGACGACGGCCCGCGGGGGGCGTACCGGCTGGTCAATCCGGCCGCCGCGAACGCCTGGACGGCACGCTGGGGAGAGCCCCAGCCCGGGCGGCGACAGCCACCGCCGTTCAGCTGGACGGTTCCCGCGGCCGGTCCCGGGCACGGCACCTGATCCCGCGAGCGCGGAAAAGTGTCCCCTGGAGAGGTCGATCGGTCGGCGCCGAGCGGTCACCGTGGGCTCTCGCGCCATTCACCAACCGGTCCATCGCGGCCATCGCGCGCCGGCCGGGGGCATGGCATCGGAGTTGCTCTAGCTGCGGGCGAGCCGCTGGTCGCATCCGGCGGTCCGTGCAACGATCGACATCCAGAGGAGGGTTGACCCATGACTTCACTTCGACGCATCCTGCTGGCCACGCTCGCCGTGGCCCTGATCGCCGGCATCACCGCCGTTCCCGCCTCCGCACAGTACGGGCAGTACTCCAACCGCGAGCAATCCCTGCGCTTCCGTGCCGGCCTGTTCCAGCCGGACGGCGACTCCGCGTACTGGAACGACACGGCGGACGTCTTCACCAGCGACCCCAGCGAATTTGAAGACACCATCGTCGGCGTCGACTACCGCATGGGCCTGGGCGAGCACCTGGCCCTGCTCATCTCGGCCAGCGACTACCAGGGCCAAGAGCGGCGCAACTACCTGGACTACGTCGACGCCGCCGGCGGTGAGATCCAGCACACCGCGACCCTCGACATCACCACGTTCACGGCCGGACTCGTCCTGCGCCTCGCGCCGCGGGCACGCATCTCGCCCTACGTCGGCGCCGGCGGCGGCCTCTACTCCTGGAACCTGGAAGAGCGCGGCCAGTTCATCGACTTCGGCAGCCCCGGGTTCGACCTCTTCCGCGCCGACTACAAGGATGACGGCGACACCTTCGGCTACTACGTGCAGGCCGGCGTCGACGTCCCCCTCGCCGCCGGCTGGGCCCTCTTCGCCGAAGGCCGCTGGCACCAGGCCGACGACACACTGAGCGGCGACTTCGAAGGCTTCGGCAAGCTCGACCTGTCCGGCAAAGAGATCACCGGCGGCGTGTCCTGGACGTTCTGATTCAGGAGAGAACGAGCTCGTGACGATCGGGGCGGCGTGCCAGGACCACCGGCCACGCCGCCCCGATCGACCTTGATGATCCTCAAGGCCCCCCCTACAGGGAGACCGCACGGCTCCGAGATCGCATCCCACCAGGGTCTATCGCGAAGCAACGGCTTGTCGAGTCCCGATCGACCTTGATGATCCTCAAGGCCCCCCCTACAACCCCCCGACCCCCTCCCGGTCTGCTCCGGTACGACTTCAACTTGCGAAGCGAAGAGGTTCACGAGTAGCCGAGAAGTCGGCGCGGTACGTGCCGCTTCGAAGGCTCGAGGACCTAGAAGCGCTGGAGTGCGTCAGATCGTGGCAGCGCAGGTGAGGAACGACTGAGGCGTACGTCTGTACGCCGCAAGGAGTGACGAGCCGAGCACGCCGCGAGATGGCGTGCTCCAGCGCTTCTAGGCGAATTTGCGCATCAGGCCGACGACAATCCCCTGAATTTTCACATCCTTCGCCGGCACGTAGATCGGATCCATCGACGGGTTCGCCGGCTGCAGCCGGACCCGCTCCCCTTCCGGAAAGAAGTGCTTGAGCGTCGCCTCGTCGCCGACGAGAGCGACCACCATCTCCCCCGACTCGGCCTCTTCGCGGAGCTGGACCACCACGTAGTCGCCGTCGAAGATCCCCTCGTCGATCATCGAGTCACCGCTGACGCGCAAGACGTAGTGCTCACCGCTCCGCCCGAGCAGGTGGCTCGGCACGCCGAGCGACTCGTTCCCCGCGATCGCCTCGATCGGACGGCCGGCGGCGATCTTGCCGAAGAACGGCAGGTCGACCACCCGGGCGTCGGCCTCCTCGTCGCTCCGGTCGACCAGCTCGATGCCGCGCTTCTGGTTCGCGTCCCGGGTCAGGAAGCCCTTGTTCTCCAGGAGCTTCAGGTGCTTGTAGACGGTTCCGTACGACGAAAAGCCGAAACGCTCCCGGATCTCGAGGTGGGTCGGAGAGATCCCGTTCTCGCCCCGAAACTCCCGGATGAACTCCAGGATCTGCTTCTGCCGCCCCGTGAGATAGTTCTTGCGTCGTTTCGCCATGGGCGGATTGTACACCGGTAACACGGCGTAAGTCAAACGGGGCGAGCGGTGCGCGGCCCGCGGCGCCGTCCGGACCGCCTCCCGGCCCGGTCCACTTCCGGGGCCGGCCCTGGTAGACTCCGCGGCCGCACACCGTATGTCTCGACTCACGCCATCGAACGCCGCCCCGGAAGCCCCCGCACCGGATCTGATCCGGCACCGCCTGGACAACGGGCTCCGGCTGGTCCTCCACCCGGACGCGCGCCTGCCGCTGGTGACCGTGAACCTCTGGTTCCACGTCGGATCGAAGAACGAGCGCCCCGGGCTGACCGGCTTCGCCCACCTGTTCGAGCACATGCTCTTCCAGGGGAGCGAGCACGTCTCCGGCACGGACCACTTCCGCTATATCCAGCAGGTGGGCGGGGTGGCCAACGGCTCCACCTGGTACGACCGGACGAACTACTTCGAGACGCTGCCCGCCCATCAGCTGGACCTGGGCCTGTGGCTGGAGTCCGACCGGATGGGCTTCTTCCTGCCGGCCCTGACCAGCGAGAAGTTGGAGACTCAGCGCAGCGTGGTGATGAACGAGCGCCGCCAGCGGGTGGACAACCAGCCGTACGGCCGTGCCCTGGAGCACCTCTACGAGCTGCTCTACCCGGCCGATCACCCGTACCACTGGCCGGTGATCGGGTACATGGACGACATCGCCGCGGCCACCCTGGACGACGTGCGGCGGTTCTTCGCGACCCACTACACGCCGACCAACGCCGTGCTCACCCTGGCCGGCCGGTTCGAGCCGGACGAGGCGCTAGCGCGGGTGGAACGATGGTTCGGCCCCCTGGCCGCCTGCCGGCCGCCCGCTCCGGTGGAGCCGCCGGACCCCCGGTTCTCCGGCGTCCGGCGGGACTGCCTTACCGACGACGTCCAGCTCGCGCGGGTCTACATGGCGAGCCAGGCGCCGCCGTTCGGTGACCCTGCCTGGTACGCCGGCGACCTGCTGGCCGCGGTCCTCACGGGCGGCAAGTCGAGCCTGCTCCACGAGGATCTGGTCTACCGCCGCGAGCTGGCGCGCCACACGTCCGCGTACCTCCTGCCGACCGAGCTCGCCAGCACCTTCACCATCGTGGTCAGCGCCAACCCCGGCAAGCCACCGGACGAGGTGGAGCGGGCCGTCCAGGAGCACCTGGAGCGGATCGCGGCGGACGGGCCGGCGGAGGAGGACCTGGAGCGGGCGCGCAACCGGACCCTCTACGATCTCCACGAGGACCTCCAGACGCTCGATTCGCGGGCCGACCTGATCTCCCAGTGTGCGACCTTCTTCGACGACCCGGCCCGGGCGTTCTCCGAGGCCGCGCGCTACGCCGCGGTGACCGCCGACGACGTCCGGGACTTCGCCCGGGATCGGCTGGTCGACGGCGGCCGCGCGGTGGTCACCGTGGTGCCGCGCAACGGCAAGCGGGCGGCGCCATGAGCGGGTTGCCACAGACACCCGGCGGAGGCCCCGACCGCACCGGGCCGCCGGCCGCAGGTCCGGTGAAGCCGTACAGCTTCCCGACCTTCGACCGGCGGAGCCTGGCCTCCGGTCTCCAGGTCATCCCGGTGCGCAGCTCCCACACGCCGCTGGTCGAGATCGAGTGCGTCCTGCCGGCCGGCGCGAGCCGCGACCCGGCGGACCTTCCGGGCCTCGCGGCGCTGGCGGCGGGGCTGCTCGACGAAGGGACGGCGGACCGTTCAGCGGTGGAAATCGCCACCGCCATCGAGCGCATCGGTGGACGGCTCGACGCCGGGACGAACTGGAACGATGCCGTGGTCGGCGTGCGGGTTCTGTCCGCCAACCTCGAACAGGGGCTGGACCTGCTGGCCGAGATCATCACCCGGCCGTCGTTCCCCGACGAGGAGGTGGAGCGCAGCCGCCGCAACCGGCTGACCGACCTGCTGCGCCGCCTGGACCGGCCCGGCGTGCTGGCGAACGACCACGTCAACCGGCTGATCTACGGCGACACGACCTACGGCCGGCCGCTGCTCGGCACGCCCGCCTCGGTGCGGACGGTGGAGCGCCGGGATCTGGTGGGCTTCTACCGGGAGCACTACCGGATCGAGGGAGCCGCGCTGCTCGCCGCCGGGGACCTGGATCCCGAAGCCTTCGAGCGGGCGGTGGCGAAACGCTTCGAGACGGTCGCTCCGCGGCCCGTGCCGCCGGAGCCGGAGCCGCCGGTGCCGGTCCACGACCGGGTGCGGATCCGCATCGTCGACCGCCCGGGCTCCCCCCAGACCGAGCTCCGCTTCGGTCACGCGGCGGTGCCCCGGAGCCACCCGGACTGGGACGCCCTGGCTGTGCTCAACACCCTCTTCGGCGGCAAGTTCACCAGCCGGATCAACCTCATCCTGCGCGAGGAGCACGGGCTGACCTACGGCGTCTCCAGCCGCTTCGTCCCGCGGCTGGGCAGCGGGCCGTTCCTGGTCAGCGCGGCGGTGGCGAACCAGGGGATCGGCCTGGCGGTGCGCAAGATCTCCGAGGAGCTGGAGCGGCTGCGGCAGGAGCCGGTCGGCGCCGAGGAGCTCGCCGACACGAAGAGCTACATGCTCGGCGTCTTCCCCTACACCCTGCAGACGGTCGACGGACTGCTCCACCACCTCAACAACCTGGCCGTCTACGATCTACCGGACGACTACTACGCGCCGGGGGCCTACATGGAACGGCTGGGCGCGGTCGACCACGACACGCTGCTGGACGCCGCCCGGCGCCACCTCCGGCCCGAGCGCGCGTCGATCGTCGCGGTCGGACCGGCGGCCGAGCTCGCCCCCCAGCTCGCCCCGCTCGGCACCCTGGAAGTGGTCTCTCCCGCCGCGGTCACTCGAGGCGGGTGACCAGCTCCCGCCCCTCCTCCAGCCGGACCTCGAGCCGCCGGGTGGAGCCGCTCGGGAAATTTCCCTGGAGCAGGCGGGAGATCGCCGGCCGGTCGGGCAGGGCGACGATGATCCGCACGTCGGCCGCACCGGCCGGAACCGTGTAGCTGTTCTTGATCGTGCCCGCGGTGCCCTCCAGCCGGAGGAACTTCCCCCGCTTGTAGAAGCGGTACGGCTCCAGCAGGAGCTGCTCGTCGTTGAAGTAGACGGTGAGCACTCCCTCTGGATAGGCGCTGAAGAAGTCGAGCGCCAGGGTCGCGTCGCCGGTCGCCGCCGGCTCCGCGGCCGCCTCGTCGGCCCCGGCGGCCGTGGTGGCCTCGTCGGCCGACGGTTCCGGCTCGGCGGGCTCCGGCTTCGCGGCCGCGGCGGCAGCCGCCGCGGCCCGCCGCTCGGCGCGGTGCTGGCGCTCGACCCGCTTCTGAGTCTTGTCCACCTGGGCGAGGAGATCGACGGCCTCGGTGTTGCCCGGATCGAGGGTCCGAACCCGCTCGGCAGCGGCCCGCGCATCGTCCCAGCGCTCCTCGTCCAGCGCGGTGCGGCCGTCGGCCAGCGCCGCGGTCACCTGCTGGGTGCGCTGCGCCTCGCGGCGCGCCTCCTCGGCCTGCCCCTCGGCGCGCTGCCGGCTGTCGGCGATCTCAGCCACGTCCGGCGCGACCTGCTGCGCCGCCCGGTAGAGCTGGGCGGCCTGGGCCGGGTCCCCCGCGTCCAGCGCCGCCTGGGCCTGCTGGAGCAACGGCTGCGCGGCCGCGAGCTGCACCGCCTGCGGGTCGACCGTCGGCGTCGGCGCGCCCTCGCTCCGGCTCCCCAGGGAGACCGCCAGCCAGACCGCCAGGCCGGCCACGACGACCACCACCGCGGCCGCGGCCAGGAGCTTGACGACGGCCCCCTTGCGCACCCCGCCGAGGCCGCCCAGACCGCGCTTCAGCCGGCCGCCGAGCGAACCGATGGCGCCGAAGACGCCCCCCCCCGCCGCGGCCAGCCGGCGCCCCGCCCCACCGACCGCCCCCCGCAGCGCCGCGACGCCGTTTCGGCGGGCCGGCTTCTCGGCCGGCGCGGGTCCGGGAGCCGAAGCCGGCGCGGGGCTCGCGCCGACGCTCCCCTCTTCGGGCGGCGGAAGCGGCAGCTCGGGGATCTCCTGGGTCTCGTTGAGCTGCTCCTGGGTGCGCGCCTGCCGGACCGCTTCGCCCAGGGCCTTCGCCATGTCGGCGACACTCGGGTAGCGCAGGTCCGGGTCCTTGGCCAGGGCCCGGTCGAGGACGCGCTCGACGGGCTCCGGCAGGCTGGGACCGCCATGGTGCTCCGGCGGGATGAATTCCTCGTAGGCGATGCGGTGGGTGACCACCGTGACGTTGTCGCCCTGGAAGGGCTTCTCGCCGGTGAGCATCTCGTAGAGGACGACGCCGAGGGAGAAGACGTCCGCCCGGTGGTCCGCGGCCTCGCCGCGGATCTGCTCCGGCGCCATGTAGTTCGGGGTGCCCAGGAGCTGGCCGTCGTGGGTCAGGTTGGACGTACCGAGGCGGGCGATGCCGAAGTCGGTCAGCTTCACCCGGCGGTCCTCGGTCAGCAGGATGTTCGCCGGCTTGACGTCCCGGTGGACGACCCCTCGGGAGTGGGCGTACTCCAGGCCCTCGGAGACCTCGGCGACCACGTGGGCGGCCTCCTCCAGACCGAGCCGGCCCTCGCCGCGGAGCACCTCCTTGAGGTTCGTGCCCCGCACGTACTCCATGGCGATGAAGGTGACCCCCTCCTCGCTCTCCTCGACCACGTCGTGGATGGTGACGATGTTGGGGTGAGAGAGGATGCCGGCGCTCTGGGCCTCCCGGATGAACCGGGCGCGGAACATTTCCAGGTCGCGGCCGGTCAGAGCGTTGGTGGCCTTGAAGGTCTTGAGCGCGACCAGCCGACCGATCAGCGGATCTTTGGCCAGGTAGACGACACCCATGGCTCCTCGACCGATCTCGTCGAGGATCTCGTAGCGGCCGAGGTGGGTGGGAGTCTCGAGGGCCATCGTCGTTCGCGCAGGTTCGGGAGGGGAATTCTAGCAGCCCTTGCCGAGGGTCCGCACGGCGGGGGCACCCCGGAGGGTTCGGCAGCGCGGCGACCAAGGCTTGGTGAATCAAACACTTACCCCCTCCCGGAGGGCGCTCCGGAGGGGCTGAATCCCTATGGTATATTTGAGCGCCCTGACAAGCGCCAGCGAGCCTCCAGCAGGCTCCACTCCCGAGCCGAGCCGACCCTGTCCCAACCCAGAAGACCCCGTAGATCCTCCCAAGACTTCCCGAACTTCGCACGAAGGAGAGCTCAGTGATGCAGGTGGAGAGTCCCCAGCGCATTCGCAACGTGGCCGTCGCCGGACACAACGACACCGGGAAGACGACGCTGGTCAGCGCGCTCCTCTACGCGAGCGGTGCCACGTCCCGGCAGACCAAGGTCGACGACGGCAACGCGGTGACCGACTTCGACCCCCAAGAGGTCGAACGGGGCATCTCCATCGGCCTGTCGACGGCGTTCGCGCCGTGGCGCAGCCACAAGGTCAATCTCCTCGACTGCCCCGGCTACGGCATCTTCTTCTCCGAGACCCGCGCCGGCATGCGGGCATCGGACGCGGTCGTGCTCTGCATCAACGGCGTCGCCGGCATCGAGGTCAACACGGAGAAGGTCTGGCAGACCGCCGAGAGGATGGAGCTGCCGGTCGCCTTCCACCTCACCAAGATGGACCGGGAGCGCGCCGACTTCGAGCGCGCCGTCGAGGTGCTCCAGGAGCGCTTCGGCCGCACCGTCCTGCCGGTCCAGGTGCCGATCGGCAAGGAGCAGGATCTCCAAGGGGTCGTCGACCTGGTGCACGGCAAGGCTTACAAGTACGCCAAGGACGGCAACGGCAAGGCGGAGCCGACCGACGTGCCGGACGACATGGCCGAGACCGTGGCGACCTGGCGCGAGCGGCTGATGGAGGCGGTCGCCGAGTCCGACATGGAGCTGGTCGAGAAGTACCTCGAGGAGGGGGAGATCAGTCAGGAGGAGCTCGAGACCGGCCTGCGCAAGGCGATCCACGGACGCGAGCTGTTTCCGGTCACCCTCGGCTCCGACCTCCACATGATCGGTGCCTCGGCGCTGCTCGAGACGATCGTCGAGCTGCTGCCGTCGCCCGCCGACCGCACCTTCCCCGCCACCAACCTGGGCGGCGAGGAGCTCTCCCTGGAGGCCGACCCGAGCGCGCCGGTCGCGGCGCTGGTGTTCAAGACCACCAGCGACCCGTTCAGCGGCAAGCTCTCGCTGCTGCGGGTCGTCTCCGGCACGCTCAGCTCCGACGTGAGCGCCTGGAACAGCCGCGAGGAAGACTCGGTCAAGGTCGGCTCGCTGCAGCACGTGGAGGGCAAGAGCGGCGAAGGCGTGGACTCCCTGATCGCCGGAGACATCGGCGCCGTGGCCAAGCTCAAGAACACCTCGACCGGCGACACGCTGGCGGCCAAGGAGCGGCCGGTGAAGCTGGCCTGGGTCAAGTTGCCGGAGCCGGCCATGGCGTTCGCCGTCGAGCCGGAGGCGAAGACCGACGAGGAGAAGATCGGCGAGGCCCTCCAACGGCTGATGGACGAGGACCCGACCCTCCACGTGAGCCGCGACCCGGACACCCACGAGTACCTGCTCTCCGGCGCCGGCCAGCTCCACATCGAGATCGCCGTCGCCAAGCTCAAGGAGCGCTACAAGGTCAACGTGGTCCTCCACCCGCCCAAGGTGCCGTACCGGGAGACCATCCGCAAGGCCACCGACGGCCACGGCCGGCACAAGAAGCAGAGCGGCGGGCGCGGCCAGTTCGCCGACTGCCGGATCAAGATGGAGCCGCTGCCCCGCGGGGGCGACTTCGAGTTCGCCGACGAGATCTTCGGCGGCTCGATCCCCCAGACCTACCGCCCGGCGGTCGAGAAGGGCATCCGGGAGGCGCGCACCAAGGGCTACCTCGCCGGCTTCCCCGTCGTCGACTTCCGCGTGCGCCTGACCGACGGTCAGTACCACGACGTGGACTCCTCGGAGATGGCGTTCAAGATCGCGGGCTCCCTGGCGTTCAAGGACGCCATGGCGTCCGCCGCGCCGACCATCCTGGAGCCGATCATGCTGGTCGAGATCACCGCCCCGGACGACGTCATGGGCGACGTGATGAGCGACCTGTCCCAGCGCCGCGGCCGCCCCCAGGGCATGGAAGCCGGCGCCGGCAGCGGTACGCAGGTGATCCGGGCCGAGGTGCCGATGGCGGAGATGCTCGACTACGCGCCGTCCCTGCGCTCCATGACCCAGGGCCGGGCGAGCTTCCACATCGAGTTCGACCACTACGCCGAGGTGCCGAAGCAGCTCCAGGAGAAGATCATCGAGGAGGCGAAGCGGGCCCGCGAAGAGGACGCCGGATGACGAGGGCCCGATGAGCCCGACGATCACCCAAACGATCGCCCTCGGGCTGATCTGGTACGTCGCGTTCCTCTTCTCCACGACCCTGCACGAGGCGGCCCACTCTTGGGCCGCCTTGCGCATGGGCGACCCGACCGCCTACCACGGCGGCCAGGTGACGCTGAACCCGATCCCCCACATCCGGCGCGAGCCGTTCGGCATGGTGATCGTGCCGATCCTGATCTTCGCCCTCTCCGGCTGGATGGTCGGCTGGGCGAGCGCGCCCTATGATCCGGCGTGGGCCGACCGGCACCCGAAGCGCTCCGGCCTCATGGCCCTGGCAGGCCCCGGGGCGAACCTGCTGCTGGCGGTGGTCTCGGGGCTCGTCATCCGCGCCGGTGTCGTCGCCGGATGGTTCAGCGCGACGCCGGGGCGCACGCTGGACGCCCTCGTCCAGGCCGGGGGCGAGGTCGGGAGCCAGGCGGGCGGCGGCGCGGCCCTGGCCGCTACCTTCCTGTCGATCTTCTTCCTGCTCAACCTGATCCTGCTGACGTTCAACCTGCTGCCGTTGCCGCCGCTCGACGGCAGCGGCGCCGTGGCGCTCGTCCTCTCCGACGAGCTGGCGGTCCGCTACCGCCACGCCCTGCGCCACCCGGCCCTCGCCCTGGCCGGCATCCTGATCGCCTGGAAGATCTTCTGGCCGATCTTCACGCCGGTGCTGGTGTTCGCCCTGCGCCTGGTCTACCCGGGCTGATCCACGTCCCGTCTTCGTCTCTCCCGGACACCCTGGAATCGGTGCGCCTGTCACGGCTCGCCGTTCGGCGATAGTATGCGTCGAAACGCATACGTCGCGACACTGTAACGCCGTGCGCACCGGGATGCTCCATCCCGTACCGAAGATCCTCGCCGCCGACCGAGGGAACCGACACCCCTACACCCAGACGCTCCGACCGTTCCAGGAGACTTTCGATGTCCTTCCGAAACTGCCGACGCCTTAGAACCTCGCGCCTTCCCGGCGTCCCCGCTACCGCTCTCATCGCCCTGCTCGTCCTGCTCCCCCTCACAGCCGCCGCCCCGGCCGCGGGCCAGGAGCTAACCGTCTACTACCCGGACATCGAGCAGGGCAGCTCCACCCTGGTGGTCTCGCCCACCGGCCACGCCATGCTGGTCGACGCCGGCAGCGAGATCCGCTCCGCCGACGACGACGTGGTCCGCTTCATCGAAGACCTGATGGCCGCCGGCAAGGTGGTCAGCCTGGACTACGTGGTCGCCACCCACTACGACGAGGACCATATCGGCCACCTGGAGGACGTCCTCTCCTACGGCCTGCTGGCAGCGGGCGGCACGGTCTACGACCGGGGCGAGTACTTCCAGACGCCGACCAGCTTCGCCTATTCGGACTACGCCTACGCCGCCTCGCTGCACAACCGGACGACCCCGACCCCTGGAACGGTCATCGACCTGGGCGGCGGCGTCACCGCGACGATCCTGGTGGTCGACGGCCAGCTTCCGGACGGCTCGTCGGTCGACATCACCACGTCGAACCAGTTCGAGAACGCCGCCTGCATCGGCATGCTGGTCGAGTACGGCGACTTCGACCTGTGGATCGGCGGTGACGTCAGCGGCAACCTGGCCGAGTACGGCGTCGCCGAAGTGGAGCAGGCGGTGGCGCCGTTCGTCGGCGACGTGGACGTCTACACGGTCAACCACCACGGCAGCCGCACCAGCTCGACCCAACCGTTCCTCGACGCCCTCAAGGCGGAGGTGGCGATCGACCAGGCGTCGGTCGACAACAACTTCGGCCACCCGAACGCGATCGTCGTCAACCGATTCCTCCAGACCCCGGACACCTGCGGCCTCTCGCCGCTGTGGATCCAGCAGAACCCGGGCAACCCGACCGACACCCGCTCCGACGACTCCCTGGCCGACGCCATCGCCGACCCGGACGACGTCGACAGCGTGGTCGGCCTGTCCGGCACCCTGACCCTGGTCACGGACGGCACCAACTACCGCATCGGCGGCGGCAACGTGACGCCGTTCACGCTCAACACCGATTGCACCCAGCAGGGCGGCGGCGACCTCTCGCCGGCGGTCCAGCTCCTCGACCGAACACCGTGGGTGCCGCTCGCCACCGAGGCCGTGACGGTCGAGGCCCACGTCTACGACGAGGCGGCGCCGAGCGTGGTGCTCCGGTGGAGCCTGGACGGTGTCGACCAGACGCCGCTCGCCATGAGCCAGGTCTCCGGCACCTCGATCTACCGGGCGGCCGTCCCGGCCCAGGTGGACGGCACCCGCGTGGCCTACGCGGTCGAGGCGACCGACGCCGGCGGCAAGTCGACCCGCTCCCTGCCCCAGGGCTACTACTCCGGCACCACGCCGATCTCGGCCGTGCGGGTCGACGACGCCCGCGGCGTGCTGGTGCCGTCGGCCTACGCGGCACGGATCGAGGGCAACCTGACCGTGGAGCCGGGGATCTTCCACCCGTTCGTCTCCCAGATGTTCGTCCAGGACGGTACCGGTGGCGTCCAGGTGTTCGACAACAGCCTGCTGTCGCTCTCCCGCGGCGACCGGGTCCAGTTCGTCGGCGAGCTCGAGCAGTTCGCCGGCCAGACCGAGCTCAGCATGTCCCAGACCTTCGGCGGCTACGGCGCGACCTTCGTCTCCTCCGGCAGCGCACCGGCGCCGGTGGCGGTGACCGTCGCCCAGCTCGCCGCGAACGGTGAAGCCTACGAGGGGCGGCTGGTCAGCCTGACCGGCGTGACCGTGACCAGCGGCACCATCCCCGGCCCGGGCGCCGGCAACGGCTACCTGGACGTGACCGACGACGGCGGCCTGTCGACGATCACCGTCAAGATCGACGAGGACACGAACATCCCCGGCGCCGGCACCCCGACCCAGCCGTTCGACCTGGTCGGCGTCGTCGCCCAGGTCGACTCCTGGCCGACTCTGGACAGCGGCTACCAGGTGGTGCCGCGCGAACGGACCGACCTGGCATCGGACGAGGTCAACGTGCCGCCGGTGGTGATCCACGAGATCCACGCCGACCCGGACGCCACCAGCGGCGACGCCAACGGGGACGGTGTGGTGAGCGCCTACGACGACGAGTTCGTCGAGCTGGTCAACACCACCTACGACGCCATCGACATCTCCGGCTGGACCCTCTCCGACGCCATCGGCGTGCGCCACACCTTCACCACCGGCACGGTGATCCCACCCCGGGAGGCGGCGGTGGTTTTCGGCGGCGGGGTACCGACCGGGGACTTCGGCAATGCCGGCGCCAACGGCCTGGTGTCGACCGCCTCGACCGGCACCCTCGGCCTCAACAACAGCGGCGACACCCTGACCCTGGCCGACGACCTCGGCACGGTGGTCCAGCAGGTGACCTACGGCTCGGAGGGCGGCCACAACCAGTCGCTCACCCGGAGCCCGGCGTGGACCAACTCGCCCATGGTGCTCTCCACCCAGGCCGACCCGGCCGGCACCCGCCTCTATTCCCCTGGCACCTGGGCGGAGGACGGCCTGCCGTTCACCGTCGCGGCGGGTGATCTGGTCCTCTCCGAGGTCCTCTACGACGCGAGCGGCTCCGACGGCGGGCTCGAGTGGATCGAGCTGGTCAACACCGGCGACTGGACGATCGACTTCTCCAAGCGCCCGGTCAGCCTGGGCTGGGGCGGCAACGACTACACCAGCGGAGGCCTGACCCTCGACCAGGGGACGCTCGCCCCGTGCGACACCTTCGTGGTCGGTGGCCCCACCTCCAGCGTGGACAACGCCAACCCGACCTTCGACCTGGTGGCCGACCTCTCCCCCGACCTCCAGAACAGCGGCTCCACCGCCGACGGCGTCGCCCTGTTCAACCTGGCCCAGCCCTTCGTCACCGCGCTCTCCGTGCCGATCGACGCCGTCGTCTACGGCGGCTCGAACGACAACTGCCTGATCGACGAGACCGGCGCCTGCTCGGCCCCCGACGTGGCGGACGCCTCCGCCGGCTCGACCATCGAGCGCACCGACCTGGCCGGCGCTTGGCAGGTCCAGGCGACGCCGACGCCCAACGCCCATCCCCTGACCTGCTCCGGTGGTGGCGGTGGCGGCACCCAGTGCCTGGACGCCTCCTCGCTCACGGCGGGCGACCTCGTCCTCTCCGAGGTCCTCTACGACGTCTCCGGCAGCGACGGCGGATTCGAGTGGGTGGAGCTCTACAACGCCTCCGGCCAGGACATCTGCCTCGCCGGCCTGTCCCTCGGCTGGGGCGGCAGCGACTACACCTACGGCGGCCTCGACCTTCTGGGCACGGTGCCGGCCGGCGCCACCTGGGTGGTCGGCGGCCCGACCGCGGGCACGGCCAACGGCAACCCGGCCTTCGACCAGCCGGCGGACCTCTCGCCCGACCTCCAGAACAGCGGCTCCACCGCCGACGCGGTCGCCCTGTTCCTGGTGCCCGAGGCCCAGGTCGGCGCCACCACGGTGCCCTTCGACGCGGTGATCTACGGCGGCTCGAACACCAGTTGCCTGCTGGACGAGGCCGGCGCCTGCGGCACGCCCGACGTGGGCGACGCCGGCGCCGGCTCCTCGATCGAGCGCACCAGCCTCGCCGGCGCCTGGCAGATCCAGGCCAGCCCGACGCCGGGGGCGACGCCGCTGCCCTGAGGACGGGGAGTCCAGGGCGCCTCTGTTGTCGTTCCGGCAAGACAGGAACCTCGATGCCACGCGCCCTGGAACAGCTCGAAGCCGAAGCCCTGGAGCTCCCGGAGGAGGCACGAATCCGCCTGATGGAACGCCTCCTCCGGAGCTTCGGCGCACCCTCCGGCCCGGACGCCGCGATCGCCCGGGAATGGGCCGAGGAGGCCGAGCGCCGCGACGCCTCCATGGACCGGGAGAGCCAGCCGGGCCTGGTGGCCGAAGAGGTCTTCGAGCGGATCGACCACGAGCGCAAGTGAGCCGAGCGCTCGTCTTTCGCCGCTTCGCGAGATCGCGCGACCGTCCATGAGCTGTACAAACATCGCTCGGGATGTCCGTCTGTAGATCTGAGATGTTCATTTAGCGCATGAAGCGGCAGACACTCCCCAAGAGGTGTGACATTACCCTCTGCAACCTTCCAGTCTCGGGGTGAGTACAGGTAGGCAAAGGAACCCCTGATCGAACCCTGACCGGGAGGAGGACGGCGATGGCGACGCGAGGAGCGGGTGATCTGCGGCTGGCGCTCAGGACGTTGGTGAAGGAGCGGGGCCTGGCGGTTCTGGCGATCGTGACCCTGGCGCTGGGGATCGGCGCGAACACGGCGATTTTCAGCGTCATCGACGCGGTGCTGCTGCGGCCCCTGCCGTACCCGGATGCGGACCGGCTGGTCCAGGTCTGGAACACCTATCCGCTGATGGACCTGCCGGAGGCCTCGGTGTCGGTGCCGGACTACTTCGACCGGCGTGAGGGGGTGAGCGCCTTCGACGAGAGCGCGCTCTACCACTACGTGAGCGTGAACCTGGCGGGGTCCTCAGAGAGTGGGGCATCGGACGGGGCGTCCGCCGGCGCACCCCAGAGAGTGGTCGGCCTCCGGGCGACGGCGAGCCTGTTCCCGCTGCTCCGGGCCCACGCCGAGGTCGGGCGGGTGTTCACGCCGGCCGAGGACCGGCCGGGCGAGGAGCACGTCGCCGTTCTCTCCCACCATCTCTGGCAGCGGGCCTTCGGCAGCGACCCGAGTGTCGTCGGCCGGGAGGTGCGGCTCAACGGGGAGGGCTACCGGGTGGTCGGGGTGATGCCCGAAAGCTTTGCCTTCCCCCACCCGCGGGTCGACCTGTGGACTCCGTTCGCGCCGACGCCGGAGCAGCGCTCGGACCAGGAGCGGGGACGGGAGTTCTCCCAGATGGTCGCCCGGCTGGCACCGGGGCCGACCCCGGCCGAGGGCGTGCGCCTGGCCCAGGAGCAGATCGACGCCATCCACGAGCGCAACAAGGAGCGCATCCCGGAGGCGCGGGAGTTCTGGGAGACGAGCGGTTTCGGCGGTCTCGTGGTGCCTCTCAAGGAGGAGCGCTACGGGCACCTGCGGCCGCTCCTGCTGCTGCTCCAGGGCGTGGTGGCGCTGGTGCTCCTGATCGCCTGCGTCAACGTCGCCAACCTGATGCTCACCCGACTCTCCCGGCGCCAGAAGGAGCTCGCCGTGCGCACGGCCCTCGGTGCCGACCGCTGGAGCCTGACCCGTCTGCTGCTGGTGGAGAGCCTGGTGCTGTCCCTCGCCGGCGGCATTGCCGGCGTCTTGCTCGGCGTCGCCGGTGCCCGGGCGATCCCGTACCTCGCCCCCGACCTGATCGACTTCGCCCGCCCCGGCGATCCGTCCGGCGTCCTCGGGCTGGACCCGACCGTCCTGGCCTTCACTCTGGGGCTCGCCCTCCTCACCGGCCTGCTGTTCGGCCTCGCCCCGGTGGTGTCGCTCTGGCGGAGCGAGACCAGCAGCGTCCTGCGCGACGAGGGCCGCGGTGCCGGAGGCAACCGGCGGTCCAGCCGGCTGCGGCAAGCCCTGGTGGTGATCGAGACGGCCCTGGCTCTGGTGCTCCTCGCCGGGGCCGGGCTCCTCCTTCGCACCTTCTGGACACTACAGGACGAGAACCCGGGGTTCGTCAGCGCGGGCGTCCTCACCGCGCGGGTGGCGCTCCCCGACGCCAAGTACCCGGAGCCGGCGGACGTCGCCACGTTCTACGAGCAGAGCCTCGCCGCGGTCCGCGCGCTGCCCGGCGTCCGCTCGGCGGGACTCGTGTCAGACACGCCGTTCTCCGGCCACTCGAGCTCCGCCTCGTACCAGGTGGTCGGCTACGAGACCGGCCCGGACGAGCCCCAGCCCCACGGGCTGATGCGGGTGGTGGACGAGAGCTACTTCCGGACCATGGGCATCACGCTGCTCGCGGGCCGGACCTTCGAGACCCTGGACGACGCGGACGCCGAGCCAGTGGTGGTGGTCGACCGCCGGCTGGTCGAGAAGTACTTCGACGGCGCCGATCCATCGTCGGCACTCGACGGCCGGTTGAGCCAGGGTGGCGGAGACGACGCCCCGACCTACCGCATCGTCGGCGTGGTCGCGCCGGTCAAGATCCAGACCCTGGACAAGCCGATCACGAAGGAGACGATCTACCTGCCCTTCCGGCAGAATCCGTCCAACACGATGACCTTCGTCCTGCGGACGGACAGGGACCCGGCAGCGCTCACCGAGCCGCTTCGCCGGGCGGTCCTGTCGGTCGATCCGGAGCAGCCGGTCTACGAGGTCCGCACCATGGCGGAGCAGGTCGGCGAGAGCCTCACCGGGCAACGGGTGTCGATGCTGCTGGTGGCGCTCTTCGGCGCCCTCGCGCTGGTGCTCGCGGCGGTGGGCATCTACGGAGTGCTCGCCTTCTCCACCGCCCAGCGGGAGCGGGAGATCGGCACCCGCATGGCCCTGGGCGCCTCCTCCCGCAAGATCCTCGGCCTGGTCGTGGGCGAGGGGATGCTGCTGTGCCTCCTGGGGGTCGGCCTCGGCGCCGGCCTCGCCATCGGTCTCGGCCGCCTGGTGCGATCGATGCTCTTCGGCGTGGCGCCCTGGGACCCGGTGAGCTACCTGGCGGCGGCGGTGCTGCTGCTCGCGGTCGCCTTCCTCGCCTGCTACCGCCCGGCGCGGCGGGCCGCCCACGTCGACCCGGCCGAGGCACTACGGAGCGAATAGGCCAAGCAAGAAGAACCCAAGGAAACTCTTGGCGAACGCCTCCGGGTGGGGGCGCCCCCTTCTCCCCCTGGGGGAGAGAAGGGGGTCGGGGGGTTGTAGGGGGGATCTCGAGGATCATCCAGGTTGATCGGAGCGGCGGCCTTACCGGGCTGAACGAGCTCAATCCGACGGCTCAAAGTGGTTCCCTCTGGCCCCAAAATCGAACGCCCCGGCCGTCTCCGGCCGGGGCGTTCGGTGCTTCGGATCTCCCGTCGTGGGGGAGCCTGCGGACGATCGCTACTTCTTCTTCTGCTCGTCGTAGTCGACGAACTCGAGGATCGCCATCTCCGCGGCGTCACCGTTTCGGGGACCCAGCTTGAGAATGCGGGTGTAGCCCCCGGGGCGGTCCTGGAACCGCGGGGCGATCTCGTCGAACAGCTTCTTCACCAGATCCCGGTTCGGCACGTCGCGCCGCACAATGCGGCGAGCGTGGACCGTGTCCTGGCGCCCTCGGGTGACCAGCTTCTCCGCTACCCGGCGGAGCTCTTTGGCCTTGGCCAAGGTGGTCTTGATCCGCCCGTGCTCGATCAGTGACGCGAGCTGGTTGCGGAAGAGGGCCTGGCGATGGGAGCTGGTGCGACCCAGCTTCCGGTTCCTGACGGCGTGGCGCATGGTCTGCTCTCCCTCCTCGGTCGGGTCGCGCTCAGGCGCCCGCGGGCGCCTTCTCCGGCACGTCCATGTTCAGCTCGAGCCCGAGCTTGGCCAGGACCTCGGCGACCTCTTCGAGCGACTTGCGCCCGAAGTTCTTGGTCTCCATCATCTCCTTCTCGCTCTTCCTGACCAGGTCGCGGATGGTGTGGATGTCGGCGTTCTTGAGGCAGTTGGCCGACCGGACGGAGAGGTCCAGGTCGTCGATCGGCTTCGACAACAGGGCGTCCATGGAGCTCATCTCCTCGCTCTTGCCGGCGCTCGCGTCCTCTTTGAGGCTCTCTTCGGCGCTGATGAAGATGGCGAGGTGGTCCTTGAGCAGCATGGCGCCCAGGCTGACCGCCTCTTCGGGCGAGACGGTGCCGTTGGTGCCGACCTCCAGGACCAGGCGCTCGTAGTCGGTGATCTGGCCCATCCGGGCCGCCTCGACCTTGAAGTTCACCCGGCGGATCGGGCTGTGGGCGGAGTCGACCGGGATCCAGCCGATGCCCATGGTCTCGTCGAAGTTGCGGTCCGCGGAGACGTAGCCGCGGGCGCGGCGCACCTGGATCTGCATCTTCAGGTGCCCCTCTTCGTTGACCGTCGCGATGTGGACGTCCGGATCGAAGACCTCGATCTGCGGGTCGTCGGAGAGATCGGCGGCGGTGACCGTCGCCGGGCCCTGCACGTCGACCGACAGCACGCGGGGCTCGTCCGTGTGCATGCGGATCGGCACCTGCTTGAGGTTGAGGATCATGTCCGTCACGTCCTCGACCGCGCCGGGGATGGACGAAAACTCGTGAAGGACGCCCTCGATGTGGACGGCCGTGACCGCTGCGCCCTCGACGGACGACAGCAGGCACCGCCGCATGGCGTTACCGATGGTGGTGGCGAAGCCCCGCTCGAACGGCTGAGCGATAAACTTGCCGTACGTAGGCGTGAGGCTGCTCTTCTCGACCTCGAGCCGCTTGGGGCGCTGAAAACCCTTCCAAAGCATGGGAACTCCTTGTCTCTTCCTTACCGGCTGTAGAGCTCGACGATGAGCTGCTCCTGGACGGGGAGCTTGATGTCCTCGCGAGTCGGCACGCGCAGGACGCTGCCGACGAACGCTTCGGCGTCCAGCTCCAGCCACTCCGGGACACCGCGACCGCGCGCCGTCTCGACGCTGGCGCGGATGAAGTCGTTCTGCCGGCTGCCCTCTTTGATGGAGACCTTTTGCCCGGCCTTGACGTGGAACGACGGGATGGTGACCTTCTGGCCGTCCACCCGGACGTGGCCGTGGCGAACGAACTGCCGCGCCTGGGCGCGGGACGAGGCGAAGCCGAGGCTGTAGACAATGTTGTCCAGCCGGCTCTCCAGGAGCACCAGGAGGTTCTCGCCGGTGATGCCCTTCTTCCGGTCCGCCTCCTTGAAGTAGTCCCTGAACTGGCTCTCCAGCAGGCCGTAGAAGCGCTTGACCTTCTGCTTCTCCCGGAGCTGCAGGCCGTAGCCCTGGATCCGGCGGCCCCGGCGGGTACCGTGCTGGCCCGGCGGGTAGCCGCGGCGCTCGACGGCGCACTTTTCCTTGAAGCAGCGATCTCCCTTGAGGAACAGCTTCATCCGCTCGCGACGGCAGAGCCGGCAAACGGGTCCGGTGTAACGTGCCACTTTGTCTCTCCTTCCATCACCGTCTCCCCGATGCTACGGAGAATCAAACCCGGGACGGCAACAGTTTGCGGGGCTGACAAGGCCCCGATGGTGTCGAATCTACTGGGGTGACGCGATCCAAGATCGCGCCACCATCAGACCCGGCGGCGCTTGCGCGGCCGGCAGCCGTTGTGCGGAATCGGCGTGATGTCCTTGATCGACTTCACGTCGACGCCGGAGGCCTGGATCGCGCGGACAGCCGACTCCCGGCCACCGCCCGGTCCCTTGACCATCACGTCGACCGAGCGCAGGCCGTAGTCGCGCGCCAACTGGGCCGCGTTCTGGCCCGCCATCTGGGCAGCGAAGGGCGTTCCCTTGCGGGAGCCCTTGAACCCGACCCGACCGGCCGACGACCAGGTCAGCACGTTGCCCTCGGGGTCGGAGATCGTCACCAGGGTGTTGTTGAAGCTGGCCTGGATGAACGCCATCCCGTGAGGCACGGTGCGCTTCTCGCGGCGCTTGCCGGTCTTGCCCTTGCCCTTGCCTTTGCCCTTCTTTTCCTTCGCCATCGTTCTCCGTTCCTCGTCTCGTGATCCCGGTCGACTCCGGGTCGGCCGCGCGCCAGCGATCGAGCGGCGCGCACCGCGACTACTTCTTGCCCGCCTTCTTCTTGCCGGCGACAGCCGCGCGCCGCGGGCCCTTGCGGGTCCGGGCATTGGTGCTCGTGCGCTGGCCGTTGACGGGCAGCCCCTTGCGGTGGCGAACGCCACGGTAGCTGCCGATCTCCATGAGACGCTTGACGTTCTGGCTGATCTCCTTGCGGAGATCACCCTCGACGCGCCCCTCTTCCTGGATCACCGACCGGATGCGCCGGACCTCGTCTTCGGTGAGGTCCTTGACCTTCGTGACATCGGACACGTTCGCCGTCTCCAGGATCTTCCGGGAGCGGGTCTGGCCGATGCCGTAGATGTACGTGAGACCGACCCAGACCTGCTTGTTCTGGGGCAGATCGACGCCTGCGATGCGTGCCATCGTCTATCCTTCCGTTCGTTGCCGCGTGCGGCCTAGCCTTGGCGCTGCTTATGCTTCGGGTTCTCGCACAGAACCCGGACGACCCCCTTGCGGCGCACGATCTTGCACTTGGGGCACATTCTCTTTACTGAAGCGCGTACTTTCATTCCGACGCCTTCCTTTCGCATTCCTGCCCGCCGCTTCCTCCGCGTGCTGCCGGGGAGCAGACGAGTTGCCGCGTCAACCTTTCAGCCGGTAGACGATGCGGCCACGAGTGAGGTCGTACGGCGAGAGCTCGACCCGCACTTTGTCGCCCGGCAAGATCCGGATGAAATGCTTGCGCATCTTTCCAGAAATGTGAGCGAGGACCTCGTGACCGTTGTCGAGCGCCACCTTGAACATCGCGTTCGGCAGGGGCTCGACCACCGTCGCCTCGACTTCAACGGCTTCTTCTTTTGCCAAATTCCTGTCCTCCCCCGACTTCGACCCTCTCCGGCGCACCGTGCGCCGCAGTGGATCACGAGGCAGCCGCCGCGGCGGTCCGGGCGCTCCGGCTCGGGACGCCCAGGACCCAGGGCCCGTCCTCGGTCACCGCGACCGAGTACTCGAAATGGGCCGACAGGGTTCCGTCCGCGGTGCGTGCGGTCCAGCCGTCAGGGTCGGTCCGATGCGCCGGGCCACCGGCGTTGACCATCGGCTCGATGGCCAGGACCAGCCCCGGCTTGAGCCGGGGCCCCTTGCCCGCAGCGCCGTAGTTCGGCACCTGCGGGTCCTCGTGGAGAGACGTTCCCACGCCGTGACCGACGAACTCCCGCACCACAGAGAAGCCCGCCTCCTCCACGTAGCTCTGGACAGCGTGGCCGATGTCCCCGAGCCGTCCACCGACGTGGACCTGCTCGACGGCGATCTCCAACGCCTCCCGTGTGCTACGGAGCAGGCGCTCGGCCAGATCAGAGATCTCTCCCACCGGAAAGGTCCGCGCGGCGTCGCCGTAGTAGCCCTTGTAGACCACTCCGCAGTCGACGCCGACGATGCTTCCCTCTTCCAGGGGGTGATCGTCAGGGATCCCATGGACGATGACGTCGTCGATCGACGTGCAGAGCGTCGCAGGGAAACCCCGGTAGTTCAAGAACGCGGGCACGCCACCGGCGGCCCGGATCGTCTGCTCGGCCCACCGGTCGAGCTCCAGGGTGGTCACGCCCGGGGCGATGCGCTCGGCGACACCGTCCAGCACCTGGTGGACGATGCGGTTCGCCTCGTCCATCAGCTCCAGCTCGCCGTAGCTCTTCAGCACCATCAGCCGATCGCCTCGAGGATCCTGGAGGTGACCGCCTCGATGGCGGTGTCGCCGTCGACCTCCCGCAGGAGGCCGCGGTCGCGATAGTAGCCGATCAGCGGCTCGGTCTTCTCCCGGTAGACCCGGAGCCGTTCCCGGACCACCTCTTCCTTGTCGTCCGCCCGCTGGCGGGCGAGCGCCCGGCGGACGAGCTCACCCTCCGGCACGTCGATGAGGACGACGCCGTCGAGCGCGCCCTCGGTCGCCGCGAGAATGCCCTCGAGGGTCTCCGCCTGGGGCAGGGTCCGCGGGTAGCCGTCGAGGATGAAGCCCGCGCGGGCGTCGTCCTTTGCCAGGCGATCCCGGACCACTTCCGCCATGGTGTCGTCGTCGACCAGGGCGCCGGAGCTCATGATGCCGTCGACCTTGCGGCCGAGCTCGCTGCCTTCCGCGACCGCGTCGCGCAGCATCGCCCCGGTCGAGATGTGGGATACCCCGAGCGTCTCGGCGAGGATCTCGGCCTGCGTGCCCTTGCCGGAGCCCGGAGGCCCCAGGAACACGAGCTTGGCCGCGCCCATCTCGGCCGGCTCAGGTCCGGCGGCCACGAACCCTCCCGCGCTTCATGAAGCCTTCGTAGTTGCGCATCACGAGCTGGCTCTCGACCTGCTGGACGAAGTCCATCGCCACGCCGACGACAATCAGGAGCGACGTGCCGCCGAAGTAGAACTGGATCCCCAGACCTTCGGTGACCCAGGTCGGGATGTACGGGTCGATCTTGGCGCCGAGCCAGGGCAGGCTGCCCAGCTTGATGCCGGTGAGCAGGAAGTTCGGCAGCACCGAGACCGCGGCCAGGTAGACCGCGCCGACCAGGGTGATCCGCGTCAGGATGCGGTCGATGTACTCCGCCGTCCGCTTGCCCGGGCGGATGCCCGGGATGAACCCGCCGTACTTCCGCATGTTCTCGGCCAGGTCGGCCGGGTTGAAGATGATCGACACGTAGAAGTAGCAGAAGAAGACGATCGCCGCGACGTAGAGCAGGTAGTAGATCGGCTGGCCGTAGCCGAACATCTGCGCGATCTGCTGGATCCACTCGTTCTGGAAGAAGCCCGCGACCGTCGCGGGCAGCATGACCACCGAGCTGGCGAAGATCACCGGGATGACGCCGCCGGTGTTCACCCGGAGCGGCAGGTAGGTGGACTGGCCACCGTAGACGCGCCGGCCGACCACCCGCTTGGCGTACTGCACCGGGATCCGCCGCTGCGCCCGTTCCATGTAGACGATGAACGCCACGACCACGAGCATGAAGACGATCAGGAGCAGCACGCCCAGGAGCGGCAGCTCGCCGTTCTGGATGCTCTGGTAGGTGACGATCACGGCGCGCGGCAGACCGACGACGATGCCGGCGAAGATGATCAGCGAGATGCCGTTCCCGATGCCGCGCTCGCTGATCTGCTCACCGAGCCACATGACGAACGCGCACCCGGTGGTCAGGGTCAGGATCGTCATCAGGACGAAGCCGATGCCCGGGCTCGGAACGATCTGGCCGCCGCCGGGAGTCGTCAGGCGCTGCAGCCAGAAGGCGATGCCGGTGGACTGAATGATCGAGATGGCGACCGTGCCGTAGCGGGTGTACTGGGTGATCTTCCGCCGTCCGAGCTCGCCCTCCTTCGACAGCTTCTCCAGGTACGGCCACACCACGGTCAGGAGCTGGAGGATGATGGACGCCGTGATGTAGGGCATGATGCCCAGGGCGAACACCGCGATCCTCGACAAGCTGCCGCCGGTGAAGGTGTTGACGAACCCGAAGATCGTCCCGGCCTGCTGCGCCATGAACTCCAGCAGTGCCTGGGGATCGATTCCCGGTGTCGGGATGTGGCAACCCACCCGGTAGACCGCGAGCAGCGCGAAGGTGAAGACCAGGCGCTTGCGCAGGTCCGGGATGGCGAACATGTTGCGGAAGCTCTCGATCACTTCGGCAACTCCTCACAGGTTCCGCCGGCCGCCTCGATCTTGCTGCGGGCCGACTTGGAGAATGCGTGGGCGGTGACCTTCAGGGTTGCGGACAGCTCACCGTCGCCCAGGACTTTGAGCAGCTTTCCCCGCCGGACGAGGCCGGCGTCGGCGAGCACCTCGGGAGAGATCTCGGTGACGCCCCCTTCGGCGAGGACGGCGAGATCGTCGAGGTTGATGACCGCATACTCCGTGCGGAAGATGTTGGTGAATCCGCGCTTCGGCAGCCGGCGGACGAGCGGCATCTGACCGCCCTCGAAACCGGCACGCCGGCGGAATCCGGAGCGGGACCTCTGGCCCTTGTGGCCGCGCCCGGCGGTCTTGCCGAGCCCGGACCCCGGACCCCGCCCGACCCGCTTCCTGGCTTTCTTGCTCCCCTTCGCCGGGGCGAGATCGTGGAGTTTCATGAGTCTTGGTCCTCGAGGATTTCGACCAGGTACGGAATCTTGTTGACCATCCCGCGGACCGCCGGTGTGTCCGGCCGTTCCACGACGTGGCGGATGCGGCGCAAGCCGAGGCTCTTGAGCACCTCGCGGTGGCGCCGCTTGGTGCCGATGATGCTGCGCACCTGGCGGATCTTGATCGTCTTCGTCGTCTCGTCAGCCATCTCGAGCGTCCCTTGCCGTCATCGAGCGTCGGTCGGGTGTCACGCCACCGACTCTTCGGTCTGCTGGTCGGTGCCGCCCTGGCTCTTCGCCGAGTCTCCGGTCGAGGGTCCGTCGAGACCCCGCAGCCGGCGCACCTGCTTCTCCGAGCGCAGGCTCAGCAACCCCTCGAAGGTCGCCTTGACCACGTTGTGGGGATTGGTCGTGCCCAGGGACTTGGTCAAGATGTCCTGGATCCCCGCGGTCTCGACCACCGCGCGCACCGGACCGCCGGCGATCACGCCGGTACCGGGAGACGCGGGCTTGAGCAGCACGCGGCCGGCGCCGAAGACGCCGACGACCTCGTGGGGAATCGTCCCTTCGACCATCGGGATCGCCACCATGTTCTTCTTGGCGATCTCGATCCCCTTGCGGATGGCGCTCGGCACCTCCTTGGCTTTGCCGGAGCCGTAGCCGACCTTGCCGTTGCCGTCGCCGACCACGACCAGGGCCGAGAACGAGAAGTTCTTGCCGCCCTTGACCACCTTGGTCACGCGGTTGATGTGAACGACCTGTTCGAACAGGTCGCTGTCGCGCTCGAAGTTCCTAGCCAAAGCTTCCTCCCTAGAACTGCAGACCCTTGTCCCGGGCCCCGTCGGCGACCTCGCGGACCTTGCCGTGGTAGATGTACCCGCCGCGGTCGAAGACCACCTGCTCGAGCCCTTGGGCCTTGGCGCGCTCGGCGATCGTCTCGCCGACCAGCCGCGCCGCCTTCTTGCTGCCGGCCGAGCCCTCGAGCTGGGACCGCAGACCCGGCTCCAGCGACGTGGCGGCGGCGAGCGTGACTCCACGCAGGTCGTCGATCACCTGGGCGTAGATGTAGCGACGGCTCTTGAACACCGCCAGCCGCGGCCGCTCGGTGGTCCCGCGGACCTTGGAGCGCACCCGCAGATGCGCGCGCTTGCGGCGCATCCGCTTCTCCCTCGTCTTCTTCACCAAATGCTCAGCCATCTCGGGCTCCCTTACTTGGCGCCGGCCTTGCCGACCTTGCGCCGCAGGATCTCGCCAGCGTACTTGATTCCCTTGCCCTTGTACGGGTCGGGCTTGCGCAGGCGCCGGATCTCCGCCGCCACCTGCCCGACCTTCTGCTTGTCCGCGCCGCTGACCGAAACCTTGTTCGACTTCGGCTCGATCACGATCTCGATGCCCTCCGGGATCGGGAAGATCACCGGGTGGGAGTAGCCGAGGGCGAAGTGGACCTCGCGGTCTTTCACCTCGGCGCGGTAGCCCACGCCGACGATCTCCAGCTCCTTCTTGAAGCCGGACGACACGCCCTCGACGGCGTTGGCGAGGAGCGAACGGAGCAGGCCGTGCATGGCGCGCTCCGGTCCGGCCTCGCCCGGCCGGGCCACGGTGACCGTGTTGTCCTCCACGTTCACCGGGAAGCCGTCAAAGAGCGGTTGGGAGACCTTCCCCTTCGGGCCTTCGGCGGTGAACACGCCGTCCTCGATCGAGATCTTGGTCCCCTGAGGGATCTCGATGGGCTGCTTGCCGATGCGTGACATGGTGCGCTCCCCCCTACCAGATGTGACAGAGCACTTCGCCGCCGAGCCCATGCTCGCGCGCTTGGGCGTCCGTCAGCAGTCCCTTGGAGGTGGACACGATGCCGACGCCGAGGCCGTTGCGGACGGGGGCCAGGTCGGCCGCCTTCCGAAACACGCGGCGGCCCGGCTTCGAGACACGCTCCATGTGGGTGATGGCCGGCGTCCCCAGGTCGTCGTAGCGCAAGTAGACCCGCAGCTTGTTCACCGGGGTGTCCTCGACCAGCCGGAAGTTCCGGATGTAGCCCTGGTCCTTGAGGATCTTGGCCATCTCCACCTTGAGCCGCGACGTCGGCACGTCCAGCCGGTCGTGCTTGGCCAGATGGGCGTTGCGGATCCGGGTCAGGAAATCCGAGATCGGATCGTTGGTGCTCATGATCGGTATTCTCCTCGGCCGGTCCGAGCTACCAGCTCGACTTGGTGACGCCCGGCAGGTACCCCTGGAGGGCCAGGTCCCGGAAACAGATCCGGCACAGGGCGAACTTCCGCAGGTAGCCGCGGGGACGGCCGCACACTCGGCAGCGGTTACGATGCCGCACCGAGTATTTCGGCTTGATTCGGGTCTTCGCTTTCTTCGCCTCGGTCGCCACGGCGGCTCCTCCTTGATTCTCTAGCGGGCGAACGGCATCCCGAGCTCGCGCAGCATGTAGCGCGCCCGCTCGTCGTTGCCGGCAGTGGTCACGATGGTCACGTTCATCCCCTTGACCTTGTCGACCTTGTTGAGGTCGATCTCCGGGAAGATCGTGTGCTCCCGGAGGCCCAGGGTGTAGTTGCCCCGGCCGTCGAAGCTCTTGCTCGACACGCCGCGGAAGTCGCGGACCCGCGGGAGCGCGACCGAAATCATCCGGTCGAGGAACTCCCACATCCGGGTACCCCGCAGGGTCACGCGGCAGCCGATCGGCATGCCTTCGCGGACCTTGAAGGAGGCGATCGACTTCTGGGCGCGAGTGATGGTGGGCCGCTGCCCGGCCAGGGCACTCAGCTCCTCGACGGCGTCGTCCAGGATCTTGATGTTCTGGATCGCTTCGCCGAGGCCCATGTTGAGGGAGATCTTCTCCACGCGCGGAATCGCCATGGGGTTCTCGAAGCCGAACTCCTTCGCCAGCTTCGGAGCGACCTCCTCCTCGTACTGTTGCTTCAAACGCGGGACGTAGCCGTCGGCGGTCCCGCCTTGCTTCTTCTTGTCTGCCATCTCTCGAGCCTTTTCCAAGCGTAAAGCGCGTTCGTCGTCCGGTCTCAGCTCACCGCCGCGCCACAGTTCTTGCAGACGCGGCTGCCGCCTCCACCCTCGAGCCGCTGCCGGCCCATACGGACGGGCTCGTTGCAGCTCGGGCAGATCACCTTCAGATTGGAGATATGGATCGGTGCCTCGCGCTCCAGGATGCCGCCCTGGACCCCGGACTGCGGGTTCGGGCGGGTGTGGCGCTTGATCATGTTGACCCGCTCCACCACGGCACGCTGCTCCGTCGGGAAGACCCGCAGCACCTTGCCGGTGGCTCCCCGGTCGCGGCCGGCGATCACCAGGACTTGATCGTTCCTCTTGATGTGAACCTTGTCCATCACAGCACCTCCGGCGCCAATGAAACGATCTTCATGAACCGCTTCTCGCGCAGCTCGCGGGCGACCGGCCCGAAGACGCGGGTGCCGATCGGCTCGCCGTCGTCGTTGACCAGCACCGCCGAGTTCGTGTCGAAGCGGATGTAGCTGCCGTCGCGGCGCCGGTGACTGCGCCGGGTCCGGACGATCACGGCACGCACCACCTGCCCCTTCTTGACCGTGCCGTCCGGCACGGCCTCTTTCACCGAGGCGGTGATCACGTCACCGAGCCCGCCGTACTGGCCGGTCGATCCGCCGCGAAGCTGAATGCAGGCGATGCGCTTCGCGCCCGAGTTGTCCGCCACGTCCAAGACGCTTCCCATCTGGATCATCGCTCTACCTCCGGCCGATCACTCGAGGATCTCGGCGCGCTGCAGGATCTCGCGAACCCGCCAGCGCTTGGTCTTCGACAGCGGACGGCACGAGACGATCTCGACCGTGTCGCCGATGTTGCACTCATTGCCCTCGTCGTGGGCGTGGAACTTGGAGCTCCGCTTCATCTGCCGGTGGTAGAGGGCGTGGGTCACGGTCTTGTCCACCGAGACCACTACCGTCTTGTCCATTTTCGCGGACACGACCTTCCCCACCTTGACCTGGCGCTGTCCGCGCCCCTTGGCGTTGTCGTCCATCGTCTGCCTCAATCCGTCTTCTTCGTCTCGTTGAGAACCGTGAGCACTCGGGCGAGATCTCTACGGACCTCCCGGATCTTCGACGGGTTCTCGAGCTGACCGGTCACCTTCTGGAGCCGCAGAGCGAAGAGCTGCTCAGACAGCTCCAGCTCCTGGTGACGCAGCTCTTCAGGGGTCTTGTCGCGCAACTCGTTGGCTCGCATCGTCTCTGTCTCCTCGCGCGCTTTCAGTCCACTCCGCTGACCGGAGGGCTAGCGCACCCCTTCGTCGCGGGTCACGAAGCGGGTCCTGATCGAAAGCTTGTGGGAGGCCAGGCGCATCGCGGCGGCGGCCAGGTCCTTCGGCACGCCCTCCAGCTCGTAGAGGATGCGGCCGGGCTTGACCACGGCGACCCACTCCTCCGGGTTGCCCTTGCCCTTACCCATCCGGGTCTCGAGCGGCTTCTTGGTGATCGGCTTGTCCGGGAAGATCCGGATCCACACCTTGCCGCCACGCTTCACCCGGCGGGTGATCGCGATCCGGGCGGCCTCGATCTGCCGCGCGGTGACCCACCCCGGCTCGAGCGCCTGGAGGCCGTACTCGCCGAAAGCGATGTAGTCGCCGCCTTTGGCGCGTCCGCCCATGCGGCCCCGCTGCTGCTTCCTGTATCTGACCTTCTTCGGCATTAGCATGGCGTCATTCTCCTCGTGTCGCGTCGGTGAGCGCCCGGCGGCGGCCCGGAACCGTGATCAACGGCCGCGCCGCCCGGTGCATTCCCCGTTTCAGCTCGCGCGGCGGCCCTTCTCGCGGAGCATCTCTCCCTTGTAGATCCAGACCTTGACGCCGATCACCCCGTAGGTGGTCTTCGACTCGGCGAGGCCGTAGTCGATGTCGGCCTTCAGGGTGTGCAGGGGCAGCCTGCCGTCCTGATACCACTCGGTCCGGGCGATCTCCGAGCCGCCGAGGCGGCCGGAGACCATGATCTTCACGCCCTTGGCGCCGAACCGGAAGGAGGACTCCATGGCTTTCTTCATGGCCCGGCGGAACGAGACTCGCCGCACGAGCTGGCCGGCGATGTTCTCGGCCAGGAGCTGGGCGTCCAGCTCGGGACGCTGAATCTCCTGGATGTTGATGTGCACCTCGCGGCCCAGCTCCCGCTGCAGGTCGTCGCGCAACTTGTCCACCTCGGCGCCCTTGCGGCCGATGATGATGCCGGGGCGGGAGGTGTAGATGGTCACCCGGAGCTTGTCCGCGGCGCGCTCGATGTCGATCTCCGAGACGCCGGCGTGGTAGAGCCGCGCCTTGAGCTTGCGCCGCAGCTCGAGGTCCTCGTGGAGCGTGTCCGCGTAGGCGTCCTCGGCGTACCACCGCGAGTGCCAGGTCTTGTTGTAGACCAGCCGGAACCCGTAAGGATGTGTCTTCTGACCCATGAGATCTTCCTCTTGCCCTATTGCTCGCCCTTGCGGGTATCCAGCTTGATCGTGATGTGGCTCTGCCGCTTCAGGATCCGGTGCGCGCGCCCCATCGGGGCCGCCTGGATCCGCTTGAGGACCGGGCCACAGTCCACGAACACTTCCTTGACGTAGAGGCGGTCGATGTCGACCCCCTCCTCGCGACTCTCCGCGTTCGCGATCGCCGACTTCAGGCACTTTCCAACGTGGCGGGACGCCGCCTTCTTGCTGAGCTGCAGGATGTTGGTGGCATCCTGCACGTCCCGGCCCCGGATCAGATCGGCCACCAGCCGGACCTTCTGGGGCGAGGCCTGGAGGTAGCGAAGCTTTGACGTGACTTCCATGTCTCTCCGTCCTTCCTTAGGAACGGCCGCCAGCATCCGGCTAGCGGAGCCGCGCCCCCTTCTCCTTCTTTCCACCATGACCGCGGAACGTCCGGGTCATCGCGAACTCACCCAGCTTGTGGCCGACCATGTTCTCGCTGATGTACACCGGGATGAACCGCAGCCCGTTGTGCACCGCGATGGTGTGCCCGACCATGTCCGGGATCACGGTGGAGCGGCGGGACCAGGTCTTGATGACCCGCTTCTCGCCCTTCTCGTTCATCGCATCGACCTTCTTCACGAGATGGTCGTCGATGAAGTAGCCCTTCTTCAGAGAACGCGCCATTGGTCTCCTCCGCTCCTACTTCTTCTTTCGGCCGCGCACGATCATCTTGCCCGTGCGCTTGTTGTTCCGCGTCTTGTAGCCCTTGGTCGGCTTGCCCCACGGGGTCGTCGGGTGCCGACCGCCGGAGGAGCGGCCTTCACCGCCGCCCATCGGGTGGTCGACCGGGTTCATGACGACGCCCCGGTTGTGGGGCCGGCGACCGAGCCACCGGTTGCGCCCCGCCTTGCCCAGCGAGACGTTCTCGTGGTCCAGGTTGCCCACCTGGCCGACCGTTGCGTAGCAGTCCACGTGGACGCGGCGCACCTCGGTCGACGGCAGCCGGAGCTGGGCGTAGTGCCCTTCCCGGGCGATGAGCTGGGCACCGGCGCCGGCGGCGCGCACCATCTGCCCGCCCTTGCCGATCTTGAGCTCCACGTTGTGGACCACTGTGCCGAGCGGGATCTTGGAGAGCGGCAAGGCGTTGCCGGTGTTCACCGGCACGTCCTCTCCGGCGACCACCTCGGCCCCGACCTCCAGGCCCTTGGGCCACAAGATGTAGCGCTTCTCGCCGTCGGCGTAGTGCAACAACGCGATCCGCGCAGAGCGGTTCGGGTCGTACTCGATCGAGGCCACCTTGGCCGGCACGCCCCGCTTGTCGCGCTTGAAGTCGATCTTCCGGTAGCGCCGCTTGTGGCCGCCCCCCCGGAACCAGATCGTCTGCTCGCCCTGATTGTTCCGGCCGCCGCTCCCAGGCTTGCCCTCGGTGAGCGGCTTGTAGGGCCGGTCCTTCGTGATCTCTTCGAACACGGAGTAGGACTGCGCCCGGCTCGCCGGGTTGGTCGGCTTCCTGTGCTTGATCGCCATTCGTCAAATCCCTTAGTGCTCTTGATGCCTCGTGACTCTGCCTGCCGGCAAGATCGCGTGTTCGATCGCGGCCTCAGACTCCCTCGAAGAACTCGATGGGCTTCTCCCCGTCGGCCAGCCGTACGTACGCCTTCTTCCAGTCGGGACGGCGCCCGACGTAGCGTCCCTGGCGGCGGACCTTGCCGTGCTGGTTGGAGATGCGAACCTCCACCACCTTGCGCTTGAACTGAGCCTCGATCGCCTTCTTGATCTGGATCTTGTTCGCCCCGGTGGCGACCTCGAAGGCAACGATGTTCTTGTCGTCGCGCAGCTCGGTCGACTTCTCGGTGATCAGGGGGCGGCGAATCACGTCTTGGGTCCTCATCGGTCGAGCACCTCCACCAGCCGGGTCAGCGCCTTCTCGGAGAACACCAAGTGGGGCCGTCCGACTACGTCGAAGACGTTGACCGCCAGTGCGTCGACGGTCTTGAGCTTCGGGTTGTTGCGCGCAGCCAGCTCGAGGTTGCGGTTGCCTTGGTCGTCGACGACCAGGGCCTTGCCTTCGAGCCCGAGCCCGCCGAACCGCTCCACGAGCTCGCCGGTCTTGTGGGTGCCGAGCTCCAGGCTGTCGAGCACCACGATCCGCTCTTCGGTCAGTGCCCGCGAAAGGGCCGACTTGAGAGCGTTGCGCTTTTCGCGCGGCGTCACCTTCTTTTCGTAGCTCCGGGGCCGCGGGCCGTGGACCGTGCCGCCGGTCCGCCACAGCGGGCTGCGGGTCGAGCCCACCCGGGCGCGTCCGGTCCCCTTCTGACGCCAGGGCTTCTTGCCACCGCCGCTCACCTCGGTGCGGTTCTTGGCCTTGTGGGTCCCCGCCCGCTTGGCGGCCCGCACCGCCTCCACCACCAGGTGGATCAGGTGTTCGTTGTACGGGTACGCGAAGACGGACTCCGGGAGCTCCAGCTCCTTGACCCGCTCGTTCGCCAGGTTCTTGACCGTGATCTTCATCGTCGTCTTCTCCTGCCCCATCAACCGCGCTTGGAGCGCCGGATCCGCAGGAACGCGTGCTTGCCCCCGGGAACGGCACCCTTGAGATACAGGAGGTTGTTCTCCTCGTCGACCTTGACCACCTGCAGGTTCTTCACCGTAATCCGTTCGTTGCCGGTCTGGCCGGGGAGGCGGGTCCCCGGGAACACGCGGGACGGGTAAGCCGCCTGGCCGACCGAGCCCGGAGCACGGTGGAACATGGAGCCGTGCGTAGCGCGGCCACCGCCGAAGCCGTGGCGCTTGATCACGCCCTGGAACCCCTTGCCCTTGCTGCGCGCAGTGACGTCGACGTATTCGTCCTCGGCGAAGATCGAGCACTTGATCTGGTCGCCCGGAGCGAGCCCGTCGTCCGCCTCCGGCAGGTCGAACTCGACCAGACGCCGGGTCGGCGGCACGCCGGCCTTCGCGAAGTGACCGGCCGCCGGCTGCGACACGTGGCGCAGCGGCTTCTCCTCCACCAGGCCGATCTGCACGGCACGGTAGCCGTCCTTGCCGTCGTCCTTCTTGACCTGGACGACGGTGCACGGACCGGCCTGGACCACGGTCACGGGGATCGCGGTCCCGTCTTCCTTGTAGATCTGGGTCATGCCCAGCTTCTTGCCCAGAATGCCTTCCATTTGGAGCTCTCTCCTCGCCGGCTGCTTCGAGCTACTTGCCGAAGGCCTTGATCTCGACGTCGACCCCGGCGGGCAGCTCGAGCTTCATGAGCGCGTCGACCGTCTGGGCCGTCGGCTCGAAGATGTCGAGAAGCCGCTTGTGGGTGCGGATCTCGAACTGCTCCCGCGACTTCTTGTCCACGTGGGGCGACCGGTTCACCGTGTACTTCGAGATATGGGTCGGCAGCGGGATCGGTCCGACCACGCGTGCCCCGGTCCGTCGCGCCGTGTCCACGATCTCGTGGGTCGACGTATCCAGGATCCGGTAGTCGTATGCCTTCAGGCGGATTCGGATCTTCTCGTTCATCTCGTTCTCGCTTCGTCAGCCGGGCGTTGGCTCGGGTACGCTTTCGTTCGACTTACTGGCTTTCGCTCCCTCGGCGCGTCCCGCTCCGGGACCTGACCCGATCAGGGCCGCGGCTCACTCGATGATGTCGGTGACCGTTCCGGCGCCCACCGTGCGTCCGCCCTCGCGGATCGCGAAGCGCACGCCCTTCTCCATGGCGATCGGCGCGATCAGCTCCACCTGGAGGTTCACGTTGTCGCC